>OUNM010308636.1_pt1 | contig 16691 bp, 21 predicted proteins | sample 1769961 | NCBI WGS metagenome assembly OUNM01 (sample SAMEA3914820, study PRJEB12502) | metagenome | biome: forest; material: soil | place: USA | collected 2012-03-12 | depth 0.3 m
AGAAGCAGGGCGTCCCGCCATGAAGATCCGTAACTCGCTCAAGTCGCTCAAGGGGCGTCACCGCGACAACCGCGTCATCCGTCGTCGCGGCCGCACCTACGTCATCAACAAGACCAACCGTCGCTTCAAGGCCCGCCAGGGCTGATCACGTGACCGCTGCTCAGCCGGCGGTCCGCCCGACGAGCGTGGTTTTTGATGTCGGCAACGTGCTTGTCGACTGGAACCCCCGTGCCTTCTTCGCACGGTATATCGCCGATCCTGCGCGCCTTGATCGATTCCTCGGTGAGGTGGCGACGCTGGAATGGCACACCCAGCATGATGCTGGCCGCAGCTTCGCCGACACGTCGGCGGAGCTGATCGCGCTTCACCCTGACGAGGCCGAGCATATTCGCCTGTGGGGCGAGCGTTTCGACGAGCAGATCGGCGATGTTCTGCCCGGCATGGCTGAACTGGTCGCCGATCTCGATGCCCGTGGCTGGCCACTCTTCGCGGTCACCAATTTCAGCGACGAATTCTGGCCGCCCTTTCGCGCGCGCGAAGCAGTGCTGCTCGATCACTTCCGCGACATCCTGGTCTCGGGCGAGGTGAAGATCGTGAAGCCCGATCCGGCGATCTACGCGCTGGCGCTCGAGCGATTCGGCCTCGCGCCCGGCGCCGGGCTGTTTGTCGATGACCGTGCCGAGAATGTCGCGGCGGCCGAGCGGGCGGGTTTCGTCGGCCATGTCTTTCACGACGCCGTCACGCTTCGTGTCGCGCTCGAAGGTTACGGCTTGCTCTGAATCGGCGGACGGATAGGCTCGCGACCTTTCCGTTCCGGAGCTGCTATGCGCCCTGTCCTTCTCTCGTTCGCCGCCTTGATCGCGGCCACTCCCGCCCTTGCCAAGCCGCTCGACACTACCGCGATCGATCGCGCCGCCACCGAGATCCTCAAGACCACGCAGGTGCCCTCGGCTTCGATCGCGGTCGTGCAGGATGGTCGCGTCGTCTACGCCCATGCTTATGGCACGCAGGCGCCGGGGCAACCCGCAACCAGCGGCGCGCGCTATCCGATCGCGTCCATCTCCAAGCAGTTCACTGCCACCGCTGTCCTGATGCTAGCGGACGAGGGTAAGCTCTCGCTCGACGACAAGGTCAGCAAATGGCTTCCGGACCTCACCGATGCGAACAAGGTGACGGTCCGCCAACTCCTGAGCCACACCTCGGGCTATCGCGACTTCTGGCCGCAGGACTTCAGCTTCGCTGCGATGGCGCATCCGGTACAGCCGATGGAGATTCTCGATCGTTGGGCCAAGGCGCCGCTCGATTTCGCGCCTGGCAGCCAGTGGCAATATTCCAACACCGGCTATGTTGCGGCGGGGCTGATCGTCGAGAAGGTGTCGGGCGAGCCGCTGATGCGCTTCCTCGAGCAGCGCGTGTTCCAGCCGCTCCACATGGATAGTGCCGTGGATGCCGATTTCGGGCTGACCAAAGCGGATGCCACCCCACATATGCGCTACGCGCTGGGGCCGGTGCGGCCCGAGCGGCCGGCGGCGCAAGGCTGGCTCTACGCGGCCGGGCAGCTCGCCATGAATGCCCCAGATCTCGCGCGCTGGGACATCGGAATGATCGATAAGAAGCTGCTCTCGCCAGCCGGCTACAAGGCGCAGCAGACCGCGGTAGTCCTGACCAATGGCAAGTCGAGCGACTATGGGCTCGGGGTCGACGTAGACAGCGTCGACGGCCATCGCCGGATCAAGCACGGCGGCGAGGCGGTCGGCTTCCTGTCCGAGAACCGCGTCTATCCGGACGACAAGGCTGCGATTGTGGTGATGGTCAGCGGCGATTTCGGCGACGCGCAGACCGCTATCGCCGATCGCATCGAGGGTCAGCTCTTCCCGCAGGCGGACAAGACGGCCCGGGCGCGTGCCGTGTTCGACATGCTGCGCGCTGGCAAGATCGACCGCAACCTGTTCACCGTGAACGGCAATTTCTATTTCACGCCGACTGCGATCGCTGATTATCGCGCCAGCCTGGCCCCGCTGGGCCAGCCGACCGGCTTTCGTCAGCGCACTGCGCGCCTGCGCGGCGGCTTCACGGCCGAAAGCTATACGGTTACCTATCCCGGCCGCACGCTCACCGTCGTGCTGCGGGCTGAGCCGGGCGCGAATGGCAAGATCGAGCAATACACCGTCTACCCGGCAGGCTGAGCTCCGAGGGCCCCTCCCGCCGGGAAGGGGCTCATTCCTCGGACTTGTAGCCCTTGAGCTCGTCGCCCGTCAGGCGGACGACGTGAAGCACGTTGGTCGAGCCCGGCGTGCCGAACGGCACGCCGGCCATCAGTACCGCCGATTCGCCCGCACCTGCGACGCGCGCGCGCAGCGCCATGCGCTTCGACTTGGCCACCATCTCCTCGAAGCTGGCCACATCCCGCGTGTGGACGGCATGCGCGCCCCATAGCAAGCCGAGCCGCCGCGCGGTGAGGATCTCGGGCGTGAGCACCAGCAGGGGCACCGCCGGCCGCTCGCGCGCAACGCGGCGCGCGGTCGAGCCTGAGGTTGTGAAGCAGATAATGGTCGCGGCCGAAACGGTATCGGCGATCTCGGCCGCCGCGGCGGATAGCGCGTCGGCGGTGGTGGCGTCGGGGCGCGTCTCGGTGAAGTGGACACGGGCGCGGTAGGCGGGATCCGCCTCTACCGAGACCGCAATGCGGTCCATCATGTTGACCGCTTCTTCCGGCCAGTCGCCGGCTGCCGATTCGGCCGAGAGCATGATCGCATCGGCGCCATCGTAGATTGCGGTCGCAACGTCGGAGACTTCTGCGCGCGTCGGGCTCGGAGACTTGATCATCGATTCGAGCATCTGCGTCGCCACGACCACCGGGCGCCCCATGCGGCGCGCGGTCTCGACAATACGCTTCTGGATCGGTGGAACCTGCTCGGGCGGAAGTTCGACGCCAAGGTCACCGCGGGCCACCATCACGCCATCCGAAAGCTCGACGATCTCATCGAGCCGGTCGATCGCCGCGGGCTTTTCGATCTTGGACAGCAACGCTGCCTTGCCGCCGATCAGGCGGCGCGCCTCGGCGACGTCGTCGGGGCGCTGAACGAAGGAGAGCGCAACCCAGTCGACACCCTGCTCCAGCGCGAAGGCGAGATCCTTGCGATCCTTCTCCGTGAGCGCGGGCAGCGGCACGACCACGTCGGGAACGTTGACGCCCTTGCGGTCGGACAATGCGCCGCCGACCTCGACCAGCGTCTCGATCACGTCGAGGCTCGCCTTTTGTACGCGCAGGACAAGCTTGCCATCGTCGATCAGCAGTCGAGTGCCAGGCTCCAGAGCCTCGAAGATCTCGCGATGCGGTAGGCAAACGCGCGTGTCGTCGCCGGGCGCGGTATCGCGGTCGAGAATGAAGAGGTCGCCCTTATTGAGCGTGACGATGCCGTCGCGGAAGGTGCCGACGCGCAGCTTCGGCCCCTGGAGATCGGCAAGGATGGTCGTCGGCCGGTTGAGCTCCTTTTCGAGCGCGCGGATCGCGGCGATCGACTGGGCGTGATCCTCGTGCGCGCCATGGCTCATGTTGACGCGGAAGGCGTCGGCGCCGGCCAGATAGAGCTTGCGGATCATCTCGGGCGAGCGGCTCGCTGGCCCCAGCGTCGCCAGCACGCGAACTTTACGGCGTCTGGGCGCGAACGCGCTCGTGCTGATCGACATTGAAATGAAGCTCCTTGTGCGCGCGGGAAGCGATGCCCATACCCCCTCCCATCGCCAGATCAACCAGGAATGACAGCGCTATGCATTTGGAGGAAGTGGACGATCGCATCGCCGCTGAGGTCTATCGCCGGCTGGTACGACATCTTCGTTACCGCTCCGATGCGGAAAATATCGACCTGATGGGCCTTGCGGGTTTCTGCCGCAACTGTCTCGCCGATTGGACGGCGGAGGCGTCGGACGGAGCGATCGCCAAGGATCAGGCGCGCGAGGCGGTGTACGGCATGCCCTATGCCGAATGGAAGGCGAAGCATCAGGGCGAAGCAAGCCCCGAGCAGCTCGCCCGCATGGCTGAAAGCATGAAACGAAATCCGCCTGCATGAATCGCTCCGCTTGAGCGCGGGCGCAGGCTCTTCTATCCCGCCCGCTCCTACCGAATCGGGAGCGGAACATGAGTGACGGTAACGTCGCGGCGGACCAGCTGCGGCTTTTCATCGAGCGTATCGAGCGCCTCGAGGAAGAAAAGAAGGGCATGCAGGACGATATCAAAGACGTCTATCTGGAAGCCAAATCGCAGGGCTATGACCCCAAGACGATGCGGACTATCGTGCGTCTCCGGAAGATGGAGAAGAACGCGCGCGACGAGGCCGAGGCTCTGCTGGAGACCTACAAGGCGGCGCTGGGCCTCAGCTAAGCCCGTCACGGCGGATCGGCGCGCGGGAATGGAGGGATCCGATGAAGCTCTACGGTTTCATAGTGTCCCCCTTCGTTCAGCGCGTGCTGATCGCCGCGCGGCTGAAGGGGCATGAAATTCCGGTCGTCCCGCCGCTCGGCGGCTCGGTCGCCTCGCCCGAGTTCGCCGCAATCAGCCCGATGCGCCGCATCCCCGTTCTGGAGGAGGATGACGGCTGGCACCTCGCCGAATCGGCGCCGATCATCGCCTATCTCGATGAGACGCTGTCGGGGCCTCCGTTACTGCCGGCCGATCCCCGCGCACGCGCGGTAGCCCGTGAGGTGTCTGGCCTCGTCGATACGGAGATCGGCGCGGGCCTGCGCCACTTCATGCTCCAGAATGTCTTCTGCACATGTTCAGACGCTGGGCAGCTTGACTATGGCCGCCAGCAACTCGCCCTCGGTCTCGACGCGCTGAACCGGATTGGGGTCGGCTCGCGGGAGTGGGCGGCGGGCGACGCGCCCGGAATTGCCGATGCCGCGCTGGTCCCCGTGCTGACCCTCGCCGAAATTCTCGAGACCCATTTCGACGGCGGCGCCCTGATCGGCGATCGGCCGGGGATCGCGGCCTATTGGGATCGCGTCAGGGGCTCGGCGATCGGCGAACGGACCCGGGCGGAGATGGGGGCTATCGTCCCGATCGTGATGGGACGGCGCGCCGCAGCGGCGGAGCCACAGCCCGCCTGACCCTTTCGGAGATGGCATCGGGATTGCGCAACCGGCATCTGCCGGAATAGAGACGCGCACATCTCCTTTGTCGCTAGCAGCAGGACGAACACGGCGATGGCCGGCCATTCCAAGTTCAAGAACATCATGCACCGCAAGGGCGCGCAGGATAAGAAGCGCTCGGCGCTTTTCTCCAAGCTCAGCCGCGAGATCACCGTGGCGGCGAAGATGGGCCTGCCCGATCCGACAATGAACGCACGCCTGCGTTCCGCCATCATCGCGGCCCGCGCGCAGTCGATGCCCAACGACAATATCAAGCGCTCGATCGACAAGGCATCGGGCAGCGACAGCGCCAATTACGAAGAGATCCGCTACGAGGGCTTCGGTCCGGCCGGCGTGTCGCTCATCATTGAGACGCTGACCGACAACCGCAACCGCACCGCCACCAACGTGCGCACCGCCGTCTCCAAGAATGGCGGCAATCTCGGTGCGGGCGGTTCGGTGAGCCATGGCTTCGATCGCATGGGCCTGATCTCCTATCCGGAGAAAGCGGGCGATGCCGAGAAGGTGTTCGAGGCGGCACTGGAAGCCGGCGCCGAGGATGTGACCTCGGACGAGGGCCACGAGATCTGGACCGCGACGGAATCGCTCCACGAGGTCGCCAAGGCGCTGGAAGCGGTGCTCGGCGAGCCGGAGGGCGTGAAGCTCGCCTGGCGTCCGCAGAACCAGGTGACGCTGACCACCGTCGAGGAAGCCGCTCTGCTCATGAAGCTGATCGACGCACTGGAGGACGACGACGACGTCCAGACGGTATGGGGCAATTACGACGTGCCCGACGAGATCATGGAGAAGCTGGGTTGAGCCACGCCCTCCCCGCATCGGGGAGGCATTGAGGTGTTGATCCTCGGGCTCGATCCGGGGCTCGGCACCACCGGCTGGGGCGTGATCGCCGCCGATGGCAACCGCCTCAGCCATGTCGCCAACGGGCAGGTCCGCACCGAGGCGTCGATGGCGTTGCCCCGCCGCCTCGCGCTGCTCCATGGCGCGCTGGTCGAGGTGATCCGCGCGCACAGGCCCGATGGCGCGGCCGTGGAGGAGGTGCTCGGCAACTCCAACGCGCAGTCGACGCTCAAGCTCGGGCAGGCGCGCGGCATCGTGCTGCTGGCGGCGGCGCAGGCCGATCTCGTCATCGGCGAATATCATCCGTCGATCGTCAAGAAGGCGGTGGTCGGAACCGGCGGCGCGGACAAGAAGCAGGTGCAGGCAATGGTGTCGCGCCTGCTGCCCGGCGTGAAGTTGACCGGTGCCGACGCTGCCGACGCGCTCGCCGTCGCGATTACGCACGCGCATCATATGGCGAGCCAGCGCGCACTGCTGCGCCGCGCCTCATAAGGCTTTGGGAGAGGGGGCATGATGATCGCACGGCTGACCGGCGTGCTCGCCGAGGCGAGCGCCGACCATGGGGTGATCGACGTCAATGGCGTCGGCTATCTGGTCCAGCTTTCGGGCAGAACCTTGCAGGCACTGGGCGGCGTCGGTGCGGAGGTGAAGATACTCACCGACATGCAGGTGCGCGAAGACGCGATCACGCTGTTCGGTTTTGGATCGGTCGCCGAACGCGACTGGTTCCGACTGCTCACCCAGGTGCAGGGTGTGGGCGGGCGGCTGGCACTCGCGATCCTGTCAGTGCTGGCGCCCGACGAGCTCTCGCGCGCGGTCGCATCCGGCGACAAGGCGATGGTGGCACGCGCCAATGGCGTCGGCCCCAAGCTGGCACTGCGCATCGTCACCGAACTCAAGGACAAGGCGGGCCCGGCGCTGGGACCGGCCGGTGGTGCCGGCGCTACGCCCATGGGCGGCGCGGAGGCGGACGCGCTCTCTGCGCTCGCCAATCTCGGCTTCCGTCCGGCCGAGGCGTCGGCCGCAGTCGGCGCGGCGTCGGAGGAATTGGGGCCGGGCGCGACCCTCGATGCGCTGGTCCGTCTCGCACTCCGCAAGGCGTCCAAGGCATGAGCGATCCGCTCGACGGCAGCGTCGAGGATTTACGCGCCCGACTGGCGGGGGATCTCGAACAGGCCACGGCTTTGCTCAAGGCGGGCGCTGAAGCGGGGCTACCCGAGGCGCAGGCGGCTTATGGCCAGACGCTGCTCGATGGGCGCGGCGTCGAGCCCGATCTGGCCGAGGCCTTACGTTGGTTCCGGCTGGCGGCCGCTACCGGACATCTGATGGCGATCAACATGGTCGGCCGCTGCTTCGAAAAGGGCTGGGGCGTGGCCGAGGATCGCGCCGAGGCCGCCCGCTGGTACGCTCGCGCCGCCGAGGGCGGGCTCGATTGGGGCATATATAATTATGGCAGCGCGCTGGCGTTGGGCGCCGGCGTCGCGAAGGACGAACGCGCGGCGCTGGGCTGGTTCCAGAGGTCAGGCGCGCTCGGCCATGCCAAGTCGATCAACTTCGTCGGCACCTTCCACGAGGAAGGCCGCCTCACCCCGCGGGACATGGACAAGGCGGCGCAATGCTATGCGCGGGCGGCAGAAGGAGGCGACTTTCGTGGGCAGTTCAATCATGCCCGCTTGCTCGCAGAGGCCGGCCGCATCGACGAGGCGCTGTCGTGGATCGAGCGCGCGGCCGCTATGGCCTCACCGGCCTTCCGCGCGCGGATGAAGGTCTATTGCGACGCCGCTCCGGTAGCCGCGTTGCAGCATGCGGCCCGGACGCTTGGTTGAGTTCTAACGTGCCGTCGCTACCCTGAGGTTGGCCGCCGCCGCCAACGGCCACTGGCGCTCCTGACCAGACCTGCCGCGGTCGTGGCGGCGCCTACAGCGTCACCTTGGCGACCTTGTCCTTATTGGCCTCCTTCGGATCGCGGCCGAGCAGTCGGGTGATCGCCGCGCCGATCATGGTCTCGCCCAGCCAGATTTCTGCCTTCTCGGTGTCGAGGCGGAGCAGCGCGAGCTTGGGATCCTCACGGCCATGCTCGAACCAAGCGGCGACCTGGCTGTTCCACAACCGGTCGATCGTGGCGAGATCATTGTCGAGCTGGAGGTCGCCATGAATACTGGCGAACAGGTCGTGCCCCTTGGAGACGTAGGTGGCGATCGCGCGGTGACTCTCCTTCAGCGTCTGGACGAGGCCATTGTCCTTGGCGGTGAAGAACCAGAGGGGGCCGGTGGCTTCCTCGGCGAGATGCACGGTCATCGGCCGGATATGGCTGTCGTGCGTGCCGTCCAGCCCCAGCATAACGAACGGGCTGGCCTTCAACTCCTTCCAGAAGCGCGCTTCGATGTCGGCGTCGCTGGTCATGACCGCTCTCCTCCAATGTGTGGTGCGAAAACCGATGACGGTCGGCGGCCGTTCCGCTGGGCACAGCCGCTTGATGCCCAGGTCGTCGCGTCCTAGCCTTCGATCGCGGTAGCGAGGGAGGGGGCGATGCGGCTGACGAATGGGATGCTGGCGGCAATGCTGGCCGTCGCATCGGCCGGTCCGGTCGTGGCGCAGCCGACATGCGTGCCGCCCCTCGAGCTGGCCGGCTGGGCGCAGCGTCGCCCCCTCGTCGCGGTGACGCGGCTCGGCGGCGATCCGGCGCCCGAGCTCGTTCCCGGCGAGGCGGTGGATCTCGCGCTCGCGCCCATCGACACGCTCATACTCGCCACGCCCCTCGGCAAGTCCCCCCAGGCGGGCGACCAGGGTGGCATGGTCCGGTTCCGGGTGGCGCTCAGCGGTACCTATCGCATCGCGCTTGGCCACCATGCCTGGATCGACATCCTGCAGGGTGGAAAGCCGGTCGCCTCCACGGCGCATGGATCGGGGCCGGAATGTGCCGGCGTCGCCAAGCGTGTCGATTTCGCGCTCGCGCCCGGCACCTATGTGCTCCAGCTCTCAGCGAGCACGGATGTGAGCATGCCGCTGATGATCGCGCGCCTGCCCTGACCGCTGGCGCCGGCCGAGGGGAACGGCTAGGGAACGGATCGACCATGAGCGAACCCGACCGCCTCCTCGCCGCCGAGCGCCGCCCCGAAGATATCGATGCCGCGCTCCGTCCCAAGACGCTCGACGATTTCGTGGGCCAGAAGGCGGCGCGTGAGAATCTCCGCGTCTTCATCGGCGCCGCCAAGGCGCGTGGTGAAGCCATGGATCATGTGCTGTTCTTCGGCCCTCCCGGCCTTGGCAAGACCACGCTCGCGCAGATCGTCGCGCGCGAGCTGGGCGTTGGCTTTCGCGCCACTTCCGGGCCGGTGATCGCCAAGTCAGGCGACCTCGCCGCGCTTCTCACCAATCTTGAAGAGGGCGACGTTCTCTTCATCGACGAGATCCATCGCCTTCAGCCTGCCGTCGAGGAGGTGCTCTATCCGGCAATGGAGGATCGGGTGCTCGACCTGATGATCGGCGAGGGCCCGTCGGCACGGTCTGTCCGGATCGAGCTGCCGCGTTTCACGCTGGTCGGCGCGACGACGCGGCAGGGGCTGCTGACGACGCCGCTGCGGGATCGCTTCGGCATTCCAGTGCGTCTGCAATTCTATACGGTGGACGAACTGGAGCGCGTCGTCGCCCGCGCAGCGCGCCTGCTTGCGCTCGATCTTGCGCCGGATGGGGCGACGGAGATCGCACGTCGTTCGCGGGGGACGCCGCGCATCGCCGGACGCCTGCTGCGCCGCGTGCGCGACTTCGCGCATATGGCGGGCGACGTGGTGGTCGACGCCAAGGTGGCCGACGCGGCGCTCACCCGGCTGGAAGTCGACGGTCTTGGCCTGGACGCGATGGACCGGCGCTATCTCCTGATGATTGCGGACATCTATCGCGGCGGCCCGGTTGGTGTGGAGACGATCGCGGCGGGCTTGTCGGAACCGCGCGATACCGTCGAGGAGGTGATCGAGCCCTATCTGATCCAACTCGGCCTGCTCGCCCGCACCGCGCGCGGGCGTTGCCTCACCGGCCGGGCCTGGACCCATCTCGGTCTGCCGATGCCGGCCGGAGCGCAGGAAGGCCTGTTCGATCAGGGCTGACGCTTTGCCGCGGCCGCGCGGGGTTGCGCGCCGCGGGCGAGCCGCTAGACCGCGTTGTCATGGTTACTGAGCCACTCGACCAGCCGCCCGTTGGCCGTTTCGAGGGAGGCGAGCACCGCTTCCCCTTGCGCGTCTATTTCGAGGATACTGACCTTTCCGGCGTCGTCTATCACGCCAATTATCTGCGCTTCATGGAGCGCGCCCGCTCTGACATGCTGCGCGCCGCAGGGATCGACCAACGTGGCGCATTCGAGTCGGGTCTGGGCGTTTACGCGATCGTCGATCTCGCTATCCGCTACCGCCGTCCGGCGCGCCTGGATAATGACCTGCTCATTATCAGCCGGATGATGGATACGAAGGCGGCTTCCTGCGTCATTCATCAGAGAGTCATGTGCGGACGGGTGTTGGTCGCCGACGCTGACGTCACTGCAGCCTTCCTCTCGCCGGAGGGGAGACCGCGGAGGCAGCCGGACGCATGGCTCGACGCCTTTCGACGCCTCAAAGGGGAAGAAATACTATCATGATTCCGAACCTGGCGACCGACGCCGCGACCATGTCGCCGCTCGCGCTCTTCCTCCAGGCCGACATCGTCGTGAAATTCGTGATGGTCGGTCTGCTCTGCGCCTCGGTGTGGACCTGGGGAATTATCATCGGCCATGGCGTGCGGCTGAAGCGCATCGCGGCGAAGAGCACCAAGTTCGAGCGCGACTTCTGGGCCGCCGAGGACATCGATAGTTTTTACACCGCGAATCGCAGCAGCGACCTGCCGACCGCCAAGGTGCTCGGCGCCGGGGTGACCGAATGGCGCCGCTCGACCGCTGGCAAGAAGATCGACCGCGACGGCACGCGCGCCCGCCTCGCCACCAGCATGGGTGCCGCGACGGCGGCCGAGGTCGATCGCCTGTCCGATCGGCTCAACATCCTTGCCACGATCGGTTCGGTCGCGCCCTTCGTGGGCCTGTTCGGCACGGTGTGGGGCATCATGCGCAGCTTCACCTCGATCGCCGCGCAGCAGAACACCTCGCTCGGCGTGGTCGCGCCGGGTATCGCCGAGGCGCTGTTCGCTACCGCGCTCGGCCTGTTCGCCGCCATCCCGGCGGTGATCGCCTATAATCGACTGACCCATGGCGTGAACCGGCTCGAAGCGCGGCTCAACCGCTTCGCCGACGGCTTCCACGCCACGCTCAGTCGCGAACTCGAGGCCGACTGATGGCGATGGGGCCGATCCCGTCCGGTGGCCGCAACGGCCGCCGCGCGCCGATGGCGGAGATCAATGTCACGCCGCTCGTCGACGTGATGCTGGTGCTGCTCATCATCTTCATGATCACCGCTCCGCTGCTGATGACGGGGGTACCGATCCATCTGCCCGACAGCCGCGCCAAGGCGCTCGAGCAACCCAAGAAGCCCGTGCAGATCTCGATCGACGTGCAGGGTCGCGTGTTCGTCGACGATGCGCAGGTGGCCGATGGCGCCCTGCCTGACCGGCTGGCGCAGATCGCCGCGCAGAACAGCGCGGGAGCCGAGCCGCAGCAGATCTTCCTGCGCGCAGATCGCGCGCTCGATTATGGCCGCGTGATGGGGGTAATGGGCGAATTGAACCGCGCTGGCCTCAACAAGGTGGCGCTCGTCTCCACGGCAGCCGACGAGCGCCGCTGAACGATGGATCGCGCCGAACGCTACGGGCTGGGAGTCGCAACGGCGGGGCATATCGCTCTGTTTGTGGCGTTGTCGCTCAGCCTGTTCTCGGCGCGCGTGCCCAAGCCGCCGGTTGCCGACACGATGGACGTGCAGCTGGTCGACAAGATCGGGCTGACGTCCGCTGCGCCCAAGGTGGCACAGGAAGCGCCGGCGCCGTCGGTGGCCCCCGAGCAGGGGCCGCCGACCGAGGCCGCGCCGCCCCCACCCGCACCGGCTCCGAAGCCGGAACCCAAGCCATCGCCCCCGAAGCCCGAGCCCAAGCCCGAGGTAAAGCCCGAGCCGAAGCCCATACCGGCCAAGCCCGAGCCCAAGCCGAAGCCCGCGCCCGAAAAGCCGGCCAAGCCCGCGCCCGAAAAGCAGCCGCCGAAGAAGACGGGTCTGTCGTCAGATTTCCTGAAGGATCTGCCCAAGGATACGCCGGGTAAGGAGAAGCCCAAGGGCTCGCGGCTCGGCACTGATTTCCTGAAGGGGCTGTCGGCTGACAAGAGCACCGGCAAGGCCAACGCGCCGCGCGCGGCGGCGGTCAGCGCGCAGTCGATGGCCGGGCTGGCCTCGCTTCTCCTGCAGCAGGTGAAGCCCTGTTACAACCCGCCCGCTGGCGGCGCCGACGCGGGGCAGATTGCGACGGTGCTCAACCTGCGCATGAACCGCGACGGGTCAGTCGCCTCGGCGGAGATCGGCGAGCAGAGTGGCGTCAACGCGCAGAACCAGGCCTATGCCCGGCAGATGGCCGATGCGGCGCGCCGCGCCGTGCTGCGGTGCGCGCCGTTCAAGCTGCCGCCCGAAATGTATGAAGGCGGCTGGGACGATTTTGGGTTCCGGTTCCGGCCGTGACGAAGGTTCGTGGGAGGAGAATATGATGGTCCGTCGCCTGATCGCCGCCGTGCCGGCACTGCTGCTCTCAACTGCGGCGATGGCGCAGGTGCCCGCCACGCAGGCGGCGCCCGGCGCCGGCCCCCAGCCCGGCCAACGGCTAATCGTCGACGTCACCGGCGGCATCTCGCAGCCGATGCCGATCGCGATCCCCGCCATGCCGACGCCGGCCTCTACCAAGACCGCGGCGGGGCAGACCGACGCGCTCGGCGATCAGGTGGCGCAGATCGTCACCAACGATCTCAAGGGTTCGGGACTGTTCAAGCCAGTGTCGGTCAGCCATCCTGTCAGCTATCCGCAGGTGACCGCGCCCGAATATGATTTCTGGACGTCGACCGGCGCGTCGGCGCTGGTGCAGGGCTTCGTACAGGCCAATGGCGACGGCTCGCTGACGGTTGGCTGCTATCTCTACGATGTGTTCTCGAAGATTGAGCTCACGCGGCAAGGCTTCGTCGTCCCGCCCGCGCAGTGGCGCCGGGCCGCGCACAAATGCGCTGACACGGTCTATACCCGGCTGACCGGCGAGGGCCCCTATTTCGACAGCCGGGTCGCTTACGTCTCGGAGACCGGGCCCAAGAACCGTCGCACCAAGCGACTGGCGATCATGGATCAGGACGGCGCCAACCATCACTTCCTGACCAACGGTCAGTCGATCGTACTGACGCCGCGCTTCGCGCCAAATCAGCAGACGGTCGTCTACATGTCCTATTCGGGCAACCGGCCGCGCATCTATACCTACAATATCGGTTCGGGCGCGCAGAAGCTCGTGGTCGACGCGCCGAATATGACGCTCTCGCCGCGTTTCTCGCCGGATGGTCACTCGATCGTCTATTCGATGTCGGTGGGCGGCAACACGCAGATCTATCGCGTGCCGGCGACCGGCGGCACGCCTACCCGCCTCACCAACGCCCCCGGCATCAACACCGCGCCCTGCTATTCGCCCGACGGCAGCAAGATCGTATTCGAGAGCGATCGCTCGGGCACGCAACAGATCTACGTGATGAATGCCGACGGCTCGGGCCAGCACCGGGTCAGCTTCGGCTCCGGCCGCTATGCGACGCCGGTGTGGAGCCCGCGCGGCGACCTCATCGCCTTCACCAAGCTGGGCGGCGGCTTCTCGGTCGGCGTAATGTCGCCCGACGGCGGCGGGGAGAAGATCCTCACCCACGGCTGGCAGGACGAGGGGCCGAGCTGGTCCCCGAATGGCCGCGTCATTATGTTCTTCCGCACCGCGCAGGGCTCCGGCCGCGCCGACCTCTGGTCGGTGGACCTGACCGGCGTCAACGAACGCAAGATTCCTACCCCCCTTGATGGATCCGATCCCGCCTGGTCGCCGTTGCTGCCGTAACGAGTATCGGTGCCGGGCTTGACCGCAGGCGAAACAATCCTAAGCCTGCAAGAGGAATGACGGGGGCAGCCATTGATTCCTAAAGGAGACTACAAGATGACTGCAAGAACCGCCACGGTGCTGACCCTCGCTGCGATGGTGGCGCTGGCTGGCTGCGGCAAGAAGAAGCCGGCTGAACTGCCGCCGCCGCCGCCCTCTTCCACCGCGCCGACCGAACAGCCGGCGCCGACCGGGCCCACCAGCTCGATCGTACCGGGTTCGCGCGCTGATTTCCTTCAGCAGGTCGGCACCGACACGGTCCACTTCGCGACGGACAAGTCGGACGTCGACAGCGAAGCGCAGGGCATCTTGACTGGACACGCCAAGTGGCTGGTGGCGCATCCGAGCGTGCGCGTCACGATCGAAGGCCATTGCGACGAGCGCGGCACGCGCGAATACAACCTCGCGCTCGGCGACCGTCGTGCGACTGCCGCCAAGAACTTCCTGGTGAGCCAAGGCGTCCCGGCGGATCGCATCAACACGATCAGCTACGGCAAGGAACGCCCGGTGGCGACCGGCTCCGACGAGTCCGCTTGGGCGCAGAACCGCCGCGCCGTAACGGTCGTGCCGCAATAAGCGGGTCGGCTTTTCTCCCGGTTCGCCGGGAGGAGACCGCAAAGAGGGGGCTGGCGGCTGCCGACCCCCTCTTTCTTTATCCGGCTTTCGTCGGTGGCGGGACTTTGCCGGCGAAGGCATCATCCAGCATCTTCGCGAGCCGCAGGCCGCCTTTGAGAATCTGCTGGCGAACCGTTGGAATGAGCTGCTGGATCGCGGCTTCGTCGAGCCCGGCGTCGGCGGGCTTGGTCGGCGGGCATGCCGGCGCGTGGGTAGCGGTGGGATAGACCGTGTCCCGCGCCGTATCCCAGCTCTCCCTGGCCCAGTCCTCGACCGTGCCGGCCGCCATCGCGGCGCGGCTTGCGGGTGTCGTATCGACAAGCAGTCCCCTGGCGCCTGCGGGGGCAGCGGAGATGGCGCGTTCCGCCAGCAATCCGTCCCAGACCGAGTGGAGATTGGTCCGCCCGGCTATCGCGCCGTAATGGACGCGGAGCTTGTTGGCCCCCTGATCCCCGTCACGCTCAGCCGCGTGGAGCGGCTGGTGCAGATCGCCAACGAAATGGACCAGGAAGGCCAGTGCCATTAGCCGTTCGCGTGCATTGAGATGCTTGTCCGCAAGCAGTCGCTGGTTGCGCTCGATCTGGGCAATAACGCAGTTTCCGCCGGCGCAGGGGCCTTTGGGATCGAATGGCTTGCAGACGTCGATGTCGACGAAATGCCACGCATAGGCATAGCTGAAGCGGTCGCCGAGCTGCTTCACGCAGTCCGGCCAAACTGAGGCATCCTCGATGGTCTTCGCTGGACAGGTTGGCGTGTCCAGCAGCCGCGCCTGGCGGAGCAGCCGGTCGATGCCGGTGCGGGTCTGCGGTGTCACCTCCAGATATGCGATCGCGGCAACCGTTTGGTGGCCATATTCCCACCAGGCAGCGGCGGGCGACAGCGGAAGCAGCAGCGCCGCAATGGCGGCGACGAGTATGCGGAGGCGGATCATGGGGCTGCTTCCTAACGCTGCCAGCGGTAGGAATTATTGCGGCGCGGTAACACGCCGCTCAGTCTTGGCCGTAAATCGCCACGTCCGCAGGTCTGTCATGCCCGACGACGCCCCGATACATGCCCGGCGTGTTGAAAGCCCAGCACGCGCGGCCGTCCGGCGTCACCGCGATGAAGCCGCCTTTCCCACCGACGGCTCCAAGTTCCTGGACCAGCGAATCGGCCACCTCGTCGAGGCTCTGGTCGGTGAGGCGTAGCCGGGCGCAGAGCTCATGCGCGAGGCCGAGCCGGATATAATGCTCGCCCGAGCCGGTGCAGGAGATGGCAGCGGCGCGGTCATCTGCATAGGTGCCGGCCCCGATCAGCGGCGAATCGCCGATCCGACCCCAGCGCTTGGCAGTGAGCCCGCCGGTCGAGGTGGCGGCCGCGACATGGCCCGCCTCGTCGACGGCGACGGCACCGACCGTGCCGTACTTCATCGCCGAATCGAAGGGCATGTCGGGATGAGCCTTGATCTCGTCGAGCTGGCGGCGGCGTTCCGGTGTCGCGAACCAGTCCTGCCCGGCCTGCTCCTGCCCGACATGCGAGGAGAAGGCGTCTGCGCCGGTGGAGGACAGCAGGACATGCGAGCTCTGCGTCATCACCGCCCGCGCGAGGCTGATCGGGTTGCGAGTCGCGGTGACGCCGGCGACCGCTCCGGCTTCGCGCCCGCGTCCGTCCATGATCGCTGCATCGCACTCGATCCGCCCTTCCCAGGTGTAGACCGAGCCCCTGCCCGCGTTGAAATGGGGATCATCCTCTAGCACGCGCACCGCCGCCTCGACCGCGTCGAGCGCATCGCCGCTGTCGCGCAGGATCGCAGCGCCCGCTTCCAGTGCCGCTGACAGGCCCGCTCGCGCGCCGTGATCCTCGTCTTGCGTCAACACGCCCGGACGCATCGAGCCCGCGCCGCCATGGATCATCAGGGTCCAGCCCACGTATTGCTCCTTCTTCATGTGCGGGCGCTTATCATTACGCGCCGCAGCGCCTATAGAGGCTCTCGACCACAATCGCGAAGGCTTCCCATGTCCATTCGTCCGTGGCGCGACATCACGCGCCGC
>OUNM010206472.1_pt1 | contig 16689 bp, 17 predicted proteins | sample 1769961 | NCBI WGS metagenome assembly OUNM01 (sample SAMEA3914820, study PRJEB12502) | metagenome | biome: forest; material: soil | place: USA | collected 2012-03-12 | depth 0.3 m
CCCTTCGCCCGGAAGAGCGCGGCGAGGCCGGCTATGAAGGGGAGGACACCCATGCCGAGGGCGAGCGCGCCGGCGGCCCAGTTCCCCTCGACGATCTCGCGGTGCTTGTATCCGCGGGTGACGCGGAGGATCTCGTAGGAGTTGTGGCTGCCGATGCCGCCGATGAGGAAGATCGCGCCGAAGAGGAGGACGAAGAACCCGAGCCAGTCGCCGGCGGACCAGCGTGTGCGCCATCGTCGCGCGGCGTCGCTCGACCAGGCCGCGAACAGGAACGCGAGCGCGAGCACGACGGGAATGACGACGAGCTCGGCTCTTACGACGGGCGCGAAGCCCGACGCGACGACTGCACCGACGATCCAGCCACGACGACGCGTCATGAGCGCCTTCGCGATGACGAACACGCAGAACGCCGCGTAGGGATACGCGATCGGCTCCTCGACGATGTACGAGGAGTATGCGAGCGAGGGCAGCGCGCCTGCGCCTGCGGCGGCGAAGAGCGCGGCGCTCTTGCCGACGATCATCCGTGCGAGCAGATACGTCGGGAAGACGACGGCGGCCATGATCAGCACGTCGACGTACTTGATCGTCGAGTACGCCGAGGCGACGTCGTGGATTCGCCATATCGGCGCGGTGAGATACGTGTAGATCGAGTCCGCCGAATGCGGCTGCCCCCGCTCCGCGGGATGCCCTGTTGCCGCGATCGCGCGCGAGAGCTGGGTGAACTCGAGCTCGTCGCCGAAGAGCCAGGGCGTCACCCGCCGCCAGGCCTCGACGACGTAGAGCGCCGACAGCCAGACATAGACGCTCGCGAGTGGGATCGCGGCCAGCAGCCGGTCCGTGAGCGTCGTGAAGCGAAGCTCCGCGCGCGGCGATGCCAGGGTGCTCACTCCGCGGCGATGCCGAGCGGAACGGCGTGCGTGACTTCGATCTCCCTGCGCACGAAGCTGCACGGTACCGCAGCCCGGCGGCACGCCTCCAGCACCCGGTCGAGTTGCTCGCGGGGGGCGTCGGGGATCGTCACGAGCACCGCGTCCGGCGCCAGGCGGCCGATCGCCCAGCCGATGTCCCCGAGGCCGCCGGCGATCGAGACACCCTGGATCCGCCGCCGCCGCAGCGCTTCGTCGTCGTCCACGAAGCCGATGACGCGCTCGCCGGGCGTCTCCCGGAGCTCGCGCAGGAGGCTGCGACCGCTGCGTCCCGCGCCGACGATGAGCACTCGGCGCTGGTCTCCCCGTCCGATGAGCGCGGCAAGGCCTCGGGCAAGGGCGCGCTCCCAGAAGCGCGAGATCCCGATCAGGAACGAACAGAGCAGCACGTCGATGAGGTAGACGCTGCGCGGGAAGCCGTTGAAGGGGACGGTGGCCCACGTGAAGAGGAACGCGGCCGCCTCCGAGAGCACACAGGCCGCGAGCACGCTTGCGGCGTCGCGCGCGCCGGCGTAGCGCCACACGCCCCGGTACAGCCCGAAGGCGATGAAGAAGATGTAGCGCGCGATGAGGAGCGCCGGAAGCGAGCGGTCGAAGACGTGCCGCTGCCACACGACGCCGGTGCCCTCGAGACGGATGATGAACGCGGCGGTGAACGACGCCGAGATGAGCAGGAAGTCCACCACCACTTCGATGAGCCGGCGCCGGTGGATGAGCAGCGACGCGACGAAGCGGGGCGCGCGGTCGGAGGCGGGCGGGCGGTTGACCTCCGCGAGGTAGCTGCCGAACTGGAGCAGGAATGCGAAGGTGATGAGCACGCCCATGAGCGTGACCCGCGTGTCGCCCAGCACCTCGTACGCGAGGCTCGTCAGCCCCAACGCGGCCGACACGCCGGTCAGGAGGACGACGGCGCGCTTGTCCGAGAGCCCTTCGTAGACGAGGCGGTGCGACGTGTGGTCGCGTCCTCCCTGCGTCACCGGACGTCCTTCGAGGAGGCGGACGACGGTGACGAGCGTCGTGTCGAGGATCGGCACCGCGAGCACGAGCAGCGGCAGGAGCAGCGTCGCGACGGTCGATCCGGCCACCGTCCAGCTCGACGCGAGCCCGAGCGAGCCGAGGGCGAAGCCGAGCACCTGGCTGCCGCTGTCGCCCATGAAAACCGAGGCTTGGCGCCGCAGCCGCAGGTTGTACGGAAGGAAGCCGAGGCAGGCGAAGCACGTCGCGAGCGCGACGAGTGCAAACGTGTGGTTGGGATGGATGGTGAAGGCGTCGATCGCGAAGAGGGCGCACGACACCGTTGCGAGCGACGCTGCGAGCCCGTCCATGTTGTCGAGCAGGTTGAACGCGTTCGTGATGCCGAGGAGCCAGACCACGGCGATCGCGGTGGCGGCAACGTTGTTGGAGACGATCTGGACGCGGATGCCGGAGGCGATCACGAGCGCGGCCGCGCCGCCCTGCGCAGCGAGCTTCGCGAGCGGCGGCAGGCGGTACACGTCGTCGACGAGGCCCGCGACGAAGACGATCGCGCAACCACCGAGGATGCCGCCGAGCTGCCGGCTCGCGGGGATCGCTCCGGACGCGACCCCGATGCCGGCGGCCACGAGCATCCCCGCGAAGATCCCGCTGCCGCCGAGCAGCGGCGTCGAGACGGTGTGCCAGCGGTCCGCGCGCGGGGCCGCGACCACGTACCGCGCTGCCGGTGTGCGGCGAAGGGCCCAGATCGCAAGCAGGCTCGTCGGGAGGGCCGCGAGTGCCGCCGCTGTGACCGTCACGGCAGAAGGCTATTCAAGGGCTGTTAAGTGCGTGTTTGGGCACCCTCTCCGCTAGTTTGGCCGCCGAGCCAGACGTGGAAACTGCCCTTCTCGAGCTGCTCCGCTGCCCGTTCTGCCACGCGCCGGTCGCAGCCGGGGAAGGCGACCTCGCCTGCACCGGCTGCGGGCGCACGTTCGGCGTCGAGGACGGCATCCCGCTCATGCTGCACGAGGATCTCCCGGGCGCCCGTGAGAAGCTCGGCGAGACCGCGGGCTGGGTCGAGAAGGCGCGGGCGGAGGGCTGGTACGAGCCGGACGACGCCGTCGACGCCGTCCTCCCGTTCGTCAACCGCGAGCTGGGGTGGAACGACCTCGTCTGGCTCGCGAACGGCCACTCGTTCCAGGTGCTGCTCGACCGCTACGTCGGCGGGCTCCGCGGACTGCGCGTGCTCGAGGTCGGCGCTGCGAAGGCGTGGGCGGCGCGCTTCTGGCTCGAGCGCGAGTGCGAATACGTCGCCACCGACATCCTCGTCGACTCGAAGATCGGGCTCGGCCGCGGCGCGTTCTACGGCGACTTCGGCCGCGTCCAGGCTGACGGCGAGCACCTTCCGTTCGCGGACGAGAGCTTCGACGTCGTGTACGGCGTCGCGACGCTGCATCACGCGCTCGACCTGCGGCGGATGGTGAGCGAGATGGCCCGCGTCGCCCGGCCGGGCGCGGTGGTCGCCGGCCTGAACGAGGGAACGCGCGGCGTCGGGCGAAGTTCGGAGAACCCCGACCAGGCGTCGGAGAAGGAGGTCGGGATCAACGAGCACGTTCACACGGTCTGGGCGTACCTGGCGGCGTTCGCCGGCGCCGGCCTGCGCGTGCGCCGGCTCGAGCGTCCCGACGGCTGGCCGCCGTCGCCATACGGCCGCGTGCTCTCGAAGATCCCGAAGATCGGGCTCTCGCTCGGGACCGCGGTGCACTTGAGCGCCGTGCACTATTGCGGCGTCTCCGTCTACGCGCGGAGGCCCGAATGAACGTGTATGCGGATCTCGTCCGCTACCGGGAGCTGTTCGGCAACCTCTTCCGCCGCGACCTGCAGGCGAAGTACCGCGGCTCCGCCCTCGGCGTGCTCTGGACGATCGTGAACCCGATCATGCTCATGGGCGTCTACCTGCTCGTCTTCGGCGTGGTGTGGAAATCGCCGTTCGCGAACGGCGGCCACTACCCGTTGTTCCTGCTGTCGGGCCTGGCGATCTGGACGTTCTTCGCAGCCGCGTTGCAGTCGGCGACTCGCTCGATGCTCGACAACGCGAACCTCATTCGCAAGATCCGCTTTCCGCGCCAGCTCGTGCCGCTCTCGGTCGTCGGTGCGCATCTCGTCAGCTTCGCGGCGATGCTCGTCATCCTCCTCGTCGTCAATGCGATCGCGCTGCCGCGCGCGCGTTCGACCGAGCTCCTTGCAATCCCGCTCGCATTTCTCGTGCTCGCGCTCGTCAGCGGGCTCGCGCTCGCCGCCGCGTCGCTGAACGTCCTCTTCCGCGACATCGAGTTCATCGTCGCCGCGCTGCTCGTGCCGTGGTTCTTCCTGACGCCGATCATCTACCCGCTGTCGCAGCTCGCGGCGCACCGGCACGTGATCGAGGTCATCCACTGGGCGAACCCGCTCTCGCCCGCGGTCGAGGCCGTGCGCGCGCCGCTCTTCCTCGGCCGGATGCCGTTCTGGGGAGACGCGCTCTACCTCGTCGTAGCGTGCGCGGTATCGCTCGCGCTCGGCGCGTACGTGTTCACGCGCGTCGACGACGTCATCGCCGTCGAAGTGTGACGACGAGCCGCGCGTCGAACATCCACGGCTCGTCGCCGTCGGGCCGGTAGGCGGGAAGGCCCGCCACTTCGTCGTTCGGCGCGAGCGGCGGGAGCAGCGACGGGCAGACGAGCGGATGCGGGAAGCCCGGATGGCGGCCCCCTCCCGGGGCATACGGCTCCAGCTCCGCCGGCGTCCGGCGGAGCAGGCCTCGCTCGACGTCGACCGCGCCGCCGACGGCTGCGTAGCCCTCCTCGTGCAGAGCCCGCGCGCGATCGGCCCACCCCGGCGTCGGCTCCAGGCCGTCCGCGAAGAACGTCCGCGCGCCGCTCGCGTCGCGCGGCGCGACGTCGACGTCCTGCTCGAGCGGCTCATTGCCGAGCTCCGCGAGCCAGAACCGCTGCTCCACGACGAGGTCGAGGGCGAGGCGGTATCGCCCCGGCGGGATCGGACCGCGGACGTGCATCGCCTGGCTGAGCGCGTCACCCGGCTCGACGGTGCGCTCGAGGGGCGTGCGGTCGCCGTCCCACACGATCGCGTTGCCGCGCTCGTCGAGCCAGTGGTACGCAATGAAGACTCCTTCGTCCGGACCGAGCGTGCGCCACGGTGCGCTACCGGCGTTCTCCGCCTCCACGGCGGCACTGTGCAGCGCGCCTGCCTCCACGGGCGGAAGCTCGAGTGCGCGCCAGCGCACAACCAACGGGCCGCCAGTCGGCACCGGGCTACTGTAGATGCATGGCCGAGCCCCTTCTCGTGCGGGCAGCGCGTCGCGAGCCGGTCGAGCGAACGCCGGTCTGGTTCATGCGGCAGGCGGGACGGTCGCTTCCCGAGTACCGCGCGCTGCGCGAGCGTCACTCCTTCTTCGAGCTGGCGGGGACGCCGGAGCTGTGCGCGGAGGTCACGCTCCAGCCGGTGCGTCGCCACGGCGTCGACGCCGCCGTCCTCTTCGCCGACATCATGACTCCGGTCACAGGCATGGGCATCGGCGTGGAGCTGGTCGAGGGCGTCGGGCCCGTCGTCGCGCACCCGGTCGCGAGCATGGCCGACGTGGAGCGCCTCCGCGTCGGCGACCCGGACGATAACGTGCTCGAGGCGATCCGCATCGTACGCGGCGAGCTCGACTCCGGTCGGGCGCTCGTCGGCTTCTGCGGCGCGCCGTTCACCGTCGCGGGCTATCTCGTCGAGGGACGGCCCAGCCGCGACTTCGCGCGCACGAAAGCGCTGATGTACCGAGAGCCGTCCGTGTGGCGCGCGCTGATGGAACGGCTCACCGAGCAGTTCGTCGGCTACGTCGTCGCGCAGGTGGGCGCCGGCGCCGACGTCATCCAGCTCTTCGACTCGTGGGTCGGCGCGCTCTCGGCCGCCGACTACGCGGAGTACGTCGAGCCGTATTCCGCGCGCATCCTCGCCGCCGTCGACGCTCCCACGATCCACTTCGGCACCGGCCTGACGGAGCCGCTGCTCGATGCCCTCACGCGCGCCGGCGGCGACGTCATCGGCGTCGACTGGCGCCTTCCGCTCGCGGCGGTTCCCGTGGATCGTGCGGTGCAGGGCAACCTCGATCCGTCAGTCCTGCTCGGGCCGTGGGATCTCGTCGAGCGTGCCGCGCTCGACGTGCTCGCGGAGGGCGCCGGCCGTGCACACGTGTTCAACCTCGGTCACGGCGTGCTGCCGCAGACGGACCCGGACGTGCTCACCAGGCTCACGGCCCTCGTCCAGGAGCCGGTGCATGCCTGACGCCGTCGTGCTGATGGCGTACGGCTCGCCAGAGCGCCTGGCGGACGTCCCGGCGTACTACGCCGACATCCGCGGCGGGCGGCCGGTCGCGCCCGAGCACCTCGCCGATCTCGTCGAGCGCTACCGGCGGCTCGGGATCGAGGAGTCGTCGCCGCTGAACGCGATCACGGAGGAGACGCGCGCCGCGCTCGAGCGCGAGCTCGCACTGCCGGTCTTCACGGGGATGAAGCATTGGGCGCCGCACATCGCCGACGCCGCCGAGGCAGCTCTCTCCGCAGGGTCCGATCGCATCGTGGGTCTCGTGCTCGCGCCGCACTACTCGGCGCTGTCGATCGACGGCTACCGCGAGCAGCTGGAGCCCGCGGCGAACGGCGCGCAGCTCGAGTTCGTCGAGAGCTGGCACCTGGAGCCGGGCTTCGTGGAGCTGCTCGCCGATCGCGTACGGGGCACGGACGCGCACGTCGTCTTCACCGCGCACTCGCTTCCCGCCCGGATTCTGGACATCGGGGACCCCTACAAGGACCAGCTCATGGAGACGTCGGAAGCCGTAGCGCGCAGCGCCGAGCTGCGCGCCTGGTCGTTCTCGTTCCAGAGCGAGTCGCCGACCGGCGAGCCCTGGCTCGGCCCCGACATCCTCGACCACCTGGAGGCCCTGCACGCGCGCGGCGTCGACAACGTGCTCGTGTGCCCTGTCGGATTCGTGTCCGACCACCTCGAGATTCGCTGGGACATCGACGTCGAGGCGCAAGAGAAGGCGGCCGAGCTCGGCATGCACCTCGAGCGAATCGAGATGCCGAACGCCGACCCTGCATTCGTCCGCACGCTCGCCGGGATCGTGCGGAGGACGCTCCGATGAGGCCGGGCCGGATCGTCGTCGACCACGCGGCGAGGCGCTTCCGGGTGTATCCGCGCGAGAGCCGCGCGCTCAAGGATCTCGTCGTCGCGCGCGGGCGCACCCGCGGCACCGACGTGTGGGCGCTGCGTGACGTGTCGTTCGAGGTCGACCCCGGCAGCGCTGTCGGGCTCGTCGGCCGCAACGGCTCGGGGAAGACGACGCTCCTGCGCCTCCTCTCCGGGATCATCAAGCCCACGTCCGGCCGCGTCGCAGTCGCCGGGAGGGTCGGTTCGCTGCTCGAGCTCGGGGCCGGCTTCCATCCCGATCTGACCGGCCGCGAGAACGTCTACCTCAACGGCTCCATCCACGGCCTCAAGCGGGCGGCCATCCGCGAGAAGCTCGACGAGATCGTCACGTTCGCCGGCCTCGAGGACTTCATCGACCTACCGGTACGCACGTACTCGTCGGGGATGTACATGCGGCTCGGCTTCTCGATCGCCTCGCATATCGAGGCGGACGTCCTCCTGCTCGACGAGGTGTTCGCCGTCGGGGACGAGGCGTTCCAGCGCAAGTGCTTCGGCAAGGTGTTCGAGTTCAAGCAGCGCGGAGGCACGATCGTCTTCGTCTCGCACGACGCGGGCGCCGTCGAGCGGCTGTGCGACCGTGCGGTTCTGCTCAACCAGGGCCATGTCGCCTTCGACGGGCCGACGCACGAGGCCGTCGTCGCCTACCGGCGCCTGCTCGCAGGCGAGCGCAATCCAGAGGAGCGTTCCGCAGGCCTGAAGGAATGGGGCGGCGAAGTGGCGCGCGTCGAAAATGTCCGCCTGCTCGGCCCCGGCGGCGAGGAGCGCAGCCAGCTGCTCGCCGGCGAGCCGTTCGCGATCGCGCTCGACCTCTCCTCCGGGAGCCCGATCGCGGCCCCGCGGCTCGTGTGGGAGCTGCGCGACGACGCGGGCATCCTCGTCGCCGCCGGCGCGGTCTCCGCCGCGGCCCACGGGTGGAACGGCGACACGCGCGCGCTGCCGCTGCGCTTCGACTCGCAGCGTCCGCCGTTCGCCGACGGCCGGCTGCACCTGCGCCTCGACGTCGCGGACGAGCGCGGCGAGACGCAGTACCACTCCCTCGACGACGCGCTCGTGTTCGTCGTCTATCCCGCGGACGAAGGACGTGGGCTCGTCCGCCTAGAAGGAACGTGGTCATGAGCTCGAGGACTTGTCCGGACTGGCCTGACCTGATGGAGCTCGCGCCCGAGCTCCAGTTCAAGCACTACACCGTCGCCGAGGTGCAGCTCCCCGCCGATGCGCTGATGAAGATCCCCGACGTCCCGCTGTCGGATGTCGCCCTCTGCGCGGACCTCGAGCACAACGTCTTCTACGCCGTGCACACGGACGAACGCGTCGCCGAGGCGCTGCGGTCGAGCCACTGGTTCGAGGTCCGCGAGTGGATCACGGCCGGCCGTCCCGGCACCTCGTACTGAATGTTCACCGTACCAGGCACCGGCCTTTCGCGTTATGGAAGCAAGGGCAACTAAATCGGATTGGGAAGCGGCTCGCCGCGGACGAAGGCGAGGACGTTGTCCACGACGACGCGCGTCATCGCCGCACGCGTCTCGATGGTCGAGCTGCCGATGTGCGGCGTGAGCACGACGTTGGGCAGGTCCCACAGCTCGGAGGGGACGTGCGGCTCGTGCGTGAACACGTCGAGGCCCGCGTTTATGCGGCCGGACACGAGCTCGTCGACGAGCGCCTGCTCGTCGACGACGTCGCCCCTCGCCGTGTTGACGAGCGTCGCCCCGTCCTGTAGCAGCGCGAGCCGCTCGCGTGAGATCAGCCCGCGCGTCTCCGCCGAGAGCGGGACATGCAACGTGACGATGTCGGAGGCGCGCAGAACCTCGTCGAGGTCGCCCACGCTGCGGCGCACGGAAAGGACCCGCATGTCGAATCCCGCCGCGCGTCGCGCAACCGCGGATCCGATGCGGCCGAGGCCGACGATCCCGAGCGTTGCGCCGCTCACCTCGCGCCCGGCGGCAAGGCCTTCCCATCCGCCGACGCGGACGAGCCGGTCGCCGGCGGCGACACCGCGCCGCGCCGCGAGCATGAGCGCCATCGCGAGGTCGGCAGTGGCCGCGTCGAGCACGCCCGGCGTGTTGGTGACGGCGACGCCCCGTTCGTGCGCGGCGGCCACGCCGATGCGGTCGTACCCGACGCTGTAGTTCGCGATCAGTCGCAGGGCCGGGTACAGGGCGAGGTCGACGGGCTCGTTGATGACGACGAGGACGTCGACGTCGGGCCCCGGCGCATCCGCGGGAGCGACCTCGACGCTGCCGAGCTCGCTCCACGACGGGCCGGGAAACGTGTGGGTCGATCTCACCTTCACACCTACGACGCTACTACGCTGCTGTCATGACGACGGTGGTCGTGCCGTTCGCGGGATCGGGCGGGAAGACGCGGCTGGACGCGCCGCGCCGCACCCGGGACGAGCTCTCGCTCGCGATGCTCGCGGACGTACTCGCCGCCGCGGTGGTCGTCGGCCGCACGATCGTCGTGACGCCCGATGAGGACGGAGCGGCGGCTGCGCGCGATGCCGGCGCTGAGGTCGTCGCGGATCCGGGCGGCGGGCAGGGGCCTGCCGTGCAGGCGGCGCTCACCGGCGTCGACGGCCGAGTGCTCGTCGTGAACGCCGACCTGCCGTGTGCGGTCCCGTCCGACCTCCGCGCCCTCGCCGATGCGGTCCCCGAGCGCGGCCTCGCGCTGGTCGAGGCGCTCGACGGCACGACGAACGCGCTCGGGCTCTCCGACGCGCGCGTCTTCGCGCCTGTCTTCGGTCCCGACAGCGCCACGCGGTTCCGTTCGCTCGGCGTCGAGGCGGTCGCGGTCGCCGTCCCCAACCTGGCCGAAGACGTGGACACGCTCGCCGACCTCGAGCGCCTCCAGCTCCGGTGCGGCCCGCGCACGCAGGCCGTCCTCGCCGGAGCGTCGACGTGAGGGTCGCGATCCTCTCGGGCGGCGTCGGCGGCGCACGCTTCGTGCAAGGCGTCGTCGCCACGGGGGAGGGCGCCTCCGTCGTCGGAAACGTCGGCGACGACGTCGAAGTGCTCGGCCTGCACGTCTCGCCCGATCTCGACTCGATCATGTACGCGCTCGCGGGCCTCAATGACGAGGAGCGTGGGTGGGGACGAGCGGGCGAGTCGTGGCGCGTGCTCGACAGCGTGGGCGCGCTCGGCGGCGAGACCTGGTTCCGGCTCGGCGATCTCGACCTCGGCGTGCATCTCGTACGCACACAGGCGTTGAGCGCGGGCGAGCCGCTCTCCCGCGTGACCGCGATGCTCGCGGCCTCGCTCGGGGTCGAGACGCCGCTTCTCCCCGCGACGGATGACCGTCTGCGCACCTGGGTCGCGACCGCCGCCGGGGAGCTCCCCTTCCAGGAGTGGTTCGTCGCCCGGGCGCACCGCGACGAGGTCGACGGCGTTCGCTTCGAAGGCGCCGAAGACGCCGCCCCCGGCCCCGGCGTGCTCGAAGCGCTCGAACGCGCGGACATAGTTCTGCTCGCGCCGAGCAACCCGTACGTCTCGATCGGGCCGATTCTCGGTGTGCGCTCGGTCCGCGACGCGCTCGCTGCACGGAGAGTCCCGTGCGTCGCCGTCAGTCCGCTGATCGGCGGGCGCGCTGTGAAGGGGCCCGCCGACCGCATGCTCGCGCGTCTCGCAGGGGGCACGTCGCCGCGTCACCTTGCGAGCTGTTATCCGGGACTCATCGACGCCCTCGTGATCGACGAGGCCGATGCGGCCGACCTCGAGGGCCTCGGGGACGTGCGGCCGATCGTCGCGAGCACGCTCATGGTCGACGGCGACGCCCGCCGCCGGCTCGCCGAGGCCGCGCTCGGGGCGGTGCCGGCGTGAGAGTTGCGGTCGTGGGCGGGACGGGCGACTTCGGGCTCGCGCTCGTGCGCCGCCTCGCGGAGGCCGGGGACGACGTGATCGTCGGGTCGCGCGACGCCGAGCGCGCGCGCGAGAAAGCGGCCGCTGCCGGCGCCGTCGGCGGCGCGGCGAATGCGGACGCCGTGCGCGGCGTGGATCTCGTCGTGCTCGCGGTGAAGGCGGAGGCCGCCCTTCCCACTGCCGGCGAGCTGGCGGACGCGATCGGGGACACACCCGTCATCAGCGTCGCGAGCGAGCTCCGCTTCACGAAGGCCGGCGCGCACCCGACGCGGGACGTGCGCTCGATCGCCGAGCGCACGCAGGAGCTCCTGCGTGCGCCGGTCGCGGCGGGGTTGCATTCGCTCGCGGCCGCCTCCCTCGCGGATGGGAAGGCCGACGGCGACGCGCTCGTGTGCGGCGACGATCCGCTCGCGAAGGACGTCGCGCTCGAGCTCGCCGCCAAGGTCGTCACCGGCCGCGCGCTCGACGCGGGGCCGCTCTCGAGCGCGCGCGCGCTCGAGGGGATGACAGCGGTGATCGTCAATCTCAACCGCCGTTACCGCGGTCACGCCGGTATCCGCATCGTCGGGCTGTGACGGGGGTCTCCATTCTGCCCGTGCGCGGCTTGCCCGAGCTGCGCGAGGGCGACGACCTCGCGGGGCTCGTGCTCGAACGCATCGAGCTCGAGGACGACGACGTCGTCGCCGTCGCGCAGAAGGCGATCTCGAAGATCGAAGGTCGCATCGTGCGCCTCGACGAGATCGAGGCGTCGCCGCGGGCCGTCGAGATCGCAGGCGAAGGAGGCGATGCCGCGCGGCGCATCGAGGTCATCCTGCGGGAGGCGAAGAGCGTCGTGCGCGTGCGCCCGCCCCTCGTGATCTGCGAGACGCGGCACGGGTTCATCTGCGCATCCGCCGGCGTCGACGCGTCGAACGCGCCCGAGCCCGGAACGCTCGTGCTGCTTCCGCTGGACCCGGATGCATCCGCAGCACGCCTCCGGGACGAGCTGCGTGCCCGCAGTGGCCGCGACGTCGGCGTCATCGTCACCGACTCGTTCGGCCGTCCGTGGCGTCAAGGCACGACCGACGTCGCGATCGGCGCCGCGGGCGTCGAGGTTCTGCAGGATCTGCAGGGCCGGCGCGACGCGATCGGCTACGAGCTGCACGCGACCGTGATCGCCGTCGCCGACGAGATCGCCGGCGCGGCCCAGCTCGTCTCCGGGAAGCTCGACCGCGTACCGGTGACGGTCGTGCGCGGCCTCGACGTCCGCGGGGAGGGGCGCGCGACCGACATCCCGGTTCCCGCGAACCGCGACCTCTTCCGTTAGCGTGATCGCGTGACCGACGACCTCATCGCCGCAGCGAACGACGAGCTGCGCGCCCTCGGCTACCACGAGCGCGACCTGGCGGTCCATCCCGCGCCGCGTGGGAAGGCTCTGCTCAAGGGCAACAAGCTCCTGAGCCCGCTGAGCGACGAGCCGCACACCGTGCTCCGGGTCGTCCGCGAGCTCGTCCCCGCGAGCACGGAGCTCGGCACCGGCACGTTGCGGCCGGCGGACCTCCGTGCGAGTCTCTGAGCAGATGGAGATAACGGCCGCGCAGGACCGGATGCGCGCCCTCGTCCAGGCCGGGATCGCGCTCAGCTCGGAGCTCTCGCTCGACGCCGTCCTGCAGAAGCTCGTCGAGACGGCGGCGGCGCTCACCGGCGCCAAGTACGCCGCCATCGGCGTGCTGGACGCGACGGGCGCACGGCTGGAGCGATTCCTCACGACGGGGATCGATGCGCAGACGCATGCGCTCATCGGCGACCTGCCGACGGGGCGCGGCATCCTCGGCGTCCTCATCCGCGACGCGGAGCCCTTGCGGCTGCACGATCTGTCCGAGGATCCGCGCTCGGTCGGCTTCCCGCCCGGTCACCCGCCGATGCACAGCTTCCTCGGCGTGCCCGTGAGCCTCCGCGGTGTCGCCTACGGCAATCTCTATCTCACCGAGAAGGACGCGGGCGACTTCACCGGCGAGGACGAGGAGACCGTTCTCCTGCTCGCCTCGCAGGCAGCGGTCGCGATCGAGAATGCGCGGCTGTACGAGTCGGCCACGCGTTGGTCGACGCAGTTGGAGTCGCTCAACGAGGTCGCGGTCGCGCTCGTCTCCGAGATCGAGCTCGTGCCCCTGCTCGACCTCGTCGCCGACCGGCTGCGCGAGCTGCTCCACGCCGACAGCGTCTCCATCGCACTGCCCCACGGCGACGGGATGCGCATCGAGGCGGCGGCAGGGCTCGACACGGGGAACGTGGTCGGGATGCTGATCCCGCCGCGCTCGAAGACGATGCGCGTGCTCGAACGTGCGCACAGCGAGCGGGTCGACTCGGTGCTCGACGATCCCGAGATCGACCAGGAGACCGCGAGGCGCATGCAGATGCGCACCGCGTTGTACGTCCCGCTCGTGCTCCGAGGGACAGCGATCGGCGTGGTCACCGCGCGGGACAAGCACGGTCCCGATCCGCGCTTCTCCGCCGAGGACGTGCGGCTCGCCGAGGTGTTCGCGCAGCGGGCGACCGTCGCCGTCGACCTGTCCCGCCGCGTCGCCCGCGACGCGCTCAAGCGGGTCGTCGCGACGCAGGAGCTCGAGCGGCGCCGGCTCGCGCGCGAGCTGCACGACGAGACGGGCCAGGCGCTCACGTCGATCCTCCTCGGCCTGCGCACCGTCGAGGAGGCGCGCGGGGACGAGGACCTGCGGGCTGCCGTGACCGAGGTACGCGAGCTCGTCCGCTCGACGCTGCAGGACGTGCGGCAGCTGGCGGTGGAGCTGCGTCCGACCGCGCTCGACGACTTCGGGCTCGTTCCCGCGCTCGAGCGGTTGACCGAGGCGTTCGGCGAGCAGACCGGCATGGCCGTCACATTCGGGTCGACGCTCGGCGAACGGCTCCCGCCGGAGATCGAGACCGCGCTCTATCGCATCGCGCAGGAGGCCCTCACGAACGTGGTCAAGCACGCCCGGGCGCGGAGCGTCAGCATCGTGCTCGGCGAGAAGCCCGACGCGGCGACGCTCGTCGTCGAGGACGACGGCGGCGGCTTCGACCCGGCACGCCCGCGTGACGGCGGGCTCGGCCTCCTCGGCATGCGCGAGCGAATGGAGCTCGTCGGCGGCCGCCTGACGGTCGAGTCGCGGCCCGGCGCCGGCACGACGCTCGTCGCGGAGGTCCCGATCCTGTGATCCGCGTCATCGTCGTCGACGACCACACCCTCGTCCGCTCCGGCCTGCGGCTGATGCTCGAGGCGGAGGAGGACATCACCGTCGAGGACGAGGGCGGAACGGCGGACGAGGCGGTGCGCCTCGCTCGCCTGCACAAGCCCGACGTCGTGCTCCTCGACGTCGTCATGCCGGGCCGCAGCGGGCTCGACGCCGTCGCCGAGATCAAGGAGGCTGCCCCCAAGGCGGAAGTCCTCGTCCTCTCGATGCAGGACGACCCGAGCTACGTGCGCGAGGCGTTCGCGGCCGGCTCGAGCGGCTACGTGCTCAAGGATGCCGCCGACAACGAGCTCGTGACCGCGGTGCGCGAGGTCGCCGCCGGCCGGCGCTACGTCCATCCGACGCTCGGCGCTCGGCTCGCGGCAGCGGAGGCGGACTCGATGGCGCGTGCGGCCGCCGACCCTCTGTCGGAGCGCGAGCGGGAGGTCCTCCGCCTCCTCGCCCTCGGGCACACGAACCAGGAGATCGCGAAGATGCTCTACATCTCGGTGCGCACCGCCGAGACGCACCGGGCGCACATCATGCAGAAGCTGCGGCTCACCACCCGCGCCGAGCTCGTCCGCCACGCCCTCCGGCAGGGCCTGCTGGACGAGAGCGAGGCGTAGCCCGGCTGCGGCTTTCCCGAGGACCGCTCCGAGACGCCACCGATGCCGCGCGGCGGGGGCGCGACCACGATGACCTCCATGGAGAGCTTCGCGGTCCTCTGGAGCGACGAGATCGGGCACAAGCCTCAGGCGGGCCGCCTTGAGCTGGACGAGGACGGGCTGAGCTTCCAGGGCCACGAACGGGTCTGTGCGCTTCGCTACGAGGACCTCGAGTCGGTCAGGGTCGCGAGGGACTCGAAGCTTCGCCTTGCCGGGCGCCCCGTCCTTTTGCTCGAGCTCGCGGGCGCGGGCGCAGTCCGGATCGGTAGCCTCGGCGGCGTGGGCGTGCTGTCCGAGCTCGCCGAGCGCCTGGGCCGCCGTTGCAGGGGCGCGTCGCCCGTTGCCCACGTTCGTCCCCGCATCGCCGTCAAGCCGACGACCTGAGTGGCCACGATCGGGGCAAGGCCGGTGTCGGCAGAAGATCTGCGGCTGATCGACGCCTACTGGCGCGCGGCGAACTACGTGTCCGTCGGCCAGATCTACCTGCTCGACAATCCGCTGCTGCGCGAGCCGCTCGTTCCCGAGCACGTGAAGCCGCGCCTGCTCGGCCACTGGGGCACGACGCCCGGGCTCAACTTCGTGTACGCGCACATGAACCGCGCCATCCGCAACTGGGACTTGGATGCGATCTACGTCATGGGCCCCGGCCACGGCGGGCCTGCCGCGGTCGCGAACGCGTACCTCGAAGGGACGTACACGGAGGTGTACCCCGACATCACCAAGAACGAAGCGGGGCTGCACAAGCTCTTCCGCCAGTTCTCGTTCCCGGGGGGAATCCCGTCGCACGTCGCGCCCGAGACGCCGGGCTCGATCCACGAAGGCGGCGAGCTCGGGTATGCCCTCTCACATGCATACGGCGCAGCGTTCGACAACCCGGACCTGCTCGTGTGCTGCATCGTCGGCGACGGCGAGGCCGAGACCGGCCCGCTCGCGACGGCTTGGCACTCGAACAAGTTCCTCGATCCGGTCACGGACGGCGCCGTACTGCCGATCCTGCACCTGAACGGCTACAAGATCGCGAACCCGACGGTGCTCGCGCGCGTGGACGACGCGGAGCTGACGTCGCTGCTCGAAGGCTGCGGGCACACGGTGCACTGGGTCGACTCGGCCGACCCCGAGGAGGCGCACCAGGAGATGGCGTCGGTCCTCGACGTCGCCGTCCAGGAGATCGTCGCCGCGCAGCGTGCGGCGCGGCTCGACGGCGTGTCCGGGCGCCCGCGGTGGCCTGTGATCGTCCTGCGGACGCCGAAGGGGTGGACGGGCCCGAAGTTCGTCGACGGGCTGCCGACGGAGGGGACGTGGCGCTCGCATCAGGTGCCGCTGGCGGAGACGCGGACGAATCCCGAGCACCTCGCGCAACTCGAGTCGTGGCTCCGGAGCTACCGGCCGGAGGAGCTGTTCGACGCGAACGGCCGCCTCGTCCCGGAGCTGGAGGCGCTGCCGCCGGCGGCGCACCGCCGGATGAGCGCCAACCCGAACGCCAACGGCGGCCTGCTGCTTCACGACCTCGTCCTGCCGACGTTCGAGGACTACGCGGTCGACGTGGTGCGGCCGGCGACGACGTTCAGCGAGGCGACACGCGTGCTCGGCGGCTACCTGCGCGACGTCATTCGTCTGAACCCGCGCACGTTCAGGCTGTTCGGCCCCGACGAGACCGAGTCGAACCGGCTCGGGGCAGTCTTCGAGGCGACCGATCGGCAATGGGAGGCGTCCGTGCTGCCGACCGACGAGCATCTCGCACGCGCGGGTCGCGTGATGGAAGTGCTCTCCGAGCATCAGTGCCAGGGATGGCTCGAGGGCTATCTCCTCACGGGCAGGCACGGTCTCTTCAACTGCTACGAGG
>OUNM011011043.1_pt1 | contig 16671 bp, 20 predicted proteins | sample 1769961 | NCBI WGS metagenome assembly OUNM01 (sample SAMEA3914820, study PRJEB12502) | metagenome | biome: forest; material: soil | place: USA | collected 2012-03-12 | depth 0.3 m
GAAGGTCTCCCCGAGCCGGCCGGCTGATCGGTGCGGGCGGGACGCTGTCGTGTTGAACCCGGGAGATCGGCGAAGAGATCCAAGGCCGAACCGGTCTGACAGCGATGTCGGGGCCATAGGAGCCAGCACGGCCAGCGCTGCAGGCGCATTGCAGCGCCGGCCGGACGTCGCCAGTCCCGCCAGACGCCCTCATTGGATTGCGCATCCCCGCGCGGAGCGTGGCCACCGGGCTTGGGGCCAAAGCGCCGGTTCGGAAGGTCAGCCTGTGGCTTGACCTGGGGGCCGCAGCGACCGGCCCTGAGAGTCTGTCAGACTCTCTTCCGCTGTCGCCACCGGCGCCGGCGGCTTTTCAAGGCTGATCTCGCAGTGACGTAAGAACCGACCGGATTTCGTCCAACCGCTGCAGCAGATCGTCCGCATCCCCGCCTGTGCAGCCCCTATCGAAACCCACCCGGTGGTCCGGGCCGTCGCTCGACCAGACGATATGGCCATAGGGCATGTCGGGAACGATGCGCTCGCAGCTGAAGTCTCTGGCTTCGTACGGCCGAAGACCTTCCCGAACGCGTGCGAAGTCTGCCGAAGTGATTGTAAAGGTCTTCTCTTGATGACCGCCGTCGGACCATCGGACTTGGCCGCCATCGGAAATGACCCAGACTTCGCGGACCTGGCCCCATGTCATCCACGTCAGGGTGATACGCTCGGGCGCGCGCGGCGCGGGCCCCGCGGGGAGGGCCTGAACCGGCGCCGCGTCTGCACTGACGTCGTTGCGGGTGGCGACAGGTGAGACGGCGAGGCCGGGGATCAGAAGAGCCAAGGCTAGAAAGCGCATCGCATTTTGTCGCTTGCTCAAGCAGGGTTTGGCAAGATGCGCCGACGTCCGCTGATCAGTCAGATCATGTCAGCGGGATGCGCCGGGACGCGTGATATTATGAAAGGATTCAGGGGGAGAGGATGAAGCCAGTCGCCGCCTTGCTCATGATTTCAGCGGTCCTGGCAGCCGGAAGCGCCGAGGCTTGTCGGCGGTCGCCGGACCCCAGCGCGATGATGGCGAACCATTACGCGTCGGTAGCCGTGGTCAAGATCGAGACCGTGACGCCAGAAAATCCTTCTCGGCCCGGCGATGAGTGGCGCGCGACGGCGACCCGGGTCAGTCTGGTTGAAGGCGCTGAACCACCGATGGATCTCCGTCTCGGTCACGCGGAGATGCCAAATTGTCAGGAACGTCGGCCAGTCCCGCGCGAGGGTGAATACTGGGTCGCCTATCTGGAGGGTATCGGCGAACCGGATACGATCGTCTACAACGCCTGGCCTCTGGACTGGGCCCGAAGCCTTGATCCCCGGTTCAGCCAAATCCCGGAGCGCTAGACGCCGATGACGCCGATCTCCGCCGCCCTCCTTGCCGCATCGCTCCAGCTCGCGCCGCCGCCGCCGCAGGTCACGGTTATCCAGTTGCCCGCAGAGGATGTTTCGGTGGAGGGTCGCATGGCGACCCAAGCGATACTCGAGAAGCTTCAGCCCGCCTATGTGCTGGTACGGCCGAGCCGATTTTCAACCGAAGAGATTGGCCGGTGCGGGACACACGAACCCGCCACACAGGACTGCCTCGCGCAGGCCCTGAACCGGGGCGGGGCGGAGACCGGCGAGGTCATCCTGGCGTTTTGGGAAGCCGACGGGGTTCTGCACTGGCTGTGCGTGGGCAAGAGCGTGAGGCCCTTTTCCGGTTCGCGGCAGTCGGTCGCCCTGGGACCTCTTGCGGACCTTTACCGTAACGGCGAAAGCGAGGTCCTGCATCAGGCGGCGGCCTGCCTCACCTAGGCTGGCCATCAGAGCGGCTGGTAGAGGCTGGCCGAAGGCCCGGTCTCCGGCGCGCTCCGTTCCGCGCCGACTAGGTCCGCCACCTAGAGTGGGATCAGCAAGACTACGTGGGGTGACCTCGCGCGATGTGCCGACAAGAAGGGCGGACAGGCGAGCCACGCTGGTTCCGTTCGGATCCCAACGCGTGATGCCGGCCACGAACTGCGGGCGACCAGACCTGATCCCGCGGCGCCAGGCCACTATAGCGATCCGGACCACAACTTGCCGGGCGAACCCGCACGCGGTTTCACGGCAGAGCTTGCGGCTGCCGTCGTCAGGCCTCACGGTTCTGAAATAGTACAAAGGGCGTTCATGGCACTGCGCGCAGACGATGATCCAGCTGGAGAGCCCCTCGGGCCGCGCCGGATGTGGCCAAGGTCGGCGGTCATCCTGGTCAGCACGGTCGCGGCCTACTCGCTGGTCGTCATTGGACTGTGCGGAGCCGGGATTTGGGGCGCGCGGGTCCAGACCCTTCAGGCGACTCACGCACAGGCCGCTGCAATCGCATCGTTTTCCGCAGCCTATACCTCGCGCATGTATGACCTCAGCGATGAGGTGACGCGTCATCTCGCACAGCAGCTGCAAGCGACACCATTGAACGCCAATGCCCTTACCCCGATGCTTGTCGAGGCTGCGGAGGCGACGGCGCAGAACGACTACCTGCTCGTGTTCGGGCCCGATGGCGATCTCATTGCAAGCTCGGAGCCCGCGCGGCGCTTCAGGATCCAGGATGACGCCTTGTCCGCGCACCGGAGCGGCGCCGCCCGTTTCGTCGGACAGGTGGTGAAAGGCCGCGCCACGGATGAGGTCATCTACCGGTTGTCCCACCGCATCAACGGCCCGGACGGCCGAATGGCCGGGATTGTCGGCGCGGCGATCCGGCCCTTTGGCGTCCGTCGGCTCCAAGATCGCCGGCCGAAGGATTCCCAGATCACCGTCTGGACGGATGGCGGCGCCTTCGTTGCGGCGGCGTTCGTCGACTTTCGCAATGACGGCTCCGCGATCGCTCCGGCGAAGCCGACCGGCCTGGGCGTACTGGCCCCGGGTCAGGTCAGGGACGCAGAGGGATTGATCCGGTCGGAGGCGAGGGTCGAAGGGTTGCCGCTTCGCGTGTCGGTGGAGTTCGATCGAAGTGGCGTTCTGGGGCCGTGGAAGACTTTCGCCTTCGCGATCGCGCTCCTCGGGGCCGTCCTTCTGGCGATGGGCTGGGGCTTTGCCTGGGCGGGGCTGAGAGTGGTCGCGCGCGATGAGGCGCGACGCGCCAGCCTGGCCGCCGCCAAGTCCGAAGCCGAGGCCGCACTGAATGATCGAGAGATGCTGCTGCGCGAAATTCATCACCGGGTGCGCAACAGCCTGATGCTGGTCTCCAGCTTCCTGATGTTGCAAGCGCGCGAAGCGGACGCAGAAACGCGCAAGGCCCTCGATACCATGCAGGCCCGCGTGACCTCGATCGGCATGGTGCACGAGACGCTGTACGCCGGCAGCCACCTCGGCGAAGTCAGCCTTTCGGAGTATCTGGATCGTCTGCTGCCGGAGTTGAGCGCCAGTCTGGGCGCCGCCGAGCGCGGAATTGTTCTGGATTGCGATGTCAGCGGCGTTACGGTGACCGGCGATCAGGCCTCGACCCTGGGCCTCATCATATCTGAAGCCGTCACCAACGCAGTGAAGTACGCCTTCGGCGACGGAGGTGGTCGCGTTCTCGTCAGCGCCCGGAGCCTCCCGGACACTATGATGGAAGTGTGCATCAAGGATAACGGATGCGGCGCGGCCGCGTCCGGACAGGCGGGGCTGGGATCGCGGCTGCTCACCGCCCTTGCCGGCCAGCTGGGCGGTCGAGCGACAGTCACGGGCGGCGCCGGCACGCTAGTGAGGGTGACGTATCCACCCTCGTCGTGACCTTGGTTCCGCGACCCACCGGCCAAGCCGTCGCGTAACCGAAACGTCAACTGGCGTTGAGCAGAGTCGCGACAGCGGTGATGAGTTGGGCGGCGACGAACGGCTTGCCGACCAGGATGCTATTCGGCACCCCTTGAACGGTCCATTCATGGGCGCTATCGCCCGTCACATAGACGATCGGCAAATTCGGGAAACGCTCTCGGGCGTCGCGCGCCACGTCCCAACCGGTCCTTGCCTCCCCCAGGTTAACGTCCGTGATCAGAGCACGGCAGATCTCGCCTTGCTGCTTAAACAGGGCCATTATTTCAGCGGAGGAACCTGCGGACCGGGACTCAAAGCCGGCGTCGTCCAGCGCGTGTTCGATCGTCATGGCGATCAGTGGGTCATCGTCGACAACGAATACGCAGACAGACTCAGACATCAGATCACCTGCAACTTGGACACCCTACAGCACATCGGGCTGTGTACGGTTCCGTGCGCGGAAATTAACACTGAGTCATGTACGCTCGTTCGCCCTCTTCACCCATCTCTCGCAACGACTGATTCCAGGCTAAGCCTAAAGTGAAGGTTGTTTTGCGCCTTGTCTTCGCGCCTCTGTCGGCGGGACTAACGGTGAATGACAACGGCGCCCATAATGCTGACTATCAAGCGTGCCTCGGCACCCTGGCACGAGGTTGGTGCCGGCCCTGTTCCGCGTCCAGAGATTCCCACCCGCAGCGCCTCGCTCCAGTCGCGCCAGGTCGGCGCACCGTTCAACGGGGGGTGCAGCGGCTGCGTGACTGCCGCGAAGCACAGGGCAAGCCCAACTGGACAATGTCCGCAATGCTCGGACAGCGTCGCCACCGCGTGGAGGTCAAAGCTCTTCGGCTCGACCTGCCGCCAGACGAGCGCGGCCAAGACGACGACAACTAAGCTGGCCGGGTGCCCCAGGGCATTGACCGCGGTCGTCACCAGCTTGTGGAGGGGGCGGCTCATCCGGGCCTAGCGATCCGGGACTCGTTAGGGTTCCTGTTGCGGCAGCCAGAAGCCAAAGAAAAGCCCGCCACCCTGGAAGAAGTGGCGGGCCAGAACGCGGAGCGCGAGTGCGCTCGACGCGCCGATCGGGAGGTTGCGGGAGCTGTCCTTCCGATCGCCAGCCCACACAACAACGACACCCGCCTTGAGGTTGCATGGATCTCTTGACGGACGCTTGGCCAAATCCAAAATCACTGACGCCAGTCGGGGAACGGGCCTCGCTGGCTTTTTAGCGGAGGACCTCATGGATACGATCGTCGTTGAACCTCTTGCCCGGGGCTGGGCCGTCCGAACAGACACTGTCGACAACCCGATGGTGTTCAAGACGGGGCGTGCGGCAGAAGAGACCGCCCGTGGACTCGCGTTCCGCCTTGCCCAGGCAGGCAGGCTCGTTCGACTGCGCCTGAAGCTTCGCAACAGCTCCACCGAGGCGAGGTTCGTCTGCCTGCCCCCCGCTAGAGCCGACAGCGCCGCCAAACCTCGTCAGCCTGCCGGACGTCCGGCAGCCCGAGTTGGAACCCGCTTAGCGGCGGTGGAAGCGAAGACTACGGAAGCCTGCCACCCCGCGAAGGGTGACGGATATGCGGTGTCGTGACAAAGTCGCTGCATGAGAAGGCGGCAAACGACGCTCGAAGAGCTGGAAGAATTCCACGACAGCCTCCAGGGGCCGCTCGGTCGAGCCCTGCGCGACGCCGGTATCATCATGAACCAACGGCTTCAGGCGCGAGGACTGGAACTGTCGGACCTCTCGGATAAAGAGATGGTGCAGCTGCTGACCACTGCCTTCCGGGAGGCGGCGCCGAAGCACTATCCGCATGTCGATCGCGTGACGCTGGAACCCCGTCTGGACGCCATGGTCGCCGCGATCGGGATGGAGCTGGCGGCGACCGCCGATTCCAGCGAGGCGATGAACAAGCCCGGCTTTGGGAACGAACGCAGTAAAGCGCTCGGCCGGTATCAGGCTCATGGTGGTCTCCAGATTGTGTTGGAAAAATGGGGCGGCTAGGGTGTCGCGATGCCAATGCGCCCAGACCGACAGAACCCGTTCTGGCCCCCCATACCGAGAAGTCGGCGGAGCTCAACCAAGCGCATTCTGGTCATGGCTGGGGTGGTTGTGATCGCGTTGATCGTCGCACGGTTCGTGGCCAGGGCGGTTCTCGGCTGACTACTCCTCCGCTGCAGGGGTGAGGTGATGGTCGATTGGCGCCGTCGTTCACATGAGGCGGCTCATACCGCCGACGGCTATCCTCGGGCGAGGCGGCCGATCCTTCCAGATCAGCGGCCCGGCGTTCAGCGTCGGGCCGTCCTGCTTTCAGGCGCTAGCCGCCTGGTTTGTCTGAATGGTGAAGCTGTGCCATCACAGCCGCAGGGGCCGGACCGACCGGATGGCTTCTAGGCGGCCCGCCCGCGGACAAAGCGATGCGGTGTCGGGTCGCCGACCTAGGAACAACTCCAGACGAGAGATGTTTCCGACCGCCACCGTGACGGCCCCCGCCTGAGGCGGTGGCAGGCCCGTCAGATGATGCTGGGACGTGGGGCAGCTCTTGGGCCGCAAGCCAATGTCTGAAATCGACCCATAGGCGACATTCAGTGATCGTCACCGAACAAGTCTAAGCCCCACGCTATCCCGCACTCTCCAAGGCACAGCATGTCTTCGGCATCCAGCCAGATGCCGCATTGGCTATCGCCTTGATGATATAGACCGCCATAGAGGGTCACGGCCTTTGGCCTTACGCGCTCCCGTAGGGTCCGAAACGCCTCTGCGCGACCTCGCACTGCCCCAACCAAGACCTTCACCGCATGGTCATGATCGGCACCACCCCGGAGACGATCAGGGTTGGCTTCAAGCCACCAGCCACTGAACGCCGCCACGCGCCCAGAGCGCGTTACCTCGCCCGCACTGACAATGGACGTCGGCTGGATCGCGAGTATTTCCGTGACGATCAGTGGGTCGCCGTCGAAGCCGGTGATGGATAGCGTCAGCATTCCAAAAGCATATCATCTGTATGTCCGCTTCCCACCCGTCTCAGACATTCACCAGGTCCGCTTTTCGGCGCTGACCAACTCCCGTCGGAGGGACGTAGGGTCTGCCTTCGGCCGAAAGCCAATGTCTGAAATCGACCCATTGGGGACCTCTGCGAGCAAGCGCTAAGGCGGTCTCGGCTAGCCTCGGACCAACCAGTTCCGGCTCTCTTCCCGGACCGCCTTCGTAAGCGCATCCAAGGTGCGCGCGGTGATCCTAAGGTGTTGCCAAAACAGTGGCACATCGAGGGAGACGTCTCGCTTCAGGTGGACCAGATGTCCCGACGCCAGCAACGGTGCAGCCAATGGCTCCGGTGTCAGCGACCAGGCGACGCCCGCCAGAGTGAAGTCGAGCATGCCCTGCGTGGACGGCGTCCAGTGCGTCGGCCCCTCAACCGACGATCCCACGGCCTGCGAGACCCAGCGCTTTTGAAGATCGTCGTGGGGGTCGAACCGAAGAACCGGCGCATCGGCCAGTCGCTTCGCTGTGACTCCAGCAGCGAAATACCTGTCCCTGAAGGCGGGCGATGCTATCGCGATGTAGCGCATGGCTCCAAGGGCGATGGAATGGCAGCCGGTAACCGCCTTGCTGCTGGTGGTAATCGCTCCGATCACTTCTCCGGTGCGAAGCCAGTCCGCCGTTCGGTTCTCATCGTCGAGGATCAGGGTCAGGGTGGTTGTCGATCCTGATGCGAAACGTGCCGCAGCGGCAGGCATCCAGGTCGCCAGACTGTCGGAGTTGACCGCCAGCTTCAGCGTGGGTCGCGATCCTCCAAAAGCGGAAGACCACGCCGCGCCTTCGTCGAACATGTCATGTTCAAGCAGGGAAACACGCTCGAAATGGGCGACCAGGCGCGCTCCGGCTTCGGTCGCCTGGCATGGCGTCGTTCGAACCACGAGCGGAATGCCCAACCGCTCCTCCAATCCCTTCACCCGCTGCGAAATCGCTGACGGGGTGACCGCCAGCGTGTCGGCAGCAGCATCGAACGATCCGGTGCGAACCACGGCGGCGAGAGCGGCGAGAGCGGGATAGTCTAACATTAGGACAGCTAATCTAGCGTAAGAAGGATTAGTTCGGCTACCGGCTTCGGACGTGGCATCTGCGGATCATGATTTCGATCCTTCCTCCCCTGGTGAAAGGGCTGGCGATGTCCGCCGGACTTATCGTCTCCATTGGCGCGCAGAACATGTTCGTGCTGCGCCAAGGCCTGCGGCGTGAACACGTCGGCCCTGTGGTTCTGTTCTGCGCCGTCTGCGACTCTGTCCTCGTCTTCGCGGGCGTCTACGGTCTCGGCGCGATGCTGGCGCTTATTCCCGGTCTCACGCTCGCGCTCAGCCTCGGCGGGGCTGCCTTCCTGCTCTGGTATGCGTTCGGGGCCTTCCGACGCGCGTTTCGCCCGTCGTCGCTGGTCGTCAATGACGGCGCTGGTCTCTCTCTCGGCGCAGCCATGGCCGCCTGCGCGGCGTTCACCCTCCTGAACCCACACGTCTTTATCGACACGGTCATGTTGATGGGTGCCGTCGGCTCGTCATTGCCGAAGCCGGAGTGGCCATTCTTCGTGCTAGGCGCGTCGATGTTCGCCTCCTTCTGGTTCTCAGCGATCGGATTCGGCGCTCGTCTACTGCAGCCGCTGTTCGCGCGGCCTATGGCATGGCGTGTGCTGGATGGGATCACCGGTCTGATGATGTCGGCCATCGCCGTCAGCCTCATCCACAGCGCCTTTGCCTGAACGCCGACGTCTCCCTCGAACCGTGGAGTTCCACATGCTGACGCCCGTTATCTCCCCCGACATTTTCCGTCTGCGACCAGACTTCGCGGCGCTGAGCATCAGCGTCCTGGGCGCGCGCAACACGGTTGACGGCCCCTATGAAGCCGAGTGTCTGCGGCGAGCCTGCGCGGAGGTCGATACGGCGCCTTGGGCGACCGACCATCTCGAAGCCTGGCGTGAAGCCTATCGTGCGTTCGGCGCGAAGCCTCAGCGCACGCCAAGCTCCGTGGAGGCGCTGGCGAAGCGCGCGCGCCGGGACGGGACGTTGCCCAGCGTGAACGCAGTCGTGGATCTCTACAATGCCGTCAGTCTTCAATACGCCCTGCCCGTCGGAGGCGAGGACATGAACGCCTATGCCGGGACGCCTCGCCTGATCGTTGCGTCCGGAGAAGAGCCCTTCGACACGATGCAGGAGGGACTGCCGCGCACGGAGACCGTCGATGCGGGAGAAGTTGTCTGGTGCGACGATCTTGGTGTGACCTGCCGACGCTGGAACTGGCGACAGGGCGTCCGTACTCGCATCACCGAGAACAGCACTGCCATGTGGTTCGTGCTGGAGCGCCTGGCTCCCATGCCGCTAGACGCGCTGATGGAGGCGGGCGACGCACTCATCGACGGCCTGAAGCGGCTCAGCCCGTCACTGGAGGTGAAGACCGACCTCCTGACGATGCCTGCCTGATCCGGGCAGACCGTCAGTCACAATCCGACGCCAAGCCTGATTTGAGCCATTCAGCGGGTCGGACTTTGATCGCTCCCTCGTCCTGGAGATTTTGATGACCCTGTTCACCGGCCTGGCCGCCTTTCCGCTGACGCCGACGACACCGAGCGGTGAGATCGTCGAACACGACCTGCGTCAGCTCGTTCGCCGTATCGAGGAGAGCGGTGCGGACAGCATCGGTCTGCTTGGCAGCACGGGAACCTACATGTTCCTGACGCGAGCGGAACGGCGGCGGGCGATAGAGGTCGCGACCTCCGCAGCGCCGGACATTCCGATCATCGTCGGCGTGGGCGCGCTGCGGACCGACGATGTCCAGGCCCATGCGCGTGACGCCGCAGCGGCAGGCGCGGCGGGCCTCTTGCTGGCGCCCGCGAGTTACACGCCGCTGACCGAGGAGGAAGTCTTCCAGCACTTCGTCGCCGTCGCCTCGGTCACCGACTTGCCAATCTGCATCTACAGCAACCCGGACACCACGAACTTCACCTTCAAGCCCGATTTCGTGGCTCGGCTGGCGACCCTTCCAACCGTCATGGCGATCAAGCTGCCTCTCCCTGACGACGGGGACATCGCCTCCGACCTCTCGCTGTTCCGAGCGGCGGCTCCTCGCCTGGTGATCGGTTATAGCGGCGACTGGGGCTGCAAGGACGCTTTGCTGGCCGGAGCAGACTGCTGGTATAGCGTCGCAGCCGGTCTGTTTCCGGCCCCTTGCGTGGCCTTGACGAAAGCCGCGCGGGCGAGCGATGCAGGAGAGGCTGAACGGCTGGATCAGCGCCTCGACAGCCTTTGGGACCTGTTCCGGACCTATGGCAGCCTCCGAGTCATCTATGCGGCGGCCAATCTGTTGGGGCTGACCGGCGCTCAACCTCCTCGCCCAATCCTGGGCCTCGGTGACGCGCTGACCCTCCGGTTGAAGTCGGCTCTGCCCCTGTGAGCGCCCTGCTGGTCATCTACGGCGCCTATGTCGTGGCGGTGGGTTCTCCCGGAGCCAGCACCATGGCGATCATGAGCATCGCCATGGTGCATGGCCGTCGTCCAGCGATCATGTTCGCTCTCGGCGTGGTGACGGTGTCCGCCTTGTGGGGGATCGCCGCCGCCACGGGGATGTCCGCGCTGCTCCACCAGTTCCCGGAGCTGATGATGGGGTTGAAGATTTTCGGCGGCGTCTATCTGCTCTGGCTGGCTGCCAAGGCGATCAAGTCGGCGCTCTCGGCAACGCCGCCGACCGAGCGCGCGCTGACAACAGCGCCATCTGGCTTGTCCTTGTATCGACGCGGACTGCTTATCCATCTGAGCAACCCGAAGGCTGTTCTGGCTTGGGCCGCGCTGTTCTCGCTTGGGCTGAGCGACGATGCTCCAGTCTCGATGCTCGCGAAGGCGCTTGGAGGCTGCGTCCTTCTGAGCGCTACGATCTTCGTCGGCTACGCCGTCGTGTTCTCTTCGCGGTCGATTTCAGCGATCTACACCAAGGCTCGACGGCTCATCGAACTCCTCCTAGCTCTCGTCTTCGCGGTGGCGGGCGTGAAGCTTTTGATCGGGCGATGACGTCCGCTTCCCACCCTTCTCGGCCGTAGTGAACGTCCGCTAGGCGTCTGACGCCAGAGATCGATCTGCTTAGAAATCTCGAGTGCACCAACCAATTCGATGCCCAAATTCCGCACGGTACTCTCGAGTTTGCCGTGCCCAGCAGCAAGTGACATGCGTGCGGCTTCCCGGTCCTGTTTGTAGAAGGGCCACCTTTGTACGGCGCAGGCTGTGAGTTCCGTACCTTGCGGGATCCAACGATATGGCCTGGCCCCATTGATTAATCAGACGCGTTTTGCCGAGTCCCGATGTTGTTCCCGTCCCCGCTCCGGCTGGGGAACGGCCAAGCATCGGAACGGGGTCTCGGCTGTTGAAGCCAAGCTTGAAGCGCCTCGGCGCCGCCTCTATGATCTCGAAGCGCACCGGCGGATTTCAACGCCGCGAATAGCGGTGCCTTCGCGCCGATCATCCGACCGCCGTTCCAAGCGGCGCGAGGTGTGAGCGGAAAGAGCAAGCTCGCTTACGGCCATCTCATCAGCCCCCTAATCCATCATACGCCTATTAAGCCAGAAACGCGCCAGGAGGCGACATTAGGCCGGGTCCGTAAACTGGACATAGTGCTGGCGTTTGCGACCCGCGTGACGCCAACCTCACGTCGTCCCTGGCATTTGATTAGGCCGAGGGTTTCGCTCTTAGAGGCCTCCACTGGTGGAAAACGGCATCCAAGACCAGCGCCACCAAAAGGCTAAGTCCCGTCAGGGGATACAGAATACCCAGAGGCAGCACGATTCCCAGCACCGCAGCCCGCAAACGCGGCTCAGGCGGAACGAAGGGCGCGCCTAGACTGCCTTTCGCACGTCGCTTCCACCACATAACCACCGCACTGATCGACAGCAGCCAGATGGCGATGCAGCCCCCCAGCATGATGAACTGGTTCAGCCGACCGTACTGCGTGCCCTGGTGGACGGCGACACCCCATTCGAAGGCCTTGGCCCCAACCCCAAACTGATCGTAGCGGATGTCCGCCCGCACCGCGCCCGTGGCGGCGTCTATGTAGAGGGCGCGGGTGTCCTCGACCTGTCGGACGGTGCGCGCCGCCGTATAGGCCAGATTCGGATCGGTGGGGACCGACACTTGGTAGGGACGCACCAGTCTGTGAGCGTCCGCCGCAGCTACCACCGTGGCCAAAGACGGTGCGCCATGATGTGGGCTGGACATGACCATCCCGTCCATGGTCCAGCCGACGCCGGCCGGACGGTCATGGGGCTTGGCGTGGACGAAGGGGCTGGCGCTAGACGGGGCGGTGGGACGGCCCAGGCCGTGGTCACGAACGAAGGTGATGTACTGATCGCCCCAGAAGGCCGACCAGGGCATGCCAGTCACAGCGAGGAAAGCGATAACGGCGCCGGCATAGAGACCCGTCACCGCATGCAAATCGCGCCAGAAAGGACGGCGTTTCGGATCGGTCGCACGGATCGTCACCACCCCGGCGTCGCGCTTTCTGGGCCACCACAGGTAAACGCCCGTTGCGACCAGGATGATCGCCCACCCCGCGACGATCTCGACCAGATAGTTGGCCCACGGGCCGACCAGCGACAGGCTGTGCAGGTCCTTGATGGTCTCCATCACCCCGCCGAAAGCGGTCACGCCGAGCAGCGTGCCATTGTGCGGATCGACAAAGGCCGTCCGACGGCTCCCGTCCTCGAGATCGACGGTCAGACGTACGGCCTGATCGTCCCGTGCGGGCAGAAGGACGTTGGCGACGATCCCGCCCGTCCGCGCCTCGGTCACTATCACCCACTGGTCCGGCGACGTGGTCCCCGCCCTCGAATCGACATGGGAGAGCGGTCGATAGACGGCAGCGTCAATGCCGTCCTTGAACAGATAAAGCCCGCCCGTCAGCGCCATCAGGCACAACACGGGAAGAACCAGCAGGCCGGCGTAGAAATGCCAGCGCCAGACGGCCCGATAGGCGCCGGACATCGGTCTGGCCTCGGCTGCGGCTGATGAACGGTCGGTCATGGCTTGCGGTGGAGATGTAGCGCTCATCAGTCAGGTTAAGGCCTCCGAGATACGCCGACCAGCCCTGGCGCGCGTCATAGCCCGGCCGCATGCCCAGGAGGGCGTTGTCGGCGAACGGTTTAAAGCCAGCGAGCGGAGAGGGACGCGTCATGGGTCGGAACCTGACACGGCCTCTGCCTATTGTGGAAACGGAGCGACAGGGACGCCGCTCCCAGCTTCTGGGGAGAAGCTAGGCCCGCCGCGACTGCAACCGCGGCGGGCCTTAGTGCGTCTCGGCCATGTGGACGGCGACGGGGCCGCGCTTTGACGCCGCGACCTTGGTCGCGAAGGCCTCCATGGCCAGGGCTTGATTAGCGATGACCCGGGGCTGGTTGGGTCTGAGCGTCGTCAGCCGGTCGTGGTCGTCTTCATCTTCACGCCCGCGGCCTCCCCCCCCTTGTCAGCCAGACGCCGGGGTCGGACTTCAACAGCGTCTTTCTGACGGCCATCGCAGCATCTCCGATCAAATGGCCGGCCTCAGCGCGGGCTCGCGGATCGGGTTCCGTTGGCCATGGGATCGAAAGACACCGCCCTCTCCGCAGCTAAGGCAACGTGTTGCCAGCGGTGAGGACATTCCAATCGAATGGTGGGACCGGCAGATTGACGGGCCATCGTCCGCCCGGAGCACCCGCGCTTCAAACTTCTAAGGCGCCGAGTCTTGCGGGCGTCTACCGAACTGGTGCGAAGGAGCGCAGCGACTTTCACGCTTCATAGATCGGCGATACCGGTGACGATCGCACCAGCGGGTGCGTCATGGTCACGCGCCTCAAAGCCTTGTGATGCGCAGTAATCGGACGGATCCGTCGGCACGGCCCAGAAACCTTAGCGCGGACTTCGTGTTCCTTTGCGGAAGGAGAGCCGCCATGACCGCCAAGCATTGGTCCGCCAATGTGACCGAACACAGCGACGCCCTCGACCTTGATGAGGGCGTGTTCAAGAAGGATCCTGCCGCAATCGCGGCGTCGCTTAAGAGATCAGCCGAGCACAGCCACCGGAAGAAGGGCACGCCGTTCCAGTCGGCGATGTCGATGCTGACCTTCTACATCAATCGCGCCGGCCATAACCTCGATGATGCGGATCGCAGGCGGCTTGAGGCCGCGAAGGATGAGCTGCGGAAGGCCTTCCGCAAGAACGACTGACCTCTGCCTTATGGAACGGGGCCGGGGTCAGGAAATTGATTCTCCAGCGCGGTTCGCGGCAAAGCGGGAGAACGTCATGCCGACACACAACGACAACGCCGACCGTTGGGGCGGTCCGGGCTCCAGCCATGAGGATCGGACCAAGCCCAAACCGGATCCCGTGGTCAAGGATGCAGACGCGCCGGACCACCTGTCACCTCGTTCACAGGTCTCCGCAGGCGGCGAGCAAGACATCCATCATGGCCATTCGCCGGACGCCAAACATGCGAAACAGGCCACCAGCGAAGAGAAGCGCCACGAGCGCGACAATCGCAACTGAGGATCGACCATGCCACATCAGAACACATCCTCCTCAACGGCCACCGCCCAGAACGCAGCGACCGATCCCGTGAAAGCCAGTGATCAACCCGAGAGCAACGACGTACGTCGGGAGCCACGCACCTATGTCGCGCCGGACGCCTCTGTCGCTTCTCTTGCGCCGCCCGCCTCAGGCGAGGTCGCCGAGGCCATGGACGAAGGGGGCGCGTTGGCCACGGCCGACGGGCAGCAGGGCTCAACCCACGCCAATCGGCCGGCGCGGACCGATAACGAGGCCGGTCAGGGCCCGAAAACAGTTCGGGCCAACCATGAGCAGCTCAAGCGCTAGAGCAAGTCGCATTTCGATTAGACCGGCGGCTTCGGCCGCCGGGTCTGTTTGGTTTTGAGGTGAGCCAGGCCTCAACGACCGCGCCCTCCAGAAGGGGCCCGCTGCCTGGCTTTGGCCACGGCGCCGCTACCAATTCCATGACGTGTCCAGCCTGAACGCTAAGGCGTGTTTCGCGACAGCTAGGCCGTCTCAATCTCGGGCTGCCGGACGTCCGGGAGACTGACGAGGTTTGGCGGGGCTTGCGGCTCGAGCGGGGGTAGACAAACGAACCGGGCCTCGGTCGAGCTGTTGCGAAGCTTCAAACGCAGTCGAACCAGCTTGCCTGCCTGAGCGAGCTTGAACGCCAGCGCTCGGGCAGTATCCTCGGCGGCACGCCCAGTCCTGAACACCATCGGGTTCTCAACAGCGTCCGTTCGGACAGCCCATCCCTTGGCCAGTGGTTCAACGACGATCGTGTCCATGAGGTCCTCCCATAGTGACGCGGCAAGGCCTCCAAGCTCGCCGGCGAACGCCATGTTGGTTTTGGGCATGCCGGCGTCAAGGGGGCCTGGGACAGCGCCCGTATTCGTTAGCGGCAAGGGCGGGTCAGGCCTCTTTGTCGTCGGCCTCAACCGTGAGGGCGTGAGATTGAGGGGATATGGCCTGAGGATTCCAATCAGGAAGTTTCAACTCCCAGTTTGCCTGACGTCATAGGTCGGCTCAAAAAGCGCGAGCCCGCCAGACCGAACCGCCACGGCGTCGCCATGCCACGGCGAATGCCGGCCCTGGTTCCCGAGACGACCGCGACAGCTTGAGCCAACCGGATCGCAAATGGCGGCTGGGTTACGGAGACGCCGTTCAAGACGCCGGTTATATTCAGCGCCTGACACAGGCGACCCGGTCCGGCGCACAGGTCCTGCAAACGGCTCGTTCTCCGACGTTGCATCATGAGATCGACTCCGTGAGCCGGCTCAATGGCCCTGATAAGAACCGCGCTCCCCGGCGCCTGCGCATCGCAGACGACGTTGAAGCACCAGTGAAGCCCGTATATCCGATAAATGTAGGCCCTACCCACCGGTCCAAACATGGGCGCGTTGCGGGCGGTCGGGCCTGTAAAACTGTGTGATGCAGGATCCAGCGCGTCGTAGGCTTCTGTCTCGACGATGACGCCGCCCACGCCATTGACGCTCAAATAGGCTCCAATGAGCCTTGCAGCCACCTCCGGCGCCGGCTTTCCAAGGAGCCCGCCGAGCGCTGCGCCACCGCTCAGCGGACCGCGTCCCGCGTGATGCGCGTCAGCGCCTGCGGGAGAACCTCGAGAAGATCCCGAGCCAGGAAACCCAACGGCGCCTTCGCAGCGAGGATTGCTCCTGCCTCGGCATGAAGGACAACACCCCACATGGCAGCCACGACCGGGGCGGCTCCGCGAGCAAGCAGCCCACCTATCACCCCCGCAAGGACATCGCCGGATCCCGACGTCCCGAGGCCCGCGACGCCTCCTTCGTGTCTCCATGCTGTCCCGTCGGGCGACACGATAAAGGTGGTCGCGCCCTTCAGAACCACGACGGACTGGAGGATCGCCGAGGCGTCCCGAGCTGCGTTCAAGGGGTCGGCCTGGATCGCATCCTTGTCGCGTCCGAGCATTGCCGCCATCTCGCCCGCATGTGGCGTCACGATCGTGCGCCCCCCGGAATGCCGGTTGAACGATCGGTGGGTCTCTGGATCCGGCAGCGCCCCGGCATCGATCACAACCGGAATTTCCGGCGCCGCTTCGAGAAGGGCAAGGGCGAGTCGTCGCTCGTGCGCGACGGCGTCCATCCCAGGGCCAATGACCAGGGCAGACGCCTTGCCGGCGGCCGCCTGCAGCATTGGGCCCATCCTCACCCGGGACCGGCGCAGCAGTATGCGCGCTTCAGGAACGGATACGGCCGTCGCAGCCACACCATCGCCATCAGCACAAATCTGCAGCTTTCCGGCCCCGACACGCAAGCCGGCGACGCCGGCGAGTATGGCGGCCCCGGCCATGACAGTCTCGCCGCCGACGATCAGCAC
>OUNM010996648.1_pt1 | contig 16663 bp, 19 predicted proteins | sample 1769961 | NCBI WGS metagenome assembly OUNM01 (sample SAMEA3914820, study PRJEB12502) | metagenome | biome: forest; material: soil | place: USA | collected 2012-03-12 | depth 0.3 m
CCGGTGGCAAGTCCTTCGGGCCCCCCAGCCACGACTACCTGTGGATGAACGAGCTCATGTCCTTCGCGGCATGGACCATGGCCCTGGCGCAGATCCCCTTCATTCTGAACGTCTTCCTGAGCATCAAGAACGGCGAGAAGGTCACCTCCGACAATCCCTGGGATGCCACCACCCTGGACTGGCAGACTCCCACCCCGCCGCCCCACGGCAACTTCATCATTGAGCCCGTGGCCTTCCGCGATCCCTATGAGTACAGCGTTCCCGGAGCCGACAAGGATTTCTCGCCCCAGAACGAACCGCCTCCTGGTGTCGCCGCCCCCGCTCCTGTTCTGGCCCATGCCGGTCATTGATTGATCCCTGAATTTCCCCTCCAACACAAGACCCTATCGACATGGAGATCCCTTACACCGTAACGGCCCGTCCCGACACCGGCCTTTGGAATGCCAAGATCGGCATCTGGCTGTTCCTTGCCTCCGAAGTCATGCTTTTCGGCGGGCTGTTCTCTTCCTACATCTTCCTGCGCCTCGGGGCTGACTACCACTGGCCCGTGCACGTGCTCAACGTGCCGCTGGGCTTCCTCAACACCCTGGTGCTGATCCTTTCCTCCGTGACGGTGATCATGGCCCTGGCCTCCCTGAAGCTGCGCAACTTCGCCCACTACCAGATGTACATGGTGGGCACCCTTCTTTGCGCCTGCACCTTCCTTGTCATCAAGGGCTTTGAGTACCGCGACAAGTTCCACCACTACGGCGTGATCATGAAGGACGGCACCGTCCTGGAAGGCCACCTCAAGGAGAACCAATACCTGGTCAAGTTTGACAACGTCACCGCGCTCACGGTGAAGGCCGACGGCCACTACCCCGAGTTCGAACCGGCGCTGGTGGCGGCCAATTGCACCACTCCGAATGCGAAGTTCAAGACCCCCAAGGGTGTGGAAATCTCGCTCGACGCCGATGGCCTCGCCAAGGTTCAGGAGGAAGTGCGTGCGACGGCCCTGGCAAAGGCCAAGCCCTCTGAAATCGCGCCGGCGCTGGAACCCCTGAAACTGACCGCCGTCACGCCCGTCACCTTCTCCATCGAAGCGACCGCCCTGCCCGTCACCCAGCCCATCTACGGCTACACCCCCACCTCCGCCACCTTCAAGGACAACACCGTCATCGAAGGCAAGCTGGTGGATGACCACATGTACATGCATGTGGACAAGGTCGATCTTCGCTCCGTGCCTGAGCCCGAACACTCCGTGGCCTGGAAGTACCTGGGCGAGGATTGGAAGAAGGCCTATGAGGAGCACTTCAAGGAAAGCACGGAAGCGTTCGAGAAGACGCATGAGGGCAAGGATCCTGGCAAGGACCCCGACCACCTCCGCCACTCCCAGGTCATGGAGACCCACACTCCGAAGCCCGAGCCCGGCCACCATGCCGCCGAAGGCGTGGGCGAGCTGTGGCAGTCCTTCAACGACACCTTCCTGGGCGGCTCCCATGAGTATCCCGAGGTGGAAGTCGATGCCAAGGACGTGGAGCGCTGGTCCAACTTCCTGCCCAAGTACAACACTTACTTCGCCATCTACTTCACCCTCACCGGCCTGCACGGCCTGCACGTCCTCGCCGGCGTCATCGTGATGGGCTACATCCTGCTCATCGACACCCGCAAATATCGCAAGGATCCCGAGCACCTGGCCAACCGCGTCGAAACGGCGGGCCTGTTCTGGCACTTTGTGGACCTTGTCTGGATCTTCCTCTTCCCCCTTCTTTACCTCCTTTAATCAGCCCCTGGCGCCCCGATCATGAGCGAATCTCCGGAAGACATCAAAAAGCAGGTCAAAACGTATTTCAAAATCGGCGCCACGCTGGTTGTGTTCACGGTCATCACCGTGATCCTTTCCTTCGTGGACTTCGGCAGCCATGAACGCAACATGTTCATCGGCATGGCGGTGGCGGCCTTCAAGTCCTCCCTGGTGTGCCTGTTCTTCATGCACCTTCTGCATGAGCGCCCGGTGATCTACAAGATCCTGGTCTTCGCCGCTGTCTTCGTCGGGGTCATGTTCGTGCTGTTTAGCATGACCCAGGGTGACTCGCTCTCCATGCCCAAGTTTGAGGCTCACGCCGCCGCCGCCCACCACTAACGGTTTTCCTTCATGTCCCTCAAAGGCTTCCACATTGTGTTCATCATCTTCGCCGTGCTCTGCCTGGCGGGATTTTGGGTGTGGACGCTTTTGAACAGGCAGTCCGCCGTCGAGCTTAACGTCGTGCTCCTTGGCAAGGGCAGCGGTGTGCTGGCCTTCCTGTTCTTCATTTACGGCGTCTGGTTTGTGGCCAGAAAAAGCAAGACCATCATCTGACACGCCGCCATGATGACCTCGCTCCATTTTCATCCGGCGCTCGCCTGCGCCACCTGCACCGTCGATCCGGACTCGCCCCTGTATCAGGCGCAGCAAGGTGCGGTCCTGTTCATGCTGGCGGTGGTCTTCGCCATGCTTGGCACCCTGCTTTTCATCTTTGTGAACATCGCCCGCAGGCAGCGCCGGGCCCTGCAAGCCGCTGCCCAGGTTCCTGTTTAAAATTCCCCCCCGATTCCATCCATGAGCGTATCGTCAATCCTCAAGCCCTTCGGCCTTCCCGAACTCGCCTCCGAACACGGCGAACTGGTCGACCACATGGACGGCCTGGTGCACTGGTTCATGTTCGTGCTCTTCGTGGGCTGGACGTCCTACCTGGTCTACGTGTTTTACAACTACCGGAACACCCGCAACAAGAACGCCGACTATCACGGCGTCCGCGGCCATGCCACCACGCACATCGAAATCGGTGTTTGCATTGTGGAAGCCATCCTGCTGCTGGGCTTCGCCTTCCCCCTCTGGTCCCGCCAGGCCGACGGCTATCCCACCGGCCCCGACGTCCTGAAACTGCGCGCCGTGGGCGAACAGTTTAGCTGGACCTTCCACTACCCGGGCAACGACGGCGTGCTGGGCCAGGTGAACCGCAAGCTTACCTCCGCCACCAACCCCATCGGCCGCGATTCCACCGACCCCAATGGCAAGGACGACTTCGTCAGCGGCGGCACCATGAAGCTGCCCGTTGGCCGTCCGGTGATCGTTGACATCAGCTCCAAGGACGTGATCCACAACCTCGCGCTCACTCCGATGCGCGCCGCCCAGGACGCCATTCCTGGTGCCAAGGCCCACATGTGGTTCCGCCCCGTGAAGACCGGCACCTGGGACATCATCTGCGGCCAGCTTTGCGGCGTGGGCCACAGCCAGATGAAGGCCACCCTGGAAGTCGTCTCCCAGAAGGAGTTCGACGAGTGGTCCAAGGAGCAGTCCGCCAGCTCCATCAAGAACTCCCAGCCGCCTGCCGCCGCTCCCCCTGCTGAAAAGCCGGCGGCCAAGTAAGGCACGCAAGTTCAATGCTTTTACACAACCCCGGATGCGCCAGCGCCGGGGTTGTTTGCTGTGTGGGAGTTGAGAGTTGAGAGTTGAGAGACTGAAAGAGAATGAAGCCGTCTTGTCTCAGTCTCTCAACACTCAACACTCAACAGTCAACTCCCTGCTCCCTGCTCCTTGCTCTCCACTTTCACCATGAACCGCTTCCAGCGCCTCGCCCTCACCGCTTTCATCTGCCTCGAAGTGCTGATCTTCGTGGGCGCGATGGTGCGTGCCACCGGCTCCGGGCTCGGCTGCCCGGACTGGCCGTTCTGCTACGGCTGCTGGGTGCCGCCCACCAGCGCGGACCAGATCGACTTCACCAAGTTGAACCTCGACAAGTTCAAGAAGAAGGCCGCTGAGCATGGGCGCGATCCCGCCACCATCACGGTCGAATCGTTGAAGGCCGAGTTCAATCCCGTCGCCACCTGGGTGGAGTATTTCAACCGCCTTTCCAGCCTGCCTCTCAGCCTCAGCGTGCTGGCGCTGGTCATCGCTTCCTGCGGCCGCATTCAGGGGCCCCGGGCCCGGGTGCGCCTGGCCGCCTGGCTGGCGCTGGCCTGCCTGCTGGCCAATGCCTGGCTGGGGGCAAGGGTGGTGCTCAGCGGGTTAAAGCCCGGCACCATCACCCTGCACATGGCGCTGGCCATCCTCATGCTCTGCGTGCTGGTCTACGCCGCCTGGGCTTCAACGGAGCGCCCCTGGCGGCTGGAGATGGAGAGCGGCACACCGCGTCTCCTGGGTTTTGTTCTGTTCGGCCTCGTGGCTGCGGAAGGCATCATGGGCTCGCAGGTGCGTGAATTGACCGACCACCTCGCCGCCCTCCACTCCGGGCATCCGCGCGGCGAATGGGTGCGCGAGCTGGAAATGAGCTGGGTCTACCTGGTGCATCGCAGCTTCTCCTGGCTCATCCTCGGCGCCGGGCTTGGCTTGATCCGCAGCGTCAGACGTTCGCGCGGCTGCGTGAGCTGGCTGGAAATCTCCATTGTGAGCCTCATCTGCGCCCAGATGTGCCTGGGCCTGGTGCTCTCGCAGATCGGCATCGTGCGCATGGCGCAAATCCTGCACATCGGCCTGTCCTCGCTGCTGGTCAGCGCCCTGTTCCTCTTCCTGCTGGCCACGGGACAGCGCGCGAAACTGCCGGCCCGTTAAGCAGGTCTCGCAGCGCGGCACGCCGCAGGCTGGCAGCCTGTGACAGCATGATACACCTTAGCAAGCCGCCTGCGGCCGCCGGCCCGTCACCGCGCCGAACAGGCGGGCGGCCAGCTCGGCCAGCTTGCGCTCGTAGGAGTCGCAGGCCGGGCAGGAGCCGTCGGGGGCCACCCACTGCGGGTTTTGATCGCGGATGGAGAGCAGCAGAAGCTGGTGCGCCTGTTCCAGGGAGAGCGAGGCGGGGGAGAGGAAAGCGGGTGCGGTGAAGGACATGGCTGTTCGTTCTTGAAGGGGTTTCAGGCGTGGCCGCCGAAGCTGCAGTAGTCGTCGAGGTCCAGGGCGTCGGCCCAGGTGCGGATGTCTTCCCGGACCTGGGTGTGGGCGCCTATGAGCTTGTTGAAGAAGGCCATGGTGTCCGCATCGCTGTCAGGGCCGCGATGCAGATGATAGTCGCTCCATTGCTGGATCTCCCAGGGGTTGCGCGGGGTCTTTGAGTGCGCCTGGACCCACTCCAGGATCTCCCAGTCGCCCTTGCCCGCGGCCACCTCGGCCTTCAGCCCGGCGGGGTCGATGCCGGCGAAGTTGAGGAAGTGCTGGTCCATGGGGCAGTTGTAGTGGTACTCGCCGTTCTTGCCGGCCAGTTCGGCACGGCATTTGTCGAGCATGCGGGGCAGGATCACATAGCCGCCGAGGCGGCAGCGCATGCTGCGCGGCGCGCGCTGGGTGAGATCAGGGGCTTGGGGGGCTGTGGGCATGAGAAGGGCCTGGATGATGGTGGTGAATGAAGGTGTTAGGCGGCCGCGAGCAGCGGATAGTCGGTGTAGCCCTGGGGGCCGGAGGCGTAGAAGGTGGCTTCGTCAGGCTGGTTGAGCGGCGCCTGGCGCTGGAAGCGCACGGGCAGGTCCGGATTGGCCAGGAAAGGCACGCCAAAGGCGATGGCATCGGCCCAGCCCTCGGAGAGCGCCTGGTTGCCCGTCTCCTGCGTGAAGCCGCCGGCGCTGACAATCGTGCCGGGATAGAAGGGCCGCAGCTCGCGCGGACCCACGCCGTCCTGCGCCCCATGCGCGACATCCTGGGCGGTGGTCTGCGTGATGTGGGCATACGCGAGGTTGAAGGAGGCCAGCTCCCGCAGCACGTGGCCAAAGGTGGCCAGCGGATCAGAGTCGCGCATGTCGTTGAACACGCCGCCGGGCGAGAAACGGATGCCCACACGGTCCGCACCCCAGATGGCGGTCACTGCTTCGGTGACTTCCAGCGTGAGGCGCGCACGATTGGCCGCGCTGCCGCCGTAGGCGTCGGTGCGGTGGTTGGTGCCGTCGCGCAGGAACTGGTCGAGCAAATAGCCGTTGGCGTTGTGGATCTCCACGCCGTCAAAACCGGCCTCCTTGGCACAGCGGGCGCCGTGCTCGTATTCCGCGATGATGCCGGGAATCTCGCTCAACTCCAGGGCACGCGGTGTCTCATAGTCCAGCATGGCGGTGCCGGTGAAGATCTGGCCCTTGGGCTTGATGGCGGAGGGTGCCACGGGCAGCCCGCCATCAGGCTGGTAAGAGGAGTGGGAGATGCGGCCCACATGCCAGAGCTGGAGGAACATGCGGCCGCCAGCACCATGCACGGCGCTGGTGACCTTCTTCCAGCCGGCGATCTGGGCATCGGTGAAGATGCCGGGCGTGTTGGGATAGCCAAAGCCGCGCGGTGTCACCGATGTGGCCTCGGAGATGATCAGGCCGGCGGAGGCGCGCTGCCGGTAGTACTCGGCGTTCAGGTCGCCGGGAACGTTGCCGGGCTCGGCGCGGCAGCGGGTGAGCGGCGCCATGAACATGCGGTTGGGGACGGCCAGGGCTCCAAGCTGGAGCGGGGTGAACAGGGTGGGGGATGACATGATACAGTGGGATGGAATGGATCAGAACTACGAGTCTGAAATTCAGACAGACAAGTCAGTCTGGAAAAGGTTAAAAAAAAGGGGTCAGGAAGCGGCTGGAGCGCCGCACAGCACCAGGGCCGCTGCCTTGGCGGATTCCACCGGCCAGATCGCCTTGGCGTTCTGCGCCTCGGTGACCGCGCCGGAAAACAGCAGGAAAAGAGCGTCACCCAGGGCGCGGGCGGCGGAGGGGTCCAGGCGCAGTTGCAGGGCCAGCGCCTGCCAGAACAGCCGCACGCCCGCCTTGTAGTCGGTCACGAGCTGGCGCACCTCGTTGTCATCGGTCACTGCGGTGGCCGTGTTGGAAAACGCGCAGCCGCGGAACTCCGAGGAGCGCAGGTAATCGCGCACACGGTCAAACTTCTGCGCCACCTTCTGGATGGGCGGCAGCGGGCTGTCCAGCAGCGCCCGCGCGGCCTGCTGGGATTCCATCGCCTCCTGCTTCAGCCATTCCACGCACAGCTTCTCCTTGCTGCGGAAGTGCTGGTAGAACGTCGCCTTGGCCACGCCGGACTTTTCAATCAGCTCATTGATGCCCACCATCTCATAGCCGCGCTCGGTAAAAAGCTGGCTGGCGGTATCAAGGATGCGGAGCTTGGTTTCGGACACGCCGCGAGCTGTACAGACAAGTCTGTCTGGTTGCAAGGGGAAATTTCATCCCGCACTGCGAAGAGGGGAAAGACTCTACAGGACGGCGACAAGGTTCCCGGCCGTTGCTCCTTCTTTCGTCGGCGAGTTCCAGCACCTCCTTGGAATGGCCCGTGGCATGAAAGTCGCCCCGCAGGATGAGCAACGCGGTGCGCTCCAGGTTGATTTCGGCAGAGGCTCCCGGCCGGCGAATGGAGGAGCGGACAGGCCGCAAAAAATGGATGCGGCCTGCGTGATTGCGTGATACCGAAACAGCCCTGGAACTTGGTGGACAGGAACGGAGGTATTCTTATTTCCATTCTTACTTTTGCCATTTTCGAGGTGTCAAGGCCGTCCAACCCTTGAAAAATCAAGCGTCTCCGTAGTTCAATGGATAGAACGAGGGTTTCCTAAACTCTAAATACAGGTTCGATTCCTGTCGGGGATACTTCCTTGGAAAATCAAGCATTCCAGGGCAAGTCTAGGCCGAGCTAAGAATTCGGCTAAGAATAGAACGCCCATGTCGAACTCATGACCTGGCATTGGACATTTTTTTTCGAAGGCCGAACCGATTCAATGGAGAGCTGTGATTGGGTCACAGCGACCCCCGCCCCCCTTCCGGCCCCGGGTGCCGTCGGGGTGCGATAGGCCTGGCGCGATTGCTTCACTGGACAGCCCTTTCTTTTATGGTGCTCCATTGCCCGCCGGACTGCTCACCTTCATGGGTTCCACTGCAAGAGCCGCAGAAGTCCACGCCTCGGCATCGCTTCACTTCCGGCAATGAACGCCGATGATTCCATTTTCCCCGCCCGCGCTCGAACTCATGCCCCGCTCTGCCGCTTTTCCGGCCCGCTGGCACCTTGCCGTGGTATTGGCAGGTCGTGGTGCCTATGGTTAGTTGGCGATGAAGAGATGGCGAAAACACCCAAAACAACCTATGATAGGGCGCAATGTCTATTCTCGATCAACTCAAGCGCTTTCCGACCAGCGCTAACGACAACGTTGCGCGTATCATCGCAGCTCTTGAGGCTGCGGAAAAATTGCAGCACTGGGCCGACGAAACCGTCAAGGAGATCACGCAGTTCAAGGAGGATGGCGATGTTTCTCACGACAGTGGGCTTTTTCGGGCAAGTGAGAACTTGAAGGCGGTTAGGGACATCTCCGTCAGGGCAATGAAATGAATTGCGGCTTACGCCGTCGCCATCACTGCTTTGACCCGTTGCACCGTGCTTGCGCCCTTGCCTGTGATCTTTGCCGTGTTGCGCACGCTCTGCCCGGCCCGCAGTTGCTTCACAATGTCCTTGTGAAGGTCCAGCAGCCTCGCCGTGTCATATGTGCTTCCCTGCCGCCTGCCCAGCTTGACGCCTTTCCGCCTCGCTTCCGCCAGCCCGCTATTGATTCGTTCCCGAAGCGTGTCCCGTTCCGCCCGTGCCATTTCCGCCAGAAGCGCCAGCATGATCCCCGCCGCAGGGTTGCGCTTGCCAGAAGGGAGCAAGGTTTCGATGTTCTGAGAATGCCAGTAGAGGGACACGCCGCACGCCTCCAAGGCTTCCACAAAGGAATGAGCCACGCTGGAACGCCGTGCCACGCGGGAGACTTCATGCACCAGCACTTTCTTGATGGTGCCCGCCTGCGCCAGTTCAAGCGCCCGCATCAGTCCGGGCCGCTCCTCAAGCTTGGCGGCACCGGAAACCGTTTCCTCGCATACCTCCACCACCTGCCATTCCTTCGCCTCCGCCACGGCGCGAAGCTCTGACACTTGGCGGGCCGTCTCCTGCTTGTTGGTGGAAACGCGAACGATGATTGCGACAGGAACCGACTTCGAGGCAGGCTTGGCTTTCATTTGTTCCACAATACCCTATGTATTCAAATAATCAAATGATTTTTAAAATACACGTTTCGCCTGCCCATTTGACCATTAAATGCCGGTTCCATCGTTCATTTCCGTCTGAATGATTTTTTGAATACACTTGTTGTGCTTGCTCTTCGTTCTGTGTTTGCAGGAATGGTGTAAGAGGTTTTCATTGCTCGATGAATCCCCGCTACCAGGTTTTTGTCAGTTCCACCTTTCGTGACCTCGAAGGGGAGCGGCAAGCCGTCCTGAATGCTGTAATCGAGCTTGAGCACTTTCCCGCAAGCATGGAGGCGTTTCCCGCCACGACACAACCGCCGTGGGACTTGATCCGCAAGGTCATCGAAGAATCAGACTACTACGTGCTGATTGTCGGGGGCCGCTACGGAAGTACTGATGAGTCTGGGATGAGCTATACAGAACGAGAGTATGACCTCGCCCAAGAGTTGGGAATTCCCACGCTCGTCTTCCTTCATGCTGATCCGATGGCGTTACCGGCGAACAGGGTGGAACTCGGCGAGCGGGCTCAGCAAAGCCTTGCCGCCTTTCGCAGCAAGGTGTCAGGGCGGCATCTCTGCAAGAGTTGGAAGTCGCCAGAAGACCTCAAGGCGAGTGTGTTTGCCTCCCTTATCCATGCGTTTCGCGTAAATCCCCGCGTTGGCTGGATTCGCGGAAACAATCTGGATTCGCCGGAGACTCTCAAGAAATTGACCGTCGCCCTTGAACAGAATGCAGTCTTCGTGGCAGAGCTTGAACAGCTAAAAAAAGAGAGGGGCCTCAACGGCAATGTTGGGGAAGAACGGTTCGCGCATGAAGAGGAAAAGATTGTCATTCGATGTACACTTCCCGACTTTCACGAGCTTCCCGGGCGCTCCGTTATTTCCACGATGTCGTGGCAAGATATTTTTCTTTCCCTGGCACCCTCAATGATGACCAAGAAGTCTCAGTTGATGCTAATTGGTGAATTCATATTTAAGATGGCAGGCCCGCATGGACATTTGGAACCTCGCCATTTAAATGATCCGTTTTCGGATCATTTTGGCATCAACATCGATGATTGGCGCAAAATCGTGCTGCAATTCCTAGCGGTTGGGTACTGGGAAGAAGCTGAATGCAGCCAATCAATGCCATCCCTCAAAGGCGGGGTTAACACGTTCAGAGTGACCGGCTATAAACTCACACCTTTGGGCGTCAAGCGGTTCGCGGAAAAGGCAGCTATGCATAAGCCATCGCCTGAAACTGCAACTGTATGACGCCCATGCCGCCTGTGATTCCGTCCATCTTCTCCCGCCTAGGGGAATTAGGACTGGACGCCCGGCCCGTTGTCACTCCCTGTCATCAGCGCCAGCGATGCTGAATTCTCCGTTGGCCGGATTCACTATGAGCATGTCCGCAAAGCGCCCTTTCACCTTGTCCAGGGCATTGTAGGCCGCTGAACGGCCCGCCCCCGTGGCTTGCATCAGCAGCTTGGCTGCTTTGTCCTTGGTAAGCCATTTCCTGCCCCCGTCGAAAATTTCCTCCAGGTCGCTTTCCTCGATCTTCGCGTTCTTGCCCGGCCCGCCCGCGCCGCCGCCGTTGAAGGTGTCCCAATCGAAGTTTGGCAGCGGCCCCACGAACCGCACGCCCTCGCGTTTCCAGGCCGTGGCCTTGCCCAGCGGGCCGTTGTTGTTCTTGCAACAGCTAAACACGAACTCGTTGCCTTCCTCCGCATCCGTTGCCGCTTGAAGGACAAAGGCCGCACGCGGAATGCTGCCCAGCACCAGCGAGCCGGAAAGCAGGTTCAGCAGCCCGCGCCCGTTCACCTTCTCGCCCATGCGCGGCTTGCGCGTGTGCGCCACGATCATCAGCGCGGGCCGCGCGTCCCCCTGTTCGAGACAGCTCAGGATGGCGTCAAAGGCCGCCCGGAAATCCTTCTCCATGCTGTCCCGTGTCGCCCGGTTCCAGGGGTCCAGCACCACCACGTCCGGCGCGAACGCTTCCACCTCTGCTCGGAACTCGGCACAGAAGGCCGGATCATCAAACGCGAACACGTCCACGTCACCGGATACCCGCACCCAATCGTCCAGCGCAGCGCTCTTGCAGTGTACGGCGTATTCAGAAGCCAGGCGCACCATCCCGTTTTCCGCTTGTAGGATCATGGTCTTGAACCGGCGATGCACTTTCAGCCCGAACCAGTCCGCCCCCGTCGCCCCGGAAATGGCCAGTTGCGAAAGGGCGAACGACTTCCCTACACCAGACGCCCCGCCAAGCACCGAGATTCCGCCTTTGAAAATGTGCAGGTCGCCCACCAGCGGCACGTCTACCGGCACCTTGTATGCCGCCAGCTCGCTCGGCTTGTGGAAGTGCAGGAACTTCTTTGCAGGCACCGCCGCAGCCGCAGGTTTGGCAGGCAAAGGCGGGCCGCCGCGTGGTCGTTCCTCATCTGCCAGAGGGTCATAGATGCCGCTCGCTGGCTTCATGGCATGAGCCTCCCTTGAAATTTCAGCGCCCCCGCCTTGCACTTCGGCGCGATGTTGAGCAGGTCGCACAGGTCCTTTCCCGGCTGCCCGTCCGCACGCACAAGCCCGGAGAGGTCGAAGGCGTCCACCTTCGATGCGCCAGCTTCCACCAGCGCCCGCGCCCATTCTCGCGCCCCCTTTCGGCCCGCTTCATCCGTATGGGGAAAAAGGCGCACCACCTTCCCCTTGAAGTGCGCCAGCGCTTCCCCAGCAAGGCGGGTGTTCGCCGCGCCCAGCACCGCCACCACGCCCACGGCTTCCGCCACGCCCTCCCGCTGGATGATCTCCAGCGCCGCCAGCGCATCCGGCCCGCCTTCCACCAGCGCCAGCTTGGGCCGCTGTGCCGCCGCGTCCAGGTTAACCGGCCAGTCCTTCTGGCCACCCCAGGCATGGCATTTGCGTTCCGGCATGGGGCCAAACGCCTCCCACGGCAGCCCATCCAAGCGCCGCCCTTCGGCAATGCGCCCGCCAGGATCGCACACCATCCACGCTACCCGGCCCCACACGCTGGCAAAGGCCAGCAGGCCGGAGGCTTGCGCCTCCGCCAGCGTTTCCACTGTGTAGCCGCGCAAGGCCGATAGCGTCTCCAGTTCCCCCGGCTTTGCCCGCCGCAGTTTGGGCGGTTGATTGGGCCTGGCACCGCCACTTTTTGCGGCCGCAGTTTCCGCCCGGCGGGGCGGGGGAGGCGGCACCGGCACAGCGCCGCCGCACCGCTCCCGCGCCCACTTCAAGGCTCCTTCCAGCCCATCGCCAAGCGCCAGTTGAATGAAGTCTATCACCGTGCCCCCGTCGCCCGTGGCATGATCGCGAAACCGCCGCCCGTCATCGAATACAGAGAAAGACGGCTTCTTGTCCGCCCGGAAAGGGGAGGCGCAAGACTTACCCGGCGTGCCCGCCAGTTCCATCATGCGCCACACATCCGGGATGAACAGCCGCGCCTTGATTCCCTCGATTGAAAGGGATTCAGCCTTCATTGCCTTCCCCCTCCGATTCCAGTTCGGAAATGATGCCGTCGCGCTTGTCCCGAATGGCTTGCAGTTTGTGACAGACCGCCGACGCCTCCGCATGTGACCGGCACAGCGAGACGATCAAGTAGCTCGCTGGCCTGTTCTCAAGGAACGACCGCAGGTTGCGCCGCAGCGAATCGGCGAAGCCGTCAACGTGAAAGCAGCCTTGCTGGAAGCTCCACTCCACGACATGCAAGTCGCAGAGCGATGCACCAGCGCCCGAAAGCAGCTCTTCATTGTGTTTCAAGGGCACGAACTCCATGCCTTCATCGTAGAAAAGCAGTGCCCATGCAGCCCTTGCCCGGCAGAGTTTGGAGGAGTCAACAAGCGTCGCGCTCATGCCGCACCACCTTTCATTTGCTGCTCGCGCATGTCCCGCAGGTATTGCCGCAAGGTGGGAAGATGCACCAGCACCGCCCCCCGGATCGTGCCCGGCTTGCGCAGCCGCACCAGCAACCCTGGCAACGTTACACCAAGGTCAATCAACGCGGAGCGGGAGAGCCCAGAAGTGGGGCAGCGTCCGCCACGCGCATTAGGCAACCTGTTAAACTCCGCCTCCGCCAGGGCAACGGGTGTAAACTTGTTCTCGCTTCCGACGGGGACACGCCCCGCGAGGGTGGGCTTGTCCGTGTGTAGTGTGGTTGACTTCATTACTAAAAGTCAATGACGCCAAGCTCCATGCCCGCCGCCTTTGACGGGCACAATCAATGAAACCAAAAATGTGAGGGGCAACAGCGCGAAGCGACTTTGAGTTCTCAACCACCAGCTACCGGGTGGCTGAGAACGCCTGTTCCTTGACAATCTCAATGCTCGTGGACCACCCATCCTTTAGGGGTCCACGTCATCTCCTCTCGATAGTCGCACCATGGGCAACGAATCGTTTCATAATTCCAGCCTGACTCAGTGGGTAGCCGGTTGATCCTCCAGCATAGCTGGCACTCACGCTCCCAAAGGTCCAGTTTCGGAGGGTTGTGGGGCTCTGAGTCTAGTCGGCAGTAGGGGAAGAACTGCTCTTGCCATTGAATTACTCTTTCGGCGCTGCGCTGTGTGTTCCCGATGTTTGGCAAGTTTTCGGGTGCGTAAAGATCACGGATCACGTGGGCCGCTTCCTTTGCCCCTTTTGCCGCACGCAGTCTGAGAGCCGCAAGGCCCACCAGCCCCGCATCAACTTCCTGCGGCCCAAGCTTCGCGTGTGCTTGCTTGCCCGAATCGCGAAAATCCTTGAGGTCATCCGGCAAGCCCGCCCTTCTTTTTTTCAACCACTTCGCAAGTCCTTCGAGAATATCTTCATCTCGGTAGTTCAGACACACGCATATGTCCAGGCACTCAGTCACCAGGCGCTCTGCGTCCCCTCCGTTTCCCCGAGTCCGAATCTCTGGCAGTCCAGGCCGCCCCGAGTTGTGAGGAAATTTGGGGCGATGATTCGGGCCGCGATGTTCCTCCGGGTCATTGCTCCACTCGTCTGCTATGTGCAACGGCTTTCCCCAAAGCCAGTTCTCTCCCTCGCATTCAACATCGGAGTGACGAAGCCCACGCCTGAACTCATCCCTCATCCGTTCTTCACGATTTTTCGCTTCAGCCTCGAAGAATTTGTCTTTGGCATTTTGTGATATGTTATGCCATGGAGTATCCGTGTATATCCAATCAGCTTGCAGGTCAGCCGCGTCAACGGGAAGACGCTTTATTCGGGCGTTGAGGAATCTCTCCGAATCCTGCCTCATGCACCTTTCTTTAAAGTCGTCCCTGCTTAGGTCTCCTTGTGCCAGCCACTCCTTCTTTCTGGCTCGTTCCTTCTCAGGGTCTTGAGTGTCACGCCAGAGGCGGCACGCCTCCCTCATCCGTGCTGATTCGCGAGCGAGTTCGTGTACGAACGCCAGTTTTCGCTCAGGCAGACTGGCCCCCAGCAAGCCGCGAAAGTCCCAATCTGCCGCACTTAGCTTTTCAACGGGGCGCGGTGTCCCACGGTGAATGAACGGCGGGGGATAAGGTTCGACAATCATGCCTAGCGACTCGGCCTGAGTTCGGTAGCCTCGAGCCTCGGCAAATTCGTCATAGCTGCCTTTGACTTGCCACAGAAACCCGCCCTTCGACAGGCTCACCTCGGTAACTCGTATCTTAAAACCATTTGATTCTTCAATGTCGCCGACCTTCGGGGGAACAAAGCCTTCTGCGAATTGCTCGTCTTCGTCGCTCATACTCGTTCAAGTTGCTGATAGTTCCAGCGGGGCCGGGGAGAGTCTGGAACGGCCCGCGTTGTTGGCCCTCAAGGACGGGAAGCCCCGCCCGTGGTGGCCATTGCATCCGGTCCACCTTCCACTAGGCGTGATTGGTTGGACGGATGCATGGGCGATACTGGCGTTATAAAAAGAACGTCCGTCCAGGAAAAAAACTGCCCGGCGATGAGTGCAAAGAGAGAAGAGTCTCTCTTCTTCCGGCCTCTCCGTTCTCGTTCATCACGCCAGCCTCCCTCAGATCACCGGCAGCGTGTCCAATGCCCGGCGCTTCGCTTCGCTCTCAATGTGCGTATAGTGGGCGCTCATTTCCGCGCTGTCATGGCCCACAAGGTCTTGCACAACCGCCGGCGAAATGCCCGCGTTCTTCATCATGGAAACTGCGCTGTGCCGCAGGCTGTGAAAGCTCAAGGCGTTTAGCTCGCGACGGGATGCCCGCCCGTTCTTGGCCTTGTCGTGGTTCGCCTTCACCCGGAATCCGCATCGCGCCAGCACCTCGCCAAACTCGCGGGAAAGGTGGCTCACGCCCATTTCTGCCGCCCTTGGGTGAACCGGCGCGTCTGGCACATCCCCAGCCGGAAGGGATAGAAGATGCTTTTTCAGCGGAGTGCAGAGGGGCACGATCACCACGCGGCCGGTCTTGGCCGTGGTGAAGCGGATTTCATCGTGTGCCAGGTCCACCGCGCTCCACCGCAGCCCCGCCAGATCGCCCAAACGCTGCCCCGTGTAGAGGCCGAAACGGATCAGGGAAACCCACTCCGTGCCCGTCACTTCCCGGACCACGGCGTGGATTTCCTCCACCTTGAAGCCCCGCCGGGCGTTCTCGTTGCGCTCCTTTCGCAGCAAGGGCACGTCCTGAAAGGGATTGTCAAAAATCAGTCCGTCCCGTTTTGCGTCCGTGAAGAACACCCGTAGAACCTTAATCGTGTGGTTCACCGTGTTCGGGTTCAGTGAGTTCGCGATGTGGTCCCGAAACTCCACGCCATGCCGTTTCTCGATGCGAAAAAGCTCCATGGCCGCAGACTCCCCAAGCCACGTCTTGAAGCGCGTTGCCGCGCCTTTGTAGGCCGCCAGCGTGGCCTTGCTTACCTCCCGGCTCCTTCGCTTCACGTAGCCGTCCAGAAAGTCCCCCGTGGTCACAGAGGAGACTTCCTGGTCTGTCAATTCCTTCACCAGTCCCCCGCACATGCGCACGATTTGCGAGGTCGTCATGCGCCGCTTGTGCGCCTTTTCCAGTTCATCCGCCACCAGCATTGCCGCCCGGCGGTTCTTCTCCGTGGCTGCAATCTTGGTGGACTGCTTGCGCTGCCGCCCGTCCTTGTCCGTGTAGCAGGCCGTCCAGTATTTGCTTTCGGGGTGTTTCCAGAGTGACGCCATAAGAGGGAGGTACACCCCCTGCTTTATCCCTTCCCGGCTAAGAATCCAGCTAAGAATAACGGCAAGCATTTTTGAAAACGCCATGAACGCCAATCCCTTGATAGTCCAATAAACTTGCGCCGCTGCAAGGGCCTTGGGGCAAATACAGGTTCGATTCCTGTCGGGGATATTTCCCTTGGAAAATCAGGGCTTCCAGGGTTGCCGTCGTCGCAATCGACGAAGTCACTGCACGAGCAGGGAAGGGGGCATGGGGGACCGTGCTGAAAGCGAGGTTCCGGACGTGGCGTGTGGGACCATGCATTCTTGCCAAGGCGGCTCGCATCGCGTTCGGGCCATGCGCGCATGATACAGGCTGGGGCTTGAGCCTTGGTTTAGGAAGGTTTAGGCCTTCGGTTGGTTGATGAGAACAGAAGAAAATGCGTTCTTAATATTATGGTTTCTGTTCTACAATCTTCTGGTCCTGTTCATTACCCGTTGAGCGTGGAAAAAGCGGTCGTGTCTGGCACTCCAGCCATCGGCATCATCCACCCCCTGCCTATCGTGCGGGATGGGCTGGCGAGGACGGTGGGGGGCCTGGTGC
>OUNM010989828.1_pt1 | contig 16620 bp, 14 predicted proteins | sample 1769961 | NCBI WGS metagenome assembly OUNM01 (sample SAMEA3914820, study PRJEB12502) | metagenome | biome: forest; material: soil | place: USA | collected 2012-03-12 | depth 0.3 m
GCCCACAACACCGCCGAGTTCACCCTCTCGCCGGAAGGTGGGGCCACCGCACTCAACTGGGCCATGTACGGCTCAAGCCCCTTCATGGCCAAGGTGATGGGCCTGTTCATGAGCATGGACAAGATGGTCGGCAAGGATTTTGAGGCGGGGCTCGCGAGTTTGAAGAAGGCGGCGGAAGGGTAAACGATCTCCAGCTCGATCGCTTGACCGCCCCCGGCGGCTGAATTTCAATGCTGGGTGGGGCGACCGAGGGTTGGGTGGTATCGGTTCATGGATGAAATGCAGACGCCTTTGGCGGCTGGCGCGCTTGCAGCGCAGCCGGAAGATCGGTTTCTTCCACAACAACAGATAGAGAAGGAGCCAGCCAAGCCCTCGATCGTCACGCAGAATTTTCCGCCACTGACGATCGCCGTCATGTTGACGCTAACGGCGATTTTCCTGCTGGAGATCGAGTTCCCGTCAGCGCCGGAAACATCTCCGCTTTCGCCCGCTCCATTTACGTTGCTGACCTTCGGCGGTCTTTCACGAATGGCTGTATTGCTTGGCGGCCAATGGTTTCGCCTGCTGAGCCAGCCGCTCCTGCATGCCAGCATCGCACATCTCCTTTCTAATCTTTTCGGGCTGTATATCGCCGGTCGCATTCTTGAACCGATGATCGGGCGTGGATGGCTGCTTGGCGTGCTTCTCATCTCGGCATGGTCCGGCTCGATAGTTTCGCTGTTCACCATGCCTGAAAACCTGATCGGCATCGGTGCTTCGGGAGCCATCATGGGGCTCTTCGGCCTGATGTGTGTCATGGCCTATCGTGTGCCGAATGGGCCGGGGCGTGTCTTGCTGCTCCGCTACGCAGTAGGAACCCTGATCCCATCGCTATCGTTCTTCCAGCCCTCTTCGACCGGGATGCTGATTGATTACGGAGCGCATGCCGGCGGAGCGGTGGCGGGTATTGCCGTCGGTTTCGGTCTCCTACGGGCTTGGAAGGCCGAAACCGCCCGTCCGCCCTTGGCAAAGGAAATGCTGGTCATCGGACTGGCAGGATCGGTATCAGCTTTCCTGGCATCCGGTTACGCCTTTGCCCATGGCAACGAAGCCTTACAGGCGAGTCTTTGTTCGGACTTGATCCCGCAGGAGATGCTCAAAAAATCGGACGCGGAGGTCTTGGCGCAGGTCGAAAGCTTTCGGCAAAACTATCCGCACGACCCCAGAACGGAATGGTTTCACGCCATACTTCTCGATCAGCAGCAGCATTATGACGAAGCCAGAAGCAGCCTTCAGATCGCGCTCGCCGAACCGAAGCTAAAATATTGTTTCACACCTGCGTTTCGGCAACGACTGGATGACCTCGCAGCTCAGATCAACAGTCATCAGATGCCTTTGGCTGGAAGCGGAGATCGGCCCGCGATTCCATATAATGCGCCACCTAAACCGGGAACTCAGACCAACGGTTTCCATTGATGCATTGAGGCCGGATATCGACTCGGGCTCAGGACAATATCGCCGGGATGGCTACCGCCGCCTTCCCTTAGCCCTCAGCACAAACGCGATCACTTCCGCCACGGCCTTGAAAAGCTCCTCCGGAATCGACTCGTCCAGCTCGACCTTGCTGAGCGCGGCGGCGAGGGTCGGGCTGCCCTGGATGATGACGCCGTGCTCTTCCGCCGTGGCGATGATCTTCTCGGCGACCGCGCCGCGCCCCTTGGCGACAACGCGCGGCGCTTCGCCGGCCGCTTCGTCATAGGCGAGCGCGATCGCGAGGCGGTTCGGGTCGATCGGGGCAGTTCCGGTCATGTCCGCACATTCATCAGGCTGCCGGCCGGCGTCGTGACCGGGCGGGGCGCGGCGGCAAGGCACTGCACCGTTTCGAGCTGAAGCGCGACCGCCTGGAGCGCATCGACAAGATCTGGCAATTCGCTCTGGAAGCGCTGCACCGTCTCGGGCCGGTCGGCGGAAAGGAATATGCTCACCGCGCCGCCGCGCAGGCTGACCTGTGCCTGAACCGGACCGTTTTCGGCGGTGTCGACCGAAAAACGCACTTTCCAGCTCCGCTCGCCTTCGGCCGCGACGCTTGAGGCATCGCCCTCGGGCCGCTCATGCACAAGCTGGAACTGCGCCATCACGGTCTGCTGGGGGTTGAGCGCGATCGGGATCTCGAAGGTCCATTGCGGGCTGGTCTGTGCCCTGGCAGGCTGCGCGTCGCTGGAATTGATCGAGGCGTATTGCGAGAGCTCGATCCGCGCGATCGCCGCTTCCGTCTCGGGCCGCAGCACAGCCGCGATCTTCGCCAGCGGCGCATCCGGTTCGATGCTCGGCTGGGAAGCGGGCTGGCCGAGAGGCGCCTCACCACGCAGGGGTGGCCGCGCCCGCGCCTCAGCGGAAATGCCGGTTTCCGGCTCGGCCAAAATGGAAAGCTGCTGCTTCAACTCCAGCAGCAAGCTCTTGATGTCCTCCGCAACCGCTCCGCCTTGCCCGCTTTCCGTCAGATGCGCCTCGAGAAAGACTCCGGAATTGCTGAAAGCCTTGGCGAGGCTCTTCGGCAAATCGGGATCATCGGGTGAAAGACGCGTGTCGAGCAGCCGGTCGACCACCTCACGCAGCGCCGGCGGCAACCGCGCCTGGCCGAGCGCCGCAAGATTGGCATAGAGCGGTGCGAGTGAATTCTGCTGCGTCGCCGCCGCACCGATCGCGGTGCGGATGATGTCGGCGATCGTCGGCTGAGGCGCGGGCTGCCCCGTAGCGGGCAGTTTGCCGCCAACCGTGACATCGAGCGGCAAATTAGAGATCGCAGTCTGCGAAGTCTTGGCGTTCGCCGCTTCCTCACCCGTCAGCACCTGCAACTGCGGCAGGGTCGGCTTGCCCTGCTGATCGGTGGAGGCGCCGGAAAGCACCTTCAGCGTCACCGTCTGCCCGGGCTGCACCGTCGCGCCAGGCGCCAGCGTCGCCGCCAGCAGCGCCTGCAAGGCCTGGCCTTTGATCGCGAGCACCGCTTCGGAAATCGAGGGCAGGCTCACCACCTCCGCCTCGATCACCTGGCCGAGATGCAGCGACAGGACGTCGAGCTGCGCCGAAGCAAGCGAAGCGACGGGAGAAACGGAAATGGAGGACGGGATCGCCATGGCGAAAGCTCCCTCGCTCAGGCGGCGCGATGCCGCGATGCTTGTGAAAATATCACGGCGACCTGTTGCAATCGGGTTAAGAAACTGATCAATGCGCCGCCTGTCGTTCCGCGATTGGGGCGATATCGTGGCTGGTGATTAGAAAGTGAGCAGATCCGACTTGAATTTGCGCGCGGCCAATGCTGCGATGCTGTTTCAAGGTTCGGATTCAGAATTTTGTACCGACAATCAATAATGGGAGAGCGTTTAGTGTCCATCCACCTCAAATCCATGAAGGCCCTGCTGGCCGCAACCGCGCTTTGCGCGACGTTCGCGGCCACCGGCGTCTCGGCCAAGACGCTGGTCTATTGTTCGGAAGGCTCGCCGGAAAACTTCACCCCGGCCCTTAACACCACCGGCACCAGCTTCGACGCCGCCCGCCCGGTCTATGACCAGCTCGTCGAGTTCGAGCGCGGCTCCACCAAGGTCGTTCCCGGCCTTGCCGAGAGCTGGACTGTCAGCGCCGACAGCAAGGAGATCACCTTCAAGTTGCGCAAGGGCGTGAAATTCGTCGGCACCAAGGATTATAAGCCGACGCGCGATTTCAACGCCGACGACGTGCTCTGGTCGTTCAACCGCCAGTGGAAGGATGATCACCCCTACCACAAGATTTCCGGCGGCAAGTACGATTACTTCTCCGACATGGACATGCCGAAGCTCCTCAAGAGCCTTGAGAAGGTCGATGACTACACCGTCAAGATGGTTCTGAACGAGCCGAATGCGCCGATCCTGGCGAACCTCGCGATGGATTTTGCCACGATCCAGTCGGCTGAATATGCCGATGCGCTCCTGAAGAAAGGCACGCCCGAGAAATTTGACCAGGAGCCAGTCGGCACCGGTCCGTTCTCGTTCGTGACCTACCAGAAGGACGCCGTGATCCGCTTCAAGAAGAACCCGGATTACTGGGGCGAAAAGGCGATCGTGGACGATCTCGTCTATGCGATCACGCCGGACCCGACCGCGCGCTACTCGAAGCTGAAGACCAACGAGTGCCAGTTCATGCCCTATCCGCGTCCGTCGGATCTGGCTGAAATGCAGAAGGACCAGCAGCTCAAGGTCATCAACCAGCCGGGCCTCAACATCGCCTACTGGGCCTTCAACGTGCAGAAGCCGCCTTTCGACAAGAAGGAAGTGCGCCAGGCCTTCAACATGGCGATCGACAAGGCCGCCATCATCAAGGACATCTACCAGGGTGCCGGCCAGGCCGCGAAGAACCTGATTCCGCCGACCCTGTGGGGCTATAACGACAGCATCAAGGACTATCCGTATGACCCGGAGAAGGCCAAGGCGATGCTGAAGGAAGCCGGCGTCACCACCCCGATGGATGTCGATCTCTGGTATATGCCGGTCAGCCGTCCGTATAACCCGAACGCCAAGCGCATCGCTGAAGTTATGCAGTCCGATCTCGCCAAGGTCGGCGTCAACGCCAAGCTCGTCACCTATGAGTGGGGCGAGTATCGCAAGCGCGCCCAGCAGGGTGAGCACACCACCGCCCAGCTTGGCTGGACCGGCGATAACGGCGATCCGGACAACTTCTTCTTCCTGCGCGGCTGCTCCGGCGCACGTGCCGGCGGCCAGAACCTCACCAAATGGTGCAACAAGGACTACGACGATATGCTGGTGAAGGCCCGTGGCCTCGCTGATGTAGCCGAGCGCACCAAGCTGTATGAGAAGATGCAGCAGATCGAGCATGACGAAGCGCCTGACTTCAAGATCGCGCATTCCGTCGTCTATGAAGTGATGCGCAAGAACGTCGAAGGCTACAAGCAGGCTCCGCTTGGCCGTCACGAGTTCAAGGGCGTCGACGTCAAGTAAGCATTATTCCCGAATAGCCAGTCGACGGGGCGCTCATGCCCCGTCGGCCTAGCCAACGGTCATACAATGCGCACAGCACCCGCCCTTTGTCTTCTCGGCCGGCGCTCCTTCGGAGCGGGCGCGTGACGTCGGTTTTGACCGGCGACACACGTTTCCATGATCCTGTCCGCTTGACCCCGACCTTCACGACATTTTGCCGCGACGCTTCCGCGTCTCGACGCCACGGCGCGAGCGCCGTTGGCCTTCGATTTGCCTTCCCGAAATCCGCGTTTCGCCTCCCGGATTTCCGCCTCCCGCATATTGGGGAAGCGATCATGCGGGGCGTCATCCGCAACGGTTTGACAAGTGATGGAGGAAATCGGTGAAGTCTCGTCATCTTCTTTCTAGCGTGGCCATGGCGGCTGCTCTTTGCATGGGCGCTGCGGCGGCCAATGCGAAAGCGCTGGTCTACTGCCTCGAAGGCTCGCCTGAGAATTTCAACCCGGCGCTCAGCGTCACCAACACCAGCCTCGACGCCTCGCGCCATTCCTACGACCAGCTCGTGGAATTCGAGCGCGGAACGACGAAGGTCATCCCCGGCCTTGCCGAAAAATGGGACTTTTCCGATGGCGGCAAGACCATCACCTTCCACCTGCGCAAGGGTGTGAAGTTCGGCGCCGTGAAGGACTTCAAGCCGACCCGCGATTTCAACGCGGATGACGTGCTCTGGTCCTTCAACCGCCAGCTCAAGGATGACCACCCGTACCACAAGGTCTCGGGCGGCAAATGGGACACGTTCGATGACATGGATATGCCCAAGATCATAAAGTCGATCGAGAAGAAGGACGATTACACCGTCGTCTTCACGCTGACCGAAGCCAATGCGCCGATCATGGCCAATCTCGCCATGGATTTCGGCTCGATCTTCTCGGCCGAATACGCCGACATGCTGACCAAGAAGGGTACGCCCGAGGTGATCGACCAGGTTCCGGTCGGCACCGGCCCTTACACCTTCGTGAACTACCAGAAGGACGCGGTGATCCGCTACAAGGCCAATAACGACTATTGGCGCGGCAAGCCGGCGATCGAGGATTACATCATCTCGATCACGCCCGACCCGACCGTCCGTTTCTCGAAGCTGAAGGCCGGCGAATGCACGCTGATGGGCTTCCCGCGGCCGACCGACTTGCCCGAGATGGAAAAGGAAAAGGGCTTGCAGGTCTTCCACCAGCCTGGCCTGAACGTCGCCTACTGGACCTTCAACCAGCAGAAAAAGCCCTTCGACGACAAGCGCGTCCGCCAGGCTTTGCTGATGGCGATCGACAAGCCGTCCATCGTCAAGGAAGTCTATGGCGCGACCGGCCAGCCGGCCAAGAACCCCATTCCGCCGACGATCTGGTCCTATAACGACAAGATCAAGGACTATCCCCACGACGTCGAGAAGGCGAAGTCGCTGCTGAAGGAAGCCGGCGTCACCCTGCCGATGGATATCGATCTCTGGTACATGCCGGTGCAGCGTCCGTATAACCCGAACGCCAAGCGCATCGCCGAAATGATGCAGTCGGATCTCGCCAAGGTGGGCTTCAACGCCAAGCTCGTCACATATGAATGGGGCGAATACCGCAAGCGCCTGCAGCAGGGCGAGCACCAGACAGGCATGATGGGCTGGACGGGCGACAATGGCGACCCGGACAACTTCTTCTTCCTGCTCGGCTGCAACGCCGCGCGGCAAGGCGGCCAGAACCTCGCCAAATGGTGCAACAAGGACTTCGACGACAAGCTGGTGAAAGCCCGCCAGTCGACCGACACGGCCGAGCGCACCAAGCTCTACGAGGAGATGCAGCAGATCGTCCACGACGAGGCGCCCTGGTTCGAGATCGCGCATTCGGTCGTCTACGAAGTCGCGAGTAACAAGGTCACCGGCTACAAGGTCTCGCCGCTCGGCCGACATGAGTTCTTCGGCGTCGATTTGAAGTGAAAACAACAACAAACAACAATGATTGGGCCTCTCCCCGTCGTCGGGGAGAGGCAGCGGTAGTCAAGCAATGATCAAATATTTCCTCCGACGGGTCGCGCTGACGATCCCGACCTTCTTCGCGCTGATGTTCGTGACATTCATCGCGATCCGCCTCGTGCCCGGCGATCCGGTCGAGGTTCGCGTCGGCGAGCGTGGCATCAGCCCCGAGCGCCTCGCCTATTTCCGCCATGAGCTTGGCCTCGACCAGCCGCTCTGGAAACAGTTCCTGGATTACGTCTGGCAGTTGCTGCATGGCGATTTCGGCACGTCCGTTGTTACCAACACCAAGATTCTCCAGGAATTCGGCACGCTGTTCCCGGCAACGCTGGAACTCGCCTTCTTCGGCATCCTCTTCGCTACCATCATCGGCATTCCCGCCGGCGTGATCGCCGCGATCAATCGTGGCAAGGCCTTCGACCATGCGCTGATGGGCGCGGCTTTGACCGGCTATTCCATGCCGATCTTCTGGTGGGGTCTCGTGCTCATCATGACGGTTTCGGAAAAGCTCGGCTGGACGCCGGTTTCCGGCCGCATCGACCTGATCCAGTATTATTTCGAGCCTGTCACCGGCTTTATGCTGATCGACAGCCTGCTCTCGGATCAGCCCGGAGCCTTCTGGTCGGCGGTGCATCACCTCATCCTGCCGACGATCGTGCTTGGCACCGTGCCGCTTGCCACCATTGCCCGCATGACGCGCTCCTCGATGCTTGAAGTGCTCAGCGAGGATTACGTGCGCACCGCCCGTGCCAAGGGCCTCTCGCCCTTCCGCGTCATCGGCCTGCACGCGCTTCGAAACGCGCTGATCCCGGTTGTCACCGTGATCGGCCTCTCGATCGGTGGCCTGATGGCCGGCGCTGTGCTGACCGAAACCATCTTCTCGTGGCCCGGCGTCGGCAAATGGCTGATCGAAGCCATCTTCCGCCGCGATTATCCGGCGCTCCAAGGCGGCATCATGCTGATCTCCTCGATCGTCGTCGTCATCAACCTGCTCGTCGACCTGCTCTATGGCGCGATCAACCCGAGGATCCGTCATGGCCGCTGACGCCACCGCAACCATGGTTGCCGCACCCGTGCAACCGGCGCCCCCTGGCCCATTAAAGGCCTTCTGGCACGCCTTCAGCGAAAACAAGGGCGCGGTCGCGGCCATGTGCGTCCTGCTGGTCATCGTGTTCGTCGCTGTTTTCGCGGAACTTGTCGCGCCACATTCGGCCACCGAGCAAGTGCGCAGCGCCATCAAGCTGCCGCCCATCTGGGAGGAAGGCGGAAACTGGTCTTATCTTCTCGGCACGGACGATCTCGGCCGCGACATGCTCTCGCGCATCATCTACGGCGCGCGGGTTTCGCTCTCGATCGGCGTCTCCGTCGCTTCCATATCGCTGGTGCTCGGCGTGCTGCTTGGCCTCACAGCTGCCTTCCAGGGCGGGCTGGTTGATACGGTCATCATGCGCGTCATGGACCTGGTGATTGCCATCCCAAGCCTGGTGCTCGCCATCCTGATCGTCGCGATCATCGGCCCGAGTCTGGTCAACACCATCGCCGCGGTGACGATCGTCTACCTGCCGCGCTACGTGCGCCTGGTGCGCGCTTCGGCGCTCGGCGAACTCGGCAAGGATTACGTGACGGCGGCCAAGGTCGCTGGCGTCGGCAAGCTCCGACTGATGTTTGTCACCGTGCTGCCGAACTGCCTAGCGCCGCTGATCGTGCAGGCCGCGCTCGGTCTTTCCGAGGCGATCCTCGAAGCGGCAGCGCTCGGCTTCCTCGGTCTCGGCGCGCAGCCGCCATTGGCGGAATGGGGGGCAATGGTCGGCGACGGTCGCGAATTCATCCGTTCCAATCCCTGGATCGTCACCTTCCCTGGCCTCGCCATCCTGATCACCGTCATCTCCATCAACCTGATGGGCGACGGCCTGCGCGACGCGCTCGACCCCAAGCTGCGCCGGAGCTGATCATGTCGCTTCTCGAAATTCGCAATCTCTCCGTTTCCTTCGCCATGCGCAGCGGCGCATTCAAGGCTGTCGATGGCGTCGATATCTCAGTCGACAAGGGCGAAGTGCTCGGCATCGTCGGCGAGTCCGGCTCGGGCAAATCGGTCTCGATGCTCGCCGTCATGGGCTTGCTGCCCTGGACCGCGACGGTGACCGCCGACAAGATGATGTTCGACGGCCGCGACCTGAAGACGATCACGGCGAAGGAACGCCGCTCGATCATCGGCCGCGACATCTCGATGATCTTCCAGGAACCGATGTCCTCGCTGAACCCCTGCTTCACCGTGGGTTTCCAGCTTGGCGAGGCGCTGAAGAGCCATCTTGGCATGGGCAAGGCCGAGCGCCGCAAGCGCTCGGTCGAGTTGCTGGAGCAGGTCGGCATCACCGATCCCGAGCGTCGGCTTTCCGCCTTCCCGCATCAACTTTCCGGCGGCATGAGCCAGCGCGTGATGATTGCCATGGCAATCGCCTGCCATCCGAAGCTGCTCATCGCCGATGAGCCTTCGACCGCGCTCGACGTCACCATCCAGGCGCAGATCCTCGATCTGCTGCTGAAGCTGCGCAACGATACCGGCATGGGCCTTGTGCTGATCACCCATGACATGGGCGTGGTGGCTGAAACCGCGCATCGCGTCGTGGTGCAATACGCCGGCCAGCAGGTCGAGACGCAGCCGACGACCGGCCTGTTCAAGGATCCGCACCACCCTTACACGCACGCGCTTCTCGCCGCGCTCCCCGAGCGCGCGACGGAGCAGATGCTGCCCTCCATCCCCGGCATGGTGCCCGGCCAGTTCGACCGCCCGCAGGGTTGCCTGTTCTCGCCGCGCTGCGCCTTCGCCTTCGATCTCTGCCACAAGAAGGCGCCCGTGAAGGCGTCGCCCGAGGCAGGTTACGCCCTTTGCCATACGCCGCTGTTCGACGGCGTGCCCCAGAAGACGGAGGTCGCCGCGTGACGACCGTTCTCGAAGCGCGCTCGCTTGCGCGCAATTACGAAGTCAGCCGCGGGTTCTTCGCGAGCCCTGCCAATGTGGCGGCGCTCGGCGGCGTTTCCTTCGACCTCAAGGCCGGCAAGACCTTGGCTGTCGTCGGCGAATCCGGCTCCGGCAAGTCGACGCTTGCCCGCCTGATCACGATGATCGAGGAGCCTTCCGCCGGGCACCTCAAGATCAACGGCATTGATATTGTCGGCTCCACTGAGGAGCAGCGCCGCAAGCTGCGCACCGAGGTGCAGATCGTCTTTCAGAACCCGTACGGTTCGCTGAACCCGCGCCAGACCATCCGCAAGGCGTTGGAAGAGCCGCTTCTGGTCAACACCAAGCTCTCGGCCAAAGAGCGCCGCGAAGCCGCCGAAGCGATGCTCGCCAAGGTCGGTCTCAGGCCCGAATATGCCGACCGCTATCCGCATATGTTCTCCGGCGGCCAGCGCCAGCGCATCGCCATCGCCCGCGCCCTGATGCTGCAGCCGAAGATCCTGGTGCTCGACGAGCCGGTCTCGGCGCTAGACGTCTCCATCCGCGCGCAGGTATTGAACCTGCTGAAGCAGCTCCAGAACGAGTTCGACCTCGCCTATCTCTTCATCAGCCACGACCTCTCCGTCGTGCGCCATATCGCCGATGAGGTGATGGTGATCTATCTCGGCCATGCCGTCGAAAGCGGCTCGCGCGACGAGATTTTCGCCAATCCGCGCCATCCCTACACGCGCGCCCTGCTCTCCGCGACGCCGGTCGCCGACCCCGGCGCCAAGAAGGAGCGCATCATCCTGCAGGGCGAACTCCCCTCGCCCTTCAATCCGCCGAAGGGCTGCCCCTTCAACCCGCGCTGCCCGATCGTCATCGACAAGTGCCGGGTCGAAGACCCTGTCATGACCGACGAAGCGCATTCCGTCGCCTGTTGGCGGGCCTGATCAAGCCAAGATCACATCTTCGCGGGAACCGCGAAGATGGCATTCTCGGAATCTCGGAGAGCGATTAGGATCGCGCCAAGCTGACCGCTGATCTCAGCATTCCGGGGGGAAAATCATGGCTGCCAGACGCAACAGAACCATCGCCTTTGTGGCAATGGCGATCGCCTCCATCACCTTGATCACCGGTTCCACGCTGCGCGTCATGGCTGCCGGCGAGCGCGAGGACCCCGTACCAACCTGCCCCAAGGGCCAGATCTGGGACGCCTCGCGCAAGCAATGCGTCAGCCAGAAGAGCAGCCGCCTGCCGGACAGCGACAAGCTGCGTTACGCTTTCGCGCTCGCCAAGGCCGCGCGCTACGATGAATCGCTCGAGGTGCTCGATACGTTGCGCCAGCCCGATACGGCCGTCGCCCTAAACTATCGTGGCTACGCCACGCGCAAACGCGGCTGGACGCAATCCGGAATCAAATACTACCTGCGCTCGGTCGCCATGGATCCGAAATACCCGCGCGTGCGCGAATATCTAGGCGAAGCCTATATTACGCTCGGCAAGCTCGATCTGGCACGAGGACAGCTCGACGCCTTGCGCGGCATCTGCGGCACCGATTGCGAGGAATATCGCGAGCTCTCCACGGCGATCGACAAGGCGTCCTGACGGGTTCCAGCCTCGGGCTAACTTCGAGGCGATGATGTGATATTTTCGACGAGCCCGGTCATTCAGGAAAATTAAGCTTCGTCTCGAGGCTATCCATCATGAGCCGCTTCTCGCCCCGACGACTGCTGTCTCGACTCACGCTGGCGCTGCTGCTCGCCACGCCGGCGCTTGCCGGCGGCCCCTCCCATCCATCCGATGTCGCCGGCGCGATAGGATTTCTGCTGCGCGTGCAGGATGGTGTCTGCCCAGGCATCAGCTTCGATCCCTTCGTCATGTCGAAGATGATCGATCCGAAGGGGTTGCCGGTTGAAGCGGTCAAGCACCGTTTCCGCAAGGATTTCAGCCACGGCTACGAGCAAGCCGGCTCGCGCATCGAAACCGATGGCGCTGCCGGCTATTGCGAGCTCGTGCGGTATTTCTTCGGCAAGACGACCGGCGAGTTTCCCGGCCTGACAGTGCAGTAAGGCACACATCACCCTTCGTCGCGGTTCCGCAAGCCAGCGGCGCAGGATATGAAGGCGCCGGGCATTGTTTAAACAATCGCGGGCGGCGACGGTCGGAGAAAACGCGAGATGGGTTTCCCTTTCCCTGAATTCCGTCACGTCCGCATGGTGGCCGTGCTGGCCGCCTTGTGCTTGCCAGCTCCGCTCCGCGCGCAGGAAGCCCCCGCGCCGGCCCCGCAACAGCAGCCGGCGGCCCAACCCAACGGTCAGCGCGGGCAAGGCGGTGGCCAGCAGGGTCGCGGCAACGGCAACGCGCAGAACCAGCCGCCAGCGCCGGAACATCGCCTGCCGCCGGATTCGACGACCAAGCAGACCGTCACATTGCCCGGTCGCACGCTCGCCTTCACGGCTGTCGCAGGCTCGATCCGCCTGTTCAACGACAAGGGCGAGCCGGAAGCCGATATCGCCTACACCGCCTACCTTCTCGATGGCGCCGATCCGAAGACACGCCCCGTCACCTTCGCCTTCAATGGCGGCCCAGGTTCCGCCTCGACCTGGCTGCATCTTGGCAATGCCGGCCCGTGGCGTCTCTCGATGGCGCGCGATGCCTTGAGCCCTTCCGCCCCGCCTGAATTGATGCCCAACGCGGAAACCTGGCTCGATTTCACCGATCTCGTCTTCATCGACCCCGTGACGACCGGCTATAGCCGCTTCGTCGCCACCGGCGAGGATGTCCGCAAGCGCTACTTCTCGGTGAATGGCGACGCCGGTTCCATCGCGGTCGTGATCCGCCGCTGGCTGGAGAAATCCGACCGCCTGCTCTCGCCGAAATACCTGCTCGGCGAAAGCTATGGCGGCATTCGTGGGCCGAAGGTCGTCAATAACCTGCAACGCCAGCAAGGCGTCGGCGTCAACGGCCTGATCCTGATCTCGCCGGTGATCGATTTCCGCGAATTCACCGGCTCCAGTATCCTGCAATACATGATCAGCCTGCCGACCATGACGGCAGTCGCGCGCGAGGCGAAAGGCCCGGTTACGCGCGCCGACATGGCCGATGTCGAGAAATACGCCACCACCGATTTCCTGCTCGACCTGATCAAGGGCCAGGCCGATATCGAGGCGACGAACCGCGTTTCCGACAAGGTCGCGGCGCTGACCGGCATCGACCAGGCGGTGAGCCGGCGGCTCGGCGGCCGCTTCGCCGAGAACGAATTCCGCCGCGAACTCGACCGCCGCAGCGGCCGCGTCGCCGGACGCTATGACGCCTCCGTCTCCGGCCTCGACCCCTATCCGGATTCGAACGCCGAATTCTTCGGTGACGCCGCCTCCGATCCGCTGACCGCCCCTATGACCAGCGCCGTGGTGGACCTGACGACGCGAAAGCTGAACTGGCGACCGGATGGTTCCTACAATCTGTTCAGCGGGGCCGCGATCCGGGGCTGGGACTATGGCGGCGGCGTCAATCCAGCGGAATCCGTGGACCAGATCCGGCAGACGCTGGCGTTAGACCCGAAGATGAAGCTGTTCGTCGCCCATGGCCTGTTCGACATGGCGACGCCCTATCTCGGCTCGAAGATCGTGCTCGACCAGCTGCCGGCCAAGGGCTTTGCCGAGCGCGTGAAGTTCTCCGTCTACCCCGGCGGCCACATGTTCTACTCGCGCGACGCTTCGCGGCAGGCGTTTCGAGCCGAGGTGGAAGCGTTGATGAAGTGAAGAGGTTGCACGACGCTCGCGCCCCGGACTTGATCCGGGGCCTATAAACGCGACCTCATCCTGAGCTTGTCGAAGGATGTTCCAACTCTCGCCAGACCCAGCATCCTTCGACAAGCTCAGGATGAGGTCGGAAGGTGCTGCCGCCATGGGTCCCGCATCAAGTGCGGGACACGACAACCGTTCACCCTATCTCGCCATACCCCGCTTCAACCGCTTCCCGCACCCATTCGCGGTGCAGCCGATAATCACCCTCGACCACCGCCGCAAAACCCGAGAGACACAGCGCCTCGCGCAATTCAGCCGTCTCCGACGAGACGCCAAAATCCAGCAACGTCTTCCGCAGTTTCGCGATGATCTCATCCGGGCAATCCGGGTTGGCGATCAGGAACGGGATCGGCGCGGCATCCGTTGTCGCGATGACCCGTACCTGAGCGGCAAGCTCCGGCAGATGTTTCCGTGCCAGATCCATCGCGTAGCCATCCACCGGCCCGATATCGATTTCGCCGGCGATCACCGCCTCGATGATCCGGCGCGGGGCCATATAGCCGCCCTTCACTTCAGCGTAGAGCTTTGGTCGTTCACGCGTCCGAAACGGCAGCAGGTGATGGCGCAGCGCGTTATAGCCGGAATGCGAGTCCTCGACCGTATAGCCAACCCGTCCGCCGAACGTATATTCCAGTCGCTGGAATGGCGCATCGACGCGGACGATCAGGTCGCTGACATAAACGGGCTTGCCGCCATAACGCGCGCCTGAAGGAACAGGCGCGGCAACCGGCTTCGGCCTCGGCTCCCAGCCGGAAAACGGCAGGCCGCACATAAAGGCGGCCGCGAGGTCCCTGCGCTCCCAGAGGCTAGACAATGGCTCCGGAAACTTATGGGCGATGATCTCAAGCGGCACGCCGCTCTTCATCGAAAGCCACTCGAACAGCTTCGTCCAGGCCGCAGCCGCGCCATCGCCGATGGCGTACATGCGCGCATTGGCGACGAACGCCATCAGGCGGCAACCGGCTTGAAGATGGCCTCCGCCATCTGCGAGAAAGCGCCGGAGCGGATGGCGGTATCGATCGTCTCGATATCCGGCGCGCTCGGCCGGTCATCCGTCAAGGTCGGCACAAGGCTGCGGATATGGGCATGGATCATGCCCGTTCCCGAACCGAGCCGGACCTTTTCGCGAAGATCGACCGCCTGCGCGGCGACGATGCATTCGATCGCAGCCAGCACCCGGATGCGCCAGACGATCTCCTGCGTCTTCAGCATCACCGGCACCGACATGGTCGCGTAATCCTCGATCCGGTCGGCAACCGTCAGCACAGCCGCCGGCATCGGCATGGCCGCGTGCTGGATTTCGGCGACCAGCGCCGCGATCGTCTTCTGCAAGGTGCCGAAACCGGTTCGGCCATCCTGCTTGGTCAGGAAGCGCGGCAAGTCGCTCGTCGCCGGCGACATCAGCTTCATCAGCCGTTCGCCCGCCATCGCGGCGACGCGCGCGAAAACCAGCCCCAGCGCCTCGAAGGCGATGACGAGATGCGTGGTGTCGAAATTCGAATTCGACAGCACGAGCCTGGTTTCGGCCAGCACGGCTGGATTGTCATCGGCCGTGTTGAGTTCGAGTTGAATTGCGGCTTCAGCCTGTTTCAGCGCGTTCAGGCATGCCGCATGTACCGGCGGAATGCAGCGTATGCTCAGCGGGTCCTGCAAGCGCCGCGCCGCGCCAGGCATGACTAGATCGCCGCCCTCGAATAGCGTGAACACAGCCTGCGCAATCTCCGCCTGTCCAGGCACCGGGCGAAGCGCAAGGATGCGAGGATCGAACGGCGTCAGGCTGGCGCGGAACCCCTCGAGCGTCAACGCACTCGCCGCGACCAGCGCCGCGAAGGCTTCTTTGGCGTCAGCCAGGGCCAGTGCAGCAAGTCCGAGCGAAGCGGCATTGCTGTTGACCAGGCCGAGCCCATCTTTGCCGCGCGCCAGCGGAATGGCGACCTTGGCGCGGTTCATCGCCTCGTCGCCCGCCAGAACCTTGCCCTGGAATTCCGCCTTGCCGGCGCCAAACAGCACTGCGCCGATGGCCGCAAGCGGCGGCAGGTCGCTTTCGCCGAGCGAGCCCGTAAGCGGCACCAATGGATGCACGCCCTTGTTGAGCATCTTCACCAGCCCCTCGCAGGTAGCTGGCGACATGCCGCAGACGCCAGTGCTGAGCCGCGCGATCCTCACCGCCATCATCGCGCGCACGGCATCCGTCTCGGCAAGCTTGCCGACGCCGACCGAGCGGGCCAGCGGCACGCGTTGCTGGAAAACCGCGTCCGACTCTACCTTCGTATCGACGGCCGCGCCGAGGCCGGTGGTCACGCCATAGATTTTCTGGCCGCCGGCAGCGGCTTTCTCAAGCACCGAATAGCCGGTCTTCACCCGCGCCAGCGCTGCCGGAGACAGCACGATCGGCGCACGGCGGCGCGCGACAGCCACGATGTCGTCCAGGGTTACGGGCTTGTCGCCAATGGTCAGCGAAGCGATCGCGATCGTATCGGCCATGGCTCAGCCGAACCGCAGGCGTTGGCCGATGCCCAGCCGCTTGCCCTTTTCGAGCAGCGCATGACCGAGCGCGATATCCGAGAGCGACAGACCGCGATGCCAGAACAGCGTCGTCTCCGTCTCGTTCTCGCGCCCAGGCTTCAGCCCGGCGACGATCTGGCCGATCTCGGCATGCAGCGTAGCCTCGGAGAGCTTGCCCGCATTCACATGCTCGCGCAGTGAACCGAACGGCCCGCCCTTGCACTGACCCCAGTCGTCCACCACCAATTTGCTCATGATATCGGTCAGCGAAAGCTCCACCGCGCTCATCGTGCCATAGGGAATGACGCAGGCGCCGGGCTTGATCCATTCGGTCTTCAGCATCGGCGTCGGCTTGTCGAGGCGGGAAGCTTCCACCACGATATCCGCGCCTTCGATGCAGCTCTGCCA
>OUNM010562380.1_pt1 | contig 16615 bp, 7 predicted proteins | sample 1769961 | NCBI WGS metagenome assembly OUNM01 (sample SAMEA3914820, study PRJEB12502) | metagenome | biome: forest; material: soil | place: USA | collected 2012-03-12 | depth 0.3 m
CACCGCCCCCTTCCCGAGCCTCCCCGTTCTTTTTTTGGATTTTACCTTTTTGCTTCCCCACACACTCGACACACTCGGGCGCGGGAGAGAAATGGGGCCAGGGTCTCTCTCCCTTGGGACCCACCCGCCGTAAAGGCGACCAGTGAGAGGCCATGCAGCTGCCGACTCAGCCACTTCTAGGCTCGATCGGGTATCATTCATCGAGCCAACTGCTGGCGCGATGCCGATCTGAAGCGGTGCTCCACCGGCTTGCTGGGAACTTTTGGTCGCTTGTCGCTTGTCGAGAAACCATCGTCCCAAACCGACCTGGAACATCCAGACTCTTCTGATGAGATGGAACGTGGCCCTGCCTGGAGCATTGCATTGCTGGACTCCACGTTTTGCCGAGATAGTCGACAGCCGCGGGAGAATAGCTCTATCTCCTCACCGCTCTGTTGTAGGAGAAGGCTCGTTGACATCGGGCATGGATTCGAGGACCAGCCACCCTTGCGTCCTGCCGTGCCGGTGGTTCGCCGTCGATTCGCCATCGGTTTGGGGTGTTGTGACGATCGGCAGCGCCAGTCTGAGAGCAACGTGTTGATCAGAGACACCGCGCCGCTCCCCCACCGAGCCTGAGGCAAGGCCCACGGGGCAGGCGACCAACAGATGGGGATGTCATTTGGCGGGACGGGACGGGAAGTGTTGTGCCACCGGGGAATTCGCCGGTCCGGTCCCTTCGTGCTTATTTCGCAGACCAGAGTGCCAACTCGTATGGAGTACAGAATAGAGCACCCAGGCCCGGGTCACACTCACGGAGCGTGATTGTCAAACCAACCACAGCAGTCTCATCATCATCATCAATACTGGACTCAAGACGGAATACCGAAGACAGAATCCATACAGCCGGCGTATAGTTGCGCCGTGTTGCACTTTGCACGCGCGTCATGTGGCCGTCCACTTTGCTGGCCATCTCGGGTGGCTCCGTGCCGTGTGCTGTGTTATCTCTCTCATCTCTCATCTCACGACTTTTTTCTTTTCCTTGCTCGCTTGACGTTTTGTTGGGTGCCAATTCCAAGCTGTTGACAGGAAACAAACGGGCCGGGGTGGTCTGCGCTAAAAAAGCTTGGCCTGGGCGGGAGGATCAAAGTTGATTTCGCGCAAAATTTCCAGCGGGCGGCGGTCACGTTTCCTTGCACCCCACATGCCCATGGTCCACGGCCCACAGGCCATGGCCATGCCCACACGCCCGCACGCCCACACTCCGGCCTGCCTGCTCCGCGGTCGGCAACGAAAATTGGTCAAAAACACTCGCTCAGCAGATTTGCACGGGCGAAACGGCGTGGGGACGGGAGGACAGGGCCGCCAAAACTCCACTCGCACTCACGTGTGCTGTGGACATGGAACATGGAGACATGGCACAAGAGCAAGCACAAGGTTCCATTGAGGACTGACGGGACGGAGCAAACTGAGTGGACGGGATACGATCGGCCCAATCCACAGTCCAGAGTCCACAGTCCACAGGCCACGGCGAAGCCGCCGACCGCCGATGCCCCCCTCGTCTGCGGTGTCTGGGTGTCTCTCTCTGTTTCTCGCTCTCCCGCGGGCTTGCTTTTCCAAAGCGGTCGCTTGATCCAGATCTTGCATCCACAACCAGTTTCGGCTGACAGACCGACAAAGTGGGTTGACCGAGCAGCTGCGTGATGCACCTCTGCCAAGGGCCCAAGAATGGAATTGGACCAGATGGCGCAGATGCAAACCACAAGCCACGATCCGTACCGTTTCGTCTTCCCTCCCAGGGAGAGGGCTGTCCCAAAACGGCCAGGGCTCAGGCTGTGCACTGCACCTCGATCACCCTCGACACCCGGCAGCCGGCTCCCATTGGCCTCGGCGGGAAGTGGGCAAGCCACCGTTCCAATGAAATGACAGGCAAGCCAGGAACCGGGCGCGGCGGGCAGCGGGCGGCAGCCTTAATCATCACCCAAGCAGACGCAGACGCAGACTCGCAGCAACGCAGATTCGCGGACGGGGGAAAAATGCGCAGCACCGCCAGCCCCGCACAACTTGTGACTTGTGAATAAAAATATCCTCGGGAAATCTGGCATGCAATGATGCAACCAAGATACAGGCCCTGCGGCGCCGCCAGAGCCTCCACAATATCGAACTGCGGCCCTCCGCAACGGGGTGGACAGGTGATGGATGATGGGTGATGGATGATGGATGGCTGCAAGCTCCGGACGGCATGGGGCAGACGGGCTCTTGCAGGTCCTGCAGTTCCTGCAAGTCAAGTCAAGTCCTTCTCGCGGCGACTCGACTCGACTTGGAGTTGCTGGTGCAGTCTCGCCCGGCCGCCGCCACCGACCACTGCGAAAAGGAAAGGCGGGGGAACGGGAGGAGGGGGACCCGGCCGGAAACAGTGCCCGACCGACGGCAACTCACTCCAAAAGGGGTCGTCGGGCTTGTCGTGATTGTACAAGTATGCGAAACTCAGATCCAGACTGCAGCAGGTCGGCATCTCCAGCTATGCACCAACCGGCCCCCTAGTCGACTTTGGGTTTTGCATCCGTCCCACGGTGGGTGGGACGCGATGCAGGACGTGTCCACGAGTGAGCTGCATCGGGAAATCGATGCTTGGCCTGCTGCGGCCGGCCCGGTCGCGTCTGACTGGCTCCCAGAGGCCAGGGCAGGCCCGGCAGGAAGAAGCAACAGACAACACACGCAAGAAGGGCATCTCAGGGGCGCGAGGAGAAACCCACCACATCTCTCCCGCAGGACTCAGGACAGGAGGAGCAGAGAGTTCGAGCCCCTTGCCAGTTGCCACTGTGTAAGGCGACCGACAGCACCGGCGCGCTAGCCAGGCACACGCAGAGAGAAGCGCAGAGAGAGAGAGCGGTCTGAGATGGGCACTGACAGTAAACAGACGGCCCAGACTGGTGCCAATCACGTTAACTCCTAATGCAGACCCGGCGGCCAGAAAAGGGGACCAGAGCAGGCGGGTGGGGGAGGCCGGCCGTGGTTTGTTTCAGTCGCGCGGGCCTGCTCAGACACGCGGGCAGAGTGCCAGAGCCTGACGCCCGCTCGCTGGTGCCGAATCGACCCTCGCACTGTTGTTGTCCGCGTCGACGTTATCTGGCCCCCCTCGACGGGTGCTCGACAGAGGCCCAGACTGCCCAGACTGCCTGGCCTTTCCGTCGGTGCAGCAGTCCAGGCCCACCCGCACCACAAGTCCCCCAAGCCTTCGAGGGTCTCCGCCCACTCGCTTACCCCTGTCTCCCATCCACACCAACCACAGGCTCGGACGGCGGGTGGTGGACGGCCCAGTGGGCGCAGGACTTGCAGGGCCTGGGTTTTCCAGAGGGCGCCAATGTACCAATGTACCTCCCACACCAAGGTCACACCAGCCCCCCTGTCGACCCGAGCCCAAAGGTACGCAGCCCCATGTCACCCAAGTATCCAGGTATCCTTGTACCGCCCCCCCTCCTCCCTCCCCCTGGCCCCTGTCTGCTCTCATGTACCCGCCATGCAATGTATGGACTGAGCCTCGCTGGACCGGGAGAGCCCTACTGGGGACCGCAAGATCGTCCTCCACCAGGTCCCGGCCGACGAGATGGCCGCCGGGGCTATATAGAAACCTCACCCCCCCAAAGCAGGTCTGTTCGTCTCACACTCTTGGCCCTTATCTCAAAACATCACCAACCATCACCGACCACCGCCACCAACACGCCTCACCTTGATCACCCTGATCAACCGTGATCACCAAGGCCCATCCAAACAAACATCGGCCTCTCCTGCAACACACACGGCGCAGCAGCCCACCGGACCAAGGCCACCAAGTCAGACCCCGTCGGCATACGCATGCGCGAAGGTCAGTAGCGGGCAAGTCGGTGTGCTGCCTGGAGGCTGTGACTAACACGCACCTCATCGACAGCCTGAGGTTGCGGCTTTCCTGAGTTCTTCCCCAAGAGAGCCCCAGCGAGGCCACTCCCCATCCCCCGAGCTTCCACCACGACACCAAACACCACATCATGACCTACCCAGAACCCCCCCACTACTCAACAATGGACCACCTCGGTCTCTCGCCAGAGCCCTACAGCGCCTACCCGCGATCAGCACACGAATACCCGCCGGCGATGGGGTATGAGAGCGGACCCGTCTACACCGAGGCACAATACATGTACAGCAGCAGCAGGGCATCACCGGGCATGTACCCGGACGACAGCGACATTGTGCGCGGGCCGGCCTCGGATCTCAGCATCGCGAGCGCCTCGTCTTCCAACATGGGCTCACCGCTCTCGAGCCACGGCCAGATGGCGCCGATCCCTGAGTGGGCCTCCGCACCCCACGGCCTGGGTGGAACCCCGGGCATCGTCGACCACCAGAGCGACTATTTCCCCGGCGACTACTCGTTCGCGCCGGGAGGCATCGAGACCTTCCACCCTGCCTATGACTTCCCAACCAGCAAAGCGCCCGGATTTGTTGGTGAGTTTTCACAGATCCCTAGGTCTTCTCATCTGTCTCCGCGCGCCCATCATCGTGGGGATTCCATTTCTTCTTCCATTTCTTGCGAGTCGGGGTCCACCATTGTTGCCCACAAGCCCTCGAGTCCTGGCTTGGCTCTCGACACGCGCCTGGCGCAGCAGACCTCCATGTCCATGTCCGTGGCTGCCTCCCTGGCATCGACTACGGCCTCGTCCGCCGTGACTTCGGGTCTTCTCATGACCCCGCCCACCACTTCTTCTTCCTGCTTTTCGTCCCACGCAGCCTGGAGCAGCCCGTCGGTGGGCTGCGGCTCGCCCGCCCGCCCGAGCACTCCCAGCTCGCGCCTGGTCCCTCCTTTCTTTTCTCAGTCCAGCGGCCATTTCGTTCCTCCTCTTCATACTTGTTGGTTTCCTCTGACTCGGCGCGGAATTCTGTCGCACGACCCAGTCACTAACATGAACCCCTCCCGCGCAGACCCTTCCTTAATACACCCAGACGTGCGGCCCATGGCTACGCCCTATGAGCCGTCATACCCGGCACCACCACACTCCGGGTACCCGGCATCGCCAGCCCTGTCGGTCTCGGCCTCGCCTCAGCTCAGGAACGACAGCACCTCGCCCTTCATGCACAACGGGAACTACCAGAGCTACTCGCCCTTCCAGCCGCCTGTCGACCCCCAACGACGCGGCAGCCAGATGTCGTATCCGTCCAACTACTCGGGCGAGCAGCCGTACAGCGGCGACGAGTCGAGGGAAAAGCAGCGCTGCCCGCATCCCGACTGCGGCAAGGCCTTCAAGGACCTCAAGGCGCACATGCTCACCCACCAAACCGAGCGGCCCGAGAAGTGCCCCATCACGACATGCGAGTACCACGTCAAGGGCTTCGCGAGGAAGTGAGTGTCATTCGCTCGCAGTGTCTTCCATTCAAGCATCTAACCGTTTGCTTCCAGGTATGACAAGAACCGCCACACCCTCACCCACTACAAGGGCACCATGGTCTGCGGTTTCTGCCCGGGATCCGGCTCAGCGGCTGAAAAGTCGTTCAATCGGGCCGACGTGTTCAAGAGGCATCTGACGGCGGTGCACGGCGTCGAGCAAACCCCTCCCAACAGCCGCAAGAAGACGGCGGGCGCAAGCAACGGCAGCGCGAAGCTCACAGGCTACGCGCCCGACGCGACCGGCAAGTGCTCGACTTGCTCGCAGACCTTCAGCAACGCACAGGACTTCTACGAGCATCTCGACGACTGCGTGCTGCGCATCGTGCAGCAAGAGGACCCGGCCGAGGCCATCAACGCTAAGCGGCTGGCCGAGGTGGAGAACGACCGCGACGTGCACAACACGCTCGAGAAGAACCACCTGCCGACCATCACCATGACCAACACCACCGAGGACGCCGACGACGAGGACGAGAACATGGACGACGACGAGTTCGACGACGAATTCAAGGGCGGCCGCGGCGGCAAGGGCTCGCTCGCCTCGCCCAGCAAGCGGAGCAAGGGCGGCAACCCGCCGCACGGCGTCCAAAAGTCGCGCGGCCTCACCCACTCGCGCGGCGGCGTCCCGCTCCAGACCAAGCGGAGCGGCCGCAAGAACCGGCGCGACTACCCCTCGTCGTGGGGCTTCGACAAGGGCCAGATGACCATGAAGAAGCGGGTCATGGCCGTCTTCGACGGGCCGCGCCGCCTGGCCAAGGACGACATGATGTTGTCGACCGAGCAAGAGGTGCGCATCAAGCTCCAGGACGGCAAGTCGTACGTCACGGACCTCGACCTGCAGACCCTCAAGCGCGCCGAGGGCTTCCTCGGCGCCACCGACGAGGAGAAGGGCCCCTGGATCTCGGACGACCCCACCGAGGACCAGCTCAAGCAGATGCTCGAGTTCTCCGTCGCCCCCGAGGTGCCGGCGCGCTAAACGAGCGGCCCAGGCCGCTTGCTTTAATATGATACCATGCCGCCCCCCCGCCATATACCACCACCCCTGTACTTAATATCTCTTCTACCTCCTCTATCAATCCGGCGAACCACATTGGACACGGGCTGGATTGCACCGCAACCAACAAACACAAATGTCACACACACAAAAAAACCACGAGCTCTTGGGACTTCAAGGCTCACTTTTCTTATTCTCTAATGGGGCGGGATTTAATGATGACTGAACGACTGGACTGGGCTGGGCGGAACTGGACTGGAACAAGACCGGGCAAGCGAAAGAATCGGAACCATCCTCGTGGCTTTTTTCCTTTAATCATCATACACTGTTTGTGTGTCTTCTTCTCTCTCGACTTCTTCCTCTTCCACATTCGCCCCCGTCTCGGGGCAGTGGGAAAACGATACCCTGTCTCACCACCATCATCATCTTCTTCTCTCCGCGCGCGCGACTGTTTTTTTCTCCTTTTCTGGAAGGCTTCTTCTGTCTGGCAAGGGAAAGATACAAAGGTGTTGGGTTGTAATCTGGGCTTTGATTGAGCGTGTCGGGCTGGCTTGTGGGTTTATGTGTGCATGATGAAATACCAGGGATTCAGCTCATTAGAAAGAGAAGGGGCTTTTTTCTATTATTGGGTACTTGTTGTCTAGCAAGAAAGGCCTCGGGCCATAATATTACTCTTACCTCAATTTGCATCTTGCCTGCTCGGTCCCTCAATGTGCTAATGGTTTCCTTTCGGCGGTCAGCAGCAGCGGGAAGGCGGCTCGCGTGCCAATGTGGGGAAGAGGTCTCCGCACAGCGCACAGCGTGTTTTTATCGCTCCTCTGGTGCCTGTCGAGCTTGTCCAAGAATAACGGACCATTCGGTCCGGTCCAGTGTTGAGACACAAGGGGCATTTGTCGATGAACACACCGGAAGCAAAGCAAAAACCAGCCCTGTATCAGGAGCCGGAAACAAACCTTTCATCACACAAAACACACACTTACCTTCATCGCCCTTCTTGTCCCACTCTACTACACCCCCATCTCCTCAGCGCCCCCACAACCACCAAAACTACCACAAAGATGTCACTAACAACCCGCCTAACCCTCACCGGCCCCGCCGCCACCTCCCCAGAGGACATCCTCTCCTCGAGCCTCAGCACCATCTTCCCAGACGACGTGGCCGCCCAGCACGGCGACGCAACCCACAACCTGCTCTACACCTCGCCACACCTCCCCCACCCGCTCCCCCTGACCCTGCCCCAAGTCCAGGACGAATCCGACCGGCACCTGTTCAGCCACTTCCTCTGGAACTCGGCGCTGCTGCTGGCGGAGCTGATCGAGGCTGATACGCTCGAGTTGGCGACCACGCGGGAAGGGGAGGGGGGTGTGGCGCCGCCGGCGGGGGTGTTTGATATCTCTGGACTCAGGACGATCGAGCTGGGTGCGGGAACGGGGCTGCCGTCTATCATGGCGGGGTTGGTGGGTGCCCCGGGGCTGGTGGCGACGGATTATCCTGCGCCGGCGGTGGTGGAGGCGTTGAGGGGGAATGTGGTGTCCGCGGTGAGGGAGGGGAATGCGCCTGCGGGGAGGTTCCGGGTGGAAGAGGTGAGGGTTGAGGGGCATGGGTGGGGGGAGGTGGACGCCGAGTTCGCGAGGGAGGAGAGAGGGGGGTTTGATCGGGTGTTGGCGGCGGATTGTTTGTGGATGCCGTGGCAGCATGGGAATTTACGGCGGTCGATTGCCTGGTTCTTGAAAGAGGGGCCGGGGGCGAGGGCGTGGGTGGTCGGGGCGTTCCATACAGGCCGACATCAGATGGCTCGCTTCTTTGAGAGGGAGGCGTTGGCGGAGGTCGGGCTCGAGGTGGAGTATCTGTGGGAGCGAGATTGTGATGGCCGGGATCGGGAGTGGGCGTGGGATCGGGGCGTGGAGGACGTGCGCGTGCTAAAGCGGTGGTTGGCGATCGGAGTGCTGAGAAGGATAGGCAGGCCTGTGGAGGGGGAAGCAGGCGAGGTGCGGCCGTGAGAAGAGGAGGCAGAGGTCTTATACCCGGTGCTTCGGACCGGGGTGTCGTCGAGCAGCGCTTAGACAACATAGAGGCATGTAGTAGATCGTAGTAGGCTAGACTAGCCTGCTAGACCGCTAAGGTTAGCAGACCGCTTTGTTTTAATAGGACTAGACGTGAGGAGCTATAGGGATTCATTACCTAGCTCCGCTCTTACTTCTAGTTCTACTCGGACGAGTTTAGCACTAAGTATAAGAAAGTGCTATTCGTAGCCACTTATCTCGAGAGACGAGCTCTAGAGTAGTTCGAGCCTATCTAGCAGGAGTTCCTAGAGAAGAGCCTAACCTAATAGAGCCCTAAGACTAACGCTATCTTCATAGCCTTTACCAACTTCGAAGACATACTCGTCAAGGTCTTTAGAGTATATAATAAGCGAGCTAAAGCGGAGCAAGATCTTAATAACCTTCGCTAGACTAAGTCGGCTATCGAGTATACCTCTCGATTCCGATAACTTACCTTCAAAGTCTACTAAGGACCCGACGCGCTTAAGAGACGCTTCTACGATAGACTTAAAGACGACGTTAAGGACGAGCTTATTAAGATCGATCGAGATATTAAGACACTTGACGCCTATATGAACGACGCTATTACTATTGACAATCGGCAGTTCGAGAGACAATAGGAGCGGCAAGGTAAAAAGGGCACGCTATATAACTATAATAGTGCCTAGGCTCAACCCTAGGCTAATAGCAAGAAGAAGCGACATAATCGCAGCACTACGTATAGAACGTATATAAGACCTATAGACACTAGCGCTATCTAGTAGAGTCATAGACTAGCGAAGCGAGACAAGGCTAACGTTGTTTGCTTCAACTATAATAAAAAGAGACACTTTAAACAGGATTGCTGAGTTCTGAAGCAAGGCAGTTGGAAGCCGGTCCTAAAGAACGAGACAGCTACCGTCAATAAGCATGTAGAAGTGTTCTAAGTAGCCGCGACAAACTACGTAGAGGAAGACGTCGATTAAGAGCCTACGCGCTAGGACTAGGATAGTCTATCCGATAGCGAAAGCACGACTTCAAACGAAGGCAGCTCCTCTAGCTCGAGTTCCTAGGCAGAGACAGCCTTAGCACAACTTTGAGTCTAGGTCGACAGAATCCCTCTAGAAGACAGGATAGAACTTGCGAGTTTCCTTAGATAGGAGGTGACGAGCACTACTCACTAGGAATTCGATCAAGCATTGATCGAGTTCGCTAGACAACGTAATACGTTATACTTCTAACGATAAGTCAATAGGCAAGTTAAGACCGACAGAGACAGCGACTCTATAGACGACAAAGCTAAAGAACAAGGTATAGTCGAGGCTCGATTATAATACTAGCAAGAGAAGCTGAAGAAGGAAGTTCAGTACTTCTAAGACACTATCGAGGAGCTTAATAATAGACTAGCTAGGGTAGAGGAACTCACCTTTAAGCGATAGAACAACGAGCTTAAGGAACGGTTGGAAAAGGTTATAGTAGACCTTGAGGCAGCGCTATTCTATTATATAGAGCAGAACGTAGAATGCTTCGACCTTCACTAAGAGTTAACGAATATCATAATAGAGTATAAACTTAACGCTAACGATATAGTAGAAACTATCGTAACGTTCTAAGAACAGCTTATAAATCTCTAAGGCGAGATTTTCTAGCTTAACAACGCTATCGAGCAAGGCAATATCGGGTGGAACGGGCTCTACGACGACAGCGATAAGGACGACCTCTAACTTAAGGAAGTGCGTAATCTGGCGTCTAAGTACGTAGAGTTATAGCATAAGCGCTATAGCGGGGACTTACTACCCCTAATATAGTAAGAATACTAGAACACTAAGGTATATATTAGCACTAGTCGTAGTAATAAGGATATCGAGACTCGAGACTACGAAGATAGGTTTCGATAAGTCGAGAGAGAAACGCGTAAGATGTACCCTGAGAGGGTAGACTATACGCAAGTCCCTTAGTTTCAATGCGTCACGTATATATGTAAGTACTACTTTAAGGAGAAGTTCGATTATAATCACTGGCTAGTCAAGGCGACCTTAGCTAACGGGATGCTTAAGCCGATACGATAGACATTCGATCATAGGCAAGGATCTGTAGACTTTCTCTAGTATATAGAGCAGTTAGAGGACAGGCGACTCTGCATTAGGCTTAGGCAGGCCTAGCCTATAAAGTGTGAAGATGCTCGCAGCCGATCGGCATAGTACTGCGGCAGTGTAGAATGTATGTGGCACTTGTAGGCTAAGGCGATCGAGCACTACCAACGGAAACAGGAGGAGCGTACGCGCCTTATAGAGTTGTAGGGACGACGTAGGCGTAACTCCGACTCATCGTAGGAACGTAAGAGCCGCGAATAGCTGAGCGGATTCCCTAAGGACGAGGACACTGTTATAGAGGACGAAAGAGACGCCTTTCATAATCTTCAAGAGGCGTTAGGAAACGACTCTAGGCCCTCCGAGGGGCTTGTATAGCTCTAACACCCTTATAACGACGAGAAGCCCGCTAGTGTAGGAAGAACTAGAGGAAATAGAAGGGCTATTATAGTCTTCTAGTAGGCGAAGCAGAAGTAGCCGTTGTCTTGGAATATAATAAACCAGACGATAGAATCTAGGTAGCAACGTACTAGAAGACATACTAGGCACTCGCATTAGTAGATAGAGGATCATAACTCGACCTTATCTCGCTAGACTTCGTCAACTAATAAGAGGTCTCGCATAGACCTAGGAAGCGAAGGTGCATTGTCATAAGACCGTTCAGAACATAGTAGTATACCTACGAGATAGAACCAATAGACATCATAGTTAAAGGGAAGACTACGAAGGTCGTTTTTAATATCGTGGATATAGGGCCTATGAAGGACATGATCCTAGGGCGCCTATAGCATAAGGATTACAACCCCGATATCGATTGGAAGGGAGATGGCCATCTGCGATCCCAGAGCACACCGGACCTATATCCGACTAATTCGATAGGAAGCGCAGACGACGAGTCACGAGGAAGTCGTACTACGAGGCGTGTGCACTTCGAGGACTCACCGCAAGAGATAGGCAAGGACTAGCAACGTCCTCTAAACTCAGGAAGAAGCGGCAGTCACTATATAACCCGATGCATATAGAGACGTAGCAACCACGAGGTCGCCGTCATCTCAGTCGACGAATATAGAAACACCCGATTCTAAGAATAGGTAGAGCATATAGAAGTGGCCGAAGTTATAGCCAATGGCAAATTCGCGTACTACGATAACGCGAAAAAGGACGACTAGATAGGGAAAATCCTGGCAGAATATCAGAGACATCCGGCGTTTGAAGCCAAGCATATAGAAGGGCTGCTAGATCATAGACCTTAGGATCACGAAATCAGACTTAAGGAAGGCGCCTAGTTAAAGTTCTTTAAGGTATATCATACTAACGAGCTCTAGGATAAGGAGTTGAAGAGCTACATCGAGAAAAACCTGAAGATCGGATATATCAGGCCATCAAAGTCTCTAGCAAGATACTCTATCCTTTTTATACTTAAGAAGGACGGTAAACTCTAGATATATATAGACTACCGACAGTTGAACAAAGAGACTGTGAAAAACAGGTACCCCTTGCCCCTAATCGCTTAGCTGAGGGATCGGCTAGCTAGGGCACGCTACTTTATACGGCTCGACCTTCCGACAGCATACATCTACGTTCGTATCAAAGTAGGCAACGAGTAGAAGACAGCTTTCAGAACTCGATATAAGCATTTCGAGTACTTAACTATGCCGTTTAGGCTAACGAATGCGCTAGCCACCTTCTAGGCTATAGTAGACTATACGATATAGGCTTGTCTCGACAAGTTCGCGGTCTACTACCTCGATAACATCTTTATCTTCTCGAAAACTCTCGAGGAATATAGGAAGCACGTGAAATAGGTGCTAGACGTACTATATATGTAGAAGCTCTTAGTCAACAGGGACAAGAGCGAGTTCTACGTCTAGAAGACAGTCTTCCTCGGCTACGAGATCACGCTAGGAGAAGTATAGATAGAACTAATAAAGGTCGAGGCAGTTCGGAACTAGCTTAGATCTACGATAGTGATAGAAGTCTAAGCATTTATTAGCTTTATCAACTTCTATAGGATATTCGTTAAAGCGTTTAGCGATATTATATAACTGCTATACGATCTTACTAAGAAGGACGTCGAATTCTAGTAGAAGGAGGAACACGAGCAAGCGTTTTAGAACATTCGTGACCTGGTTATATCTGACGTAGTGCTCTTATTGCCCGATTCTAGCAAACCCTTTGAAGTCGAGACTAACGTGTTAGACTTCGCGATAGGGGGAGTACTTAGATAGAAGGACACTAACAGCAGGCTATACTCTGTTGCATACCTCTCAAAAAAATTCGGGGACGCGTAGAGGAAGTATATAGTTCACGATAAGGAACTGATAGCCATCGTCACGGCATTTAGAGACTAGAAGCTATACCTTAGCAATACCGAGCAACTAGTTCAGGTGTACGCGGATCACTAGAACCTAGAGTACTTCACTAAAAAGCAGGATCTCAGTAGACGCTAAACAAGGTGGTGTAACATCCTTGCAGATTTCCACTTCAAGATCACCTACTAGAAAGGAACCTTGAACGGACGAGCGGACGCCTTTAGCAGACAGGCAGACCACGCTAGCAGGTTCTAAGAAACTGTACTACTGCTGTTCTAAGAATAGGCGGATAGGTCGCTATACTATCTACTACAACGATAGGACGATAGCGACGACGACGAAGACGCCCTAGAATGCAGCGCGGTCTTTAAGGAAGAACGACTAAGCAAGAACTTCTAGGCTACTATTAGTAGCATGCATGATATAGACTTATAGCAGAAGGACATAACGAGGCGTAAGTAAGGAGTGGTCATGAGGGACTACGCGCTATAGTACTACGATAAGGCGTATGTCAACCTATACAACTAGAGGGCGCTCGTTAAAGAGGTCTATAAGTTAAGGCTCGGAGGATATATAGGGATCATAAAGATAGTAGCTCGCATTAAGCAGCACTACGATTTCCTAGGATTATAGAAGATAGTCGAAGAGGTCCTTGTAGAATACGACTTATATAGACGTACGAAGTCTAGAACTTATAAGCTATACAGACTCCTACAACCTCTTCTAGTCGTAGAACAACTATAGAGTTCTATTATAATAGACTTTATTACTAAGCTGCCACTCTCAAAAGACACGACAATAGGGTTAGAATACAATAGTATCCTTACTATAGTAGATCGACTCACTAAATAGACATACTTCCTCCTGTATAAGGAGTCGTAGATAGTAGAACAACTTGTAGACGTGATTTACCGGCACGTGGCTTCAATCTATGGGTGGCTAAGGGAATAGATCACCGATAGGGACACTAAGTTCGTATCTAAGTTCTAGCAGGCACTTATGACACGCTTAAGAACGAAGAGCAAACTTTCGATGGCGTATCATCCATAGATAGACAGACAGATAGAACGACTTAATTAGATCGTAGAGCAGTATCTTCGGTTTTTTGTCAATTTCTAACAAGACGACTAGGTTATGTTGTTGCTAGCTACGTAGCTAGCATATAATATTGCGCTAACCGAAACCACGAAGGTCACGCTGTTCTTTATAAACTATAGCCGAGAAGCAGACCTATACTAGAGACCCGAGGTCATGGTTCCTAAGGCAGCCGTCAAGGCAGACTAGATGTATACGCTCTATACGATGCTTAAACAAGAGCTGGAGTTCGTCTGCCTCAGGATGAAGCGGTACTACGATAAAACCAGGCTCGAGGGTCCTCGCCTAAGGAGGGGGGACAAGGTCTACCTCATTTCATAGAACTTGCGGACGAAATAGCCAAGTTAGAAACTCGATTTTTAGAAAATCAAGCCTTTTAAGATCATCGATAAGATCTCGGACAACAACTACCGACTTACGCTACCTATATCTATTAGGATTAGGACAGACGTCTTCTACGTTACGCTCCTAGAACCTGTACCGCTAGGCGCTTATGTTAGCAACGACGTTAAGGCTAGCGATAAAGAAGAAGAATAGGATATCGAGCGTATCTTAGACTCACGCATTATAAATAGATAGTTAGAGTATTTGGTCAAATGGTTAGACTTCGGCCTAAAAGACAATTTATAGCAACCTTCTATAAACCTCTATTGCTTTAAGAAGCTGACTAAGTTCTATCGATAAAACTTAGATCGACTAAAGGCGTAAGAGGAGGATTAGCCGCGCTAGAGGAGTCAACCTAGGAAACGCTAGGCAGCAGCGAGTCGCCTAGGCTAAGGGCCTCCCAATCGATTATACTAAAAGCGCTAAAGGACTAGGCGTGTCCTATAGAGTGCTGCTCTACAGACATTAGAGTAGAGGACAGGAGGTCCTCCTCGGCCTCTAAGCGCTCTATCCTCCGACGAAACACATCGGCGCTACGATTATAAAGAGAGCGTTATTAGGTCTATAGCCGTGTCAACCTCGACAAGACCTACACCAACTCCGCCTCTATATCTACAACTTCCTTCGCTATCTTATCCTATGCCGATAGATTCGCTAGAACTAGGAGGAGCCCGGTTAGCAAGAATCACCTAGGGAATCGGTGTCGTATATACACGTGTTGGCAACGTTCGAACCACTATAGCGTTTGCTAGCACGAACATAGTATTAGCACTTGTTCGAGCTAGGTATCATTATGCAGTAGCGCGCAGGTTTCGCAAACTAACATCGCTCGTAAAGCATAGCAGGTTTAGAACTAGATCGCTCGATCTTAGACGCTATAACGTTACGCTCGCGCTTTAGGTCGTGATAGGCAGCGCCTATAGTATTAGCCATCATCAGGAGAAGTGGTGAGGAAACGAGGCTTACTAGGAAAAGGAAGGTAAGATTGGAACTTAGGGTGTTAGCGCTATTTAAAACGATGGCTATCTTTCGGGACGAAAGAACGTTAGAGAGGGGACATCGTGTTATAGGCTATGACGAGCTAACCATTTAACATAGGCCTATAGGGCAAGGCAGGGCGCGGGGCGTCTAATAGACTTGGGTCGCCAAGACATGGACCTGTATGGTAGACTAAGGGGAAGTCTACTACAGGGGCTACGGTAGATGCGGTAGGCATCTATCCTGTCTATTATGGTAGGAATGGTAGACATCTATTATAGCGATCACGATAGGTATATAGTCACTCGAACTGGTGAGCTTAGGGAGTTCACTAGTTGTCAATATAAGTCAGTGTGTATTATAAGTTCTGAGTATTCGCTGATTAAGACGATTGTTATTGTTGTGAACCTTTTAGCTTCACTGAAGCTTTGCAACCTAGCAGTTAAGTTACCTCCAGAACCCTTTTAGAAGAAGTCTGGACCGCTAGCTTCGTCATACCTGCTACAACTATGGCAAGAAGGGGCACTTTAAAAGAGAGTGTCGTAGCCCTGCGAAGGACTAGAAGCCTTAAGGAAACTAGAAGCCTGTCTTAAAGAAGGAAGTCATAACTATCGACAAATATACTCTAGTGTTTAATGTCGATATAGCAAGCTATACTATAGAAGACGTTGACAAAAGCATTGACTAGGAGCTCGTACGCTAGGACTAGGATGGTCTATCCGACAGCGAAGGTGCGGCTTCTAGCGTAAAGGACGCCCCTGGCTCGAGTCTACCTGATTGTGAGGAACTCGAGGAGTTCATTAGGCAGGAAGTGGCTATCGCTACTCGATAGGGGTTTGTTAAGGTGGTGATAGAATAGCACTTAGATCTAGCCTATATACTACGTTATAGCGAGAGGCAAGTCAAGACAGATAGCGATAGCGCTACTACCGACGACGACTAGGCCGAAGAAGAAGGTATAGTTGAGGCTCGACTCTAGTATTAGCAAGAAGAACTGAAGAAAGAAGTTTAATACCTCTAAGACACTATCGAGGAGCTTAACCGAAGGCCTATAAGGGTCGAAGAACTTACCTTCGAGCAGCAGAACAACGAGCTTAAAGAACGATTAGAAAAGGTCATAGCAGACCTTAGAGAGGCGTAGCTCTATTATATAGAGTAGAACGTAGAATGCTTCGACCTTTATAGGCAGCTGATGAATATTACGATAGAGTACGAGCTAAACGCTAACAACATAGTAGAGGCGATCACTATATACTAGGAATAAAAAAAACTTTCGTCAAAAAAACTGCACCCCCCCCTAGGGGCGACCAGGCCTCTAAAACAGACTAAAGCACCAGCGTTCGAAAGCCCTC
>OUNM010216789.1_pt1 | contig 16598 bp, 10 predicted proteins | sample 1769961 | NCBI WGS metagenome assembly OUNM01 (sample SAMEA3914820, study PRJEB12502) | metagenome | biome: forest; material: soil | place: USA | collected 2012-03-12 | depth 0.3 m
AATCGGCCTGCGCCACAGTGGTTCCGCTGAAGGTATTGGTTTCGATGATGTCAGCCCCTGCCTCGAAATATTGGCAGTGGATGGCCTTGATGATGTCGGGCCGGGTAAATGATAATAGGTCGTTGTTGCCTTTCAAGGGATGCGCATGGTCTTTCAATGCCTCATTCCGAAAATCCTTTTCTTCCAACGTGTAGCGTTGGATCATGGTCCCCATGGCACCATCTAATACGAGGATACGTTCTTTTAATAGTTCGGTAATGGCAGGCTTTGAAATCGGCATTCTTTTCGGATTTAGTATAGAACAGTATTAATTTGCGATCTGTTCACCCGCAAAGGTACAATTTATCACCTAACCCCCTACCCAATTCTTCACCTCGCTTCTCACTCTACATTTCACTAGCTTTCTTACTTCCCCTTTCCCCTACTTCCATGACCACACTCGCCGCCGTCGACATAGGTTCCAATGCCATCCGTATCCATATTTGCCATCTTTTGGAAGAACCCGAGAAACACAGCTTTAAAACGCTGGAATATTTGCGCATCCCGCTCCGGCTCGGGGAAGACGTTTTCACTACTGGCCTCATCGGGGAGGGTAAAAAAGGCAAACTGGTCAAACTGGGGCAAAGCCTTTCCCTTCTTTTTGAATTGTATGGAGTGGACCGGTACCTCTGCTGCGCCACTTCAGCCATGCGCGAAGCAAAAAACAGGCAAGAGGTGGTGGAAGCCGTCCGGTCAGGAAGTGGATTTGAGATTCAGATCATAGAAGGGGAACGAGAGGCAGAATGGACCAATTTGGGTTTACAGGCGTTTTTAGGGGACGGGTGTTGGCTCCATGTAGATGTAGGCGGAGGAAGCACGGAGATCAACCTGTACTTGAACCGGGAAAAGGTCGCTTCCCATTCTTTCCGCATCGGGGCCGTCCGCATCATGATGAAAGAGGACACTTCTGCCGCCTACCAGGAACTGGTCGAATGGATCAAACAACAAATCCTCTATTGGGGACACGACATGCCCGTCACTTCGCTTGGCACCGGAGGAAATATTGCCAAAATACACCAAATGACGCACTTGAAAGACCACGAGTCCATTTCTTTGGACCAAATCAAGGCCTGTGCCGAACGGGTGGGATCCTATACCTTAGAAGACCGGATCCGGGTATTGAAACTGAATCCGGACAGGGCCGACGTGCTCCTTCCCTCTTCTTCCCTCTACATCGCCGTCATGGAAACGGCAGGCTCTGTTCAAATGTTTGTTCCCAAAGTGGGCCTTACAGACGGTATGCTGGAGATTTTGCGCACCACTTAAACGTATTTCTTTTTCCTACTGTCTAGTTGCCGGCACAGGAACAAATAGGCAAAAAATACCATAAAAGGCTCTGCATAATAGCGCCAGCGGTATTCCACAAAATAAAAGACATTGACCAGAAGGATCCCGGCGATAGGCACAAAGAAAAAGAGCAAGGCTTTGTCCTCTTGTTTAAAATGGAGGACGTAATGAACGCAAAAGGACAAAAATCCAAGTTCTACCAAAAGGTTGTACCCATTTAGTTTCCAATGCATGAAATTATGGGGAAGAAAAAAAATGGCCACCTTCCGTGCCATCAGCTCACATTCCTGCCAAGGATGCTGTGCGATCCATTGCCAAGCCAAGTAGGCGTAATAGTCCGACTCCTGTTTTTCGTTCAAATAGGGCAATTGGGAATTGGATTGTAACAAGGCGTACAACCCATCGTGGTGACTCTTCCAAATGGAAGGAGACCAACTGCCCCTGGCTGCCATATTATGTCCATGAAAAAAATTAAATCCGGATTGGGTACTGAGAAACACCTCGCGAAAATCCATGTAATTGCTCAGCATGATGGGGATAAATCCCACCAGTACTGCCCCATTGAGCCAATACAAAAACGTCCATGCTTTCTTTTTATCTCCTTCTGAAGCAAAACCCACAAGCATGGCATCCAGAATCAACACGATGAGCAGGTGATGGGGTTTGAGGTAACAAAGTGTGACCAACAAGAACGAAAGCCCAAGAAGCAGGAGAAGCGTGGGTTTTTGAGGCGACTTCCATGCCTGTACAAGCAAGCAAAAGAACATAACTTCCAAAGGCATGACCAGCGTGTCCAACATATTGGTGTTCCCTACAAAAAAATAGACGGACGGAAAGCATAAAAACAAGAGGGTTCCCAAAAGGGCGCGGTGCGGAGAGAGGTACAAACAGCACGTCCGGTAAAATGTCCATAAGGCGATCGCCAAAAAAAGATTTTTCCACACACAGATTCCCCAGGCATACGCTTCGAGGTATCCTGGCGGCACTTCGACCAAGTCGTGAAGCGACTTTCCCTTCACTGCAAGGTATAAGGCCAATCCCAAAGCATGCGCGATGACGAGGGGTTTTGGCCGGAGCGCCGTTTTATGCCATGTCTCTTTCGAAAATTGCGGGCGGTCAAAATAACAATCGATCACGAAGCCTTCCCCTTTCAAAAAAAACAAGGCTTCCCTCGCTGTTTCCGCATCGTCGTAGGCAAGCGCAAGGGCTTGTTTCTTTTTTCCGATTGGCCACTCTATTTCGCTGCCATTTTGATGAAACGACACAAAAAAGTCCAAAAAAATTTTCCCACTAAAAAGGAGCATCCACAACCCTACAAGCAAGACAGTCCTAATTTCCCACTTTCCCATTTGCCTCTTCTTGTTTTCCCTTGATCCTGTTCCACAGGTGAAAATATCCGATTGCAGCCAGCATCAACAGCTCCGGATCAGCAAAAAAACGCCATCTGTATTCTACAAAATACAGTAAATTCAAAAGGACGATGGCCGCGATCACTCCCAAAATATACCAATCAATCGCATAGGAATACCGTTTGAGTTTGATAAAAAAGAACAAGTAAGCCAAAAGGCCTAGATGAACAAAAAGCGTGAGCACATTGACCCGAAGGCTGAGGAAATTGTAGGGTTGGAACAAAATGAGCACCTTCTTGCCCAGCAAGAGGGCTTCGTCGAAGGGATGGTCATAGATCCATTGGGTAGCCAATTGTTTGTAATAGTCCGCTTCTTGTTTTTCGTTATAGGTGGGCAAGTCCTTGTTTTGTGCGATGAGTTCCGTCAATTCGGCACCATGCTTCTGAAAGAGTTCGGGGGTCCAGCAACCACGGGCATACGGATTGTGGGCATGGAAGAAATCGATTCCTGCTTGATTGGCCAAAAAGACTTTTCCGAAGTCCGCATAATTGGAAAGGAGGATCGGAACTTGGGCCAGTATGGACACCACAAAAAAGACCGACAGCGCCGTGAGCGTCCGGGTCCATTTTTTGAGATGAAAGGCCTGCCAAGCTCCTACTACCAAAAAGAAGAACAATGTAAACAGGATGTGCGGTTTCATCCACACACAAAACAGCACTGCCAAGGCCCAACAGAAAATCTGCAGGACAGGCCGTGACGTAGTTTCCACTTTCCCTAAAGCCACAAAAGCCAAGACACAGACCATCAAATAGGTGATGATCGGTTCAAATACGTTCAAAAGGCCCACATAATACGTCGACGGATAGATACAGAATAAAAATGTAAAGGCCAATGCCCATTTCCCGTCTGTCAGCTTGGCCAAGAGTTGGTAGAAAAACCACAGTGCGGGCAGGAAGAAAAGCCATTTCAGCGTAAACAAAATCACGCCATAGGCAAAATAATAGTCTTTGGGCATGGCATGTTTTCCTTCCAAAGAAAAAGAGGGATGGGCTTTTTGATACCATTTGACCCCAGCGATGTGCATGAACACCGAAAATTTGGGTCGGAAAGCCGTCTTGATCACTTTTTCTTTCCGAAAGCTCGGACGATTGAAGCTTCTGCTCGTCAAAAACCCTTCTCCTCTGCAATAGTACAAAGCCGTCTCCACAATTTCTGGGTCATCAAATGGCGTATAGGCCCCAAAATCTTTGTGCAGCGTAGGGGCCTCGAACACGAGTTCGTCGTTTGAATAAGAAAACGGCACAAAACAATCGATGAAAAACTTGATCCCTACCGCTAATCCGATGGCCAAGAGGAGTACTTTATCAAAACGAGGCAATTCTTTCATGTATATTCCAAAAGTTTCCTTCTTAAATCAGGGGAGCATTGGCAAAAATAGAGAATTCATAACGGCTTTTCATTGCCTTCGGCAAAGGAATCGCGGCCCGACTAACCCATGTTTCCCTTCTCTAAATGATAACCGAGGCTTAATCAATCATTTGGAGAATTTTTCTTACCTTTGCGGGCTGAAATAAAAATCCATGCAGGAAATACGGAACATTGCCATTATTGCCCACGTTGACCACGGCAAAACTACATTGGTGGATAAGATCATCCACTTCTCAAAATTATTCCGCGAAAACCAAGTTTTCGACGACCTTATCTTAGATAACAACGACCAGGAACGCGAACGCGGCATCACGATCGTCGCCAAAAACGTATCTATCCGGTATAAAGGGGTGAAAATAAACATCATCGACACACCAGGCCACGCCGACTTCGGCGGAGAGGTAGAGCGCGTGTTGAAAATGGCAGACGGGGTAATCCTTTTGGTTGATGCCTTTGAAGGCCCCATGCCCCAAACCCGCTTTGTATTGAGCAAAGCCATCAGCCTAGGGTTGAAACCTGTGGTGGTCGTCAACAAAGTCGACAAAGAAAATTGCCGCCCCGACGAAGTACACGAATCGGTATTCGACTTGATGTTCAATTTGGACGCCACAGAAGACCAATTGGATTTCACCACGTTGTATGGGTCTTCGAAACAAGGTTGGATGAGCTATGATTATAAAAAGCCTACCGAAACCATTGAACCTTTGTTGGAAACCATCCTAAAAGTGATTCCTCCGGCACCTTACAAAGAAGGGCCTGTGCAAATGCAGATCACATCCATCGATTATTCTGCCTACACGGGCCGTATGGCCATTGGCCGTATTTTCAGAGGGACATTAAAGGAAGGACAACAAGTAGTCCTGATCGGGGCAGATGGAAGTCTCAAAAAAAATAAAATCAAAGAACTGCAGTTGTTCGAAGGCTTGGCTAAAGTCAAGGTTCCAGAAGCGAGCTGCGGGGATATTTGTTTGATCGTCGGCATTGAGGAATTCGAAATCGGCGATACCATTGCCGATGCGGAGCATCCCGAGGCCTTGGATCGCATTGCCGTAGACGAACCTACGATGAGCATGTTGTTCACGATCAACAACTCTCCTTTTTATGGCAAAGAGGGCAAGTTTGTCACCTCACGCCATATCCGCGATCGTTTGATCAAGGAAACAGAAAAGAACTTAGCCTTGAAAGTGATCTTTACAGACAGCGAAGACAAGTTCTTGGTATACGGAAGAGGGATCCTTCACTTGTCCGTTTTGGTGGAAACCATGCGGCGCGAAGGCTATGAATTGCAATTGGGCCAACCTCAAGTGCTTTTCAAAGAAATCGACGGGCAACGTCATGAGCCCATCGAGACCTTGGTAGTGGACGTGCCGGAAGCAGTAGCAGGAAAAGTAATCGAATTGGCCACCCAACGCAAAGGCGAAATGTTGATCATGGAACCCAAAGGTGACATGCAACATTTGGAATTCGACATCCCGGCACGCGGTTTGATCGGATTGCGTAACAACGTATTGACGGCCACACAGGGAGAGGCCGTGATGACGCACCGTTTCAAGGAATACCAGCCCTACAAAGGCACGATCCCAAGTCGGATCAATGGCTCCTTAATTTCCATGGAAACAGGACCTGGTACCGCTTATACCATCGATAAACTCCAGGACAGGGGAATTTTCTTCGTGGATCCGGGAGAAGAAGTGTACATGGGACAGGTAATCGGCGAACATACACGCGACAACGACTTGGTAGTCAACATTCAGAAGAAGAAGCAGTTGACGAACATGCGCGCCTCCGGTACCGATGAAGCGGTCCGCATCGCGCCGAAAAAACAATTCTCTTTGGAGGATTGCATGGAATACATCCAAAAAGACGAGTATGTGGAAGTGACCCCAAAATCGATCCGCATGCGCAAAATCTACTTGGACGAAAACGAGCGCAACCGAATGTCGAAACAATTGCAAATGCAATAAGACAAACGCGCTTGCCTCTTAAAAAAAAATGCCCTTGGAACTCCCAAGGGCATTTTTTATGCATAAACGGGTACTTGCCCGGTCCACGTCATCCATTTCCGCACCCACGATGGTTTTGCCATAAAGGCCCGTTTCTTTTTGATCAATTCCATTGGAAGGATCGCAGCCAACTGCCGACTCCATTCTGTGAACGGTTTTCCCTTTTGCGATTCAAAGAAACGGCCTAATACTTCCCGATACTCTTTAAAATCCCAATAGTGAAAAATGCTCCCTTCGCAGGCCCGCAGTTCCCTTTGTTGAAAATAAAAGGAAAATGCCAATTGTTCCATCACATGTTTCGGATAGGCATCGTACAGTTTGTCGCTCAATTGGCTTACCTTTTTCAATAATGCTGCTTCCGAAGTGGGAAAGCCCAATACGCCCGCATTCCACATATGAGTGGAAGAGGGGATCGATTCGCCTTCGTATTTTTGCAAAAACCGTTCCAATTTTCTGAATACAGCATTTTCCGATCCTTGCAAGCGCCCTTCGTCCATGTGCATGAGGAGGTTCCCGGAGGCGATCGAATCGAACAAGGCCTGTGGGGACTGCGTGAAATACGTATCTGTGTCGCAATACAGCACGTTGCCTTGGTGATGGGCGATAAAGTGGGCCAGCATTTGAATTTTTGCCCGATGAACGAAGCGCTTCGGCCCCTTCCATTCTTCCCAAACCGCTGTCGGCATTTCGACGAAGTGTACAAAATCAGGCAAAAATGACTTTAAATAGGAGACAGAATCGGTGTATACCACGATCCTAAATTCACTTGCTCCTGTCCTGAAACGAGTGGCCGAGGCAATGGAAAGTAAGGCTTCCTGCAAAATAGCGGAGTGACCATATGCTTGATAGACAATAAAATTCGTATCCATGCCTCAAAATAAGCGCAAATCCTGCATTTTAACAGGGCCGTCCCTCAATTTCCTTTTTATGAAGGCGAAGTGTACGGGATATTAAAAATTAAAGCTTATTTTTAAGCCAACGTTGTATCGACTGATCGTCAGGACGAAAAGTGCTAAAAGAACGAACATACATCGATCCGCTCATCAAAATCGCCGATAGCCGGTTTGAGCCTGAAAATCTCTCGCATTTCATGCTGTTTGTCTTGGCGGGACCTATTCGGATGCACATCTGCGTGGTCGATGCAGAAAGCAACCGCTGCCTCACCTTCGAATCGTATTCCACGGAAGCCAACACCTCTTCGCTACAGTTCATCGAAAACGTAGAGCATATCATCGATACACATCCCTATTTGTCGGCCCGCTTTTGGAAATCCATCCATTTCTGCATTGCCAACGACAAGTTTACGCTCATTCCCGAAAGTTTGTTCAAACCGGAGAATTGCGCAAATTATTTGAAATTGAACTGTGAAGTGGACAGCGAAAATGAGGAGCTGCGCTTCCATGTGCACAAGCAGGCGGGCATTGTCAACGTCTTTGCCTTGCCCAAGCACTACGAACGGCTTTCAAAAGCCTTCTATCCAGGCAAAAAAATCCAGTTTATGCACCACACCTCTCCTATGATGGAGACATGCCTGCGTTTACCGGTGTCTTCGGGGGCCATTTTATTGGTATGCGTGGGGTACGAATACATGACCATATTGGTGAAAGACCAATCGCAATTGAAATTTTGCAATAAGTTTTTCTTTACCACCGACGAGGACTTTTTATATTATATCTTTCTGGTCATGGAGGAATTGGGCCTGAATTCCTATACGCAACTGGTCCTGTTTGGGGAAATCGCACCCCAGACGAACAAATTTACCGAGCTGAAAAAATATTTTCCCAATGCGTCCTTGGGTAGCCGGCCTTCCACCCTGCAATATGGCTATGTGTTCGACGAACTTCCCGAGCAGGCCTTTTTAGACCTTTTCGCCGTCAGCTATTGTGCTTAAGCCCTCTTTTATTTTCTTCCAAAGCAAACAAGCGACCCCGTTTGGCACTTTGAAAACTATTTAGTTCTTTCAAGCAAACTATTTTCTATGCGCAATTCCTACCCCATTCAAATCGCGACGATCGGTGCCCTTTTTTTCTTTTTTGGGTTTGTCACATGGACCAACAGCATTTTGATCCCCTACCTGAAAATTGCCTGTGAACTGAACAATTTTCAGTCTTACTTGGTGACGTTCGCTTTTTATGTGGCGTATTTTGTCATGGCCATTCCTTCTTCTTTTATTCTCACCAAAATTGGATACAAGAACGGTATTGTCCTCGGTTTATTGATCTGTGCAACGGGAACAATGTTGTTTATCCCTGCGGCGATACAGCGGTATTACATCCTTTTTTTGATTGCCCTTTACGTAGTGGGAACCGGATTGGCCCTTCTCCAAACGGCCGCAAACCCCTACATCACACTGATCGGTGCGCCGGAAGGTGCCGCTTCCCGCATCAACATCATGGGTACCTGCGGTTCCATAGCGGGCATGTCTGCTCCCTATATTTTTGGGTCGATCATTTTAAACAATGCGGACAATTTACAACGACAGGCACAGGAATTGGGAGGTCCTCTGAAAGAAGCGCTCTTGGATAGTCTTGCGCATCGAGTGTTACAACCCTATGCACTCCTTACCTTTGTATTGATCGGCTTGGCCCTCATGATCCGATATGCTCCCTTGCCTGGAGTAGGAGTAGAAAAGCAAACAGAGGGAAGTTCGGAGGAAGGGCAACTGTGGAACCACCCGCACTTGGTGGCAGGAATATTGGCCATATTTTCCTATGTGGGCGTGGAAGTATTGGCCATCGATTCCCTTGTCGGATTTGGAAATTCGTTGGGATTTTCCTTGGAAGAAGCCAAACTATTCCCCACCTACTGCTTGGCGACCATGCTTCTAGGACGATTTTTGGGTATTTTCCTGATGGGCAAATGGGTAAAGGCGCAGGATGCGTTGGCGTTCAATTCTTTGGTGGCCATTGGGCTTACCTTTGGGGTCCAATTGCTTAGTGGTATTCCCGCTTTGACATGTATCATCTTATTGGGCTTATGCCATTCGATCATGTGGGCGTCCATTTTCCCTTTGGCCATCGACGGCTTGGGTGCTTATACCAAACGCGGCTCTTCTTATCTTATCATGGCCATCGTGGGGGGTGCATTGATTCCCCCAATGTACGGAAGGCTGGCAGACATTCTTCACAACGATCTAAAGACAAGCTATTTAATTATGCTTCCTTTTTATGGGATCCTTCTTTATTTTGGCGTATGGGGGTACAAGAAACGGATCTTAGGGAAATGAGATAAGTGAACTGTCGTGCTGATGACAGAAGGGATATTGTTATGTTGACGCCAGGAAGCATCCATCAGGGTACCATGTCCCTGCTTCTAGCTCCTTCGTTCCTCAAGGTGACCGATTGCCAAGAACCTGCATCCTGAACGGCATGAGAAACCGATGGCAGTGCCAATCTTATCCTTCCCTCTGCGTGTCTTTTACAAAATACTATCCTGATCAATACCCACCTAGCATCCTGATGACAAATATAGGCTGACGGCATTGGTGTTTATATGGGCATTTGCCAATGGATAAGATCCCCTTTCTTCGTCGTCCTTTTGTCTTGAAACAAAAGGACCAAAAGTTCAAGGCTGTGTAAAAAACCGGCTAAAGTCCTTTCCCGTCCGCAAAATCCGCGAACTCGGCGGGGCGGCCAAGAGTACCCATCTCAGCACTGCGCCTCAGACAACGCGTATTTTTCTACCCGTCGCGCACAAGGCCTTCTTCACGCCGTTTTTTACAAGGCCGGGTAGGCTGCCTCTAAAGAATTTTTGCTCTGGGGCAAAGAGAGGCGGCTTGAGCTTGGCGTGAAGCACACTCACCGATCGCGAGGGGAGGGTGGCCGTCCACCAAAAGCGCGGCTGGAGGGCCAGCCGGCAATAGAGGCGTCGGGGTGAGTGAAAGGCTGGACCGAAGCAGTTTTGGTGGTGCCTTTTCTTTGTTTCTTTCTTTGGGCAAGCAAAGAAAGATAGGCGGAGAACGGGAAAACATGAGCTTTTGCCACGAGAGACCCTTCTTGCATCATGACGTCTACAAACGCACGCACTGTCGTGCTGACGACAGGAAGCACACGTCAAGGTACCATGTCCCTGCTTCTAGCTCCTTCGTTCCTCAAGGTGACCGATTGCCAAGAACCTTAAATGGAGACGTACTGGGGAATAGATGACAATGCTCTTTGCTCAGATCAACCTGTTCTTCACACTCAAACTCCAACTCAATCTAGAATAAATTGGTCTGCTCCGCCACCAAATAGGGCACTTTCTGAACAAATTTAGGATCGTTGTCCAAGCTTTTCAAAATCTTCCTTCCCACTGGATAGTATTCGAACTCCCGTTCAGGGATGACATGGCTTTCTGAAAACAAGTCGGTGACACTATCCCCTTCCATCTCCATCCAAGGTTTCCGGGAAGTATCTTTGACGACAAACGGAATATCCTGGTTGAAGAATCCCATGACGCCGATCGTTTTTTTGGTGAGGATACTGAACGTGTTGAGGCTATTTTCCTGCTCTTCTTCCCAGCTTTCCCACACCCCTCCGACAAACAGATAGGGATTGGTCTTATGTTTGACGAAATAGGGAATTTTTCCTGCCGAACTTTCTTTCCATAAATAAAATCCGCTGCAGATCGCCAAGCAGCGCTTGTTTTTAAAGGCGGTCAGCAATACAGGTTTTTCTTGCACAGCCTTGATTTCAAACGAAATGAGGCCTTTGGTGTTTTTGCTGCTATTCGTCCAAGAGGGCACCAAGCCCCATTTAAAAAAACGTACTCTTTCTTGTTGAAGGTTGGTGATAAGGGGAACGAAACTGGACGGGGAGAGATTGTATTGAGGTTCCGCATAATACCGCTTCATCTCACTGGGATTCACTTTTACCCCAAGGAGGCTTTCAAAGTCATTTGCCGGAAGTAAAGTGGCCAATCGTCCGTTCATGCCCTAAGTTAGGCATAAAATAAAAAAGCCCCGCTATGGACGGGGCTGAGTTTTACATTTTTACGATCAAGAACTCCGTCCGACGGTTCAACTGGTGCTCTTCTTCGGTACAAGAGGACTTTTTGGGTCCTTCACAGGCGCAATTGTTGATCAACTTGCTTTCTCCATATCCTTTCCCATAGATCCGGCTGGGGTCAATTCCTTTGGACACGATGTATTCCGCAGAGGATTTAGCCCGCTTGTCCGACAATTCCTGATTGTATTTCTTGCTAGAACGGCAATCGGTATGTGAGCCCAGTTCGATGACGATCGTAGGATTCTCTTGCATAATGGCAGCCACTTTGTCCAATTCGGCAGCACCGTCAGGCCGGATGTCCCATTTGCCCAAATCGAAATAGATCGGGTTTAAATTCAAGACTTTGCCGATATCTGTCCCGATTTTCACCTTGTCCATGGTAAGGTCAAGCTTCTGGTTGATCTGGATGTCGCCTGCCGAATCCACAAGGGCGACAAATCGGATGGTTTTCGTCAAGTACTTGTCTTTGGCCAAGTGAATATCGAATTGGACAGTGTCTTTGTATTTCTTTTCAAAGGTCATGCTGCGGAATTTTCCGTCCGGAGGTGTATGTGTATCCAGGACATCTTGCCCCGTTTTCACGTCCGCCAATTTTACATGCACATCTCCCAAGGGTTCTCCGGTCTCTTTGTCCGTGACAAGTCCCAGTAAGGCCACATCCAGCTTTTTCCACAGGAAGATATCCTTTTGTACCGTTTGGCCTCTTGTTCCCGTCGTGGTGATGTAGGCCGTGGTATCGTAGTATTTTTCTTTTGTGCCGAGCAGGTTATATACTTTTTCGTGCTCTATCTCCAACTTGTAATCTCCCAAACTGTCGCTCGTAGTTTCCCCGATCACTTTCCCTGTGGTATCTTTCAATACCAAGCGGGCATTCTTCAATACCTTTTTGGTATAGGCATCGTACGTTTTCCCTGCCAAGATCATGAGCTTGGAGGCCTGGAAATAATATAAGTCATCGTCAAAGCCACCGAAATCGCGGTTAGAGCTCAGATATCCTTTTCTCCCATCGGCCCAAACGGCTACCCCGAAATCGTCCTTCTTCGAGCTGAGGGGATAGTTCAAGTGCTGTACCTTCTCGTCTTCGTATTTAAACAAGTCCAAGCCCCCCAAGCCCGGATGCCCATTCGAGGAGAAGTAGACCACATTGTGTACATCTGCGAACGGAAATACTTCATTGCCTTCCGTATTGACGATGGGTCCCAAATTGGTAGGCCTTGACCAACGTTTGCCGTCGAACGAGCATTTATAAAGGTCCATTCCCCCAAAACCTCCCGGCATATCGGATGCAAAAAAGAGGGTCTTTCCATCTGCCGAAAAGGCAGGATGGGCGATAGAATATTCTTTGTTATTGAAAGGGAAGGATTTGGGTTTGCCCCAATGTAGACTGTCCTTCTTGGTGGATACGTACAGCGACATCTTGGTGATTCCATCCTGGCTCTTCTTTGGACTGTTCCGCGTGAAGATGACCATGTCCTGCTTGGGATTGAAAGAGCAAGGCCCGTCGTGAAATTTACTGTTCAGTTTGTCGCCAAATGGCTTGGGGTCAGAAGAATGGTATTGATTGGTGTCACGGTTGAATACGTGGGCATGGTACCCTACCGTCCGGGAATCATTGCTCGTGCGGAAGGTTTCGTCCGAGTGCAAGGTTTCATTTCCGCTTAAATAGGAATACGTTTTATGTGTGTCCTTCTCTTTTCCGTGATGGGTTTCATATACCCTGGCGTTCACTGCACTTGTATCGATATAATACAAGTCCAAAAAGGCTGCATTGTTCCATGAATGCACCCTTCGTACCCCATTTTCCATCTTTCGTGCCGAGGCAAAGACAATTCCCTTATCATAAAAAGCTGGGCCGAAATCGGACTGTGGCGAGTTGATGTCCAAGCGGTACACATCGAACAACACGGAATCTTTGTAGAAGTCGTAGATGTTGTGTTTGTAGGCCTTGTGGAAATCTTCCCCACGGGTGTCTGTCTGAAGTGTCTTGATTTTGTTGTATTTCTCGAACCAATCGGCTGCCTCGTCATATTTCCCGTTCTGTGACAACACTTGGGCATATTGGTACATGCCTTTGGCATCCAAGCCGACTAAAGTAGTATCGGATGTGTACAAACGGAATACGCGCTCCGCATTTTTCATGTCGCCCACTTTGTAATACGAGTCGGCCAAATGCAGGTAGACATCGTAGCTGGGCTTGGCGTACTTCAAAGCTTCTTCATACGCCTCAATGGCATGCGCGTACCGCATTTGGTTGTATTGTTTGTCGGCAAATGAGAATTTATTTTGCGCGACCGCTAGGAAGTTGCCTAAAAATAAAAAAGCCCATAGAATCCGTAATCCCTTTTTCATACACAAAGAATAAGTTTTTAAAATTAGAAATAGCGTGGCGTGAGCATCTTGGATTTGTCATAACCAAACTCGTAGCGCAACATCACCTCATGTGTCGTTCTTCCTAAGTTATTGTCAGGTTTTATAGACGTAGAATAATCGAAGGCATAGCCAAAGCGCAATTGCTCGGTAGCCTGGATTTCGATCATGAAAAGAGGAGCGTCCAGGCTTCGGTACGAAATCCCGAAAGCCACCAGATCATACATCCAGATGTTGGCATTCAAATCCAATTGGATAGGTGCGCCGCTCACCTCTTTCAGCAAAGCCGAAGGACGCAATTTGAATTTATTGCTGAGATCGAACACATATCCTGCCAATAAATACGCCTGCCGGTATTGCCTGGCCGTCACACCAGGATCGTTGGTGAGCTTGTTATTGAGGACGTGTGGCATCGACAAACCGATGTAGAATTTATCGGTATTGTAAAACAACCCCAAGCCCAAATTGGGCATCCACTTGGTGATATTGGCGCTGAAGGCGTTGTCGCTCGAATTGTCGTCCGCATATTTGACGTTGGTCAAATTGGCCGTATAATAGGTGAGGCCGATATTGGCTCCCATAGACAAGGTGGAATTGTTGGTCAACCGGATGCGGTAGGCATAGTTCCCATAAAAGCCGGTGCTGTTGGTCACTCCGATTTTATCGTTGAACAAGGTGAGGCCTAGGCCCATTTTTTCCTTTTTGATGGGCGCGTCCGCGCTGAAAGTCATGGTTTCCGGCGCTCCTGGTACGTTCACCCATTGTTTTCGGTACAAGGCGTTCAAGCTCAACACGTCCCTGCTTCCCGCATAGGCAGGGTTGATGAGCATGGTGTTGAACATGTACTGGGAAAACAATCCATCTTGCTGGGCAACTACCTGAAATGTAGCCGCCATACACAAGGCAAAAAATAAAGATCTCTTTTTCATACACATAGCCTTAATTCGTTCCCCCGATTATCTGTTGATGGTGATGTATTTAAACCCTGGTTCGATCAACTTGTCATGGATGTCGTAATGGATGTAATAGGTTCCATCCGGCAATCCCTGCCCGATCACGATGCCCCGGTTGGCATTTCCGTTCCAATCGTTTTGGTAATGGGCATTTTCATACACCAAATTCCCCCAACGGTTATACACTTTCAGGTCAATATCGAGCGGCACTTCGGAACGGATGACAAAATTGTCGTTTACCCCGTCTTGATTGGGAGAGAATCCATCCGGGACGAAGATGCGGTACGGTTTGATCTCGAAGACGACCGTATCCAGTTCGCAATAGAAAGGATTGCAATAAAGAGTGGTATTGTCATAGTCGCACACGTAGAATGTGGCCGTATCGTAGACGATTTCGTGCAGGGCCAAATCGTGCTCTGGCTCATAGGTCAATTCCCCTTTTACGTTGATTCCCAAGCGTCCATGCTTCGTCTTTACAAGGGTAGTGTCTTTTGGGAAGGCAGCACTCAGTATTTTGAGTTTATAATAATCATCGTCGGAAGATGGAAATACATACAAGGTATCCCCATTGGGATCGCTGTCATTGGCCAAGATCGTGACGTCTGAAACAGTTTGGTTCCGATAGGTCTGGAACAGTTCATTTTTCACATCGGGTGCGTAGTTGACAGGAAGGTATTCCACGTACAGCGTTTTGTTTTTACAGCGACCCGTGGTCGCATCGCAAATACTGAACACCGCCGAATCGGTCCCGATAAAGGTATTGTCGGTAGGATGGTACGTATACGTATTGTTCACATTGTCGATTTGGAGCGATCCATGGGAAGGAGCGACAACAGGGGTATTGCTTACGGTCAAGGTTCCTCCATTGGGCGAGTAATCTCCTTGGGTGATGATGTTGCCTGAAATATCACTGCCCGCGCAAGCAGCCTTAGGAATTAAAGGGAAAGGAATGATCGGGTTTTGGCACACATATACACTGGCCGAATCGGTCAACGCATCACACTGCCCACCGTCCGAATAAGCATAGCGTTTGAAATAGAAACGGACGGTGGTTCCGCTGTTATCCAATACGACTTTGTCGCGGATAAACCATCCCACACTGTCAAACTGGAAGGTAGAGAAATTCTTCCCATCCAACGCATATTCCCATTTGTAATGAATCGTACCCGTTCCCCCGGTGGCATCGGCTACGCTATGGATAGAAATCGAATCTCCGGCGCATGTGGCCACAGGTTGGATTGTGCCCGCGTTTATAGGAGTATCCACAAAGATCCGTACGGAACTGGACGTATCGTTGCGGCAGGTTCCGGCAGAATAGGTAATGCGCCTGTAATACCGGGTACCTAAGACTGTTGCAGGGAAATAATCCTGCGTGGCAGTGGAAGAAAGGTCGGACCAAGTACTGTTGTCACTGGAAATTTGCCATCCGTAAGCGAGGCTTGCCAATGTTCCGGTGGCAGGAGACGCATAAATGGAATCCAATCCCGTCGTCGAACACTTGCTCTGAGGATCGCTGGTGATGGTGTTGTTGCCTACTTTCGTATCGACCTTCACAGGAATTTCAGCGGAGAAGGTCGTGGTTTCGGTACAGAAGAGCGTAGGATCCGAGGTAATTTTCACTTGGATGGTCGCCCCGTTCACCAATTTGTCGGCGCTGATGGTGAACACGCTGTCGGGTTGCGAACGGGAGGTTACGCCGTTGTAGGTCCAATCAATGGCCCGGTTGGTTCCGGCATTGGTCACGCTCACCGTGGCTGTCAAATCCGCACTGTTGCAATAGATCTTAGTCAAGTCCGTGACGAACGAAATACCTGGAATGGTTTTATAAATCACCTTCACGCTGAACGAATCCGTTGATACGACATTACTGACGCATGCATCTTGCACAACCCGTTTGATGACCATGTCGCGGTAAAAATTCGGGATCGTCAGTTCGGGTGAATTGACCACCGTATCGGTTACTGTGGTGGAAGGAGGATAAGAAATCAACCATGAATACTGCTTGGTCGGGCTTCCGTCCGAAGGCAAAGCGGCACTGTGCACCACAATCGTGCTTCCGATACATTCGCTGGTATCCACGTGCTGGAGGGAACCCGGGTTCAATGCTTTGTATTGTACGATTTTGACGGGTCCCGCATACACGGTATCGCATTGGCCGGTTCCGTTCGTGGCCCTTCTTCTGAAATA
>OUNM010301587.1_pt1 | contig 16580 bp, 23 predicted proteins | sample 1769961 | NCBI WGS metagenome assembly OUNM01 (sample SAMEA3914820, study PRJEB12502) | metagenome | biome: forest; material: soil | place: USA | collected 2012-03-12 | depth 0.3 m
GATCCGGCATTTAGAATGCAAAAAGCGGCTTCGGCAGCATTCCGGCCCAATGTGCTAATTGAGCAAGCAGGCAAAAGGCGAACGACGACCTGTACACATAGTCGATTGTCTTGTTTCTGCTCAGCAGGACGATTCCAAAGGAAACGAACAACCACTGGCAATAGGTGAATTGATGGTGAGAAATGACTCCATTTTGCCAGCTCAAGATGGCCGCGAGGATAAAGAACCAGATCACGTATCCGATCAGTTTAGCGGTGGTTTCCTCTGATTTTGTCATGGATTTCGAACTCATAAATTCGTTGTCCGAATGTCCGGATTTGAGATCACGCTGAGTATCCAGTCGCGGCCGGCCAGTTCTACGATCCGCTTCACGGCCGGCTCGAGATCCTGACGCAGCGTCTCGACCGGTGGTGCTGGATCCAAACCTTTCTGGATGCGCCGATCCCATTTGAAGAACTGGTTCACGAACCCGAGCTGGTGATGCGGACGATTGATCGTCTCGTTACCGGGAAGTTCGCTCCTGCTCTTCTCCGGAACGTAGTGCCACAAAAACTTCCTGACCGAATCCTCGGTCAAATGCGCCGAATCGGCGCATTTGGGATTTTCTCGGAACAAGGCAATGCAGCGCTGGGAGTTTCGCGCACTGAGTTGGGGCCAATTCGCCCCCAGCCAAAAGAGCCATCGACCGTGGCCGACGATGGCCTTCATTTCGGCGAGGGCCTTCCCGAGCCGGTAAGATTCCATGAGTAGCTCATCGCGCGTCTCATGCATTCGCTTTTCGAGCTCCTCGATGTGGGCGTATGTGCCCTTTGCTTTCTTGAGCAACGGGGAAACGCGCTGGACGATATCCGCCGCTTCGGGCTTCATGATTTCGGCGCTCATGCGGCTTTTTGCTGGGCGATTTTGCACAGGATTCGCGTTACATCGGGACGCTGGGTGAGCGCCTTCAGGCCTTCGAACGTGTCTCGGAGATCATTCGCCTTTTTGCTGCCTGCCTGGCGCGTCTTATTTAGAGCAGCTCCGATCTCCTCGAGTGTCGGTTGATTGATGAGGTCCGGACGCAACTGATAGGCGACGAGCAGAAGGCGTTCGCCAAGCTCCGCCGTGTCCGCTCCCCGCCCCATCCATTCGAGGAACCGTGAGTAGATCCTGCCCGTCTCGGTAAGCCGCTCAATCGTCTCAGACGCCCGGAAATCGAGATAACTATCAATGAAATCGCGGGCCAGCTCCTGCCGAATCGGCATCCCGGCGGCCAGATCCAACCGCATGCATGCGATGACCGTCGCACTTCGGCGTCCCATTTCGACGAGCCGATGTGTATCCTCGTTCCCCTCAGTATCGAGAGCCCATCGCAGTGCGTGCTCGAAATCTTCGGATGCCGACTCTACCTGCTCGCGGGTAAGGTTCTCGACCTGAACGGGCACATCGTCGACTGCGCTTACGCAAATGTGAGGCTTTCCATTGTGTCTGCCGCGGACAAGCCCTTCCGGAACTGGGTCGCTATCCGCGCGATCAAGCGCATCCTCTCCATTGGGTTCATCCGGTCGACGGCATTCGCGATCGGAAAGAGGTTTATCGAGTCCGTGATCCAGCGCGAATTCGCGATCGCGATCGTTGAGCGACTCAAACCATTCGCGGTAGACCCGATCATCCGCCCGCTGTTTGGCAATCGCATTCGCCTGGATACATGATGCGCGGTGCGCATCGATGCGCGGCGCATTTGCCTTACTTCCTCCGAATGCACCCCTCGTCCCTCGCTTATCCTGCTTTGCCGTGCTGACCCATCTACGAATTTTTCCGGACTGCTTCGCTACGAGAATCTGAAAGCCGATTTGCTTAACGCTTTTGCTGGTGGTCACAGGCGCCGATTGAACCACGAGTCCGGAAAATCCGGTACGTTGCAAAATGATGCAAAATGATGCATCGCGGCTGGTCTAAGCGGCCTGAGGAATAAGTGGCCGCGCAGATCGGCGCCGGAGTTCCTCCCGCTCGAGCCAGTTGTTCAGACCTTCGCGAGATATGCGACCGCCCGGGAGGCGCAATCCGCGGGACTCCCACCGGTAGAGGGTGCTCCGGTTGATCCCGTAGATCTCGCAGATCTGTTTTCGGCACAGGAGCGGAGAGATTTCCATGGGGTGACGACGGAAGATAGTAGCAGAGTTGTAAAAAATGAACAGGCCGGGACGTCTGAGTAGGTCGCACATTGGCTTCCGTCCTCCCGACATCCCGGGCCTGTTATCTCCGGTTACCAAGTGCGTGAGGCATGTCAACTAACGAAGCCATCCCCGGACAAAGCCTCGGCGAGGAATAACAATCCGGCGTTTCTCGGGCTCTTTCGGTCTGTCCGGAGTTGTATTCGCCTCTTTTATCGCGAGTTCTTCGGCTAGTTTCGCGAAATTTGGCTTCCGGATCTTGCAGAAGGCGAGACATCCGACGGATATGTCGAGCGGCTCATTTCGAACGCCCTGATCACAACTGAACCATCTATAGTATTTGCCGTCTTTTGCCTGCCTCATCTCGCTATCTTCAGCGACGAGGGCTTTGAAGAAGTACTCACTGAATTGCCCCAATTTCGGATAATGCCGGAAGCCATCCGCAGTCGGATTATCGCGCTCCAGTCGCTGATAAATGATGTCCTTAGCCTCATGGGTGCCGATTTCCCACACAATCGCCGGAGGATTTCCGCGCTTTCCGGGCTTTCTTCCGATGATAGGCCGAGCGAGCTGAGTCGATCCATAGCTCGCGTAAATATGGCGCTTTTGCCGCGGACGCGTGAACCGGAATACCTCCGTTCCAAGGAATCCGCTATCGATGAGTCCGCCGCTGATGCGCAATGTCTTGCCGCTGGGATGAGGGAACGTGGAACTGAGTAGATATCGATCGAGCTCCGCCCATACCCCAGTGTCCGGGTCACATAGCGGAGAGCCACGGATGACCTGATAATCGATTCCCCACGTCTGATTTTTCACGCCGAATCCCTCAACTCCAAATTCGATCCGGTCTTTCTGGACGTCGCAAAAGAAGCAGAGCCACAGCACACCTTCTGGGAGCATCTTTCGCGGGTCGTATTCTTCTCTCCGGAGGAATAGCTTGCTGTGTTCGGGTTTTTCGTCGCATGCCGCCTGATAGGTCTCGGCGTCGACGCGATTGATGAGTACTCGGCGGGAGCGCTCGGGATTGTCGCTCTTCTCGACGTCGATTTCGTCCTGGGCGAGCCGATGCAGAAACCCACCGGGATATTTAAGCGGGTCGACGGGATGCGGCCAGAGCATCGCATTCGCGTGGAATCCGGCGCGACCCCTGAATTCGGTGCGCGCGATCCAGCGGCCGTTGCGCATCATCTGATACCGCTGCGCGTCGTCCAGGTGCCCTTTGCATCGAGGACACTCCAGCCGCGCAAGTTCGGGGTGCTCGCGGTCATACCGAAGCTGGCTCCGGTGCATGATGAAGGGCTCTCCACCGCAAATCAGGCATGTGGTCCACCACTCGCGGTAATCGCTCTCGAGGAGCTTTGCCTCGATGCGGCTGCGGCCCTTGAGCGACGGATAGGAGCAATAGACTTCGCGGGTGTCGGGGTACTCTTCTCCGCGGCCCTTGAACTGCTTGAGCTGATCACCTTCGTCGCTCGCGATCTCCATGATCGCGTCGATTTCATCACCGTAAAGACGGTTGCCTTTCGCCCGCCGGATGTCGCCCGGCGAGTTTGCGCCCACCATATCGATGAGGCCGCCCGCGAAGATTTTGTGAAGGAGGGTATTGTCCGACTTCCGCCGGCCGGAATCGTCTCCGATGAGCGCCGACAGCTCAGGCGTCGGATCGATGAGCTCACGCTGCAGGTTGTCCTTCGACCATTTCTTGGCGTGGCCAAGTGTTGGCCACATGACGAAGATCGAAGACGGCTGCTCGTGGATCCAATAGCCGAGGGCATTCAGTACCACCTCGCTCTTTCCGCCGCGGCTGAAGACCTGGAAAACGGTCTCCTGAACGCGAGGGTCGAACAGGCACGCGAACATTTCGCGCTGGTATGGCGCGTAATCGAAGGAGAAGGGCTTTGGCCCGAACTTCCCGGGCATCTTGCGCACCTTTTCCGCCCATTCGTCCGGCGGCATGATCGTCCAGGGCGCGAACGCGGCAAAGAGGAGTCGACGCGCGCGATCTGCGAGTGCGCGGATGGAAATCGGATCCGTCAGCACGGCAGTTTTGCCTCCCGAAGACGGGTGAAGATTTCGTTGATGAGCTCTTCGGTGAGGACCTTCCCTTTGTGCTCCTTCAGACAGGCGGCCGTGTTCTGGAGGACAGGATCCCAGACAGCATCGATGTCCCCGATCGGGATACGCTCGCGGGCGAGCGCGTCATTTTTCAGGCGAAAATTCCGCGCCTGCTCCCGGGCCACTTCGTTTCGCGGATCGTCGCCGAATACCGCTTTGCAGATGTCGAGGGTGGAGTATTTCCCGTCCTTTCCTGACTCAATCGATCCGGATCTGAGCCGCTTCGCCAGAGTTCGTCGGTCGATACCGAACTCCGTGGCGGCATGCTCAATCGTCCACCGGGTTTCTTTGGATGGGCGACCTCTAGTTCCGCTGTCTGGATCAGGCGTTTTGCGCTTCACGCCCCATCCGCGGGGTCAACCTTTTGTGGACATCATGACGATTTTACATCTAGCGAAAATTGGGGGCTCCGGAACCCGCCAAGCGATTTTCCCTCCGGAAGGACCCATGCGGATGGTGCACTGTCTCCGGTGTGGGTTGACAGGGTCGCGGCGCTTCCAGTGCATTACATGGGTGGAAAGGCCAAGATTGGCCCGAAGATAGCGAGATACCTCGAAGAAATACGGCGACCTGGACAGCTCTACGTCGAGCCGTTCGTCGGCGCCGCAAATATCGTTGCCTGCATGACAGGCGTGCGTCACGTATACGATGCGCACCCGGATCTGATTATGATGTGGCGTGCTCTGCAAACGGGATGGCGACCGCCTGACCATGTGACGGAAGACATGCATCGAGCGTTGCGCAAAGCTGAACCGTCTGCCATTCGAGCATTCGTCGGATTCGGCTGCTCGTTTGGAGGCAAGTTCTTCGGGGGATTTGCCCGAGCAACAGAGGGAACAAACTACGCACGAGCGGCGATGAGATCGCTGGACAGAAAGCTCGCTACGCTCGATGGCGTAATCTTCCGCCAGGCGTTCTTCCACGAACTCACTCCCAGCGATTCGCTCGTATATTGCGACCCTCCGTATGAGGGCACCGCGGGATTCTCCGTAGGAAAATTCGACCATATGTTGTTTTGGGAAACGATGCGCGAGTGGTCGAAATGCAATACTGTGATAATCTCGGAAAAATCGGCGCCACGCGATTTCGAAGTGGTTCAGGAGCTTTCCGCCCCCTGCGGTTTCGGCGATCGCAAACCACGTCGCGAATTTTTGTTCAAACTTAGGGATTGAATATCCGCATCACGAGGCCGGAGAAATGTTTCTTTCCGGCCTCCTTCTTTGTTCAATAAACGCGCGTTTATTCGGCGGGCCCATGCTTCTTCCCGCTCCCGCCTGTTTGCGCTCATTCTCTCGCCGTTGGCGTCCGATATGATCTTCCGCCACAAGCGGAAGCTCGAACTGTTCTGCCTGTATTCTCACGCCGACCTCCGTTTCTCAGTTTCGAACGCAGTCGTGATCCAGGCTGCAGGATTGATCCCGCCGCGCTGATCTGGCGTCTTCGCAAGCCAATCGCCTACAGCATTGGCCAATGCACCGCGTGATAGCTTCAGTCGCTTTTCCCACATCGCTCCGTTCTTCGTCATCTCGACGAGTCCGACGGCTTTCACAAGAGCAATCCACACGTCATCCCGCACGTCATCAACGTCGCGCGCAAAGCGATCCGAATCCTTCCCTTGCGACAGCAACCGAATCTCTTGCGGATGCGGAGCACCCGAAGACTCTGTATCTACTTCTTCTCCTACTCTACTCTCATTCATTTGAATTTTCGGTTTTCGCGACTTACGGGCAGCAGGTTGCGCGACCTCCATCGGACCGAGCGGAAGCTGCGACTGTTCGGCGGGTTTTGCATGGCGCGGGCCATACTTGGGCTGATGCTCTGCGTAGTCCTCCCGGCGGTACCGCCATTCTTCGCGTATTTCGACGTACCAGCCTCTCGGTGAATCAGAAAGAAGGAGAATTCCGGCTTGCTTGCAGTCTTGAAGCCAACGGGAGATTTCCGCGATCCTGATGTCAGTATCGAGAGGGTAGAGCGTGGAACGAAGTAACCGCGGTTCCTGCGGGCACGGACCGACACCGAAGCGCCAGTGCGTGTCAGTCGCAAGAGCTAGGTTGAAGAGAAAAAGACGCGCGTCGCGCCGAAGCGCTGTAATCGTGGGATCGTATAACCAGAATTCGGGGATAACTTTATTGGGCATTTGATTTGGGTGAAATGGAAAGAACGTGGCACGGCTGATCCGCTCCTCAGGAAAGAAGCGATTATCGATGGGTTTCGATTTGCCATACCGTTCAATGGGGCGAATTACGGTTTAGGCGGACAGCCCGGAGTCAGTTTCTTAAATTCGATCACCCAGACCCACGGATTTGATCGCCAAGAATCGGGTCCATAGATGCTACCCCATAGTGTCTCGAAGCAGCCGCGTGCGGTGGTGTGAGCCTGCACTCCTTGGTGACCGGCTAAATCATAAGCGCTACCGCGATCAATATCCGCTCCTTCCGCCAACGCATCCTCCTCAGTGATGTCTTGCAGCCTCTCCAGGCGAACATTTGTAATCTCCAACGTAATTCTACTGGCCCAGCGCGGCGTGAAGATCGAAGGGCGCCACTTTATAGTCTTGTCGCGTTCAAGTTGAACTGGGTCGGCCTGATATGAGAACCGGCCGCACGCTTTCGTATCCCTCGGCTTGTACATCGCAAATATTCCCGTCGGGCGAAAGTTCTCCTTCACCCAAAGGCGGTCGCCAGGAATACCGGACGGGCAACTTACTCGGATCACTCCTTGCTCAAATCCCCCATCGCGCGACCACTCCCAATCTCCATTGGTCAAGGGCTGTACGTGCCCAGTCTCGGGAAGTCGTTCCTCCATCCTACGGGTCATACGCTTCCTGTCGGCAAGGATGCCGAGGACCATTGGGCCTTTGAAAAGGATGGGCTTCTCTTTCACGCTGCACCTCCGATCATTGGAACCTCATTCCATTCGACGCCGTCTAATATGCGGCCAGCGGATTTCTTGCCTACCTTGAGCATGTGCTCAGGTAGCTTTCCATCGATGAGCTTCTCTCCATGATGGCACTTTCCTGCGAGTACCATCCTTGGATAATCTGGATCGAAGTCGTAATTGATCCAACCGCCAAGTCCTTTCCAATACGGTGCATGCTCGCCCCATTGCTTAAAGAAGAACTGCACTCCCGCAACCTTACACTGATCGCGCAGGCTCCGTGCCCAATCTGGATGCATTGGGCGAGCACCATGGCCGCTCTCGCCGCCGCAAATCACCCAATCGATCGCATGGCTTTTGTCGTTATACCCCGCCATGATACGATTAACTTCCATCCACCCACTTAAATTAATTTGTCCGAGCATCGGTTCGATGCTCAGGAAACGAACCGTCGCCGGAATCTTGAGCAACTCGGGAATCCGCTTGTCTGCCATCTCCTGATTTTCGGTCGTAGTGCCGAGCCAGACGTTGCTTGGTGGGTTCTTTCGCACTATCCACTCATGCGCCATTTCCCAGCCGTCCATTGCTGGTCTCGTCGGATTATCCGATGTCTGGCCGTCCCTGTAACCGGCCATGTACATTGCGGCATGCATTACTCGCATGGCGAAATTCTCAGGCCTCTTGGTTAAGAGAAGCCAATCGAGGTTCGGATTTGCATGAATAAGTGCGAGCAGCTCCGCCAGCCATTCAATCGGCACCTCATCATCGATCCAGTCGGCCAAGGATGCACAGAACACACGCGGGCGCTTTTGAATTGCACGCCCGCGATTGCATGCCGGGCAACTCACCGAACCGGAAATCATTGATGACAGCTCACTAACCGGAATCTCAGACCAAGAGCCGCACTCTTCACAAAACCACGTCTCCCGATTCCACTTTAGCGGCTGCCGCCAGTTTGCCTCGCTCGTTCGATGTCGCGGCGCGCCTTTGCCCCAATGGAGGACAGGCGCTTCCTTCGATCCGCCAGCGAGGGTTTTCGAGAAACGATTGCGGTCGAGCGTTTCGGCGTAGCAGTTAGCACAGCCGCAACTAACTTTCGTGCATCCGATCCACGGATTAAACGTGTGATGCGCCCATTCGATTTGCGTATTTTCGCCCATGGGTAAGTGAAATATTATTTGGCGAGGGCGAGAAATTCCGATTGGGTCGACTCAACCGGGCGGCGAACGGATACCTTTTGCCCCGCTTTCATTCCCTCTGTGGCCGCGTCGAGATCGCGCTTGCGCATCTTCGGAGGTTTTGCTTCGGGAATGTCGCCGTGCTTTTCCCCCATGTACTTTTGCAATTCGATCTTTTGGCCAGAAAGCACGATGGCGTTAGAGCCAGATTCAGCGGCGGCATCTTCGCGAGCATGTTTTGCGATGACCGCGAGCGCCCAGTAAGAGCAAAAGTCTCTCCGAGCAACCTCTGTCATGCGCTTGCGGCGGCTCTTCTGAACGGCCTGTCGATAGGCCCCGAGATCCCGCGCGCACTGCTCAATAATGAAGTCATAGGCAAACCTGGCGGCGGCAACATTGTGCTCGAGCCCGATGAACGTCGCGTGGGTGTAATTCTGTATGACTTCGATCGAAAACAGCGAAATACAGACGCGGGCAGCGCAGCCATGCACCTGGTCGAAGGCGATTCGGGACTCGAATTTCTCCTCGATGATCCGTGCGCGTTCCTCTTCCTGTTTCACGGAGCCGATATCGATGGAGTATTTCCGCGCGAGTTTCGCGGCGAAGGCCAGGGCGCTTTCGGCCTCGTGCCTGTTGCTTGATTTTCCCAGGCGAAGAAGTCTGCGAATCTTTTCTGTAGGGTTCATTCGTCGGTGTTCTGTGTGATTTTTGGTTACTGGGAGAAATGCCGTCTCTCCGGCTGTCACGCCCGGCACTATTCTCGCCGCGTTCGCGCCTGGGGCGCATCGGGCCCAGGTCCGTCTTTTTATCCCGGCGGAATAAGGCCGGTGCCGCAGTGGCTAAAAGCGACGCTCGTTTGCCGGGAGTGCGTCGCAAATCCGTTCGGAATCGCTCGAGGAAGCGGCCAAACCGGGAAAGAATTCGGTCGGCTGTGAAATCTCGGCATCGGCCGCGCGCGCTCTGGGGCGAAGATGCCGAAATAGTCCGGCGGCCTCTTCCTCGCTGGCCGCGAGAATCTTGCGGCCTCTAATCTCGTAAACATGGCAGTCGATCGCGTCGGCGCGGCACTGGATCCAGTCGGCCTTGTAGTCCCAATCGAGGGAAAGAGGGTTTTCGGCATAAGCTCGCCGACTCTTCCGCATCTTCCGGCTCACGGCGTTACCTCCGTCAGTTCCTGATCGTCGCCAGTTACAAGGATTCGACGAATCGTTTGGCTTTGAGAGGATTCTGTGCTAGTTAAGTGGTTCTCGTGCATATCAGTTAGTGTGTTGTTACCTCTAGCGGCGCCCGTCTTAGTCTCGGGCGCCGCTTCTTTTTCATAAGACAGCGGAACCTCAGTCCGCTCATACGCTAGTAGCGTCCCCTGGACGCGGCTCCGTCGAATCAGGCGCCTCCTTTCACGTGCGGCCGGGCGACCGCGAAATTCAAAATGGTCATCCGATTTCCTCGAGATCCTGCCGTTTGCTGAAAAGGCAGAGGATGATCTTCTTCTTCGTTAACTGAGAGGCCGCGATTGCGTGCGGCCTGAGCGCCTCCACTGTTTTCTCGTCCGGACCAAGCATTGGCTTTCCAAAGTCGCTATCGGAAAGCTTCATCGAAAGGATTCCCTCGTTCCCATCTTCATCCTGGCCAATGAACGCGAAGATACGGTTGATCTTCACACCAAGCGGAGCGTCGTCACTGATCAGCCGATGCGTCTCCTCAGCGATCGGATCCTTCTCCCAGTTAAAACCGCGAAGAAGCATTTGCTTCAGATGAGGATCGATCTGCCCCAAACCATCCGCAGTTGTGCTGACCCATTTTTCAGAAATTTCCGCGCAGTCGGTTCCGCGCACTTCAGGATGACGAAGGCCGAGTTGAATTAGTGAACATACCGCAAGAAGCGTTACAACGTTCGTCGAGATACCTAAATCGCGATCCCCATATGTCTCAATCGCAGCAGTGTCTTTTTCCAGATCCGGATGTCCGGATTGATTTGTGTTGGTCATGCTTTCCATTGGGTCAAAGGTTACTGTTTTTTGGTTTTCACGGCTCGCGCCTCTCTGGAAAATACCGGCGCCAGTGCTGACGCGAGTCCTGTTCATGCTTCTCTCGCGTCGACCGTGCCCATTCACGAGCTGCTCCAATGCACTTACACGCAAGCCATACGGCGCTCATACACACGAGAAGCTTCATGCGGGAAGGCCGTCGATTGCGGATGTCTCGCTCTTTACCAGTTCAATCTCCAGGCCACGCTTACGGAGGCCATCGGCAATGAACGTGCAAATATCAGTCCCGGCAAAAAAAGCGACTGTCGCCTTCGATTTGTCCCCGAGATAGACGGGAATGAATCCCCAATGAGGCTTATTGTTCTCCACCCAATCGAAGAGTTCCGCGATCGTCACATGCGATGATATTTCGGATGGGATATCACTCAGCGCGAGCCGCTTCACTGCTTCGAGCATGAAAGGAGAGTATCGTTTCATCGCGAAGTCTCCGACCAGATAGACCGCGATGCATGGAGGATGCCCCTCTTTCGCCGGGCGCACGACAGTGCTCACGGCGTGCTTGTTCTTCGCTAATTCTGCCAAATACCCCAGAACTTTGGTGCCACCTGATATCATGCGCCACCCCTTTCCAGGCGCACGCCGGCGTTGTTCGGCCCATAATTGGTGTCATCGAGCGATCCGCGAAGCCCGAGGACAATCGCGGCCTGGTCGGAATACGGAAACGTTTCGTCTTCCGCGAGCTGCTGCAGATGCTCGAGACGGAGCTGCATCGCGCAATGGAACAAAGATCCCAGATTTAGAATCGTGCGCGCGATACTCTGCTCACGTGGACTCTTCTCCGACATCTCCTGCAGGAACCGTCCGCGGGCTGCCAATACCGCTTTGACGGGCGTAGCAATGGTACCGAACTGCTCCTGCCACTGGAGCATATCGGTCAGATATGCCGGATCGAGCAGGTAAAATAACTTATGGATCTGGCCCACATACATACCCTGCTCCAATGCCCGCGATCCGCGCTGCAGGGAATCGGCCACGTCGGTTCCACTTTCACCATGGAGCGGCAGCGATGCCTCTGCGCACTCCGCGGGCGACGCGTCCTCCATTGCTCCCAGATCCCGCAGGATCACGAGCGCATCCACGATCTCCGGGCACGTCGGCACTTCCATGAGGAGGCTCACGAGCTGCAGGAGAGCAATCCCTTTGACCTGAATGTATTCGTCGGACCGGATCATGCCGCCGTGGCCTCCTTCATCTCGCAAAGCTCGATCACAAGCGCGGAGGCGGATTCCTGGAGCTGTGCCACGGTGGCGGCCAGTCTTTGCCCCACTGCGTCCCTGGCTGCGGCCCAGGCTGCGTCCCAGGCTGCGTCCCAGGCTGCGTCCCTGGCTGTGTCCCCCGCCACCACCTCCTCTTCCTTCTTTTTTAGATAGGCTGCGGCAGCGGCCTGGGCGGAGGTGCAGTTGGCGGGCGTAGGCTGAGACCTCAGGGTCTCGGCCACGTGCTGGAGATCTGGGACAAGAGCCAGCCACGCAGGTGTCGATTCCCCGATGAACCACTGAAGAACGCGATCCGCCCGGCTCTGCTCGACCCCCGGTGTCGAACGCGTGCCGATCACCTTCGTCAGCAGCGGCCGCAGGATACGATTGCGTTCCTCGTCCGATGGTAAGTCATCGTTCCACTTCATCATGAACGCGCGAATCACCGGGCAGACACATTGCGGAAAATCCGAATGCTTTTCGCCTACGAGCCAGGCTACCGCCTCCATGGCGCAATGGCCTTCCTCAAAATTGCCGTGCCCTCCGCTATTCAGGTTGAGCGAAGGTAATTGTTTCAGACGTTCTGCAATAATCATGGGTATTTGTGATTTGCTCCTAGTGAGCGTTCTTGTACTTCAGTTGACTAACTACACATTCACTGCGGGAAACGTCGTCCCGCTCGCCGATGTAGACCGGCTGATAAATCGCGCCACTTTTCGCGTGGGCATAGAGATAGCGAACCTCGACGATCGAACCCGCTGCCGGCATTTCGCGACTAATTGGAATCGTCACATTCCCGACTGGCGTGAGCCTGTCTCCGGTCATCAATGCCAGGCATGCGCTGCCCTTCTCGTTGCGCCCGGTCACGATGAAAGACGCCGTCGAGTAGAACTTATATTTCATCACCGCGCGGTTGCGGCCGCCCTGGTAGCGCTGATCGACCTTTCTGAAAACGACGCCCTCGGCGCTCTTTTTCAATGCATCAAAAGCAATCTGCTTGGATTCCGGAGCCGTTACCGGTTTTGAAATGCGGACCTCGTCAGCACTATTGAATTTACAAAATAGTTCCACCAACCGGGAGTATCGCGATGCATAACCAAATTCGCTTAAATCGCCACCCCCAATCATCAGCGCGTCGAAAACATGATACGTATCCCAATGCGGACCGCTTACGATCTCCCCATCGAGGATGCACGATCTAGGGCACTCCTCTAGTTCCTTTCGGATCGAAGGAGGCACCGGTACTGTCGTACCTTGCCGATTGATTCCCCGGATGGATTCAGGAGTCACCTCCACGAGCAGGCGATAGCCGTCATGTTTCTCCTGCATCCAATAATCCAGGGACTTGATGAATCCGGGGACTTCCTCGTCAGTCGCCGTCTCCAGAAGCTGAGGTTCGATACTCATAGGCATGAGTCGGTCTTTGAGGGTGGGAGAATTTTGGGTTTGGGTGGGATCTGGGGTTACTTCCGAACGAGCCGCCCAGGGGGAAACTCGAACTTCACGAGCGCGACATCGTGGTCGCGAAGTCCGTATTCCAGGAAAAGCCGCACGACTGCCCCAGGAGTCAGGCCAGAATCCTTGGCGACCTTGCTAACGCGATCCGCAACAGACCGAGGCACCAGGTAGGAACGTCCTTTTCGAATATCGTCGCGAAGGCTGCTTGCCGGATTAGTTGACACTGCCCCGGTTGCATGGCGCTTCACGATTTTGCCCTTCGGTTTCACTCCGTTGCCTCCGACTTTTGTCTTGTGCTCGGCGGAATAGCCGCGTCGATGTGGGCGTTATCAAGGGCGCTGGAAGCGCTGGCATCGGTCGTCAGCAAGCTCACGAGCTGCTGCAGACAATTCGCGATCTTGAGGAGCGCAATCGCAGCAATGAACGAGATCCCGAAGCAGCATTTGGTTACGTCCCCAAAGAAAAGGGCCACCGTCGAGGCAATCAAAAACAAGAAAACCGCCAGGGAATAAATATGGTCGGAGAAAACAGAGAATTTCATCGGTTAAGCCGCAGCAGTTGAATTCCGGATGTCCGTTGGAAACTCGATGACACGCACGCCGTTCGGATACACACAATGCGCCTGGAGAAAGGCGTCGAGATCCACGTCGGCCCAGCGCTTCATTCCGTCAATGTCGGAATACTTGAGTCCCCAGGTCTTATAGCAGTGCGCGAACTTGGATCGCGAAATCCCCATATGCTTCGCAGCATCGGCCATCGCAAGCCAGCGAAGCTTCTTCTTCGCGACATTATCGAGAGCCTCGCGGACGTGGTTATCGACTGCGGCCGCGACGAGCAGGAAGATCGTCGTCTCGAGTGAGCCGATGTTTTTCATGTGGTTAATGCTCATTCAGCAACCGTAAGCACACGATTCACCTCGTGCTGGGCCGCCCAGGCTTCCAGCGACTCGATCTTGAAGCGGACGGTCTCGCCGATCTTCATGTGAGGGACGCCCCTTCCACAGCGGTCACCGAGCGGGCGCATCCAGATCTCAAGCGTACGCGGCTCGATCCCGAGAAACTTCGCGGCCAGCTCCTTATCCAGAAGCCCGCGAGCGGCCAGATTCGCCAGGGCCGCGTCTTGGATCGCCTTCACGACGCCGGCCTTCTCAAGAGCCGACTGCAGCGCGCTTTCTGCAACATCCCGAAACTCCGTAGGGTCGAGTTTGAGTTCCATGGCTAGGCGGCTTTCGGATGTGAAGGGCAGAGGCGACCGTTAACGACAACCATCTCGCCGGAGATGATTTTCGGAATAACGAATTCGATGGCGATCTGGCAGAGGCCGCCTTTCGAGGTCCGGAGTTGCTTAGCCATTTTTGCGATCTCATCGGCCTTTTCAGGACTGGGCCGAATCTGAATCGCTGTGTTCGTGGGATTCGCTCGGTTGCTCATATGACCCAGTGTTATCCCATGTTATCCCATGTTCAAGAAAAAGTTGATTTGGGTTGAAAAATCTTTTCCGAAGGTGCGCCGGGTGGTATCACCGCATCCGTGGCTAAAGAGACCCGAATAAACGTGAGAGCGAGCGAGGACCTTAAGGCACGCCTGAAACGCGCATCCGAAATGACGGGCATCAACGAGACCGACCTGGTCATCGCATGCGTAGATGCTCTCGCTAAATATATTGAGGAGAACGGAGAGATCCGAATGCCTCTCGCGGTTGTCCCGAGAAGCTCCATCGGGAAATCGATTGATCCGCCTTCAAAGCGCGAGGAGCCCGTCAAAAGCCCAAGCGGCGGCGCTCGAAAGAGTTCCCCTCAGGGCGCCCATCACTCTGCGCCGGATGCGCCTACCGGCTCGGGGCACCGAAAGCATTTCAGTTCAATTCACGGCTTAAGCGAAGATCCCGCGGCGTACCGAGCCCCTTCACGGCCAAAGCACTGATCGAGATAGTCATCATCTCAGCATTCTTCGCGTTTTTCTTCACCATCATCAGACACCTAAGGCCCTGAATTACTTGAGAAGTGGTCTTCGCACCTCGCAAGTCATTTCGCTCTAACCAAATCCAAATAATATGTTGAATTACCGAAGCAATTTCGACCCGGAGCGCATCAATAGAGAAATCAAGGAAAAGGCAATGGAAAGCCTGAAGGCCACGATGCGCGAAAAGCTCACATTCCCGGGATCCGACAAGCTCACGATCGAATTTTCGCCGACGATCGACGGGGAGATGAAAATGAAACTTTCTGGCCCTGAAGAAATCGTTGCTGAGGCGAAACGCATTCTGGCGAAGAACGAGGAATAGGGATTCCCAATTCCAGTCCAGGGAATCCATTGAACGTCACTATCACCCGAAGTTTCGGAGCGCGTTTAACTGCTTTGGATGAATTCATACTTCGTGGCGAAATGTCACCCTTCGAAAGGCGATAGTAAATGAAGGAGCCGAAAAGCGACGGTTCCCCGTGCCTCCAGTTCACGAAGAGGGGTGTGACTGTCCGGATCTACGGTCCCCTATCCGACCGCAAAAAGGAGACGTACCTGCTCGCCTACTACGTCGGCAGCAAGCGCGAGCGGAAGCCGGTCAAAGGCGATCTGGAGGCCGCAAAGCGCGAGGCCGGAGAGATCTGCAAATCCGTCGCCGCAGGCGACATCGTCGACGCCCTCCATCTTTCCGCGCTCGACCGCCGCATCTACATCACGGCTAAGGAATCCTGCCAGCACATCGGCCGCAACGTCGACGCGGTCTGCCGCGATGCCTCGGAGGCCCATCGCATCCTCGGGCCTGGCATCAGTCTCCGCGAGTGCGCCCAATTCTGGAAGCAGCATCATACCTCAGATCTCGAGGAGGCCAAAGTGCCGACGATCCTCAAGGAGCTTCTCGACCATTTGCAGCACAAGAAGCGCGATGACACTACGATCCGGCACCTCCGAAGCGACTTGCGCAAGTTCGCAAACTCATTCGATTGCCCAATATCCCACATTCGCACTGAGGAAATTGAAGCCTGGATCTCACGCCTTCCAGCCTGTGCGCCGCGGACGATCAACAATCACATCGCCTCCATTCAGCGCCTTTTCAATTTTGCCAAGGGCCGCTACCTCGACCAGGACAAGACCACCGCAGCCGATCGCCTCGAGAAAGTCACCGAAGATCGCACCGTTCCCATCGCGATCTTTCGCCCCTGGGAAATGGAAATGATTCTGGCCCACGCGCCGGAAAAGGTCATCCCCTGCATCGCCCTTGCCGCATTCGCTGGCGTCCGCACCATCGAGCTCAGCCGCCTCGAATGGAGCGCCATCCATTTCGATCCCGCTCCCGGCTTCCCGAACGGATTCGTGGAGATCGGGAAGAATGTCTCGAAACAACACCGGAGCGCATCCCGGCGTCTCATCCCGATGCAACCGAATCTCGCCGAGTGGCTGAAACCATACCGCCTCCGCGAGGGGCGATTTTTCCCGTTCGCTTCCGAGAATGACTTTTCGCGCGCGCTCCGCCGCATCATCGCCCTGGTGAACCGCAAGGAGGCAGCGCTCCGAAAGAAGCATCCGGATCGGCCGATGGTCATCCTCTCTTCAAAAA
>OUNM010038480.1_pt1 | contig 16576 bp, 22 predicted proteins | sample 1769961 | NCBI WGS metagenome assembly OUNM01 (sample SAMEA3914820, study PRJEB12502) | metagenome | biome: forest; material: soil | place: USA | collected 2012-03-12 | depth 0.3 m
CCACGATCGGCGACGCCGGGAAACTGTCGCACGCGTCAGGCGTGGCGATGCACCCGGGCGACAGTTGGGACGACGTCTTCTTCCGCGTCATGTTCGACAGGATCGAGCACCGGCTCGGCATGGGACGGCCGACGATCCTCTGCGAGTATCCGATCGCGATGGCGGCGCTGGCGCGCGCTAAGCCCGGCGATCCGCGAGTGGCCGAGCGTTTCGAGCTCTATGTCTGCGGTATCGAGCTCGCCAATGCCTTCGGCGAGTTGACCGATCCCGCGATCCAGCGCGTGCGCCTCAAAGCCGACATGGATGAGAAGGAGCGGCTCTATGGTGTGCGCTGGCCGGTCGATCCCGATTTCCTGGCGGCCCTTGATCACGGCCTGCCCGACTGCGCTGGCATCGCGCTGGGCTTCGATCGCCTGGTGATGCTGGCCACTGGCGCCAAGCACATCGAAGACGTGCTGTGGCTTCCGGTGCGCTAGGGAGTGTCGTCAGCCGCGCCGTGCCGCCTCGATTGCGGCGACGTCGATCTTCCTCATGTCCATCATCGCATCGAACGCGCGCTTTGCTTCGTCGCCGCCGATTGCCAGCGCCTCCGTCAGCACGCGCGGCGTGATCTGCCAGGAGAGGCCCCACTTGTCCTTGCACCAGCCGCACGCGCTCTCCTGGCCGCCATTGCCGACGATGGCGCTCCAGTAGCGGTCGGTTTCGGCCTGATCGTCAGTGGCGATCTGGAACGAGAAGGCTTCGTTGTGCTTGAACGTGGGACCGCCGTTGAGGCCAAGGCAGGGCACGCCGAAAACCGTGAATTCGACCGTCAGCACGTCGCCCTTCTTGCCGGACGGGTAGTCGCTGGGCGCGCGATGGACGGCGCTCACCGCGCTGTCGGGAAAGATCTCGGCGTAGAAGCGGGCAGCAGCCTCGGCGTCCTTGTCGTACCAGAGGCAAATCGTGTTCTTTGGCATGACGTGTCCTTTCGCGTTGAAGCCAAATTTCGCCTAGCCCGGGAACCGGAACGGGAAGCGTGGCCGGTCGACCGGCACCCTTTCAATGAACAGCACCTGGAAGAGTTGCCCGAGCAGTTGGCCCGCCTTGGGATCCTCGGGACTGCTCGCCGTCGTCGAAGCGACGGCCTGCGACAGTGCCGCATCGTTGCGGCAGTAGACGCCGAACACCGCGAAGCGGCCGCTCGGCGCCGGCTTGTGCCGGATCTGGTTGGCGCAGACGCGGGCGGCGGTGAGGTCGTTGGCGGCATCGAACACCAGCACCAGGCGGTAATCCGGATGCTGCGGCTCCGAGGGGGCTGCGTAGGTGAAGGTGAGCCGCGGGCGCGGGCGATTGGCCTGCATCACCGGCAGCAGGCGGCGGCGCGTCTCGTCGGGCGCGAGGGCGGGGAAGGGATTGCCGTCGACGATGACGCGGAACGTGCGGTCGTTGGCGACCTGGTAGAATTCGCTGAAATCGTACGCCGTGTCGTAGTCCGCGCCGCCGACCGAGCCCGCACCGCAGGCGGCAAGGCAAAAGGCGAGGAGCAGGGCGGCGGTCCTAGGCACCTGCAAACAACGAATTGAACGCGCGGACGGCTGCTTCCGGGCCGTCCTTATAATTCCAGACGCCGCCCGCGACGGCGAGGAAGTCGGCGCCCGCTGCGATCACGGGCTTGCAGTTTTCAACCGTGATGCCGCCGATCGCCACGCAGGGGACCTCGAACAGCTCGGCCCACCATTCGACGATTTCGAGAGAAGCAGGCGTGGTGACGGTCTTGGTGGTGGAGGGAAAGAAGGCGCCGAAGGCCACATAGTCCGCGCCTTGCTCGGCCGCTGTCATGGCGAGGTCGCGTGAGGCCTTGCAGGTGACGCCGACCTGGCGGTCGGGACCGACGATGCGCCGCGCCTCGGCATAGGGCATGTCGTCCTGGCCGACATGCACGCCGTCGCAATCGAGCTTCACGGCGAGGTCGGGCCGGTCGTTCATGATGAAGGCCACGTCGTGCTGCTGGCAGATTGGCCGCAGGGTGTCGGCCGCGCGTGCGATGGCGGCATCGTCGACGTCCTTCAGGCGTAGCTGGAAGGCGGCCACGTCGCCGCCCTTCAGCGCGGCGCGCAGTTCATCGGCGAAGATCGACGGATGTTCGATACGCTCGGGCGAGATGAGATAGAGGCGGCAAGAAGGGGCTGACATGGGCGAGGTTCTAGCACGCTCGCGCCCCGCCTCAACCGCGCGGTGCGTCGTGCACCGCGCGGGGTCATCGTCGTCGGTTATCGGCGATAGGAGTTGTTGGGGTTCCGGTCGAAGGCGTTCGGCACGCCGTCGTGATCGCGGTCGCCGCGCGGGCCGTTGTCGTTGCGGTGGTCGAAGGCATTGGGAATGCCGTCGTGGTCCTTGTCGCCCAGCGCGCCGCGATCGTCGTGGCGGTCGTAGCGGTTGGGGATGCCGTCGTGGTCACGGTCGGCGGCGGGACGGTACTGCGCCTGGGCTGGCGTCACGAAGGCGACAGGGGCCGCGGCAACGCCGACGACGAGGGCGAGAGCGGCCAGCAGGATCGGGCGGTTCATGAGGGACTCCATTGGTTGTTCACGGTAGCTGCAAGCCAACGTGCCAAAGCCGCGAAGGTTGGCAGCAGATTGCGCTGCAAACCTTGCGTGAAGGCGTGAAACCCGGCGGCCGCGGAAACGTTGCCCCCGCTTGCCTGAGATCAGAAGCGGCGAGGCGGCAGGCTGGGATTGGCGACCTTCCGGGCGCTCTCCGCGCCGGTCACCGGCAGGCCCTTGGGATCGAGCAGCCCGATCTGGACCAGCACGCCCGCCTGGTCCCAGTAGATATGCTCGTGCGAGATCTTGCCGTCCTTGAAGCCCACGACGACGGCGACCGCCATTTCCACTGGCTTGCCGGTCGGCGGTACGCCCGGGAGCAACCAGTCGATCGCCATCGTATGGGTGAAGCTGATGAAGACTTCGTCGACGATGCTGCTTTCTCCCACGGTGCGGGATATCGGGACCATTTTCATGTCCGGCGGAAAAAACTTTCCGACCAGATGGTCGCGATAGAAGGCGCGAACGCCCTCCCGTCCCACGCCGCCGGCCATCGTCGGCACGTGGTTCAGGTAGGGAGTGTCGTTCATCGTCGCCATCGTGTCGTCGAGATTGCCCGCGAGTTCGGCGTTCACATGCTTTTCGAAGAGCTCGATCATCGCCTGGCTGTTCACAACTCCATCTCCCTTTGCCTGTGCGCCGCGCGTGGTTGGATAGGAAGCGATAGCGGCCACGAGGAAGAGCAGGCGTCGCAGCTTTGCGAGAGTATCGCGTCGTCCGATCATGGTTGCCCGTTTGGCGTCATGTGGTGGTCGGCGGCTTGCCTTCCAGGTAGGTGCTCTTGCCGGCGTCGAACGGATCGAGGACCGGCCAGACAAATAGCACCTGCGCCTTCTCCTGCAGGGTGCCCCAGGCATGGGCTGTGTGGGCGGGAATGACGACAGCTCGTCCGGGCTGGCATCGATGGCGGACGCCATCCATCTCGACCCAGATGTCTCCCTGTTCAACCACCACGACTTCCTCGTACTCGTGAAAATGCCGGGGAATTGCGACGCGGGGCTCGACCCAGTTTCGAAGGACGCTGACGCTCGCCGCTCCTTGCTCGTGGCCCGAGATCCACCTCCCGGTCACGCCCGCACGCATCAGGATTTCCGGCAGGGAGTCGTAGTCGACGACAGGCATTGCCGAAGAGGGTAACGTCTCCGCATGGGCCGGGCAAGATGCACCGGCAGGACGATCCCTAGAGCGGCTGGCGGTAGACGATGAAGCCCGAGCGCTCGGCCACCTTGTTGTAGAGCACCTGCGCCACGGCGTTGGTCTCGTGCGTCTGCCAATAGACGCGGCTGCAGCCCGCCGCTTTGGCCCGGGCGAAGACCGCCTCGATCAGCGCCTTGCCGACGCCCTTGCCGCGCGCGGCATCGTTGGTGAACAGGTCGGCGAGATAGCAGGTGTCTTCGATCATTGCGGTGGCGCGATGGAAGAGATAGTGGACGAGGCCGAGTAGCCGGCCGTGCTCCTCGGCCACGAGCGCATGGACGGGCTCGTTATCGTCAAAGAAGCGCTTCCACGTGCTCTGCGTGATCGCGTCCGGCAGGACACGCTTGTAGAAGCTGTTGTAGCCGGTCCACAGCGGCAGCCACTGCGGGAAGTCCGCAGCGGCCGCGGGTCGAATGATGAGGGACGCGCGCCGATGGTCGTTAGTCATTAGGTTGCCGCTGCTATTGGTGCGCGAACGTGTAGCGAAGTCGGTGGGCAGTCAACACGAAGTCACAGCTTGCCGGCGGCCGACATGCGCGCCATGAAGTTGTCGAACGAGCCCTCGCAAACCCGGAACCACAAGATCTCCTCGTTGCGGAACGCCTTCCAGCTCTCGTAGACCTTCTTGAATTTCGGGTTTTTGGCGACCGTCTCGGCATAGAGCTCGTTGGCGGCGTTGAAGCAGGCCTCCATCACCGATTGCGGGAACGGCGTGATCTTGGTGCCGCCGACCACCAGCTCCCGCAGCGCCTTGGGATTTTCGGCGTCGTACTTGGACACCATCCACGTTTGCGCCACGACAGAGCCTGCCTCGATCACAGCCTTGTAGGCCTTGGGCAGCTCGTTCCACTTCGTCAGGTTGACATAGAGGGATGGTGTTGGGCCGCCCTCGAACCATCCGGGATAGTAGTAGTAGGGTGCGATCTTGTTGAAGCCGAGCTTCTGGTCGTCGTACGGGCCCACCCACTCAGCGGCGTCGATGGTTCCTTTTTCCAGCGCCGGATAGATGTCGCCACCCGCGAGCTGCTGGGGTACGGCGCCCAGGCGACTCACCACGTTTCCGGCGAGGCCGAAGATGCGGTACTTAAGTCCCTTGAGATCGTCGACCGACTTGATCTCCTTGCGGAACCACCCGCCCATTTGCGCACCCGTGGCGCCGCAGATCATGCCGTGGAGGTTGTAGTGCTTGTAGAGCTCGTTCATGAGCTCATGCCCTCCGCCCCAGTTCATCCAGGCGGTTTGCTGCCGCGTGTTCATGCCGAATGGAAGGGCGGTGTCGAAGGCGAAGGTCGGATCCTTGCCGACATAGTAGCCGCCAGCAGTATGGCCTGCTTCAACCGTGCCGTTCTGCACCGCATCGGCGACCTGCAGGCCGGGCACGATCTCGCCGGCCGCGAAGATTCGTATCTGAAACTTGTTGTCGGTCGCCTCGGCGACGTACTTGGTGAGGACCTCGCCTGCGCCATAGAGCGTGTCGAGCGACTTGGGGAAGCTCGACGCCAGGCGCCATTTCAGCTCCGGCATCGATTGAGCGATGGCCGGCGCGGCAAACGTATTCGCAGACGCGACGCCCGCCGTGCCGAGCGCGGCGGTACGCAAGAACTTGCGGCGTTGCATGTGTTCCTCCCGCGATGATTCCGCCCTGCGGAATCATCGTGCCATCCTTTCTGGGGATTGCAAGGACCCGGACAACAAAAAGCCCCGCCGAAGCGGGGCTTTCGCCGGAAACGCTCGCACTTTTACATCTTGCCTTGGTAGATGCCGATGATCTTGTCGAGCATGTCGAGCGCCTCGGCGCGCGGCCGCTGGAAGGTGTTGCGGCCGATGATCGAGCCGTTGGCGCCGCCGTCGCGCAGGCCGCGGATCTCGGTGAACAGGCCCTCGAGGTCCTTGGCCTCGCCACCGGAGAACACCACGATGCGGCGGCCGGCGAAGGTCGCCTGCATCACGTGCTTGATGCGCGCGGAGAGCGTCGAGATGTCGATCTTGGCCTTCTCGAATGCAGCCTTCGCCTCGGGCTGCCACAGCACGTTGGTGGGCGGCTTCACCTTGATGATGTGGGCGCCGAGCAGGGCCGCCATGTGGGCGGCATAGGCGCAGACGTCCATCGCGGTCTCGCCCGCCTTGTCGAGCTTGCCGCCGCGCGGATAGGACCACATGACGACGGCGAGGCCGACCGACTTGGCTTCCTCGGACAGCTCCTTGATCTCTTCCATCATCTCGTACTGGTCTTCCGAGCCCGGATAGATCGTGAAGCCGATCGCGGCGCAACCCAGGCGCAGCGCGTCGTTGACGCTCGCGGTCACCGCCTGGTCCTTGTTGGTCGACAGGCTGTTGGCGCTGTTGAGCTTCAGGATGGTCGGGATGGCGCCCGCGAAAGTGTCGGCGCCGGCCTCGAGCGGGCCCAGCGGTGCTGCGTAGGCATTGAGGCCCGCGTCGATCGCCAGCTGATAGTGATAGTGCGGATCGTAGGCGTCCGGGTTGGGCGCGAACGAGCGGTCCGGGCCGTGCTCGAAGCCCTGGTCGACCGGCAGGATCACCATCTTGCCCGAGCCGCCCAGGCGGCCGTGCATCAGGATGCTGGCGAGCTTGGCCTTGGTGCCGGGGCAATCGCTCTCGTAGTTGTCGAGGATCTTCTTGACGGTACGGGTGATCTTCACGTCCGGGCTCCCGAGTTCATTTCGACCGAAACAGCGGCCGGTGATAGCGGGCGGGGGCTATTCGTTCAAGCCCTTGCCCGGGTAGGGGTGTGTGGCCATCCAGTGTTTGGCGATATCCACGCGCCGGGTGATCCACACGCCGGGCTGCTTCTGCAGATAGTCGAGCAGGCGCCACAGTCCCGCTGTGCGGCCGGCGTGACCGAGCAGGCGCATGTGCATGCCGACGGACATCATCTTCGGGGTCTGGGCGCCCTCGCGGTAAAGGACGTCGAACGAGTCCTTCACCAGGTGGAACCACTGGTCGGCGTGGCTCATGGTCGTTGCGTACTTGCCGTCGTTGTTGGTGAGCGAATAGGGCACGATCAGGTGCGGCTTGCCCTCGACCGTCTGCCAGAACGGTAGCTCGTCGCCGTAGTAGTCGGAGTCGTAGGTGAAGCCGCCGTGCTCGACCACGAGGCGGCGCGTGTTGACGCTGGGTCCATAGCGGCAATACCAGCCGGCCGGGTCGCCGACCGTTTGGCGGAGCGATTTCACCGCCTTCTGGATGTGGTCGCGCTCCTCGGCTTCGCTGAGATCGAAATGCTTCACCCAGCGCCAGCCGTGGCTGCAGATGTCGAAGCCCGACGCCTTGACCGCGTCGGCGGCCTCCTTGTTGCGCTCGAAGGCGAGCGCGCAGCCGAAGATCGTTATCGGCAGGCCGCGTTCCTGGAAGGCGCGCATCAGGCGCCAGAAGCCGACCCGGCTGCCGAACTCGAACATGCCTTCGCCCGCGAGGTCGCGGCCCTTCAGCCCGTTCGACGAGCTGGTCGATTCGGTGAGTCCGGTCTCGGTGTAGCCCTCGCCGTCCTGCACGGAAGGCTCCGAGCCTTCCTCGTAGTTCATCACGAAGTTGACGGCCACGCGCGCGCCGTTGGGCCATTTCGGATCGGGCGGGTTGGCGCCATAGCCTCGCAGATCGCGCTTCGGTTGCCAGCTCATGTCGGTCTCCTCACAAGTTCGGCGCCCATCCGCCGGGCGATGTCGGCCACCTTGTCGTTCGGCGGCTCCATGGAAATCAGCTTAACGCCGGCGCGCAGGCAGGCCAGTGCATAGCCCGCCGCGTCGCCGCAATCGACGACAAGGCGGAACGGCACGTCGGGGAATTCGGCGCGCGCCTTGTCCTGCAGCGCCGCGAGATAGCCCGCGCCGTAGAAGGCCGCGGCATCCAGCGGCGTGACCAGCGTCGGGGCGGCGCCGCTCGCGCGTGCGGCCAGCAGCGCGGCTTCGGTCGTGCGCCAGTCCCTGATCTCGATCACGTGCTCAGGGGATGCGGATGGTGAAGGGTGTGACGTCGACGAACTCCTCATCGGACTTGCCGCCGTCGCGGAACATGAACACCGCGAACTGGCCGGGGCGGTCAAGCACGGTCAGGCCATAGTGCCAGGTGTTGGGCTTGTAGGTGATGCCCTGCTTGCCGGTGGCGATGAACGCCCGGATCTTGGCGACGTCAGGCACGCCTTCCTTCTCATGCGGCGCCACGACGACGAGATAGCGTGAGGCATTGAGCGGAATGAAGGTCTGCGAGGAGAACTCGTGGCGCTCGAGATACTTGGCCAGCAGCGGCCGGTCCGGCGTCTCCGGCTTCAGGCTCACCGACAGGCTGGGATGGGCCTTGTCGCGCAGGTTGCCCAGCGCGTCCTCGTAGTAGGTACGGCCGACTTCGCTCGGCACGTCGATCACGTCGCCATACGGCGCGAAGGCTTCCTTGGTCAGCAGCTGCGGGGTGATTTCCATGAGGGTCTTTCCTGGTCGCATTCCATCACCAGCATCCGCAGGAACGCCGCCGTAATCAAGACGTCGCACACCGCGGCCGCTCGCACGTCGAGAGTGGATTCCATTATGCCCCACATGCGGATCGGCAGGGTGTCGGTACGGGCATTCGAGAGAAATAGCGAAGCCTATTAATAGCGGTACGCGTAGTGGTGATACGGGTGGCCGTAATAGCCCGGTTCGACGTAGGCGGCGCAGCCCGCCACGGAAAGCAGCAGGCCGGCGCCGACGATCACTTTCAGGATCCGCATTGTCGCCTCCAAAGAATAGTCTCCGAAATTGGAGCTCACTGGAAATACGACAGGGATCGTGGCGGCTTGGAGGCGGCAAGGTTCCGTCGATGTAATGCCGCGCTATTGGGACAATGGGAACTCAGAACTCCTTTGGGTCGTTCTCTCACAAAGGAGACGAACAATGTCCATTTCCTTCTCCCGTTCCCCCATCAAGCCGGCGAAGCTTCTCGCCAGCGCGGCCGCGGCCGCGCTGCTGATCGGTTGGACGGCTGGCGTCGGTGCGCAGGCCGCCGACCCGTCGCCCCCGCAACAGCAGGCCTCGCTGCCGGCGACCACTACAGCGCCGCCACTGCCGCTCGGCCAAAACGATATCCGCGAAGTACAGAACCAGCTTATTGCATTGGGCTACAATCCCGGACCGGCCGACGGCCAGATCGGCCCGGCTACCACCACCGCGGTGGAGCAATACGATCATGCCCACGGCGGCACGGGACAGGCCCTGATCGATAGCGCCCTGCTGGCTCGCCTGAAGGCCGACACTGGCCCGCGCCTCAGCTACGAACAGGTCGCCGCGCGGGCGCAGACTCAAACGTCGGCTGCTCCTGCATCGGGGGCCAGCCAGTTCGGCGGCGTCGTGCAACAGATCGTGCCGCTCATCGGAGCTGCGATCGCCAACAGCAACAATAACAACAACGGCTATTACGGCCCCGGTCCCGGCTATTACGGTCCGCCGCCCGGCTACTACGGCTATGGTTACGGCGGTTACTAGCGGACATGCAAAGGCCCGCGTCACCGAGTGACGCGGGCCTCGTTGCCGCTATTTCGGCGGGACCGGTCCTAGCCCAGCTTGCCCATCGCGACGGCAGTGTCGGCCATGCGGTTGGAGAAGCCCCACTCGTTGTCGTACCAGCTCATGACGCGCACCAGCGTGCCGTCCATGACCTTGGTCTGGTCCATGTGGAAGGTGGACGAGTGGCTGTCGTGGTTGAAGTCGATCGATACGTTGGGCTGGTCGGTCCAGCCCAGGATGCCCTTTAGCTGGTTGGCGGCGGCGAGCTTCACGGCCTTGTTGATCTCGTCCTTGTCGGTCTTGCGCGAGGCCACGAACTTGAAGTCGATCACCGAGACGTTGGGCGTCGGCACGCGGATCGACACGCCGTCGAGCTTGCCGTTCAGTTCCGGCAGCACCAGGCCGACGGCCTTGGCGGCGCCGGTCGAGGTCGGGATCATCGACATCGCCGCCGCGCGGCCGCGATAAAGATCCTTGTGCATCGTGTCGAGCGTCGGCTGGTCGCCGGTGTAGGCGTGGATCGTGGTCATGAAGCCGTGCGTGATGCCGACCGCGTCGTTCAGCACCTTGGCGACCGGCGCCAGGCAGTTGGTGGTGCACGAGGCGTTGGAGACGACGACATGGTCCTTGGTGAGCTTGTCGTGGTTCACGCCGTAGACGACCGTGAGATCGGCGCCGTCGGCGGGAGCGGAGACCAGCACGCGCTTGGCGCCGGCATCGAGATGGGCGGAGGCGGCCTTCTTCGAGGTGAAGAAGCCGGTGCATTCGAGCACGATGTCGGCACCGACGCCCTTGTGCGGCAGCTTGGAGGGATCGCGCTCGGCGGTGACCTTGATCGGCCCGCGGCCGACGTCGATCGTGTCGCCGGCGACCTTCACGTCGCCGTTGAAACGGCCGTGCACGCTGTCGAAGCGGAAGAGGTGCGCGTTGGTCTCGACCGGGCCGAGATCGTTGATCGCCACGACCTCGATGTCCTTGCGGCCGGATTCCATGATGGCGCGCAGCACATTGCGGCCGATGCGGCCGAAGCCGTTGATTGCAACACGAACAGCCATAGTTTCTTCCCTCCGTTATCTCGCAAGGCCGCGCGCCGCTTCCGCGATCGCTTCGGCCGTGATCCCGAAATGCTTGTACAGGTCGGATGCCTTGCCCGACGCGCCGAAGCCCGTCATGCCGACGAAGGCGCCCTTGCTTCCAAGCCAGCGCTCCCAGCCGAAGCCGGTCGCGGCCTCGCAGGCCACGCGCGCGGTGCCCTCGGGGCCCAGTACGTCCGCGCGATAGCTCGCGTCCTGCGCCGCGAACAGCTCCCACGACGGCATCGACACCACGGCGGCTGCGATGCCATCCTTGGCGAGAAGATCGCGCGCCTGCATGGCCAGCATCACTTCCGAGCCCGATGCGATCAGGCGCACCGAGGCCGAGGCATCGCCCGCCAGGATGTAGGCGCCGCGGCGGCAGAGGTTGTCGTCACCCGCGCCGCGCAGGGTCGGCAGGTTCTGGCGGCTGAGCGCCAGCACGGTGGGCTTGCCCTTGGCTTCGATGGCGATCTGCCAGCATTCCGCCGTCTCGATGACGTCGGCCGGGCGCATCGTCGTCAGATGCGGGATCGCGCGAAGCGCCGCCAGATGCTCGACCGGCTGGTGGGTCGGGCCGTCCTCGCCGAGACCGATCGAGTCGTGCGTCATCACGTAGATCACGCGCACGCCCATCAGCGCGGCCAGGCGAATCGACGGGCGGCAGTAGTCCGTGAACGCCATGAAGGTGCCGCCGTAGGGAATCACGCCGCCATGCAGCGCGAGACCGTTCATCGCCGCGCACATCGCGTGCTCGCGGATGCCGTAGTGCATGTAGCGGCCCGACGGATCGCTCAGGCTCTGGCTGTTGATCGTCTTGGTCTTGGTGTTGTTCGAGCCGGTGAGGTCGGCCGAGCCGCCCAGCGTGTCGGGCAGCACCGGGTTGATGACCTCGAGCGCTTCCTGGCTCGACTTGCGGGTGGCCCACGACGGCTTCTCGGCCGCCATCTTGGTCTTGAACGCCTTGATCACCTCGTCGACCGAGCCCGGGATGTCGCCCGCCGTGCGGCGGTCGAACTCGGCGCGATCGGCTTCGGGCATCGCGGCATGGCGCTTGGTCCACTTGCGCCGCGCCGACTTGCCCTTGGCGCCGACCTTGCGCCAGGCGGTGAAGATCGGCTCGGGGATCTCGAAGGGAGGATACGGCCATCCGAGATTCTGGCGGGCGCCTTCGATCTCCGCCTTGCCGAGGGCGGCGCCGTGCGCCTCCTTGGTGCCGGCCTTGGTCGGGGCGCCGTAGCCGATGATCGTCTTGCAGGCGATCATCGAAGGCTTGTTGGTGACCCTCTGCGCCTTGCGGATGGCGCGCGCGACGGCGTCCTGGTCGAAGCCGTCGACGGCCTGCACGTGCCAGCCGGCGGCGGCGAAGCGCTTGAGATGATCTTCGGAGGTCGCGAGCGAGGTCGGACCGTCGATCGAGATCGAGTTGTTGTCGAACAGTACGATCAGGCGGCCGAGGCCGAGATGGCCCGCCATCGAGATCGCTTCCTGGCCGATGCCTTCCATCAGGCAGCCGTCGCCCGCGATCACGTAGGTGAAGTGGTCGACGACGTCGGTGCCGAAGCGGTGCGAGAGGAGACGCTCGGCGAGCGCAAAACCCACCGAGTTGCCGAGTCCCTGGCCGAGTGGACCGGTCGTGGTCTCGATGCCGGTCGCGTGGCCGTATTCGGGATGGCCCGCGGTCTTGGAGCCGAGTTGGCGGAAGTTCTGAATCTGCTCCATCGTCATGTCCGGATAGCCGGTCAGATAGAGCAGCGAGTAGAGCAGCATCGAGCCGTGGCCGGCCGACAGGATGAAGCGATCGCGATCGGGCCAGTGCGGGTCCAGCGGATCGAACTTCAGGAATTTCGTGAAAAGGACCGTGGCCACGTCGGCCATGCCCATCGGCAGGCCGGGATGGCCGGAGTCGGCCTTTTCGACGGCGTCCATGGCGAGGGCTCGGATGGCGTTCGCCATGTCTTTGGAAGCGGCGGTCTGTTCGGTCATTTTATCCATGCGCCGTATGGTTTTTTTGATTGGCGCGCAACATGACGGCCACCCTTATCTGCGTCAATGCGCAAAACCTCATGGCCGACCAACCTATTGCGGGTGGGGACGCTTCGGTGTGGCAATATGTTGACCGTCAACAGGCGCACAATTTATCCTGTCCCGATGGAGCAGACGCAGCCAAGCGGCCGACTGCGATCCTCCGGCGGGGGATCGATGTCCAAGGCAGCAAGTGCCAAAGATCGCGTGGACGATGCGCTCAGCCGGCTGGAATCGATGGTCGAAGAGCGTCTGCGCGCCGAGCAGGCGCGTTCGGACGAGCTCGCCCAGCGTCTCGGCAAGCTCGAGAAACAGCACGACGAGCTGCGCAAGGTCGCCACCGAGGTCGAAGGCCGACTGGAGCGCGCGATGGAATACATTCGCTCTCTTTTAGCCGCCGACCAGAAGTGACGGCCCGTGGCCGTCATCCCGAGTCGGCGCATTCACATGCGCCTTATTTGCGAGAGATCTTTTAACCACAGAAAGATGCTTCGCTCCGCTCAGCATGACACGCTAAACTGTTGGCCCCTCTAAACGCCGGATAACGGCGCAATAAACAGGAGAAGCGGACAATGCCGCAGGTTTCGATCCAGATCGCCAACCGGACCTATGAACTCGCCTGTGGCGAAGGCGAGCAGGAGCGCGTCCACGAGCTGGGCGCCTATGTCGACAGCAAGATCGACGAACTGCGCAAGCAGATGCCGCCGGGCACGGCCGAAGTGAAGCTGCTGGTGTTCGCCGCCCTGATGCTGGCCGACGAGAGCCGCGAGGCGCGCAGTCTTGCCAAGCAGGCCGAGAACGCCCGGGCCAGCGCCACCGACAATGCCGAGACCTTGGCATCGGCGCTGGAGGAGCTGATCACCTCCCGGGTCGACAAGATCCAGAAAAAGGTCGCAGGGGCGGCCTAGCGGCAGGCCCCCAAGAGGCTTACATTGGGTTGGGGCGGATTTCTGCGCGGTGCGTGGTTCGCTTAAAACCCCTGGACCAATAAGATCTCCTGGGAGCTGTTCTTGGCCAGGACCGTGGTCTTGGCTACACGGCGCCCACCTGCTTTGCAGGTCTTGGAGGTTTCACGTGCCACGGCCCATCGTGGAGCCGCCCCACCTTTAGTTTTGCCGGTACATGCATCCGATCGAGGCCAAGCGCACCCTGCGCAGCGCCATGCTGGCGTGGCGGACAGGACTCTCCGAAGACGAGCGCCGCGCCGCGGCCGACGGATTGCTGGAGCAGTTCGCGAGCGAGCAGCCGTTCGAGACGCCGTGCGTCGTATCGGGCTTCTGGCCGATGAAGGAAGAGCTCGATATCCGGCCCCTCCTGTTCGAACTCTTCAACCAGGGCTGCGAGCTGGCGTTGCCTGTCGTGACCGGCAAGGGCCAGCCGCTCGTGTTCCGCGCCTGGCGTCCCGGCGATGCGCTGGAGCAGGGCGTGTTCAACACGCTCCAGCCGTCGCCCAAGCGGGAAGTCATCGAACCCGACGCGCTGATTGTGCCGCTGCTTGCCTGTGACAAGGAGGGCTGGCGGCTCGGATACGGCGGCGGCTTCTACGATCGCACGCTGCGGGCCCTGCGCAAGCGCCGCAAGGTGCTGGCGATGGGCGTGGCCTTCGACGATCAACTGCTGGCCGAGGAAGTGCCGCACACACCCGATGACGAGCGGCTCGATTGGTTGTTGACCGATCGCCGTGCTTGCGCCTTTGTCTGAGCCATGAAGGTTTTGTTTTGTGGCGACGTCGTCGGGCGTTCCGGGCGTGAGGCCGTGCTTAAGAACGTGCCGCGGCTGCGCAAGGAACTCGGGCTCGATTTCGTCGTAGTGAACGGCGAAAACGCCGCGGCCGGTTTCGGCATCACCGCCAAGATCTGCGCGGAGTTCCACGACGGCGGCGTCGACTGCATCACCACGGGCAACCACGTCTGGGACCAGCGCGAGATCATTCCCTACATTGCGCAGGACAAGCGCCTGCTGCGGCCGGTCAATTTTCCGCCCGGCACGCCAGGCTGGGGCGCCAATCTGTTCGAGACGGCCAAGGGCCAGAAGATCGTCGTCATCAACGTGATGTGCCGGCTGTTCATGGACCCGCTCGACGATCCGTTCCGCACGGTCGATGCGGAGGTCGCCAAGTATCAGCTCGGCCGTAACGCGCACTTCATTCTGGTCGACGTGCACGGCGAGGCGACCAGCGAGAAGCAGTCGATGGGCCATCACTTCGACGGCCGCGTGTCGGCGGTGCTGGGCACCCACAGCCACGTCCCGACGGCCGATTCGTGGGTGCTGCCCGGCGGCACGGCCTATCAGACCGACGTCGGCATGTGCGGCGACTACGATTCGATCATCGGCATGAAGAAAGAGGGCGCGGTGATGCGCTTCATCAAGAAGGTGCCGGGCGAACGCCTGGCGCCGGCCGAAGGCGAGGGAACAATGTGCGCGGCTCTTGTCGAAACCGACGACAAGACCGGCCTCGCCAAGGCCGTCCGGCCGATCCGGATCGGCGGGCGGCTGGCGCCCACTCAGTAGCTTTCAGCATCTTGTATCCCACAGGCTCCCTCTATAGCTATTAGAAGTGCCTCAAAGGCTGTCATTGACGACCTGGGGAAAAATCGGCATCGTGTTGATGTTAAACGATTTTTCGCCGCGTTGGCGGACTGTCTTCAAGGTTAGAGGGGGCGTCGGAATTAAGGTTCCGACGTTTTTTAGCGGGGGCTTCGGCCCCCGCCTTTTTTTGTCCGGACGCCCGGCGCGGCGTCTCTGGCACTCCCAAAACCCACGAGAAGTGGTATAGCCGCGCTATCGCATCACTTAATCTGGTTGTCGGGCCATGGCGGGCCATTCCCAATTCAAGAACATCATGCATCGCAAAGGTCGCCAGGACGCGGCCAAGGCGAAGATCTTCACCAAGCTGATCCGTGAGATCACGACGGCGGCGCGTCTTGGTGCTGCCGATCCGAATGCCAATCCGCGCCTGCGGGCGGCGGTGATCGCGGCGCGCGAGAACAACATGACTCGCGACACGATCGATCGCGCGATCAAGCGCGGCACCGGCAACGACGCCGACGCGAACTACGACGAGATTCGCTACGAGGGCTACGGCCCCGGCGGCGTCGCGGTGATCGTCGAGGCGCTGACCAACAACCGCAATCGCACCGCCGGTGAGGTGCGCTCGAGCTTCTCCAAGCATGGCGGCAATCTCGGCGAGACCAACAGCGTGTCGTTCATGTTCGATCGCATGGGCGAAATCCGCTTCCCGCTGAAGGTGGGCTCCGCCGACGACGTGCTGGAGAAGGCGATCGAGGCCGGCGCCGACGACGTGATCAGCGGCGAGGGCGAGGAGGGCACGCACGAGATCTACTGCGCCCAGGAGAACTTCACCGCCGTGCGCGAGGCGCTCGAGAAGTCGCTGGGCCAGCCCTCGTCGGCCAAGCTGATGTGGCGGCCCAAGACCACGACGCCGGTCGAGGGCGAGGTCGCCCAGACCCTGATCGACCTGATCGCGGCGCTCGACGACAACGACGACGTGCAGAACGTCTACGCCAACTTCGAATTGTCCGACGCCGCGCTGGCGAAGTTCGCGGCCTGACCCGGGCGATGAGACTGCTCGGCCTCGATCCCGGTCTCAGGTTGACCGGCTGGGGCGTGATCGATGTCGACGGCAACCGCCTGCGCCACGTGGCGCACGGCGTGGTGAAGGTGTCGGGCGACCGCCCGCTGGCCGACCGGCTGAACGATCTGTTCGAGGGCGTCGCAAGCGTGATCCTGGCGCAGCAGCCCGTCGAGGCGGCGGTCGAGGAGACCTTCGTGAACGTCAATCCGGCCTCGACCCTGAAGCTCGGCCAGGCGCGCGGCGTGGTGATGCTGGCGCCGGCGCGCGCGGGCCTTCCCGTCTTCGAATATGCCGCCACGCTGGTGAAGAAGTCGGTGGTCGGCACCGGCCATGCCGACAAGAACCAGATCGCCATGATGGTCGGCCGCCTGCTGCCCGGCGCCGAGGCGACGGCCGATGCCGCCGACGCGCTCGCCGTGGCGATCTGCCATGCCCATCACCGCGCCACCGCCCGGCGCATCGCGGCGGCCCAGGTGAGTGCGTCGTGATCGCCAAACTGAAGGGCACGGTCGATTCGGTCGACGAAGGAAGCGCGGTGCTCGACGTGAACGGCGTGGGCTACCTCGTCTCGGCCTCCTCGCGCACCTTGCGCGATCTCGCGGTGGGCGG
>OUNM010802067.1_pt1 | contig 16570 bp, 15 predicted proteins | sample 1769961 | NCBI WGS metagenome assembly OUNM01 (sample SAMEA3914820, study PRJEB12502) | metagenome | biome: forest; material: soil | place: USA | collected 2012-03-12 | depth 0.3 m
CTGTCGACGTCGGCGGCGGCAATGGCGTTCTACACGATGTTCGCGCTGGGCCCGATCATGATCTTCTCGATCGCCATCGCCGAGCCGTTCGTCGGCAAGATGATCGCCCAGCAGGCGATCTTCGATGCACTGAGCACCATCGTCGCGCCCGAGCACCTCAAGGGCATCCAGCGCTACGCCTCCGAAGACCTGTTTCGAGGCGGTGGGATCGCTGCGATCATCGGCGCCGGCGTGCTGCTCTACACCGGCAGCCGCGTCTTCGTGGAGCTCGACGACAGCATCAACGTGATTTGGCGTGGCGCGATAACGCGCAAGATCCATCCGGTCCTGGCCACGCTCAAGTCGCGCGTGCTGGCGCTGGTGCTGATGATCGCGCTCGGCCTGCTGCTGATCGCCGTCATCGTGACCAGCGTGGTGATCTCGGCCTATGCCGGCGCCCTGCAGGCCTTCCCGATCCTGGGCGAATGGATCGGCCCGGCGATCTCGGGCTTCGCGCACTACGGCATCCTCACCGTGTTCTTCACGGTGATCTACAAATGGATCCCCGCCACCTACGTGCCGTGGAAATTCGCGCTGACCAGCGGCGCGGTGAACTCGCTGCTGTTCGCCGCCGGCAACCGCGCGCTGGTCTATTACTTCGAGGTGACCAACCTCACCTCGGCGTTCGGCGCCACCGCGGGCTTCGCCGCCATCATGGTGTGGATGTACTGGACCTCACTCACCATCCTGATTGGCGCCCAGGTCGGCCGCTGCACCCGCGACGTCTTCGCCAACGTCTTCGAGCGTGGGCGCGGCTTGCACACGCCGGAGGGTTGATCGGCAAATCGCACTCTGCGTCTTTCTGAACCGTGCAGGCTCTCGCGCATTAGCGATTTTCAGCCTTCGGCTGAAAACGCACGAATGCGCTGCCGCCCGCCGGCGGCGGCAAAGCCGCCGCTTAAAACATCGTCGCCAACACCCGGTCCGGCGGCTTGTGACCGTCGGCGAAGGTCTTGATGTTGATCAGGACCTTCTCGCCCATCTCGATGCGGCCCTCGAGCGTGGCCGAGCCCATGTGCGGCAACAGTACGACATTGTCGAGCTCGAGGAACTTCGGGTTGAGCTGCGGCTCGTGCTCATAGACATCGAGGCCGGCGCCGGCGAGGTCGCCCGCCTTCAGCATGCGCACCATGGCGTTCTCGTCGATCACCTCGCCGCGCGCGGTGTTGACGATGATCGCGCTGGGCTTCATCAGCTTCAGCCGCCGCGCCGAGAGCAGGTGATAGGTCGCGGGCGTGTGCGGGCAGTTGACCGAGACGATGTCCATGCGCGCCAGCATCTGGTCGAGGCTTTCCCAATAGGTCGCGTCGAGCTCGCGCTCGATCTCGGCATGGACGCGCTTGCGGTTGTGATAGTGGATCGCCAGGCCGAAGCCCCTGGCGCGCCGCGCCAGCGCGCGGCCTATGCGGCCCATGCCGACGATGCCCATGCGCTTGCCCTGCAGGCGCGCGCCCAGCATCGAGGTCGGACTCCAGCCCTTCCACTTGCCCTCGCGCACCAGCCGCTCGCCCGCGCCCATGCGGCGCGCCGTCGCCAGCACCAGCGCCATCGACATGTCGGCGGTGTCTTCCGTCAGCACGCCCGGCGTGTTGGTCACGGTGATGCCGCGCTGGCGCGCGGTGTCGAGATCGATGTGGTCTACGCCGGTGCCGAAGGAGGCGATCAGCTTCAGTCGCGGTCCCGCCTGCTGCAGCACCCTGGCGTCGAGCCGGTCGGTGACCGTGGGCACCAGCACGTCCGCCGCCTTGATCGCCTCGACCATCTGCGCCTGCGTGAGCGGAGTGTCGGTGGCATTGAGGCGGGTCTCGAAAAGCTCCATCAGCCGCGTTTCGATCGCGTCGGGCAGCTTGCGGGTGACGATCACCAGCGGCTTCTTCTTGGGGCTTTGGGGCATGTAGAGTCCGATTAGCAATTCCCTCGCCGCCTTGTCCAGCCGACCCCCTTGAGGCGCTTCGCGGCAAAAAAGCCGGTCTTTTCATGTACTTGTCGTCTAATGCAGCGATTTCAGGTAATATACCGGACGAATGAAGTTTCGACCGTTCCTGCTCGGCGTACTGGCCGTGATGCTGGCGGGCGGCACGGCAGCGGCCGCCGACCCCCCGATCGTGCACAAGGGCTCGGGCCTGCCGCTCCCGCGTTTCGCCTCGCTGCGCTCCGACGAGGTCAATGTCCGCACCGGGCCGGGCACACGCTATCCCGTCGACTGGGTATTCAAGCGCAAGGCGATGCCGGTCGAGATCGTCGCCGAGTACGAAAACTGGCGGAAAATCCGCGACTGGCAGGGCGCCAGCGGCTGGGTGCATCAGAGCCTGTTGACCGGCAAGCGCGGCTTCGTCGTGGCCTCCAAGGAGGCCGACGTTTTCCGCACGCCGGCGCCCTCGGCCGAGGTCGTGGCCAAGCTCGAGCCCGAGGTGATGGGCGAGATCCGCTCCTGCCAGGGCGATTGGTGCCGGGTCAACGCGCAGGGCATAAGCGGCTGGGTCGTACGCACCGAAATTTGGGGCGTTTATAAGTCCGAACCGATCAATTAAGCGCCCAATTAAGTGCCATTCGAGATGCTAGCCCCTGCGTCGGAGCGGACGTAAGAAGGGGCATTGTGGTCCACGCCGTCAGCGCCACCTTCGAGCGATTCGAGCACATGTCCCCACCCGCGGCGGGCATGGCGTTGCTCCTGCATGTCTTGGTGGCAGCCTTCCTGGTGTGGGCGCCGACCCATCATCATGACGAGCCCGACGATCCGATCGAGGTGACGATGGAGGCGCCGCCTCCACCGGCACCGACACCGGAGGTCGAGAAGCCGAAGCCCACGCCGCCGCCGCCAGCGCCCGCCAAACCCGCGCCAGCGCCTGCGCTCGACAGGCTCGGCCTGCCGCCGGCCGGCCCCGTGGGTCCGAAGAGCACCGCGCCGCCGATGGAGCGCGGCCTGCCGACCTACGAGCCGCCCAGCCAGAAGGCTGAGCAGCCGAAGCCGAAGGAGGAACCGGCGCAGGAGCCGCCGCAACAGGCGGCAGCCCAACCGGCTGAGCCGACGCCTCCACCGCCGCCCCCGCCGACTCTCGAAAAGGAGCTGCCGCCGGTCGAGGCGCCGCCGGCGCCGCTGACATCGCGCGACATCCCGCGGTTCTCGCCGCCGGTCCCCGAGCGCAAACCCGAGCCGCCGCCGCAACCGCAGCAGCGGCCGCAACCGCCGCGCCCCCAGGCAGCGCCGGCGCCGCAGCTTCAGCCCTCACCGCTGTCGCGGCTGCCGCGCAACGCGCCGTCGCAGCGTCAGAATGAGCAGCCCCGCTCGACCTTCGTCAATCCGGCCGACACCTATGCGATGAACACAGTGGTCGAAGCGTACCTGCAGCGCGTCGCCTACCAGGTGTCGCGCTATCGCTTCGACGGCACAGGGCTCTCGCCCAACGATTCCGTGATTGCCCGCTTCACCATCGCGCGCAACGGCGGCCTGCTGGCGATCAGCATCGTCCGGTCGAGCGGCAAGCCTAGTCTCGATCGCGACGCCGTCACCGCGTTCCAGCGCAGTTCGCCGTTCCCCCCCTTCCCATCCGAGATACCGGGGGAACAGCAGACCTTCGCCCTCACGTTCTTCCCGGGCAGGGGCGGTTAGGCAAAATCCTGCGCCAGCGCCTGGCGGACGGCGGCGGGCATCACCGCCATGTGGCCGTAGCTCTCGTGCTCGAAGCCCACGACGACGTCGCCCTGGCCGCTCTTGAAGGCGGCGATTTGCACGGCAGTGAAGGGGAAGCGCATGAACTGGACGGACGACGCCTTGCCGTCCTCGCGCGAGCGCTCCTGGTCGTCCTCGGCCACGCCACGGACGACCTCGTTGCCGACCTTGATGAAGGCCTTGTGCTCAATGCCGCCCAGCGTGCCCAGCACGCGCGCGCGGCGGATCGGATCATCGATCTCGAACATCACCGTGGCCACCAGCTCGGCGCCCTGCGGGATCAGCGGATTGTAGGCCGCCAGCTCGTCCGGCAGCTGCTCGGCGCCGCCTTTCTCGATGAACAGCATCTCCTGCACCTGGTGCAGCATCGTGTCGTAGGACTCGAAGTAGAAGGTCGCGAAGGGTCCCACCTCGAGCCGGCGGTTCTTCTTGATTTCACCGATGCGCTTGCGGCGCTCGGGACGCTGGCCGGCATATTCGGCGAGCGGCACGATCACGGACGGTTCGATCTTGCGCGGGGTCATGAGGCTACTCCTTCATCAGGCCGTAGGCGCGCGCGAAGATCTCGATCGGATGATCGGCGCGGAACGGCTTGGGCTTGGTCTCGCCAGCCTCCATTTCCATCACCTGCATCAGGTGATCGGCGGCCAGCGGACATTCCGAGGCGACGTGGGCGGTATCGTTCTTGAGCGCGGCCTGGGCGGCGGGCTTGCCGATCTTGACCGCAATGTCGAAGTTCTCGGTGCGCGCGCCCCAGATGCCGCCATGGCCGCTGCAGCGCTCGATCACGGCGACGCGGGTCTTGGGGATCAGGCGCAGCATCTCGGCGGCCTTCGGGCCCATGTTCTGGGCGCGCGCATGGCAGGCGAGATGCATGGAGATGCCGCCTTCGACGGTCTCCAGTCCCTCCGCCAGGCCCTGCTTCTTGGCGATGTCGACGATGTATTCGGAGAGGTCGAATGTCGCCTGTGACAGTCTCTCGATGGCGGGATCCTTCGGCAGGACCAGCGGCCACTCGAACTTCAGCATCAGCGCGCAGGACGGTGTCAGCGCCACGATGTCGTAGCCCTTGTCGACCCACGGCAGCAGCTCGTCGGAGACTTTCTTCGCCGCAGCCGCGACCGCATCGATGTCGCCCAGCTCGAGCTTCGGCATGCCGCAGCAGGCCGGATGCAGCACCTCGGTCGCCACGCCATTCTTGGCCAGCACCGCGCGCGTGGCCGCGCCGATGCCAGTCGCATGGAAGTTCACGAAGCAGGTGGCGTAGAGTACGGCCTTGCGCTTGCCGTAGGCGGGCGCGGCCTCGTTCAGAACGACGGTCTCGCGCTCGGCGCGCCTCTCGAACGTCTCGCCGGCCTGCCGGGGCAGGCGCGCGCCGTGATGGATGCCGGTGAATCTCTCGAGGCTCCGCCGCACCGGCTGGTTGCGCTCGTCGGTTGCCCAGTTCATCAGCGGCGCCACGAAGGTGCCAAGGCGGCCCGATTTGTCGGTATCGGCAAGCTCGCCCTCGACGAAGCCGATGCCGTTCTTGCGCGCCTGCACCGCGCGGTGGCGCAGCATCAGGTGCGGGAAGTCGAGCGCCCACTCGTGCGGCGGCACGTAGGGGCACTTGGTCATGAAGCACATGTCGCACAGGGTGCAGGCCTGCTCGACCTCGGCGAATTTCTCCCTCGGCACGCCGTCGAGCTCACCGCTCGGGCTGTTGTCGATCATGTCGAACAGGCGCGGGAAGGAATCGCACAGATTGAAGCAGCGGCGGCAGCCGTGGCAGATGTCGAAGACGCGCTCCATTTCCTTCTCGAGGGCGGCTTCGTCCCAGAACCAGGGCTCCTGCCAGCCGAGGGGAAAACGGACGGGGGCTTCGAGACTGCCTTCGCGCATGATCGATCTGCTTCAGCTGCTGTTGGTAGGACGAAAAAGGGGACCCTCGCGGGTCCCCCTTCGGCAAGCCTTTGGGGCTCAGGCCATCGTGTCGAGGGCCTTCTGGAAGCGGCCGGCGTGGCTCTTCTCCGCCTTCGCCAGCGTCTCGAACCAGTCGGCGATCTCGCCGAAGCCTTCTTCGCGCGCGGTGCGCGCCATGCCCGGGTACATGTCGGTGTACTCGTGCGTCTCGCCCGCGATCGCGGCCTTGAGGTTCGAACCGGTCGGGCCGATCGGCAGGCCGGTCGCCGGATCGCCGCTCACTTCGAGGAACTCGAGATGGCCGTGCGCATGGCCGGTCTCGCCTTCAGCGGTCGAACGGAAGACGACGGCGACGTCGTTGAAGCCCTCGACGTCGGCCTTTTGTGCGAAATACAGATAGCGGCGGTTGGCCTGGCTCTCGCCCGCGAACGCAGCCTTCAGATTGTCTTCGGTCTTGGATCCCTTGAGATTCGCCATGGTCCTTCTCCCTTACTTCTCCAAACGCAAACACCTTACGGCGCGGATATTGGGGAGCGACGGGAGGTGCGTCAAGCAGTTTAGAATAATTCTAAAACTGCAAACGATTCGCAATTGATGGGCCTTTGAGGCCCTAGCGGCGGACTCGCACGATGACATCGACACGCGAAAGCTTGGTGCCCTTGGGCGGTGCCGGCAGGCCCGCGATCGTCACCTTGTCGGACTCGAAATCGTGCAGTTCGCCGTCGTTCTCGACAAAGAAGTGATGGTGGTGGCCGGTGTTGGTGTCGAAATAGGACCGGCCCGGCGCAACCACGACTTCGCGCAGCAGTCCGGCGTCGCGAAACTGGTTCAACGCATTGTACACGGTGGCGAGAGAGACCGGGTTGCGCGCCGCCTTGGCCTCGGCATGCAGGCTTTCGGCCGTGACATGGCGATGCTCGTGCTCGAACAGGGCGCGCGCCAACGCCACCCGCTGACGGGTTGGGCGCAGGCCCACGCTGCGAAGGCGCGCGGCAAGGTCAGGAGTGGTTGTACCGGACATGGTCTGGCCCATATGTAGGGACTACCGCGGCTTCTGGAAAGGGTGGAATCGGACCGATTCGCCGGTTTGCGCAAGGCGTCCGGCCTCCCTATTCTGCCGCCGATCCGCGACCGGAGACGGCAAAGAGTGAACGACAAGAAGAGCAACTACACTTTCGAAGACCTGATCGAGTGCGCCAAGGGCAACTTGTTCGGCCCGGGCAACGCGCAGCTGCCGCTGCCGCCGATGCTGATGTTCGACCGCATCGTCAAGATCGACGAGACCGGTGGGAAGTACGGCAAGGGCGAGATCGTGGCCGAGCTCGACGTGAAGCCCGACCTCTGGTTTTTCGCCTGCCATTTCAAGGGGGATCCGGTGATGCCGGGCTGCCTCGGCCTCGACGCGCTGTGGCAGATGCTGGGCTTCTTCCTGGGCTGGATGAAGGCGCCCGGACGCGGCCGCGCCATAGGCGTGGGCGAGGTCAAGCTCACCGGCATGATCGTGCCGACCGTCAGAAAGCTCACCTACCATGTGCACCCCAAGCGCCTGATCCTGCGCCGCCTCGTCATGGGCGTCGGCGATGGCTTCGTGACCGCCGACGGGCAGCCGGTCTATGAGGCGATCGACATGAAGGTCGGCCTGGTCAAGGACGGCGCGGCGCCGGCCGCGGCGGCGGGCTGACATCATGAAACGTGTCGTCGTCACCGGCCTCGGCGTCGTCTCCTCGATCGGCAACAATGCCGCCGAGGTGACGGAGTCGCTGAAGGCCGGCAAGTCGGGCATCGAGCTGGTGCCGGAGTACCGGGACCTCGGCTTCCGCAGTCAGGTCGCGGGCACACTCAAGCTGAATGTCGAGGAATTGGTCGATCGCCGGCTCATGCGCTTCATGGGCAATGGTGCAGCCTACGCCTACCTCGCGATGAAGGAAGCGATCGCCGACGCAGGTCTCACCGAGGCGGAAATCTCGCACGAACGCACCGGCCTGGTCGCAGGCTCGGGCGGTCCGACCACCGGCGCGATCGTCCAGGGGGCCATCACCGCCAAGGAAAAGGGCCCCAAGCGGATCGGTCCGTTCCAGGTGCCGCGCGCCATGTCGAGCACCGTCTCGGCCAATCTCGCGACCGCCTACAAGATCAAGGGCCTCAGCTATTCGATCAGCTCGGCCTGCTCGACCTCGGCGCACTGCATCGGCAACGCCGTCGAGTGCATCCAGTTCGGCAAGGCCGACCGCATGTTCGCAGGCGGCGGCGAGGAACTCGAGTGGACGCTGTCGGTGCTGTTCGACGCCATGGGAGCCATGTCCTCGAAGTACAATGCCGCGCCGCAGACGGCGAGCCGCGCCTACGACAAGGACCGCGACGGCTTCGTGATCTCCGGCGGCGGCGGCATCCTCGTGCTGGAGGAACTCGAAGTCGCCAAGGCGCGCGGCGCCAAGATCTACGCCGAAGTCGTGGGCTACGGCGCCACTTCCGACGGCGCCGACATGGTGGCCCCCTCGGGCGAAGGCGCGATCCGCTGCATGAAGCTTGCGATCGACGGTTTTCCCGGCGCCGCGCGACGCAACGCGCCGGTCGACTACATCAACACCCACGGCACGGCGACGCCGGTCGGCGACATCACCGAGCTCGACGCCATCCGCACGGTGTTCGGCGACAAACTGCCGACCGTGAGCTCGACCAAATCGATGACCGGCCACAGTCAGGGCGCCACCGGCGCGCACGAGGCGGTCTATTCGCTGCTGATGCTGAAGAACGATTTCGTGGCACCGTCGATCAACATCCAGAACCTCGATCCCGGCGCCGAGGGATATCCGATCGCCCGCACCCGTATCGACAATGCCGGGCTGCATACCGTGATGTCGAACAGCTTCGGCTTCGGCGGCACCAACGCCTGCCTGCTGTTCTCGCGCTACGACAACTAAGAAGAACCTCATGGCCAACGACCGCACCCTCTCCGCCGCACCCGATGCCTCCGGCGGGACGGGTCCGTCGGCTCCGTCTGGCGCCGTTTCCAAGCCTGTTGCCCTGCCCGACGTGCCGAAGCTGATGGCCGGCAAGCGCGGCCTGATCATGGGCGTCGCCAACGAACGCTCGATCGCCTGGGGCATCGCGCAGGCGCTGCACGGCGCAGGCGCCGAGCTCGCCTTCACCTACCAGGGCGGCGCGTTCGGCAAGCGCGTGCTGCCGATGGTCGAGAAGCTCGGCTGCAAGATCGTGCAGGAAGCCGATGTCGAGAACGAGCAGAGCCTGCAGAGCCTGTTCGCGCGCCTGCAGAAGGAATGGGGCCGGCTCGACTTCGTGGTCCATGCCATCGCCTTCTCCGACAAGGAAGAGCTGAAGGGCCGCTACGTCGACACCAGCCGGGCGAACTTCCAGCGCAGCCTCACCATCTCCTGCTACTCCTTCACCGAGATTGCGCGCCTCGCCCTGCCGCTGATGACCGAGGGCGGCAGCCTGATCACGCTGACCTACGAAGGCGCCACGCGCGTCATGCCGTCCTACAACGTGATGGGCGTCGCCAAGGCGGCCCTCGAGGCGAGCGTGCGCTATCTCGCGGCCGATCTCGGCCCGCAGGGCGTGCGGGTGAACGCCATCTCCGCCGGCCCGATGCGCACTCTCGCGGGCGCCGTGATCGGCGGCGCGCGCTACGTCTATCGCGTCTCGCGCGAGGCCTCGCCGCTCCGGCGCAACGTCGAGCTCACCGACGTGGGCGGTGCCGCGCTCTACTATCTCTCCGACCTCAGTGCCGGGGTCACCGGCACCGTGCACTTCGTCGATGCCGGCTATCACGCGATCGGCCTGCCGCATGATGGCAGCGCCGTGCCGAGCGACAACGGCGAATGATCGCCGTCACGGAACAGCTCGCACACAAATAAAAACGGCGGCTCGTTGGAGCCGCCGTTCTTTTTCGAGAGTGCCTGAGTCTACTCGGCCGCGGGAGCGTCCGCCGGCTGCGGCTTGTTCGAGATGTCCTCGCCCGTCTCCTGATCGACGGCCTTGATGCTGAGACGCACCTTGCCGCGATCGTCGACGCCCAGAACCTTGACCTTCACTGGGTCGCCTTCCTTGACGACGTCGGTTACCTTGGCGACGCGGCGCGGCGCCAGCTCGGAGATGTGCACGAGGCCGTCGCGCGCGCCCAGGAAGTTCACGAAGGCGCCGAACTCGACGGTCTTCACGACCTTGCCGGTGTAGATCACGCCGATCTCGGGCTCCGCGACGATGCCCTTGATCCAGTCGATGGCGGCCTGGCCCTGCTTGGCGTCGACCGCGGCGACCTTGATCGTGCCGTCGTCCTCGATGTCGATCTTGGTGCCGGTGGTCTCGGTGATCTCGCGGATCACCTTGCCGCCGGTGCCGATCACTTCACGGATCTTGTCCTTCGGGATCGTGAACATCGTGATGCGGGGCGCCGTATCCGCGACGCTCTCGCGCGCGCCGCCCAGACCCTTGGACATCTCGCCCAGGATGTGGATGCGGCCGTCCTTCGCCTGGCCGAGAGCGACCTTCATGATCTCCTCGGTGATCGAGGTGATCTTGATGTCCATCTGCAGCGAGGTGATGCCCCGTTCGGTGCCGGCCACCTTGAAGTCCATGTCGCCGAGGTGATCCTCGTCGCCCAGGATGTCCGACAGGACGGCGAAGCGCTCGCCTTCCTTGATCAGGCCCATCGCGATGCCCGCCACGGGGCGCTCCATCGGGACGCCGGCGTCCATCAGCGACAGCGAGCCGCCGCAGACGGTGGCCATCGACGAGGAGCCGTTGCTCTCGGTGATCTCCGACACGATGCGGATCGTGTACGGGAACTTCTCCTTCGACGGCAGCATCGGGCGCAGCGCGCGGAAGGCGAGCTTGCCGTGGCCGATCTCGCGGCGGCCGGGCGACCCCATGCGCCGCACTTCACCCACCGAGTAGGGAGGGAAGTTGTAGTGCAGCATGAAGTTTTCGCGGTACTCGCCCTCGAGCGCGTCGATGATCTGCTCGTCCTGCCCGGTGCCGAGCGTGGCAACCACCAGGGCCTGCGTCTCGCCGCGGGTGAACAGCGACGAACCGTGCGCGCGCGGCAGGATGCCGACCTCGGCCACGATCGGACGGACGGTCTTGGTGTCGCGGCCATCGATGCGCTTGCCGGTGTCGAGAATGGCGGTGCGCACGACGTCGGCCTCGAGGTTGCCGAACTGCTCGCCGAACGCGGCCAGCGCCTCGTCGTTGCCTTCGAACAGCTTCTTGGCCTCGATCTTGACGGCACCGATCTTGGCCTGGCGGGCCTGCTTCTGCGTCTCGGCGAAAGCATCGACCAGTCTGGCGCGCATGTCGGTCTTGAGCTTGGCGGCCACGGTCTTCGACACTTCCGACGGATCGGTGAGCGGCAGCGGATCCTTGGCGGCATGCTCGGCGAGCTGGATGATCGCGTCGATCACCGGCTGGAACGAACGATGGGCTTCCATGACGGCGCCCAGCATGACTTCCTCGGAAAGCTCCTGGGCTTCCGACTCGACCATCAGCACGCCTTCCTTGGTGCCGGCGACGACGAGATCGAGCGTGCTCGTCTCGAGCTGGGCCAAGGTCGGATTCACGACGTACTTGCCGTCGAGGTAGCCGACGCGCGCGGCGCCGATCGGACCCATGAACGGCACGCCGCTGATCGTCAGCGCCGCGGACGTGGCGACCATCGCCAGGATGTCGGGATCGTTCTCGAGATCGTGCGCGAGCGTGGTCACGACGACCAACGTCTCGTTGCGATAGCTCTCGTGGAACAGCGGCCGGATCGGACGATCGATCAGGCGCGAGGTCAGGATTTCCTTCTCGCTCGGACGTCCTTCACGCTTGAAGAAGCCGCCCGGGATCTTGCCGGCGGCGAACGCCTTTTCCTGGTAGTTCACAGTCAGCGGGAAGAAATCGAGGCCGGGCTTCGGCTTCTTCTCGAACACGACCGCCGCCAGCACCGTGGTGCCGCCGTAGGTCGCCATCACCGCACCGTCGGCCTGGCGCGCGATCTTGCCGGTCTCGAGCACGAGCTTGCGGCCCGCCCATTCGACTTCCTTGCGGAATACTTTGAACATGTCTGACATTTCCATCTTCCTTTCCTACACGGTCGCCCGCCCCCGTCCGGATGCGACCGCCCGCCGGCGCCCTTGCGCCGACAGGACCGGGCCAGGCCTTTGCAACAAGCCCCTGCCTTCCCGGTTACTGCGAAGTCGTGGCGGCCGGCCGAACTTGACGGGAACCGGACGTCACGACACGAAAAGGCCTCGCCGAGACGGCGAGGCCCTGATGACTAGCGGCGCAGACCCAGACGCTCGATCAGCTTGTCGTAGCGCGTGGAGTCGCGGTCCTTGAGATAGTCGAGCAAACGACGACGCTGGCCGACCATCTTGAGCAGGCCGCGGCGCGAATGGTGGTCCTTCGCGTGGCCCTTGAAGTGCTCGGTGAGGTTGGTGATGCGTTCGCTCAGGATCGCGACCTGTACTTCCGGCGAACCGGTGTCGCCTTCGCCCTGAGCATACGACTTAATCAGCTCCGCCTTGCGGTCTGCCGTAATCGACATCGGATTCTCCTGAAAACTAAAGGTTGAAGACCCGCACCGGCTGGAGGGAAACGCCGTCCGAACGGACCAGCGCCACCAGCTTCTGACCGCATTCGGCGCGAACGAGTGCGCCGGACGGGGGTACGTCCCGGGTCAAGATGACTGGCTGGCCTTGGCGCAACCGATCGGCTTGGGCCTCCGTCAGGGCCAGCGCCGGGATGTCGTCCAGCGCGGTCGCAACGGGAGCCAGGGCCCCGAGAAGCGGCGGAATATGCCCGAGGGCCTCCAGTTTGGGAAGCGAAATGGACCCTTCTTCGCGAAACGGCCCGGCGACCGTCCGACGCAAGGCCGACAGGTATCCGACCGTGCCCAGGACCAGCGCCAGATCGCGGCCGAGGGACCGGATATAGGTGCCCTTTCCGCATCCGACCACGAAATCTGCGTGGTCGGCGTCGGGACGGGCGAGCAACTCCAGCCGCTCGATCGTGACCTTGCGCGCCTTGAGATCGACCGGCTTGCCGGCGCGCGCCAGGTCATAGGCCCGCTCGCCGTCGATCTTGAGGGCGGAAAAGGCGGGCGGCATCTGGTCGATCTCGCCCACGAAAGCCGGCAAGGCCGCCCGGATCGCAGCGTCGGTCGGACGCGCGTCGCTCGTGGCCGTCACCTCGCCCTCGGCATCCTCGGTCGAGCGCGCCTGGCCGAAGCAGAGCGTGAACCGGTATTCCTTGCGCCCGTCCATCACGAAGGGAACGGTCTTGGTCGCCTCGCCCAGCGCGATCGGCAGGATCCCGGTCGCCAGCGGATCGAGCGTGCCACCGTGGCCCGCCTTGGCCGCGCCGAACAGCCAGCGCACGCGGCCGACCGCCGTCGTCGAGCCCATGCCCAGCGGCTTGTCGAGCACGACCCAGCCGTCGACCTTGTTCTTGAGACGCTTCACTCGTCCTTGATGTCGCGTGCGACGTCGGGCCGGCGCAGCAGCGCGCCGATCTTGTCGGCCTCGTCGAAGGTGCGATCGAGCTGGAAGCGGATCTCGGGCGCGCTGCGCAGGCCTGCCTTCTCGCTCACCCGGGCGCGGAACCAGGGGGCTGCGCGCTTCAGCGCCGCGAGCAGCCGTTCACTGTCCTTGCCGCCCAGCGGCATCACGAAGGCGATGGCGTTGCGCAGGTCGGGGCTGACGTCGACCGACGTCACGGTGATCGAGGCCTCGCGCAGATCGGGATCGCGCATGTTGCCACGCTCGAGGAGATCGGCGAGCAGATGCCTGATCTCCTCGCCGACGCGCAGCTGGCGTTGACCAGGCGCGCGATGCTCTTTGTCGGACGAGCGGCCCCGAGGCATGGCGCTACTCCGTTCGCTCTTGTTGTTTGTCGGACGGTCCGCCGGCCCTAGAGGGTCGGCGCGACCGACTCGACGTCGAAGCATTCGATCACGTCGCCGACCTTGATGTCGTCGTAGTTTTCGAACGCCATGCCGCACTCGTAACCGGCCTGCACTTCGCGGACTTCGTCCTTGAAGCGACGGAGCGTCTTGAGCGTGCCCTCGTGGATCACGACGCTGTCGCGCAACAGGCGAACCTTGGCGCCGCGCTTGACCATGCCGTCGGTGACCATGCAGCCCGCGACGTTGCCGGCCTTGGTGACCTTGAAGACTTCGCGGATCTGCGCGTTGCCGATGAGGGTTTCCTTGTAGGTCGGATCGAGGAGACCGACCATCAGGGCCTGCATGTCCTCGGTGACCTTGTAGATGATGCTGTAGTAGCGGATGTCGATCTTGTCGCGCTTGGCGATCTCGCGGGCCTGCGGGTTCGCGCGCACGTTGAAGCCGATCAGCAGCGCGCCCGACGCCTTGGCGAGCGTGATGTCGGCCTCGCTGATGCCGCCGACGCCGCTATAGACCACCTTGGTCTCGACCTTGTCGGTCGAGAGCCGGGAAATCGCACCCGCCAGCGCCTCGGCAGAACCCTGCACGTCGGCCTTGATGAGGACCGGCAGCTCCTTGGCCGTGCCCTCGCGGATGCCCTTCATCATCTCTTCCAGCGTGCCGCGGCCGCCCGCGACCTTGGCAAGCTGGGTCTGGCGATCGCGACGCACGCGGAAGTCGGCGATCTCGCGCGCACGCGCTTCGCTTTCGACCACGTGGAACTCGTCGCCGGCCTGCGGCGTGCCGTCGAGACCCAGGATCTCGACCGGAACGGCCGGAGCCGCGCTCTGGATGGCGCTGCCATGATCGTCGATCAGGCGGCGCACACGGCCCCACACGGCGCCGGCCACGAGAACGTCGCCGACCTTGAGCGTGCCACGCTGGACCAGCACCGTCGCCACCGAGCCGCGACCCGGATCGAGCTGGGCTTCGATCACGACGCCGTCGGCCATGCGGTCGGGATTGGCCTTGAGTTCGAGCACTTCGGCCTGCAGGAGGATGGCCTCTTCCAGCTTGTCGAGGTTCGTCTTCTTGGTTGCCGAAACCTCGATCGACTGGATGTCGCCGCCGAGTTGCTCGACCTGGATCTCCTCGCGCAGCAATTCATTCTGGACGCGGCTCGCGTCGGCACCCGGTTTGTCCATCTTGTTGATGGCCACGATAATCGGCACGCCCGCGGCCTTGGCGTGGGCGATCGCTTCCTTGGTCTGCGGCATGACGCCGTCGTCGCCGGCCACGACCAGCACGACGATGTCCGTCACCTTGGCGCCGCGCGAACGCATGGCCGTGAAGGCTTCGTGGCCCGGCGTGTCGAGGAAGGTGATCTTCTGGCCCGACGGCAGGCTGACCTGATAGGCGCCGATATGCTGGGTGATGCCGCCGGCTTCGTGCGCCGCCACGTCGGTGGCGCGCAGCGCGTCGAGCAGCGAGGTCTTGCCGTGATCGACGTGGCCCATGATCGTGACCACCGGCGGCCGCGGCAGCATCGTGTCGTCGGCATCGGCGGCCTCGGCGAGGCCGGTCTCGACGTCGCCTTCGGCGACGCGCTTGAACTTGTGGCCCATCTCCGTCACCACCAGCTCGGCGGTGTCGGCATCGATCGGCTGGTTGATGGTCGCCATCACGCCCATGCGCATGAGCGTCTTGACCACGTCACCGCCGCGCTCGGACATGCGCTGCGCGAGCTCCTGCACGGTGATGCTCTCCGGGATGGTGACCTCGCGGAACACCTTCTGCTGGGGCTCGTCGCCGCCTTCGCGACGGCGTTCGCGCTCGAGGCGGCGACGCTGCTGCGCGACCGACCGGCTGCGGAAATCGTTTTCGCCGGCGACGGCGCGGCCGACGTCGATCTTGTCGGAACGGCGCTTCGGCGCCTCGCGGCGCGCACCCGGCGGCTGCGGCAGGCGCTTGGGCGGCGCGGCGGCCGGACGCATCGGTGGACGGCGCAGCGCACTGGCGGTGCTGGGCGCCGGCGAGCCGGGCGGGCGACGCACGATCGTCGGACCGCCGGGAGACGGCGTGCCGGTTTCAATTTCCTGGGCCTGGCGCGCAGCCGGCGTCGTCGGCGCGGAGGTCGCGGCCTGATCGAGGCGCTTCTGCACCAGGACGTCGGCCTTGCGCTTGATCTCGTCCTCGGCCTTCTTGCGCGACTCTTCCTCGGCGAGGCGCTTCTTGTGCTCCTCCTCGGCAATCTTGCGGGCCTTTTCCTCGGCCGCACGGCGGGCGCCTTCGACGGCGGCCTTCTCGCGCGCGATCACGGCGTCGCGGTCGGCACCGACCAGGGCGCGGGCGCGGGCTTCCTTCTCTTCCTCGGTCAGCGTCTTCAGAACGATGCCGCGGTTGTTGACCGGGCTGGCCGGACGCGCCGCAGGAGCGGCTGCCGGCGCGCGCGGCGCAGGAGCGGTGCCGCCCAGCTTCAGGGTGCGCGCGGTCGGCGCGGCGGGCGCGGCTTGCGGTGCCGGGGTCGGGGCCTGGGCCTGGGGCGCCGGTGCGGGGGCTGCCGCGGCGGGTGCAGCGCCTGGCGGGCGCTTGACAGGCTTCTTGACCTCGACCGTCACAGAGCGCGTGCGCCCATGCGAGAATTTCTGGCGCACCTGGTTGGCGTCGGTCTTCGACGCGGCGCCGCTACGCGATGCCGTCGAGAGGCTGAGCGGCTTGGTCGATTTGTTTTCTTCTTTTTGCTCGGTCATTCGCTTGTTGTCCTTGGTCCGATCCGGCCCGTCAACCGGCGCTATTGAGGCGGTAACCGCGCCACCGCGCCGCGCCACCCGCAATACGTTCAATGAACTGACCCGACGCGTCGTCGCGCGCCACGGCCACATAAACCGCCTGGTCGCGTCCGAAGACGCCACCCAAAATTTCCCTGGTCCCAAGCCGCTCCAGCGGCAGGCCAGTCTTCGTCAGTTTTGCCAGACCGTCTCCATCGGCTTCATCGGCCACGATCAACAGGCCCGCACGGCCGTGACCCAGCATCTGCTCCACTCGCACGAACCCCGCGACCGCCCGGCCGGCCC
>OUNM010314407.1_pt1 | contig 16565 bp, 13 predicted proteins | sample 1769961 | NCBI WGS metagenome assembly OUNM01 (sample SAMEA3914820, study PRJEB12502) | metagenome | biome: forest; material: soil | place: USA | collected 2012-03-12 | depth 0.3 m
ACGGCATGTCTTCTTCCGGCACGATGCGGGCGACAACGCCCTTGTTACCGTGGCGTCCGGCCATCTTGTCACCCACCGAGAGCTTACGCTTGGAGGCGATGTAGACCTTCACCTGCTTGATGATGCCGGGATCGATGTCGTCGCCGCTCTCGATCTTGTCCATGGACATCTCGTGCTCCTGGTCGAGCTCCTGGAACTTGTGCTCGAACTGGCCGATGATCTCGCGGATTTTGTTGCGGATCGGCGAGGGATCGATGTCCACGTGATCGTACACCTGCGCGAGTTTGCGCAGCAGGGTCTTGGTGATCTTGCGGTTGGCCGGGATGATGATTTCGCCGGTCTGCGCATTGACGACGTCGAGCGGGATCTTTTCGCCGAGAAGGATGTTCGAGAGAGCCTCGGTGAGCTGCTCGTGCAGCTCTTCCTTCTTCTTCGTGTAATCCTCTTCAATCGCCTTGGACTGGCGCTTGGCTTCGGCCGGCGAGAGTTTCACACGGGCGATCTCCTTGCGGCTCGAGACCTTCACATCCATGACGATGCCGTAGGTGCCCGAGGGAACCGTCAGCGAGGTGTCCTTCACGTCCGCGGCCTTTTCACCGAAGATGGCGCGCAGGAGGCGCTCTTCGGGGGCGAGTTCCGTTTCGGACTTCGGAGTGATTTTGCCGACGAGGATGTCGCCAGGTTTCACTTCCGCGCCGACGCGGATGACGCCGTCCGGACCGAGGTTGCGGAGAGCTTCCTCGGAGACGTTCGGAATATCACGAGTGATTTCTTCCGGTCCCAGCTTGGTGTCGCGGGCGCCGATCTCGAATTCGTCGATGTGGATGGAGGTATAGATGTCCTCCTTCACGACGCGCTCGGAGATCGTGATGGCATCCTCGAAGTTGTAGCCATTCCAGGGCATGAACGCGACGAGCACGTTGCGGCCAAGGGCCAGCTCACCGGCTTCGCAGTTCGGGCCGTCGGCGATGACGTCGCCCTTCTTGATCTTCTGGCCCTTCTTGACGATCGGGTGCTGGTTGACGCAGGTGCCGGCATTCGACCGCATGAACTTGCGCAGGTCGTAGATGTAGATGCCGCTTTCCGGGTCATGCTTGAGCTTCTTCTTCGTCTCAGGCACTTCGCCGTCCTCGGTGATGATGATCTGCTCAGCCGTGACGCTGGCAACCTTGCCAGGGCCCTCGGAGACGACCACCGCCTTGGAGTCGCGGGCAACATTGCCCTCCATGCCGGTGCCGACGAGCGGTGACTCGGAGACGAGCAGCGGCACGCCCTGGCGTTGCATGTTCGAACCCATCAGCGCGCGGTTGGCGTCGTCGTGCTCAAGGAACGGAATGAGCGCGGCGGCGACCGAAACGAGCTGCTTCGGCGAGACGTCCATGTAGTGGACCTTGCTCGGCTCGACTTCCAAGAAGTCGCCACGATAACGGACGGCGATCTTCTCGGTGAGGAACTTGCCTTTTTCGTCGATCGGCACGTTGGCCTGAGCGACGAGGAAGGCTTCTTCCTGGTCACCGGTGAGGTAGTCGACCTTCTCGGTCACGCGGCCATCGACCACCTTGCGGTAAGGCGTCTCGATGAAGCCGAAGTCGTTGATCCGGGCGAAGGTGGACATCGACGAGATAAGACCGATGTTTGGACCTTCAGGCGTCTCAATCGGGCAGATACGGCCGTAGTGCGAAGGATGCACGTCGCGGACTTCGAAGCCGGCGCGATCACGGGAGAGACCGCCTGGTCCAAGGGCCGACAGACGGCGCTTGTGGGTCAACTCGGCGAGCGGGTTCGTCTGGTCCATGAACTGCGAGAGCTGGGACCGGCCGAAGAAGTCGCGGATGACCGCGGAAAGTGCCTTCGGATTGATCAGCTTCTGCGGGGTCATGCCCTCGATGTTCACATCGAACAGGGTCATGCGCTCCTTGACGAGGCGCTCCGTACGGGCCAGGCCGACACGGCACTGGTTGGCGAGGAGTTCGCCCACGGTCCGGACGCGGCGGGAACCGAGGTGATCGATGTCGTCGAGCGTGCCTTCGCCACGGCGCAGGCCGATGAGGTACTTCATCGCGGCGATGAAGTCTTCCTTCGTCATAATGCGCTCGTCGAGCGAGACTTCGATGCCGAGCTTCTGGTTGATCTTGTAGCGACCGACGCGGCCAAGATCGTACTTCTTCGGATCAAAGAAGAGGCGCTTGAGCAGGCCACGAGCGTTCGGGATCGTTGGCGGATCGCCAGGGCGCAGACGGCGGTAGATGTCCTTCAGAGCCTCTTCCTCATCATGGGCCGGATCCTTCTTGAGGGCCTTGATGATGGTGTCGTCTTCCTTGGTGTCGACAACGGAGACGTCCTTGACGCCAAGAGCGATGATCTGGCGAATGGTCGCCTTGGTCAGCGGCTCGAAGGCGCGAGCCACGGTGATCTCGCCGTCGCGGACGTCCGAGATGAGCACCTTTGTCGCGATCTCTTCTTCCTCGAGCGACTCGCTGAGTTTGAGCGACTCGATGTTGTAGAAGAGCTTGACGATTTCCTCGTCGCTACCGTAGCCGAGGGCGCGCAAGAACGTGGTGGCGAGGAACTTCCGACGACGCTTGCGGCGGTCGAGATAGATGTAAAGGAGGTCGTTCGTATCGAACTGCACCTCGAGCCAGGAACCGCGATCAGGAATGATGCGGAAGGAATAAAGGATCTTGCCGTTGAGGTGAATCGACGACTCGAAAGCGATACCCGGGGAGCGGTGGAGCTGGGAAACAACGACGCGCTCGGCGCCGTTGATGACGAACGTTCCCTGCGGGGTCATGAGCGGGATTTCGCCCATGTACACTTTCTCTTCCTTGGTGCCCTTTTCTTCCTTGAGAGCGAAGGTCACGTAGAGGGGCGCCGAAAAGGTCTGCCCTTCACGCATGGCCTCGCGAATGCTAAGCTTGGGCTCGCCGATCTCGTAGGACGCAAAATCCAGCGTCACTTTTTCGTCGTAGCTCTCAATCGGAAAGACCTCCTTGAAAACCGATTGCAGGCCGATTTCTTTCCGTTTGGCGAAAGAAACGTCCTGTTGAAGAAACTCCACGTAGGAGTTGAGCTGGATTTCGATGAGATTTGGCGGCTCCGTGCCTTCCTTGATTTTGCCGAAGTTGATGCGCTCTGACATGATGAGGACTGCTTTCTGCTGTTGGTAAAAAAACCGCGGGCGAAAAAACCGCACAGGCGCAAAATGCGCAGAGAAAATCTTCTTGTCTGAGAAGAAGTTTCTCTACGCCTTCGAGTCTATGCGGTTGGAAATCAGCTTTGCGGGAAAGTGGGACCGGAAACTTGGGTCAGCCCAGCCAGCACGGCAAGAACTTTTTTCGAAATATTTTTGTGGCACTTTCGAAAATCGCTGAATTGGGTCTCCCGCAGCGAAGCTGCTGTTGGAACATAGGGTGCCTCCCAGACCAAATATACCAGCCACGTCAAATCGGCCGTTTCCCGCGCCCCCCCGTGCGAATCGCCAAAGGTTTCGTTTTGCGACGGATCGTAGCGAGTGAGGCGCTATCGAGAACCGCAGGTTCCAGAGTGCGCCTCATCTTTCGCTCAACTCAAAGGCCTTCGGGCCGCCCCTCAATCCCCAAACAGCCATGCACCTTCGTCCGCTCCTTATCATTCCCCTCCTCGTTACCGCGACCGCGTTCGCTGATTTACCGCCCGTTCCGGCGCAGCCAATTGCCAAGAAGAAAGACCTACTTTTCTCCGACGACTTCCAAGGCGCCGAGCCGGCCAAGGTCTGGCATCAGGTGGTGCCGACGTTCACGGTCGAAAATGGAGCGCTGAAAGGAACGCAGACGCGTGACAAGAATATCCCCGCAGTCGATGGCAAACCGGCGGTGACCGCACACGCAGCGGTGCATGGCCTGGAGATCCCAACCAAGGACAGTGTCGTGGAAGTCAAAATCCGCTTCGATGGCGCGTCGATGATCGATGTCGAATTCGACGATCGCCAATACACCGGCTCGCATTACGGCCATCTTTGCCGCGCACAAGTCCGACTCAACGGCGTAACCATCATGGACGAGCGCGATGGCAACATGCGCAATGACATTTACGAGATGAGCAAGGATCCGACAAAGAAAGACGAACGCGCCAAGCTGCTCGCGGGCCGGAACGTAACTTATCCAGTGAAACTCGAAGCCGGCAAATGGTACACGCTCGGCGTGGAGACGGTCGGCGACACAATGCGCGTAACCATTGATGGACAGCCCACCGCATTCCTGAAGTCCTCCGGCATCGGTCACGCAACCAAGTCAAAGATTGAGCTCGGTGTCGCGGGCAAGGATGGCCTCTTCGATGATATCAAGGTCTGGAACGCAGAGCCGGCGGCTCAGTAACTGGCAGTCGACTTAACTTAGCTTTCGGCGGCACGAACTCCCGGCCCTGACGGCTCCAAGATTCTTGCCTCAGAGCGCGGTTCCGGATAAATCCCGGCCGACGCTTTGAGGCATATGAATATTCGGAATAGCAGCAGAAGACTTATCGAGGTGGTGGACAAGAACATCGCCTTGCAATCCCGTCAGCAGGCCGTCCGGCCATCACTGTGTTCGCCCCGTGCTGGGCGAACCTTCGCTGTCATACAGGGCACGATCACTGGCGCGCTTTTCTCGGCCGCCGCCCTGCTTCTCTGGCAACCTCCTTTCGCCAAGGCCGACCCGAAGCTTCTGAAGTCGGCAGAGGAGAGCAATTTCTTCTCTGCTGACTTCGTTCAAATGCTTGCCTCGGAACCGAAGGCAGACCTGAACCTGACTCGCGATGCGCATGGACGCACGGCGTTGCACGTTCTGATAAGCCGGAGCCATCAGGCCCGGACGCTTGCCCTGCTGCTGTACGGCGCGGATGTGAACGTCAAGGACGAGCATGGCAGAACCCCGATCTTCGAGGTCATGGATGCGCATGATCCAACGTGGAACGGTGATTCCGACCAGATGAATCTGGAAATGCTCACGGCCCGCGGCGCGAATCTCAATGCAAAGGCAGACGACGGCCTGACGCCGCTCGCGCTGGCCGTGCGAAACAGCGACTACCGCAAGGCGGCATTTCTGATCGCGCATGGAGCGGCAATCACTCCGGAGGGTGTAGCTGACGAAATGCAGGCGCTCGCGATCGCCCGTTCCAAGGCGGACCAGCGGATGATTTCGCTACTCGAGCCGCCGAAAAAGGAGGAATCTGCGCCAGTCGAGGCGGGAGCGAAAATCGACCCGCAGCAAATTTCCAAGGCTCTCATCGCGGGGGATCTGGCCGCAGTCAAGAAGCTGATCGACGCCGGGTGGGCAATCAATGAGCGCGACGACAAGGGCCGTACCGCCCTGTTTCGCGCAGTCGAAGACAAGCGAGCCGATCTCGTGAGCCTGCTCCTTTTCGCCGGAGCCGATCCAAACATCGCCGACAACGCCGGAATAAGTCCGCTCATGGCCAGCGTGCGTTTGCTGAACATCGATGGCCAGCGCATGACCGGCATGCTGCTTCTCAAAGGGGCCAACGTCCACGCGACGGCCAAAAACGGCACCACGGCCCTGACCACCGCAGCCGCCGCCGGACATGACATCGGCGTCCTTGCACTGATCGCAGCAGGAGCCAGCCCGTTTGAAGTGACTCCAAAGGGTTCGCTGATGCTCTATGTCACCCATGGCCCGACTGCCGGACTCCTGAAGGCATTTGGATTGCAGCCGACGGAAAAGAAGCCCGAGACCAATCCGGTCGCGATCATGTTCGAAGCTGCGAAACGCGGCGACGTGCCCGGGGTCGAGAAAGCGCTGGATGGTGGAGTGAAGCCCGATGCGAAATTTGGCGGCGAACCGACCGCCTTCGATTGGGCCGTGTGCTACGGGCAATTCGAGGTCGTAGATCTGCTTCTCAAGCGCGGCGTCGACGTGAACCACCAGTACGCAACCAGCGGAGAGCATCCCCTGCACATGCTCGCGTCGTGGGGCGATGCCGGCGGGGAGTCGCCGAGAGTGGGCGCCGAAAATATCGAGAAACTGCTCGCACGTGGCGCGAATCCCAATATCGCGAGAAAGGACGGCACCACTCCGCTCATGGTGGCTGCCAAGGAAGGCGCTACCGGTCCAATCGTCGAGGCACTGCTAAATGGAGGCGCCGACATTAACGCGCGCAACAAGGCCGGCCTGACTGCGTTGGGAGTCGCCCGCAAATACGGGCGGACAGAGATGGGATCGTTCCTCGAATCCCGCGGCGCAAAGGAGTAAGGCACTCCCCTCGCCCGCTGAATTCAGAAAATCCTGATCAAAGCGCTCCGAGCACGGCAGCGAGAAGCCCGGGAAACCGGGCTTCCAGGTCGTCCCAGCGGAGGCAGTTGATGAGTTCCTTACCCTCGCGGCGCGTCGAGACTACGCCCGACTCACGCAGGACTCGGAAATGGTGCGAGAGCGAAGATTTCGCCATCGGAATCGACACCGCTCCACAGGCGCGCTCGCAGCCCGCAAGCTGGCGCACGATGTCGAGCCGGACTCCATCGCTCAGAGCATAGAGGACGGCTGTCAGCGCGAGATCTTCGCGGCGCGGTTCATTGGGCAGAGTGCGGCTCACAACGGATTCAGACGTGTCACAATGACGCCTGCCGCTTGCATTCGCAAATCATTTCGATTATCGTCGAACTGTCGAAATGAAACAGTGGAAGCGACCAAGCTTCCGCAACCCATCCATGCAAATGAACGAACCCATTCACGTTAATGAAAGCAGCTTCGAGACAGCGGTGATCAAATCGCCAGTGCCGGTCCTCGTCGATTTCTGGGCTCCCTGGTGCGGGCCGTGTAAGATGATCTCGCCGGTCCTCGATGAATTGGCCAAGGAAGGCGAAGGCCGCTTTCGCATCGCCAAGGTCGATGTGGACGAGAACCCGGGACTCTCGGTTCAATTCGGGATCCGGGGCATTCCGGCACTTCTGTTCTTCAACGGCGGCAAGCTGCAGCATCAGATCGCCGGGCTAACATCGAAGGGCGTGCTCTCGGCGAAGCTCGAGGAGCTCGCCGCGCAGAAGGCGAGCTAAGAAGGCAGATTTCCGTTTTAAAAAGCGGCGGGTCGATTCGGCCCGCCGCTTGAAGCTTTTGGTCCGTAGTTAGATAGTTCGGGACTACATCAAACGGAGTTCATGGAACCAAAAATGCGACCGCCAGCACCCCGACCGCTTTGGCTCCGTTGCATTGGAATCGCTGGGTTCGTTCTCAGCCTACCGATTGGCATCTTCGCATTCCTGATCTTCGGCATTGGTGATCTGATTTTGAGGCCGTTTTATCCGCCACGCGGTCCATATTCGGGACCGCCACAAATACTCGAAGTGCTCGTCGGGATATTAGTCGGAGTTCCAATCGTTGGAATACTGCTCCGCATTCTTCTCCGACACCTCCCTCACCACTGACCGTTCACAAGCTGCAAACTCTACTGTTTGCACAGCGAATTTGCGCAGCCACGGCACTGCCCCCCAAAAAAGGAATCGCCGCCCAAGGGGAGGATTTCCACCTGAACGGCGATACCAATACGCGAGCGAAGCCCGCGGAATTTGTCCCGAAAGGACTACTTGATTTCGACCTTGGCGCCAGCCGCTTCGATCTTCTTCTTGATGTCTTCGGCTTCCTGCTTCGTGACACCTTCCTTGAGGGTCTTCGGAGCGCCTTCGACGAGGGCCTTGGCTTCGGCGAGACCGAGGCCGGCGACCGCCGCGCGAACTTCCTTAATGACACCGATCTTGTTGGTGCCGGCGTCCTTGAGGATCACGTCGAAAGCGGTCTTCTCTTCAACCGGAGCAGCGGCTGCAGGAGCAGCGGCGGCGGCGGCGACAGGAGCAGCGGCGCTGACGCCCCACTTCTCTTCGAGAGACTTCACGAGTGCAGCGACTTCGAGGACGGTGAGTCCGCTGAGCTGTTCCACGAGTGCGTTGGTATCTGCCATAACTTTGTACTTAGTCGGTATCGTCGCCCCCCGAAGCATCGGGGAATTTCAGGCGGCAGCCGCCGCTCCGACGAGGAACCATTTGTTTATTTGTTTCGTTACTGACTCGGAACTGCGGAGCGCCCGGGGACGCTCCACGAATTCCGATTTTCTCCCGGCCTGACGGCCGGAAAAAGGGATTGCTTAGGCTGCGGTTTCGGCCGGAGCTTCGGGAGCTGCGTCGGGAGCCGCTTCTCCACCACCCTGCTTGTCGGCGTGCGCCTGGAGGACACGGGCGAGAGCGGAGGCGGGTTCGTTGAGAACGCGGACGAGCTGCGTCGCCGGGGTCTGCAGAAGGGCAAGGAACTGGGACAGAAGGATCTCGCGGGACGGGAGGTCAGCGATGGCTTCGATCTGCTCGGTGGAAACCACGAGCCGGTCGATGATGCCAGCCTTCAGCGTGGGCTTCTTGAATTCCTTCGCGTAGGTCTTCACGACCTTGGCGGCAGCGGCGACGTCCTTGTCACCGATCACGATCGCGGTCTGGCCCGAGAGGGTGCCGAGTTCCGGCAGACCCGCATCGGCTACAGCGCGACGGAGGAAGGTGTTCTTGACGACGTGGCAGCGGGCGCCGACGCCGTGGAGGCGGTTACGGAGCTCCGAAAACTGGTCGACCCGGAGGCCGGCGTAATCGGCAACGAAGAGGAAGGGAGACGCATTGACGCGGCCCTTCAGGTCTTCAACGATATTGGCTTTCTCTGGATGAGGCATGATGTGGCGATTCCGTAAAGGTTAGCTCTTGAGGTAAGGCGCGGCATCAACGGTGACCGCGGGCACCATCGTGGCGGCGAGAGTGATGTTGTCGACGAAGCGGCCTTTGGCCGAAGCGGGCCGGGCCTTGATGACGGCGTCGATGACGGCGGTGCCGTTGTCGACGAGCGCCTGCTCGGAGAAGGAGAATTTTCCAACCGGCACGGCGACGTTGCCGTTCTTGTCGAGCTTGAACTCGACGCGGCCGGCCTTGACTTCCTTCACCGCCTTCGCGGTGTCGTCGGTCACGGTGCCGGTCTTCGGGTTCGGCATGAGGCCGCGCGGTCCGAGGACCTTACCGAGCTTACGGACTTCAGCCATGCACGCCGGAGTGGAGACGGCCACGTCGAAATCCTGGAAGCCCTGCTGGCACTTCTCGACGAGATCCTTGTAACCGACGAATTCAGCGCCGGCTTCGCGGGCTGCAGTGGCGGACGCGCCTTCAGCGAAGACGAGCACGCGGACGGTCTTACCGGAACCATGCGGGAGCGGGCAGGTGCCACGAACCATCTGGTCGGACTGCTTCGGATCGACTCCGAGGCGGAAGGACAAAGTGACCGTCTGGTCAAACTTGGTCGCAGGCATGCTCTTGAGGGTAGAAATAGCCTCGGCGAGCGGATACAGTTTGTTTGCGTCGACCTTCTCTGCGGCGGCGCGGTAGCGTTTTGAGCGGTATTTAGCCATAAAGGTTTGCAGTGCTGACGGGGCTCGCACCGGGCTGATGCCCGACACATACCCCTCCTGCGGGTTTAAGTAAAAGGGCGCAAAGGATGCCTGCGAAAAGGAGGAATGCAAGCGGAATTTGGATGAACCAAGCGTGCAAGAGGCGTTCAGGGAACGCATCTCCTCTAGCCGACGGTCCTCTTACGAAGCCACGACGTGACTATAACGGGCCGTCCGCCGACTCCTCAAGTGCCCGTGCCTGAAGGGCTTTTACCAAATCATCCATCACCCCATCGTATCGGATCGGCGACATCAGCTGCTGTTCGATGATGTTCAGGTCCGTGGTCGGCTCGAGCATTTCCTCCGGGACGTTCGGCGGATCGACAAACTGGATTTGCTGCCCCTCCTCTTGAAGCATTCTCCGCGCAGCGCCATAGGTACTTCGCAAGGCAAATGCAGTGGGCATCTCCGGTGAACCCGGCCGCAAATCTTGGAACATCCCGGCTTCGGCGCTGATTCCTTCCATCCCGCCCATGCTCAAAATCGCCTGCGGCGCCTGATGGAGGAACATCACCATCCTGAGGACTGCCAACGCAGGAGCGATGTCTTGAGGCGCTTTGGAATCGTGCTGCACGAAACGCTGGCACAACTCCATCACGGTCCGTTCGTCCAGACGATGCCGATCCTGGAGTTGGAACCTCTCGAGCGCAGCCCACGGATCGGCTGGCACCCACAAGACTCGAGCAACGTCACTTCGTTCGAGTTCCCGCCGCCCGAGCGGTTCAGGGGCATTTCGGAAGCGCTCCGATTGATACAGCAGGATCGGGCGATGCGATTGGTCCTGGCACGAGAAGTTTGTCGCTGCCGCTTCGACCATTGGGATTACGGAAGGATGTCCTCCAAAGCTCAGTTGTCCGCCATTTCGAAGCAACCGCACCACCAGGCTCGTGACCGCATCCTGAATCCGATCCTGAATCAGCTTCACCATCCGCCGAGGCTCGACTGGGCCCGCAAGAAACGTCTCGCTCCGCGTCAGCGATGGCACGCTCGCTGAAAGGAATATCCGCGGCACAGGAAGCCCATTTCGGCCCAATCGCGGCGTCCAGGGGATCCTCACAGCGCGCCTCCCTCCATCAACTCGAATAACAATGAGATAGCGTCGATATTATAGTAAGTGACATTCCGCTGATCGACAACCCAGTCCAGCTGATCAGTTCTCGCGGAAAGCATGCTATCCGTATGACCTACCACGATGCGCTTGCTAGCCGCCGCCCGACGGTTGCGACACGCTTCGAAAAGTTCCGAGACATCCGGTGGATATGCGGATGGAAAGATTGTGTACTTTCGCGGCGGCGACGGAGATTGCAGCTCCACTTCTATCGAGGAATCGTATTGCGACTCAGTGGATTTCAGCTGGATCGAACCCTTCGCCTGCGTGGCTGCGTCAAGTATCCGTCGGCGGATATCACGCACTCTGCTAACTAGCTCCACGTCGTGCTGCCGAACAATGTCATCAACCAGTTTCCTCAGCACGTCACGGGACATTGCGATTTGCCGCTTCTGGAATCCCGAGACGGACACGAATTCAACATCCGTGCCTGTAAACGAGATCTCTTCGCCTCCAGTAGCGCCAAGTCGGTCCCTTTTTCCATCCGTTTTATTCTCCCCATCCTCATCATCTTTCTCGATGCTTGGTAATTGGAGGATCAACAGCGTAAGTCGCCGCGCCCTCGCAAACAGAATCTCATCCATCGTCCAGTCTGAATTCGGAAAGTCTTCGGAATTGAGCACGATCACCATCGACTTATCCGAGAGATGCTCGAACAGCGATTTCTGGAAATCCACCCCCGGCTCGACCGAGACACGGTCGAGGAAGACATCGAAATTGCGCTCGGTTAGCGCATCGAACAACTGATCTGCGAGCGGCGATGCATCCGTGCGGCGATAGCTAATGAATGCCCGCCGATCCAGCGTCGTCACGCCAGCGCGCGCCAGGATGGTTAGCGCGACCTCCTTGATGGACTTATTCCAGAATGCCACGTTCCGCTTCGCCAGCTCCTCGCTCAGGCGCTCGCGAACGCAGTCTTTGTCGGCAATACGGAAGACCGGCAGGATCCACACGTGATCACGCGCCTTCGCGGCATTGAGGATGCGTTGATCCAGCGTCGCGCGCTGCGGTCCGTTACAGACAAGGACGTGCAGCCAGTTCATCTCACGCGCATCCGCATCCGAGATCCCCTCCCAACTCTTGCTCGCCGACCCGCCCTCCACCGCCTCGAGCTTCCCGAGAAGATCCCTTACTTCAGCGATGAGGGTATGCACCTCCGGTTGCGCGTCGTCAGCATTCACATGAAAGACGATGACGCACGGCCGGGATACCGGCAGGCGCTCGTACTCCTCATACCTCCAGTATCCCGTAGAGTCTCCGGGATTTTCGCCCCCCTGGAAATAAACCCGGACTGAGAAGTCTAGTGACATGGCCAGCTAACTAATGTGCGGCACCCGAGTGGAAGAACCAGAGAGCGAGCGCGACAAGCGGCGACAGCGCGAGAACCGGCGCATGCACCAGCACAACCGCATGCCTCTGCGCTGCCTCTAACCATTCTTCTGGGTCAAGTTCGCCCGGATTCATATCAAAGAGCGTAGCGTCCGGTTTGAGCGCCTTTACCCATAAGCCGCGAAACTGCCGCTCGAGCATGAGATAATACGAATCCAGCGCCCAAAATGCCAAAGCGGGCAGCATCGCAATCAACGCAAGCGCCCAATTGCCATCCTTGACACTGAATCCCAGCACCGCCGTTCCGAGCGCCACGCTCCAGCCCTTCACGACGAATGAATTCGAAGCCATCCGCGCAATCGTCGCCTGCAAGAACTCCAGGTACTTCAATTGATCGTCAGCCATACACGCGAGAGTCTCGCTCTTGCCTAGCGAAAATAGGGCCGAAGGTCAACGCCCATCCGCTATGCAGCGCGCCAATGTCGCCCGCAGTTCACAGGTTGACACTGAGCACATTCCTAACAACCAAAAAAGTACAAACTGCCGAGATACGTTCAGCGAGACACGTCCCCTGTCGTCCCAAACTAACAAGCGCGGCGCCTTCTCGGACCGACGACCGCTATTTCTCGTGCATGAGTTCGACTAGCAGCTTCCGCGCGTCGTCTTTCCCGATGATGAGATTGTCGATCTTCCACGCACCATTCTCGTTCACGAGCTTTGCCGTGCTTTTCCTTGTCTCGTACACCTTCGACTTATCCGCCAGGATCAGCGTAAATGGCACTTCAGCGTGATCGCCTTTCACAGCCGCGGTTCCGACCGTAAACTTGGAGGGCGTGTCCTGGGAATCCGTGAAGAGGTCGCCATCGAGGCCTTCCTGCTCGCCTCCGGTGTTGCGCTTGGCGAACTTCTGGTTGTACGCATGGATGGCCCCAAGGAAGCCCTTCGAGAGCCAGCGCTCTTTCTTGTGCAGGCCCGGACCGACACTGTCGAAATCTTTGAAGTGCGTAGTGTAGAACGCCTGGACGACATCCTTGGGCGAGTCGGCTGTTGCCTTGGGCAACTCGGCCGAGGCATGCGCTTCTTGCTTTGGTGCGGGTTCGGCATGGAGCGCGGAAAGTGGAATCAGCGCAGCAGCCAGCAGGAATTGGATTTGAGTTCGCTTCACGGCGCTTCGTTTACAATGCTTTTCCAGGGTGAATAGCAAGTCATTCCGGAGCGCTCCCCGAGGGGCTCGATTTACCTCACCAGTTACACCGCTCGCGGACCAGCCTCCGGTGCCCAGAGCGCTGGAATCCGAATCTGCCCGCTGTGGGCGTTTGAGGGCCGCCCTTCCCTGAATAGCTGCAGTCAGGTCGTCTCAGCTTAGATAAGCAATACATGATTGATCACTTATCATTAGTCGAAGCACATGCGGACCGGCGGATTACTTCACCTTATCCACCGGAAGGAACGAAATAGATACAGTGATGGCAACCGCACATTCTACTGCCATTGTCCATGGTAATTCGTTACGGCCGAAAGGCTGGCGATTGCGGAAAGGATCGCAAACGGAGAGGACTAGATTTCGATCTTGCAACACCGCTTTGGATTACGATTCTTCGGGCGTGGCTCACCAATCAAGTAATAAAAGCGATCGCGGCAATCGGAATGGAAATTCTCCCCGTAGAAACTCTAAGAAATCACTTAAAAGGCGGTTAATAATTCTTGCTGGTTGTATCGCAACGTCGCTCGCAACAATAGGCGTTGCAATCAGGTCTATCGCCGCGACCAACGTCTTTGATGGGTTGGGAACGACTTGGAATTCTGCGACAAATTGGTCCACAAATATCCTACCGCAATCGTCCGATGCCGTTTTGTTCAATGCGGGATCCCTTGGGACTGGGGTAACCAGTACGCTTGACGGGTCTTACACGTTTCAGACACTGAGCTTTGATATCGGCGCAGCCTCTTTGAACGTTAATGCAAACGCCACATCGACAATCTCACGGAGCGTCACACTTACGGGAGGAACGGATGCGCTTGGAGCGACCGGCACGCTGATCGACCTCAGCAGTTCCACCAGTGGAACTATCAACATGGGTGCTGCGAATGGAACGGGAGTGACGAACATCGTTCTCGACGCGACCGGTGCATTCAAAGTGGGAAATTCCGCTGCCACCCTCAATCTTGGAGCGAACTCGGTCGTTTCGGGCGCATTCAGCCTTTCCAAGACGGGTTCCGGAACCCTCACGCTCGCAGGCGCGAACACATTTGGCGGCAGCGGAAATAGTTTCACGCTCTCCGCGGGGACTCTGAATATCAACAATGCCTCCGCACTTGGAAATGCGGCAAACACCTTCATCATTAGTGGCGGGACGATCGACAACACGAGCGGCGCGGCCATTACGACATCGAATTACGCGCAGACCTGGGCGGCCGATTTCGCTTTCTCCGGAAGCAACGCGCTGAATCTAGGGACGGGGCCGGTGACACTCACCGCAAACCGAACCGTCACTGTGAATGGTTCCGCGCCTCTTACGGTCGGAGGAGTCATCTCGGGCGGCGGCTTTGGATTGACGAAAGCCGGTCCAGGCACGCTCACCCTGACGGGCGCCAGCACGTACACCGGAGCCACGACGGTATTTGGAGGCACGCTCAATCTGGACTTTTCCGCTGCGGGCGCTCCGGCAAGCAACATCATCAATGCATCCAGTAACAGCTCCCCCCTGGTGATGAGTGGCGGCGTTCTCCGGGTGATCGGGAGCAGCTCCGCGGCGAATAGTCAGCAATTCAATGGGATGCAGGTGAGTTCCGGCGCCTCGTCGGCGATTCAACTGGTCTCTGGTGCGAGCCCCCAGAATCTCTCACTCTCGCTCGGCTCCATTTCGAGGAATCTCGGCGGAACGATCGACTTTACGCTCCCCTCTGGCGCCGCGTCCGCGAGCAATGGAATTACGACGACATCAGGAACAGCAAATACACTTCTGGCGAACGGCGCCGCCTATGCCACGGTGGGAGGGAACGATTGGGCGGCAAAGGATGCCAGTAATACCAATGTCGTAGGACTCTCGTCGATCCCAGGCGGCTATGTGCCTGCCACGGCTACATCGCTTTCGGGAAATGCCGATATTGGAGTCGGCCTGAATCCCTCGCTTACCTCGAACGCAACCATCTCCAGCCTGCGTTTGAATCAGCCGCAAGCCACGACTGTTTCGCTGGGTGGCAATACCCTAACAACAGGCGGCATCCTGGTGACTCCGGCAGTCGGTAATAATGCGTCCCTGATCACCGGCGGAACATTGCAAGGTCCGGCGTATCAGGATTTGGTGGTCATTCAAAACAACACGGCAGCCGGGCTTACGATCGCATCGTCCATTACAAACAACGGCACCTCGCCAACTGCGCTGACCAAGGCGGGGCCGGGTACTTTGACACTTACCGGAAACTCGACGTACTCGCTGGGAACCTTTGTGTCCGGCGGCCAATTGAATATCAGCAGTGCAACGGCGATTGGCACCGGCTCGCTGGTCATGTGCGGAGGCAACCTCGATAACACGAGTGGAAGCGCGCTCACCCTCACCACGAATAACCCACAAAATTGGAACCGGGATTTCACCTTTGTCGGTACCAACGATTTGAATTTTGGCACGGGTGTGGTCTCCGTAAATTCGAATCTTTCGGTTACGGTGGCGGGCGGTACGCTCAGCACGGGTGGAAACTTGTCAGGCCAGAACTCAGTACTGACCAAGAGTGGCAACGGGGTTCTGGCATTAAGTGGAAATGCGACGATCGGAACGCTGAATGTAAACGGCGGAATCGTGGATGTGAGTGGCTCGAATCAATCAACGGGAGTTTTGGGCACCCTCAGCGCGATCAACGTGAACAACGGTGGCATCCTGAGGGTTTCCGCCGACAGCGCCCTTACCGGCACGACCGGGGCTACTCCAATCACAGTGAATGCGGGAGGCACTTTGACAGAGGCGAATAACGCTTCTGTTCACATCGCCGGTGTTCTGACACTTGCGGGAGGAACGCTTTCCAGCGCGCCCGCTCCTACAGGGAATGCAGCGAGTCTTGGGACCTTCCTTCTTGATAAAGGACTAGCCGCAGGCGGAACTTCTGCGACGTCCACGATTTCGGCGGTCAATGTTGCACTCACCCAATCAGGAGGAACCGTATTCACCGTAAGCCCTGGCGCGGCGAACGGGATTGACCTGGATGTGACCGGATCGTTCGCGCACACGGCTGGCTCCCTCGATACGGGTCTGATTAAAGTGGGCACTGGTGTGATGAGGCTCAATGGAACCAACACTTATACCGGACAGACGAAAGTCAGTGCGGGCACTCTCGCGCTCGCCGGAAATGCGTCGATCGCCAGTCCCTCCATTTTGGTATCCTCCGGAGCCATCCTCGATGTGTCGGCCCTTTCCGCGGGAAGCTTCTCGATCGGCAGTAATCAAGTCTTGACGGCTGGCCGACCGTCGGGAGTTGGGACCGATATTATCGGGACGGTAGCGACCGCCTTGGGAACACTCGATATTGCAGGCACTGGTACCGCCGGAACTCTTACAATCAACGGAGGCCTGGTTTTGAACGGCGGTTCAGTGAATCTCGATCTAGAGCCTGTCATGAATTTCGGGGGGAAAAGGCTTCTTTAGTAAAGAGAGTGGATGGATCAAATGGAGGATGAAGAGCGAGAAAAGCACCCAACGCA
>OUNM010326707.1_pt1 | contig 16562 bp, 15 predicted proteins | sample 1769961 | NCBI WGS metagenome assembly OUNM01 (sample SAMEA3914820, study PRJEB12502) | metagenome | biome: forest; material: soil | place: USA | collected 2012-03-12 | depth 0.3 m
CGCCGACGGCAAGCGCGTGCCCGCGGCGGCGGTGCTCGCCGCCGCGGGCGTTGCGCCGCTCACGCTCGAGGCCAAGGAAGGCCTGGCGCTGATCAACGGCACCCAGGTCTCGACCGCGCTGGCCCTGCACGGCCTGTTCATGTCCGAGCGCCTGCTGGAAGCGGGGATGGTGAGCGGTGCGCTGTCGCTGGACGCCGCCCGAGGCAGCGACGCGCCCTTCGACCCGCGCGTGCACGCCGTGCGCGGCCAGCCGGGCCAGATCGCGGCGGCGAAGATTTATCGGGAACTGGTGGCCGGCAGCGCGATCCGCGCCTCCCACCTGGTCGGCGACGAGCGCGTGCAGGATCCCTACAGCCTGCGCTGCCAGCCGCAGGTGATGGGCGCGGTGATGGACCTGATCGCCCAGGCCGGCCGCACACTCCTCATCGAAGCGAATGCCGTGACCGACAACCCACTGATCTTCCCGGACGCCGGCGACACCGGCGCGGGCATGATCGTTTCCGGCGGTAATTTCCACGCGGAACCCGTCGCCTTCGCGGCCGACACCCTGGCCCTGGCCATCGCCGAGATCGGCGCCCTGGCCGAGCGCCGCATCGCGCTGCTGATCGATTCCACGCTGTCCGGCCTGCCGCCTTTCCTGGTCAAGGAACCGGGCGTGAACTCCGGCTTCATGATCGCCCACGTGACCGCCGCGGCCCTGGCGTCGGAGAACAAGTCGCTGGCGCATCCGGCCAGCGTCGACAGCCTGCCGACCTCGGCCAACCAGGAAGACCACGTCAGCATGGCCACCTTCGCGGCGCGCCGTCTCGACCAGATGGCGCACAATACGGGTGTCATCGTCGGGATCGAACTGCTGGCCGCGGCGCAGGGTATCGAATTCCACCGTCCGCTGACGAGTTCAGGCCACCTCGAGCACGTGCATGCCCAGCTGCGCAAGCGGGTGGCGGCCTTCGACGAAGACCGCTTCTTCGCGCCCGACATCGAGGCGGCGAAGCGCATGGTGATGGAGGGCGAACTGTCCTCGCAGTGCCGCGAATTGTTCACCGCGCTGCATCCTTAAGCGACAAGGAGGGGTAATGGATTTCAGGTTCAAGGCGGGTAGCCTGCCGCTGCTGGTATCGATGCCCCATGTGGGCACCGACATTCCCGACGACGTGGCCGCGCGCCTGACGCCTTGCGCGGCGGCGCGCGCCGACACCGACTGGCACCTGACGGAGCTCTACGGCTTCGCCCGGGAGATGGGCGCCTCGGTGCTGTCGGCGCGCTGGTCGCGCTACCTGATCGACCTGAATCGCCCGCCGGAAAACACCAACCTCTACCCGGGCCAGGACACCACCGGCCTGTGCCCGGTCGATACCTTCGGACGCGAGCGCCTGTACCGCGAAGGCATGGAGCCGGATGAGGCCGAAGTCCGGCGCCGCCTGGAGCAGTACTGGCGGCCCTACCATCGGCAGCTGCGCGCGGAACTCGACCGCCTGCTGGCCGAGCATGGCAGGGTGGTGCTGTGGGATGCGCACTCGATCGCGTCGATGGTGCCGCGCTTCTTCGAGGGCCGCCTGCCGGACCTGAACTTCGGCACCGCCGACGGCAAGTCCTGCTCGCAGCAGCTGGAAGGCGCGATGATCAAGCTGGTGGACAGCCAGGACCGCTATTCCTTCGTCTTCAACGGCCGCTTCAAGGGCGGCCACATCACGCGCTTCTATGGCAACCCGGCCGCCGGCGTGCACGCGATCCAGCTCGAGATGGCGCAGTGCCTGTACATGAACGAGAGCGCGCCTTTCGACTACCGTCCCGACCTGGCCGGCCAGATCCAGCCGCTGCTGCGCGAGCTGCTCGGCGCGGCCGTGGAGTGGGTGCGAACGTGAGCGCGAACCAGCTGTTTGCGCGCCACGCGCTGCTGCCCGGCGGCTGGCAGGACGACGTCCTGCTGGAATGGGACGATGCCGGCAACCTGACTTCGGTGCGGCCGGGAGCGGAAGGCGGCGCCCGGGTGGTCGATTACGTCCTGCCGGGGATGGTCAACCTGCACTCCCACGCCTTCCAGCGCGCCATGGCGGGACTGGCCGAACAGGCGGGCGACACCAAGGACAGCTTCTGGACCTGGCGCGAACTGATGTACCGCTTCGCCGGCCGCATCACGCCGGAACAGATGGAGGCGGTGGCCGCCCAGCTGCACGCCGAGTGCCTGCGCCATGGCTACACCTCGATCTGCGAATTCCACTACGTGCAGCGCGACCCGGATGGCGAGCTGTATGCGAATCCGGCCGAGACCGCGCTGCGCATCGCCCAGGCCGCGCGCCGCTCCGGCATCGGTCTCACCATGCTGCCCGTGATGTACAGCTACGCCGGCTTCGGCGAGCAGCCCCTGAAACCCGGACAGAGGCGCTTCCGCACCGATCCGGAACTGGTGCTGCGCATCGTCGAGGCGCTTGAACAGCAGCGAGGCCCGCAGATCGAAGTGGGCGCCGCCCCGCATTCGCTGCGCGCCGCCTCCGCCGGCCAGTTGCGCGCGCTGGTGGCGGGCATGCCGGCCGGACGGCCGCTGCACATCCACATCGCCGAGCAGCAGCTCGAGGTCGAGCAATGCGTGGAGGCGCTGGGTGCTCGCCCGGTCGACTACCTGATGAACCAGGTCGAGGTCGACGAGCGCTGGTGCCTGGTGCACGCGACCCATTTGTCGGACGGCGAGACGGCCGCGCTGGCCGCCAGCGGCGCCGTGGCCGGCCTGTGCCCGACCACCGAGGGCAATCTCGGCGACGGCCTGTTCCCGCTCACGCCCTATATCGCCGCCGGCGGCGTGTTCGGCATCGGCAGCGACAGCCATGTGTCCCAGAGCCCGGTCGAAGAGCTGCGCTGGCTGGAATACGGCCAGCGCCTGGCGCGCCAGCAGCGCAACGTCGCCGTCGACGGCGCCTGCCGCGACGTCGGCAGCTTCCTGTGGCAGCAGGCCCTGCGCGGCGGCGCCCGCGCGTCCGGGCGCGCCGTGGGCAGCCTGGAGGCGGGACGGCGCGCCGACCTGCTGGTGCTGGACAGCGCCCACCCGAACCTCGACGGCGCGGATGCCGGCGAGGTGCTGGGGCGCTTCCTGTTCTGCGGTAACGACAACCTGGTGCGCGACGTGCTGGCCGGCGGCCAATGGGTGGTGCGCGACGGCCGCCACGTCGACCAGGATGCGATCGCACGGAATTACACGCAGGCCGTGCGCGCATTGCGCGAAAGGAGTCAGCCATGACCATGCTCATTCCCTATGCCGGCCTGAGTCCGGTGCCCTGGAAGAACGGCGGCGGCAGCACGACGCAGATCGCGGTCTTCCCGCCGGACGCCGGCTTCGAGGACTTCGACTGGCGCATCAGCCTGGCGACGATCGCCGAGGACGGCGCCTTCTCCGAGTTCCCCGGCGTCGAGCGCACCCTGGCCCTGGTCGACGGGCACGGCATGACGCTCGAGATCGACGAGCGGCCGGTGCTGCTGACCAGGGCCGACCCGGTGGCCGCCTTCGACGGCGAATCGCGCGTGGTCGCCAAGCTGAATCGCGGACCGAGCACGGACTTCAATGTGATGACCCGGCTCGAGCGCTGCTACCACCGGTTCGGCCGCCGCGAGCTGAGCGGCGAGTCGCGCTTCATCGCGCGCGCCCCCGTCACCGTGCTGTTCCTGGCCGAGGGCGACAGCCTCGAACTGTGCAGCGACCACCAGCGCATCAACATGGTGCGCTACGACGCCGTGCTGCTCGACCAGGGCACGACCTGGACGCTGCAGGCGGGGCAGGGCGTGATCTTCATCGCCGACATCCATTACTACGACAGCGAGGAAGACCTCGAGGAAGGCGACGGCCACTATGAGTGAGCGGACTGCGAATGTCGACCTCCTGTTCGTCAATGCGCGCCTGGCCACCATGGCCGGCGGCTACGGCATCGTCGAGGACGGCGCGGTGGCGGTGCGCGATGGCCGCATCGCCTGGGCAGGTCCGCGCAGCGAAGCGCCGGCGGCGGCGCGCGAGCACGATTGCGGCGGCCTCTGGCTCACGCCCGGCCTGGTCGACTGCCACACCCACATCGTCCATGCCGGCAACCGCAGCGACGAGTGGGAAGCGCGCCTGAACGGCGCCAGCTACGAAGACATCGCGCGCCAGGGCGGCGGCATCATGTCGACCGTGCGCGCCACCCGCGCCGCCAGCGAAGACGAGCTGCTGCGCCAGAGCGCACCGCGCATCGAGGCCCTGCTGGCCGAGGGCGTGACCACGCTCGAGATCAAGTCCGGCTATGGGCTCGACCTGGCATCCGAAGCGAAGATGCTGCGTGCGGCGCGCCGGGTCGGCTCCATCCTGCCGGTGGACGTGGCCACCACCTTCCTCGGCGCGCACGCGTTGCCGCCGGAATTCGCCGGCCGCGCCGACGACTACATCGATGAGATCTGCGAGCGCATGCTGCCGGCGCTGGCGGAAGAGGGCCTGGTCGACGCCGTCGACGCCTTCTGCGAGCGGATCGGCTTTTCGCATGCGCAGACGGCGCGCGTGTTCGACGCGGCCCGGAAATTCCATCTTCCGGTCAAGCTGCACGCCGAACAGCTGTCCGACCAGGGCGGCGCGGCGCTGGTGGCGGAATACGGCGGCCTCTCGGCCGACCACCTGGAACACCTGTCGGCGCAAGGCGCGGCGGCGATGGCGCGCGCCGGCACGGTGGCGGTGCTGCTGCCCGGCGCCTACTACTTCCTGCGCGAGACCGTGATGCCGCCGCTGGCCCTGCTGCGCAAGGCCGGCGTGCCGCTGGCGGTGGCCACCGACTGCAATCCGGGCACCTCGCCCATGACCTCGCTGCTGCTGGCGATGAACATGGCCTGCACCCTGTGGCGCATGACGCCGCTGGAAGCCCTGCTGGGCGTGACCGCCAACGCGGCGCGTGCGCTGGGCCGCGGCGACATCGGGACGATCGAGCCGGGCAAGCGCGCCGACTTCGTATTGTGGGACATCGCCCGTCCGGCCGACCTGGCCTATGCGATCGGGGCGAATCCCTGCCGCCTGGTCGTCAACGGCGGCGTGCCGCGTGCGCCGCGGGTAAGCCTGGCCAGGTAATCACGGCTATCATGGCGTAGCCCGGCGGCTCATCCGCCGGCTTCACGACATGGAGGCGTATGCGCAGGTTTGCCTTGCTGGTGCTGGTGTGGATGGTCTGCTGTGCGGCGTCGGCGGCCCAGCCGGCCGATCGGGTATTGAAGGTCGGCTCCAAGCGCTTCACCGAGTCCTATATCCTGGGCGAGATCCTGGCGCAGACGGTCGCGCCGGTGACGCGCGTCGAGCATCGCCAGGGACTCGGCAACACCGCCATCGTCCTGAATGCGCTGCGCACCGGCGCCATCGACGTGTACCCGGAATACCTCGGCACGATCGACCTCGAAATCCTTAAGAATCCCAAGCCGACTTCGCTGGAGACCATGCGGAACGCCCTGCGTCCGCTCGGCCTGGGCGTGGGCGTGCCGCTGGGCTTTTCGAACGGCTATGCGCTGGCCACGCGCGGCGACGCCGGCATCACGAGCTTGTCCGGGCTGGCATCGAAGCCGGCCTTCAGGCTGGGGCTGTCGCACGAATTCCTGGGCCGGGCCGACGGCTGGCCGGGGCTGGCCAGCTACTACGGCCTGCCGCAGCAGCCGCGCGGGATCGACCACGGCATCGCCTACGAAGCCCTGAAGCAGCGCCAGGTCGACGTCATCGACATCTATTCGACGGATGCCAAGATCCGCCAGTACGGCCTGCGCGTGCTGGACGACGACAAGCACTACTTTCCGCGCTACGACGCGGTGCTGCTGTACCGGCTCGACCTGCCGCAGCGCTTTCCCCAGGCCTGGCGCGCCCTGCAGGGCCTGGAAGGGAAAATCGGCAGCGATGCGATGATCGCGATGAATGCCGAGGCCGAATTGGAGGGCAAGCCGTTCGCGGCGATCGCAGGCGGCTGGCTGGCCCACGAGGGCGGCAAGCCGATGACAGCCGCCAAGGCGCCGGCCCCGCGCGACGGCCTGCTGGCCAAGACCTTCGGCAACGGCTTTGCGCAACTGGCGCGCCAGCACCTGATGCTGGTGCTGGCCGCGGTGCTGCTCGGCTGTGCGGCCGGGATACCGCTGGGCGTGCTGGCGGCGCTGGCGCCGCGCCTGCGCCAACCGGTGCTGGCGGTGGCGGGGACTTTGCAGACCGTGCCCTCGCTGGCCCTGCTGGCCATCCTGATCCCGCTGCTGGGGCGCATCGGCACTGTGCCGGCGCTGGTGGCCCTGTGCGCCTACGCCTTGCTGCCCATCGTGCGCAATACCTGCACCGGCCTGCTGCAGGTGCCCAGTGGCCTGCGCAACGCCGCGCTGGCGCTGGGCCTGACGCGCCGCCAGGCGCTGCTGAAGGTCGAGCTGCCGCTGGCGGCGCCGGTGATCCTGGCCGGCGTGAAGACCGCCGCCGTGATGAGCGTGGGGACGGCGACCATCGCCGCCTTTATCGGCGCCGGCGGCTTCGGCGAACGCATCACCACCGGGCTGGCGCTGAACGATAACGACATGCTGCTGGCAGGCGCGATCCCGGCTGCGCTGCTGGCCTTGCTGACGCAGGCCGGGTTCGAGCTGGCGGAGCGCCTGCTGGCGCGCCGGCGCCTATAAGGATTGTAGTTTGGAACGTGTAGCGGAAATCGCGCGGTGCAGGATGCGTTCGGCGTGGAAGTCGTTCTCGCGCTGCGCCGCGATGATGTGCAGGCTGCGCGTGTAATTGTCGAGCCGGGACCGCAGCCAGGCCCGGTAGATGATCCGCGTGATCGGTTTGACGCTCAGTTTCATGTCCGTGTCCTCGTCTGGAGGCCACATTGTCATGCAGCTCGGCTTATTGCATTTGTGATAACTCAATCGGGCGCGGCAGTGTTCTGTCAACCGGCGCGAGGGCGTATTTAAGCCTCAGTTAAGCCATCTTAACGGCGCGTTACCGACGTAAGCATTTGTAAGTGAGCATTCCGCCCGGGCTGTCGGGGGCGTATATTGAAGCCGTTGGATTCAAGTCTCCCCTCCCATCTAATTGGGTTCACCCACGGCGCCATTACTGGCCCCGTGGGTTTTTTCTTTTAGAGCGCCGCACAAAGCCTCCATGGCGGCGTTGCATCGTCTCGCCGTACTAGCGTACTGTCTTCGCGGTCCGCCGCTGCGGCGATGCGCCTTGCCCTGAAGGCTTTGTTCGACGCTCTTAAGTTTGATCAGGGTTGCGCCAGCGCCGTCAGCGGCTCGCCGGTCACGCGGCAGATGCGCCAGTCGGGCAGGATCTCTGCGCCCATGGACTTATAGAAATTGATTGCCGGCGTGTTCCAGTCCAGCACCGACCATTCGAAACGGCCGCACCCGCGCTCGACGGCGATGCGCGCCAGGTGCTTCAGCATGCGGCTGCCGTAGCCGTGGCCGCGGTAGGCCTGGCGCACGTACAGGTCTTCCAGGTACAGGCCCTTTTTGGTGAGGAAGGTCGAGAAGTTATGGAAGAACAGGGCGAAGCTCACCACGTCGCCATCGGCCTCGCCGATGATCGCTTCGCAGGACGGTTTCGCGCCGAACAGGCCTTCGTGCAGCAGGGCTTCGGTCGCCACCACCATGTGCTCGAGTTTTTCGAACACGGCGAGTTCGACGATCATCGACATGATGTGAGGAACGTCGGCCGGGGTGGCGGGACGGATGGCAAAAGTGGACTGTTGAGCGGTCATGGTGTTTCGAGGGGTGCGTCGAGCGCATCGTTCAGGTTGACGGAAGCCGCCTTGCGTTTAGGCGTGTACAGGGCCCAGGCGACGCTGCCCAGGCAGACTGCCATGCCCAGCCATTCGATGGGGCCGGGACGGTAGTGTTCGAGCTTGATCGACATGAGCACCGACAGCACCGGCGTGATCACGCCGATGTAGACGGTCTTGGCCGAGCCGATGCGGTTGATCAGCGTGAAGTAGCAGATGAAGGCCACCACCGAGCCGAAGATGGCCAGGTGCAGGAGGCCGAGCACGTAAGGCGTCGTGTGCGGCAGGATGAATTGCTGGCCGCTGGCCAAGCACCACAGCGCGACCATGCAGGTACCCCAGAACATCGACCAGCCGGTGGTCAGGATCAGCTTGCTCGACTGTTCGCGCACCTTGCCGACCACGATGCTGCCGGCCGCGCTGGCGATCGAGGCGCAGATGCCGAGCCCCAGGCCGAGCAGGAAATGGCCCTGGCCACCCTGGCTCAGGTCGTGCAGGGCGCCCTGGATCGAATGCCAGAACAGCAGGGTGACGCCGGCGATCGCACCGACCCCGGCGGTCCAGGTCTTGCGCGGGATCGGCGTGCCGAACACGAAGCGCGACAGCAGCGGCGTCCAGAACACCATCAGCGCGAACAGCACCGCCACCAGGGCCGAGACCACGTACTGTTCGGAGTTGTAAGTGCATACATACGAGAGGCCGAAGGTCAGGAAACCTTGCAGCAAGGTCCACTTTTGCGTGCGCCAGGGCAGCCACAGCTTGTCGCCGCGCGCCAGGCACCAGGCGAACAGCGCCCCCGACGCCAACGCGAAGCGGTAGACGACCGAGACGGCAGGCGGAATCTCGCCCAGCTGCAGGGTGATGGCCCAGAAAGTGGAACCCCAGATCAGGGAGGCAATGGTGAACAGGACGTAGGAAGGCATCCGGAAAGTATACGTGCTTTCCGGAGTTCATTGTGGCGCCAGCCGGGTTTGCTCGACGAATTCGTCGTCAGTGCGTCACGCGGGTCGTATAACCGTTGCTCAGCAGACGCACCCGGTCTCCAGGCCGGAACATTTCGTCGGCCGGCTGGGTGATGGCGCGCAATTCTCCGTTGTCGAGGCGGACCGTGATTTCGAAGCCGGCGCGGTTGCTGGCATTGCGCTCGACCTGCTGGCCGACCAGGCCGCCGGCCACGGCGCCGATGATGCCGGTGGCGATCGAGCCCTTGCCGCCGCCGATCTGGGAACCGCCCAGGCCGCCCAGCGCGGCGCCGGACATGGTGCCGACCCCGGATTCCGGGCTGGCGATGGTGACGTTGCGGATCGATTCGACGGTGCCCATGCGGATCGCCTGTTCGTTCATGGTCTGGTAGCTGTTGTACACGCTGCCCGACTCGGGCGGTGTGGCGCAGCCGGCCAGTAGGCCGGCTCCGGCCAGGGCGACGGAAAGGGGGATGGCGGCGGATTTCATGATGTGCTCCTCATGCGGCGCTGCGGCTGCAGCGGCCGAACCAGCCTACTCTTTTAATACGCCAGATTCAAACGGCGATACAGGAAGCCCAGCACGAACAGCGGACCGATGAGCAGGAAGCGCAGGTCGTCGAAGAAGGAGGGCTTCTTGCCTTCGATCTTGTGGCCGATGAACTGGCCGATCCAGGCGACCACGAAGATCGCGATCGACAGCGGCAGCACCGTCATCGGCGGCATCAGGGCCAGCACGCCCAGCATCACGGCGCTCATCAGGAGCATGCCGAAGGCGAAGGGGCGCGACAGCCTGAAGTAATACACCAGCGAAGCCAGGCAGGCGACGACGGCGACGGCCGGGTGGATGCTCCACAGGATGCCCAGCAGCGTAAACACGATCACCGGCACGCATACGAAATGGATCAGCTCATTGGTCGGGTTGCGGTGGCTGTCGCTGTACTGGTCCAGCAGGGTGTCGATGGTGCGCGGCTGCATCGGAGTCTCCTTGTCCTGTCGCGTGACTTGTCATGCAGCCGATTCTACCGCCGCATTTTAGGCGGTGGCCTCTATTAATGCGGGCGCCGCCTGCGGCCGCGGCACCGCGCGCAGGTGCATGTAAGGGTGGTTCGCGAACAGGTCCGACACCCATTCGACGAAGACCCTTACCTTGGCCGACAGGTGGCGGTTCTGCGGATAGACGATGTGCACGGGCAGCGGCTCGCTGGTCCAGTCGGGCAGCAGCTGGACCATGCGCCCGGCCGCCACGTGCTGGGTCACCAGGTAATCCGTCATCTGGATCACGCCCAGGCCGGCCAGGCCCGCCTGCACGTAGGCGTTCGAATCGTTCAAGGCGATCACGCCGCGCATCGGGATGTCGATGCGTTCCTCGCCGCGCCGGAAATCCCAGTCATAGGTCTTGCCGGTCTTGGCCGAGAAATAGTTCACGCAGCGGTGGCGCTCGAGGTCGAGCGGGTGCTGGGGCACGCCGTAGCGTTCCAGGTAGGCGGGCGAGGCGGCGGTCAGGAAGTTGATGATGCCGACCCGGCGCGCGATCAGCCTGTCGTCGCCCAGCTCGCCGCCGCGGATCGCGCAGTCGACGCCTTCCTCGATCAGGTCGACGGGGCGGTCGGTGCTGCCCAGTTCCATCATGATGTCCGGATAGCGCTCGAAGAAGCCGGGCAGGGCGGGGATCAGGATCTCGCTGGCCAGGCCGGTGGGCACGTCCACGCGCAGGCGTCCGCTGGGCGAGAGCCGCGTGCGCGACAGCGATTCCTCGGCATCGCGCACGTCGGACAGGATGCGCACGCAGCGTTCGTAATAGGCGGCGCCGTCGGTGGTCACGGTCACCAGGCGTGTGGTCCGGTGCAGCAGCTTGGCCGCCAGCGAAGTCTCCAGCGACTGCACCAGGGTCGACACGGTGGCCTTGGGCATTTGCAGGGTTTCGGCCGCGCGGGTGAAGCTGCCGGCGTCCACCACTTGCACGAAGACTTCCATGGCTTGCAGCTTGTTGTTCATTTCGATTGTTCAGGGATCTGAATAATGGATTCGGGATTGCGGTATTTATCAGATTCTAGATCATGTCTATAGTGTCGGTACGGTCACTGATAAAAGTGCGCTTTACCAAACGGGAGCAGGTCATGAAACAACGCGATGGAATCTTTGCCAGCCTGGCGCTTGCGCTCAGCGTGACGCTGATGGCGGGACTGGTCGGCACGGGCGTCTACGCGAATGCCGCCGCGGGCGAAGCCGCCGGCTACCAGGCCCTGTTCAGCGGGCAGGGAGCGCAATCATGAATGCTGCCGTCCTGAACAATGAGCAGCTCGACCATCATGAACTGGTGGTGCGCGAACTCGAAGTCGCCGGCTTCGAAGGCCCGCTGGCGGGCCGCCTGTACCGCGCGGCGGTGGACGGCAAGCGCGACATCCTGATCGTGTTCTTCCATGGCGGCGGTTTCGTCGAGGGCGACCTGGACGAGTCCGACAGCTTCCTGCGCCGTCTCGCAGACGCGAGCGGTTATCCGGTGGTGCTGTCCTCGACCTATACGCTGGCGCAGGTCAAACCCTTCCCGGCGGCCGCCGAGGATGCGCATGCGATCGTCAACTGGGCCAAGAAGAACAAGACCAAGCTCGGCTGGACCGGCAAGCGCCTGATCGTGGCCGGCATCGAGGCCGGCGGCAATCTGGCGGCGGTGGCGGCGATGATGTCGCGCGACCGCGGCGGCCCGTCCCTGGCCGGCCAGATCCTGATCATGCCGATGCTCGATCCCGGCCTGTCGACCTGCTCGATGCGCGAGATGCCGACCTGCCCGGATAAGGCCCGGGTGTTCGACGAATGCGCGGCCGCCTACCGCGGCTACCTGCCGCATGCGGCCGACCGCGGCCACCCGTATGCGTCGCCGCTGCAGTCGAGCCGCCTGAAGAACCTGGCGCCGGCATTGATCCTGTCGGCCGACGACGACCCGCTGCGTGACGAGGCCGAAGCCTACGGCGCCAAGCTGATCAACGCTGGCGTGAAGACCACGGTGCGGCGCATGGCGCCGGCCCGCATCGAGGAACCGAACGCCCGTAACGAATGTGCGTGTACGGGCCATGTCCTGCACGAAATCGCCAACTTCATCGCCGGGCTCGAATCCGACAACGCCCCGCCCGGCAAATGACCTGATCTGTCACGGATCACCCGGCTGGAACGTCTAGCCGGTAAGGCTTGACCGCATCCAAAACCACAACAACGTGCCTGTTCGCAGGCACGGGAGACCTGTCTTTTCCTGCGTTTCTGTCCGCATCCCGCATGCGAGACCGGAAGGGACCGCTTTCGCCTAATTATTAATAAGTCATCAAGATCGGAGGGCTCACTCATGAAAGCAATTCATCAATTACGTAGCGCGGTACGACCCGTCGTCCTGGCACTCGGCGCCGCCGGCGTCGCTGTCCTGATCGCCGGCTGCTCGGATGCGACCGGCAAGGCGGCCGAGGCCCAGACCCAGGCGCAAGCCGGTCCGCCGGTGTCCGCCGCCGTCGTGGTCGAGAAGCCGGTTGCCGACACCCAGGAATTCTCGGGCCGCCTGGAAGCCGTCGAACACGTCGAGATCCGTCCGCGCGTGTCCGGCTTCATCACCGCCGTCAACTTCAAGCCCGGCGCCACGGTCAAGAAGGGTGATGTGCTGTTCGTGATCGACCCGCGTCCCTTCCAGGCCGAAGCCGAACGCGCCGACGCCGCCGCCAGGTCGGCGCGCGCCAAGGCCGAGCTGGCGAAGCTGGAACTGAACCGCGCCGAGCGCCTGCTGGGCGACAAGGCCATCGCCCAGCGCGAGTACGACGCCAGTGCCTCCGCGCAGAAGGAACTGGAAGCGAATGCGCGCGCCGCCCAGGCCCAGTACGAGACCGCGAAGCTGAACCTCGGCTATACCCGCGTGGTCGCGCCGATCGACGGCCGCGTGTCGAAGGCCGAGATCACTCTCGGCAACCTGGTCGACGCCTCCAGCGTGCTGACCTCGGTGGTCTCGACCGACCGCATCTACGCCAGCTTCGACGGCGACGAAGACACCTATCTGCGAGTGCGTTCGCAGGCCCACAGCGGCCAGCCGGTCACGGTGCGCGTCGGCCTGGCCAACGAAGAAGGCTTCCCGCACGAGGGCAAGCTGGAATTCGTCGACAACCAGCTCGACACCCGCGCCGGCAGCGTGCGCATGCGCGCCACCTTCGCCAACAAGGACGACGTGATGGCGCCCGGCCTGTTCGCCCGCGTGCAGATCGGCGGCGGCAGCGAGAAGCCGGCCCTCCTGATCAGCGACCGCGCGGTCGGCACCGACCAGAGCCACAAGTTCGTGTTCGTGGTCGACAAGGACGGCAAGGCCGAGTACCGCGAAGTGAAACTGGGCCCGGTGGTCGACGGCCTGCGCGTGGTGAAGGCGGGCCTGAAACCGGGCGAGAAAATCGTCGTCAACGGCCTGCAGCGCGTGCGTCCGGGGTCGCCGATCACCGCGCAGACCGTGCCCATGGTGGCCAACGCCGGCAATGCGAAGGACAAGTCCTCGCAGCTGGCCATGGCCGACGTGAAATAAGGAATCAAGAAAAATGAACATCTCACGCTTTTTCGTCGACAAGCCGATCTTCGCGGCGGTGTTGTCGGTCATCGTCTTCGTGGCCGGCCTCATCTCGATCTTCCAGCTGCCGATTTCCGAGTACCCGGAAGTGGTGCCGCCGTCGGTGGTGGTGCGTGCCCAGTATCCGGGCGCGAACCCGAAGGTGATCGCGGAAACCGTCGCCACCCCGATCGAACAGGAGATCAACGGCGTCGAGGACATGCTCTACATGACCTCGCAGAACACCTCGGACGGCGCGCTGCAGCTGACCGTGACCTTCAAGATCGGCACCAACGTCGAGCAGGCCGAGACGGCCGTGCAGAACCGGGTCCAGCGCGCGCTGCCGCGCCTGCCGGAAGAGGTGCGCCAGATCGGCGTCACCACCGTCAAGAGCTCGCCCAACATCACGATGGTGGTTCACCTGAATTCGCCGGACGGCCGTTACGACGACCTCTACCTGCGTAACTATGCGACCCTGAACGTCAAGGACCAGCTGGCCCGCATCAAGGGCATGGGCGACGTCCAGCTCTTCGGTTCGGGCGACTACGCGATGCGCGTCTGGCTCGATCCGCAGAAGGTCGCGGCTAGAGGCCTGACCGCCGGTGACGTCGTCAACGCCATCCGCGAGCAGAACGTGCAGGTCGCGGCCGGCGTGGTCGGCCAGGGCCCGTCGAAAGGCGCGGACTTCCAGCTGACCGTGAACACCCAGGGCCGCCTGCAGTCGGAAGAGGAGTTCGGCAATATCGTCGTCAAGACCAGCCAGGATGGCGCCACCACCCTGCTGAAGGACGTCGCGCGCCTGGAGATGGGCTCGAACTCCTACGCCCTGCGTTCCCTGCTCGACAACAAGTCGGCGGTGGCGATCCCGATCTTCCAGTCCCCGACGGCGAACGCGCTCCAGCTGTCGACGGACGTGCGCAACAAGATGGAAGAACTGTCGAAGGACTTCCCTCAAGGTATGAAGTACAGCATCGTCTACGACCCGACCCAGTTCGTGCGCGAATCGATCGACTCGGTTGTCCACACCCTGCTCGAAGCGGTGGTGCTGGTGGCCCTGGTCGTGATCGTGTTCCTGCAGACCTGGCGCGCTTCCGTCATCCCGCTGCTGGCGGTGCCGGTGTCGGTGGTCGGCACCTTTGCCGTGATGCTGGCCTTCGGCTTCTCGATCAATACCCTGTCGCTGTTCGGCCTGGTGCTGGCGATCGGTATCGTGGTCGACGATGCGATCGTGGTGGTGGAGAACGTCGAGCGCAACATCGAGAACGGCCTGAATCCGCATGACGCCACCGTGCAGGCAATGAAAGAGGTGTCCGGTCCGATCATCGCGATCGCGCTGGTGCTGTGCGCCGTGTTCGTGCCGATCGCCTTCGTGTCCGGCCTGACCGGCCAGTTCTACCGCCAGTTCGCCCTGACCATCGCGATTTCGACCGTGATCTCGGCATTCCTGTCGCTGACCCTGGCCCCGGCTTTGTCCGCGGTGCTGCTGCAGCCGCACGGCGCCAAGAAGGATGCGCTGACGCGCGGCATGGATGTCGTGTTCGGCCGCTTCTTCAAGGGCTTCAACCGCTTCTTCCAGCGCTCGTCGCACGCCTATGAAGGCGGCGTGAAGGGCGTCCTGAAGCGCAAGAGCGCATCGCTGGGCGTGTATGCGCTGCTCGCCATTGCCGGCATCTTCATGTTCAAGGCGGTCCCGCCCGGCTTCGTGCCGGCACAGGACAAGGCCTACCTGATCGGCTTTGCCCAACTGCCGGATGCCGCCTCGCTGGACCGCACCGATGCCGTCATTCGCAAGATGTCCGACATCGCCAAGGGTATCCCGGGCGTGGAATCGTCGATCGCCTTCCCGGGCCTGTCGATCAACGGCTTCACGAATGCGCCGAATGCCGGCATTGCGTTCGTCAGCCTCAAGCCGTTCGATCAGCGCAAGGGCAAGGAGCAGAGCGCGGAAGCCATCGCAGGTGAGATCAACAAGCGCATGGGCGCCATAGAGGACGCCTTCGTGATGGTGCTGCCGCCGCCGCCGGTGAACGGCCTGGGCACCACGGGCGGCTTCAAGATGATGATCGAAGACCGCGGCAACCTCGGCTACGATGAGCTGAACAAGGCGGTGCAGGCCTTCATGGCCAAGGCCGCTGCCGACAAGCGCCTGCAGGGCGTGTTCTCGGGCTACCAGATCAACGTGCCGCAGCTGTTCGCCGACGTCGACCGCGTGAAAGCCAAGCAGCTGGGCGTGTCGCTGGCCGAGATCAACCAGACCTTGCAGATCAACCTCGGCTCGCTGTACGTGAACGACTTCAACCAGTTCGGCCGCACCTACCAGGTGCGCGTGCAGGCCGATGCGCCCTTCCGTTCGCAGCGCGAGCAGATCGCGCAGCTGAAGGTACGCAGCGGTACCGGCGAGATGATCCCGCTGTCCTCGATCATGAAGGTCAAGGACACCTATGGTCCGGACCGCGTGCAGCGCTACAACAACTACGTCGCCGCCGAGATGAACGGCGGCCCGGCCCCGGGCGTGTCCTCGGGCCAGGCCCAGGCCGCGATGGAAGAGATCGCACGCGAAGTGCTGCCGAAGGGGATCTCGTATGAATGGACCGACCTGACCTACCAGGACATCCTGGCCGGTAACACCATGATCTACGTGTTCCCGCTGTGCGTGCTGCTGGTGTTCCTGGTGCTGGCCGCGCAGTACGAAAGCTGGACCCTGCCGCTGGCCGTGATCCTGATCGTGCCGATGTCGATCCTGTGTGCGCTGATCGGCGTGAAGCTGACCGGTGGCGACAACAACGTGTTCACCCAGATTGCCCTGTTCGTGTTGGTCGGTCTCGCGTCGAAGAACGCGATCCTGATCGTGGAATTCGCGGTCGAGCTGGAGCACCACGGCCGCAGCATCGTCGCCGCCGCGCTGGAGGCTTGCCGCCTGCGCCTGCGTCCGATCCTGATGACCTCGATCGCTTTCATCATGGGCGTGGTGCCGCTGGTGTTCTCGCACGGCGCCGGCGCCGAGATGCGCCACGCGATGGGTGTGGCGGTGTTCGCCGGCATGCTGGGCGTGACCTTCTTCGGCCTGTTCCTGACGCCGGTGTTCTATGTGTTGCTGCGCACGTTGGCGACGCGTTTTGAACGCCGTGTTCCAGCACTTGCAAGCAAGGTCGAAGAGACGGTGTGAATGCGTTACGGGATTTCAAACATGAAAAAGCTCTTCTTCACATTAACTTCGCTGCTTACTGCTTTGGCCGCGTTCGTGTTGGCAGGCTGCGCGGCGCCGGAGTTGCACGCACCGCAAATCGAAACGCCATCGGGCTTCAAGGA
>OUNM010329975.1_pt1 | contig 16555 bp, 16 predicted proteins | sample 1769961 | NCBI WGS metagenome assembly OUNM01 (sample SAMEA3914820, study PRJEB12502) | metagenome | biome: forest; material: soil | place: USA | collected 2012-03-12 | depth 0.3 m
CTCCTCGAGCTCGCGGCCAAGGCCGGCGTCGGCGTCATCCGCACGCGGCTCAAGACGAACGAGTTCTATACGCGGCTCAAGCCGTGGCTCGAGGAAGAATTCGCGCCGACCACGAATCTCCACGGATCGCTCGCCGACGTGTTCGGCGTCGGGCTGCTGTTCGTCGGCGGCAGCGGGATCGGCAAGTCCGAGTGCGTGCTCGACCTCGTGGAACGCGGCCACCGTCTCGTCGCCGACGACCTCGTGATCGTCAAGCGGCGGCTCGGCGACGTGCTGATCGGTCGCGGTCACGAGCTCCAGCGCCATCATATGGAAATCCGCGGCGTCGGCCTCGTCGACATCCCGTCGATCTTCGGCATCCGCGCCGTGCGCCAACAGAAGCGCATCGAGGTCGTGGTGCAGCTCGAGATCTGGGATCAGGACGCGGTCGTGGATCGCACGGGGCTCGATACCGAGATCACGAAGATTCTCGACGTCGAGCTGCCCAAGGTTCGAGTGCCGCTCAATCCGGGCAAGAACATCACGGTGATCGCGGAAGTCATCGCCATGAATCACCTGCTCAAGTACAGCGGAGTGGATCCGGCCGAGCGGTTCAACGAGCGACTCATGCGCCAGATGCGCGGCCGCGGCGACGTGAGGCGCTACCTCCAGGAAGACAATGAGTAGCCCGAAAGCGATCGTCGCGGGCCACGGTGAATTCGCCGCCGGCCTGATCTCGGCTGTCCAGCAGATCACCGGCCGCGGCGATCTGCTCGTGCCCGTTTCCGTTCAGAAATTGAGCGTCGCGGACATCGAGACGCTTCTGCGCGACAAGATGGTGGAGCACGGCGTACGGGTGATCTTCACCGATCTCCAGGCCGGAAGCTGTACGATGGCGTCGCGACGGATCCTGCGCGGCATGGAGGACGCGGTGCTGATCGCCGGCGCGAATCTTCCGACGCTGCTCGATTTCGTCTTCGCCGAAGGCAAGTCCGCACCCGAGGCGGCGCGCCACGCCGCGGAGCGAGGGCGCGCGGCGATTTCCGTACACGGGGCGGGCGCATGACGCTCGTGCTCTATCGGATCGACGACCGTCTCATACATGGACAGGTCGTCGTCGGATGGGGACAACCGCTCGACCTGAAGTTCATCGTGCTCGTCGACGACACCGTCGCGGCGAGCGAGTGGGAGCAGGAGCTCTATCGCATGGGCGTGCCTCCCGAAATGGACGTGTACTTCCACACCGCGGCCGATGCGATCGGCGCGCTCGACAAGTATCGGCACGAGTCGAGACCGGGGCTGCTGCTGACCGGCGATATCCCCACGATGCGAAAGCTCGTCGAGGGCGCCGGTGTCGATACGGTCAACGTCGGCGGGATTCACTCGAAACCCGGCCGCGTGCAGCGCATGCGGTACGTCTTCCTCACGCCCGACGAGGAGCGCGACCTGCGCGATCTCGCGTCGCGCGGCGTGAAGATCACGGCACAGGATGTCCCGGGTGCGCGTCCGGTCTCGCTCGACGATTTGCTCGCCGGTGAGGCGCTGTGATCATCGAGCTCATCGACCTCATTCCGCTTGCGCTGCTCGGCGGATTATTGGGACTCGACGTCGTCAGCTTTCCGCAGGCCATGATCTCGCGCCCGCTCGTCGCGGCGACGCTCGGCGGCGCGCTGATCGGCCAATCGCCGAGTGGTCTGCTCGTCGGCGCCGCCCTCGAGCTGATCGCGCTCGAAACGCTGCCGTTCGGCGCGTCGCGCTACCCGGAATGGGGTTCGGCGTCGGTCGTCGGCGGCGCGATCTTCGCGACCTATCCCGAACATCCCGCCGGCGCGATGCCGCTCGCCGTGCTCGCCGCCCTCGCCACGACATGGATCGGCGGCTGGACCATGGTGAAGCACCGCCAGTTCAATGCGCTGTGGGCGTCGCGCAAGCGTCCCGCGCTCGAGGCGGGTTCGCGCAGCGCGGTGATTGGCCTTCAGCTCACGGGGATGACCGCCGACTTCGCGCGCGGAGCGCTGCTCACGGCCGTCGCCTATTCGGCGCTCGCGCCACTCGCGGCGATGTGCATCGAGATCTGGTCGACCGATGGCCGGGTGTCCCGCGCGCTCGTCGTGGGCCTGGCCGCGAGCGTCGCCGGCGGCGCGGCGTGGAAGATCTTCCACTCGGTCTCCGGCGCACGGTGGTTCTTCATCGGTGGACTCGGCCTGGGACTCTTTCTCCTGTTCATCCGATGAGCGCCGCGCCGACTCCCTGGCTGCCGTTTCGCACGCAGGGCGCGATGTTCGTGCGCATGCTGGCGATCCAGGGCGCGTGGAATTACGAGAGCCTGCTGGGAAATGGGATCGGCTTCTGCGTCGAACCCGCGCTCCGGTTGCTCCCTGGGGGCCCGGGCTCGCCGGAGTATCGCGCAGCGTTGGCCCGGGAGAGCCACTACTTCAACGCGCATCCGTACATGGCGTCGATCGCCGTCGGCGCGCTGGCGCGCGCTGAGCTCGATCGCGAGCCACCTGAACGGATCGAGCGTTTTCGCACGGCGCTCGCCGGACCGCTGGGTAGCGTCGGCGATCGCCTCGTCTGGGCCGGTTGGTTGCCGTTCTGCTCGCTTTTGTCCCTGGCGATCTTCGGGCTCGGCGCGAGCACGATCGCCGTCGTTCTGTTTTTCCTGGTCGCGTACAACGCCGGGCATCTCGCCCTCCGATTCTGGGGACTGCGCACCGGCTGGAAGCACGGCCTGCGCGTCGCGATCGCGCTCGGAAATCCCGTGTTGCGCCGTGGGCCGCAGGAAATCGGCCGCCTCGCCGCGCTCACGACCGGCGCCGCGATTCCGCTGGCGCTCGGACGCATCATCGGCCCCGGACGCAGCCTGCTCGGGATCGTTCTGGTATCCGTCGTCGTTGGATCCTTCATTCTGGTTCGCCTGCAGGGCCGCATCGAAGGGTGGCGGCTCTCGCTCATCGTCCTTGCCGCCTTCGCCCTAATTTCGGTGATCCGCTAATGCCCGAACGCACCGTCCAGATCGTGAACAAGAACGGCTTGCACGCGCGACCGGCGGCAGAGATCGTGAAACTTGCTGCGAAGTTTCAGAGCGAGATCACGATCGTCAAGGACGATCTCGACGTGAACGGTAAAAGCATCATGGGGGTGATGATGCTCGCCGCCGAACACGGGTCCAGCATTACCTTTCGCGCGGAGGGCCCCGATGCCGCTCAGGCCCTTGACGCGCTGGCGAAGCTCGTCTCCAACAAATTCGGGGAGAGTTAGTGGACCGGAAGCTGCTCGGCATTCCTGCGTCGTCCGGCATTGCCGTTGGACCGGTGCATCTCCTGCGATGGGAGATCCCGGAGGTCCGGCATCGCATCATCACGGACGACGCGATTCCACACGAGATCCAGCGATTCCACGACGCCCGCGCGCGTGCGCAGCAGCGTCTATCGCAGATTCGTGATCGCGTCGAGCGCACCACCAGTCCGCAGGAAGCGGCGATCTTCGACGTGCAGCGCTCGATTCTCGACGACACGGACCTCATCACCGGCGTCGAAGACCTGATTCGCCAGAACCTCGGCGCCGAAAAGGCGTTCGAGATCGTGATGTTCGAGTGGGGACAGCGCTTCGCGCGCGCGACGCATCCGATGCTGCGCGAGCGCGTCGGCGATCTCAAGGACGTCGAGATCCGCCTTCTGACCTTGCTGCTCGACCTGCCCGATCACGATCCGGTGGATCTGCCGAAGGGCGCGAACGCGATTCTCGTCACGTACGACCTCACGCCGAGCCTCACGGTGCAGCTCGATCGGTCGGCGATCGCGGCGATCGCGACGGATGCCGGCACGCGCACGTCGCACGTCGCGATTCTCGCGCGATCGCTCGGCCTGCCGGCGATCGTTGGACTTCGCACCGCAACGCAGGAGCTGACAGGCAAGGAGACCGCGATTCTCGACGGCTCGACCGGCCTGCTCGCGATCAATCCCACGCACCAGGACATCGAGGCGTATCGCGAGCGTGCCCGACAGGAGGCGGTTGCCGAAGAGGAGTTGCGCCAGCTCGCGCAGCTCGAGGCGGTGACCACCGACGGCGAGCGCATAACGCTGCGCGCCAACGTCGACCTGCCCGAGGAGGCGGAGCTCGCGGCGACGAGCGGCGCCGAAGGCGTGGGACTCATGCGTACGGAGTTCCTCGTCGTTGGTCGCGCGACGATGCCGGATGAAGAAGAGCAGTACAAGGCGTACACGCGCGTCGTGAAGGCGTTCGGCGGACATCCCGTGGTGATTCGCACCTTCGACGTGGGCGGCGACAAGTTGCCGGTCGGCGGCTACCCGACGGAGGCGAATCCGTTCCTGGGCTGGCGCGCGATCCGCATGTGTCTCGATCAGCCCGAGTTGTTCGGCGTGCAGCTGCGCGCACTGCTGCGCGCCGCGGTGCATGGCGACGTGCGGATCATGCTGCCGCTGGTCGTCACCCTCGACGAAGTGCACGCGGCACGCGACCTCCTCGATCAGGCGGCCCGCGACCTCGAGGCGCGCGGCGTGGAGTTCCGGCGCGATGTGCCGCTCGGCGTCATGATCGAGACGCCCGCCGCCGCGGTGGCGGCCGATACGTTCGCGAACGACGTCTCGTTCTTCAGCATCGGAACGAACGACCTCGTGCAGTACACGCTCGCCGTCGATCGCGGCAACGCGAATCTGGCTACGCGTTTCACGCCGTTGCATCCCGCGGTGCTCAAGCTCATTGCGCGCACCGCCCGAACGGCGCGCGAAAACGATCTCGACGTCGCGGTCTGCGGCGAGATGGCGTCGCAACCTCTGATGGCGTTCGCGCTCATCGGCCTGGGCGTGCGGCAGTTGAGCGTCGCGCCGCGCTCGGTTCCGCTCGTCAAGCGGATCGTGCGCGGCATTTCGGCGCAGGCCGCCGGCGAATGCGCGACGGCGGCGATGCTGGCGAGGACGGCCGCGGAGGCCGAAGTAATCCTGCGCGATGGCCTCAAGACGATGATCGGCGACACGGGCGCTCTCGGCGGCTTGCTCGCCTGACGTCTTCCCCCTAGCGTCCTAAAATGTACGATCGCCATCTCTTTACGTCCGAATCGGTCACCGAAGGACATCCGGACAAGGTCGCTGACGCGATCTCCGACGCCGTCCTCGACGCGATTCTCGCCGACGATCCCAAGGCGCGCGTCGCCTGCGAAACGTTGGTCACCACGGGTCTCGCGTGCGTCGCCGGCGAGATCACGACGTCGACCTACGTACCTGTGCCCGATATCGTGCGTGCGACGATCGAGCGCATCGGCTACACGGATCCGGCCTACGGTTTCGACAGCAAGACCTGCGCGGTCATCAGCACCATCGACCGGCAGTCACCGGATATCGCGATGGGCGTGGATACGGGCGGTGCCGGCGATCAGGGGATGATGTTCGGCTATGCCACGGACGAAACGCGTGAACTCATGCCGATGCCGATCATGCTCGCGCATCGGCTGACCGAGCGGCTTGCCGCGAAGCGCCGTTCCGGCGAGCTCGCATGGCTCAGGCCGGACGGGAAATCGCAGGTCACTGTGGTGTACGAGGACAAGCAGCCCGTCGCCGTTGATACCGTGGTGATCTCGACCCAGCATTCGGACGAGATTTCGTCGCGCAAGATCCGCGAGGCGATCATCGAAGAGATCATCGAACCGATGATTCCCGACGACATGCGGCGCAAGAAGATCAAGTTTCACGTCAATCCGACGGGACGCTTCGTGATCGGCGGGCCGCAGGGTGACGCCGGTCTCACAGGGCGCAAGATCATCGTCGACACCTACGGAGGCATGGGCCGCCACGGCGGCGGCGCGTTCAGCGGCAAGGATCCGTCGAAGGTGGATCGGTCGGCGTGCTATGCGGCGCGCTGGGTGGCAAAGAACATCGTCGCGGCCAAGCTCGCTCGCCGCTGCGAGGTTCAGCTCGCTTACGCCATCGGTGTCGCGGAGCCCGTGTCGGTGATGGTCGACACGTTCGGCACGTCGGTCGTGCCGGAAGCATCGATCATGTCGGCGGTGCGCGACGTCTTCGACCTCACGCCCCGCGGCATCATCGATGCGCTCGATTTGCGAAAGCCCATCTACAGCGCGACGTCGGCGTACGGCCACTTCGGCCGGACACCGACGAAGATCGGCCGCGGCCGTTCGGCGGCGACCACGTTTACCTGGGAGCGAACGGATCGCGCGGCGGCGCTTGTCCGCGCGGTACGTTGATTGGCCGGTCGCACCGGCCGGGTGCAGCATGATTGAAGTCGTCGTCTCTCGGTTGGGAATGGACCCGGGCACGCAGACCTATGTCGTCGTGCTTCAGGAGAAGGGCGGCTCGCGCCTGCTGCCGATCTGGATCGGTCAACCCGAGGCCGAATCGATCGTGATGCAGATGCACAACATGAAGCGCGCCCGCCCGCTGACGCACGACCTTTGTCGAACGCTCATCACGGGGCTTGGCGCGACGCTTCGCCGAGCGCAGATCACCCGGGTCGAAAACAACACCTATTACGGCGAGCTGCATCTCGAGCACGACGGCGGGCTGCTCAACGTCGATTCGCGTCCGTCCGATGCGATCGCGATCGCGCTGCGCCTGGACGCGCCGATTTTCGCCGCGGAGTCGCTGCTCATGCTCGCCGACGACGAGGAGGAAGAGCAGGGCGCCGACACCTTCACGGCGCCGACCGGTCCCGGCTCGGGCGGCGAATCGTCCGAGCTGAGCGCCGAGCAGTTGAAGGAGCATCTCGAGCATCTCCGCCCCGAGGACTTCGGTAAGTTCAAGCTGTGATCCAACAGACCAGCGGTAACACGGAGCCGGCGCGCCGCGTCGAAGGGCGCGTCGTGCGCGGCGCGCGCGAAGGGACGAAGCCGGTCGCGAACCAGTGGGTCGTGCTGCATCGGGTCGGACGCGATCGTGCCGGGCCGCTCGATTCGGTGCGTACGGCGGTCAACGGCGGATACAGCATGACGTACCACACGTCCGGCGATTCGACGGCGCTCTACTTCGTGTCGACGACCTACGGCGGGGTCGCATACTTCACGTCGCCCTTGCGCGACGAGGTCGTGCGCGGCGATCCCGCGACGATCACGGTCTTCGATACGACGTCGGGGCCTGTCGCGATTCGTGTGGCCGGGCGCCACGTGATCGTCGGCTCACCGCAGGCGAGTGGCCGTCGTCCGATCGGCGAAGTGTACGATCTCGAAAACGACAGCACGGTGACCGTCGTCGCGCGCGACAGCACGGCGCCGGTGTGGACCGCACACATTCCGGCGAGCGCCGTCGGTTTCCAATTGAACACCAACGGCGACTTGGCGAACGGTTCGATCGCACGCACGGGATCGACGGTTGGCGTGCTCGTGCCGATCAGTCCGGGCATCCGTCAGATCGCGTTTACGTATGAGCTGCCGTCGGACGCGTTCCCTTGGAGCATCCCGGTGGAACGGCCGACGGGCATTCTCGAGGTGCTCGTGCAGGAGCCGACGGCAAAGGTGCAGGGCGCTCGATTCCGCGAGACGCCGGCTGCCGCGGTCGAGGGGCGAACGTTCCGGCGGTTTCTCGCGCAGGACGTAGCGGCCAATACCGTCATTCGCATCGAGGTGCCGCGCGTCATCGGCGCCGAGCGTGAGAAGGTCTACATCGGCGTCGCGACCGTCTTGATCGCGGCGATGGCCGCCGCCCTGGTGCTGACGGCGCGTCGCGCGACGACACGGAGGCGCGTCGCCGTAACGCCGCATGCGGAGCTCGAATCGGAATCGCTGCTGCGCGCGATCGCGGCGCTGGACGAAGAGTTCGACCGCGCGCCTGCCGACGACGCGGCGCGTGCCGCGTATGAAGCGCGCCGCGCGGAGCTCAAGAGTCAGTTGATGTCGACGCTTGCCGCCGAGCGGAAACGGTCGTAGATTCGGCGCAACAACTGAAAGCGAACGCGGGACACGGAAACCGGTGCAATGCCGGTGCGGCCCCGCCACTGTAACGGGCGAATCTTTTCACTCACGATGCCACTGACCGAAGGGTCGGGAAGGCGAGTGAAATGGCCCGGAGCCAGGAGACGACCCACGTTCGCGCCACACTATTCAGAGCCTCGGGGGAGGACTGGTGGCGACACGGACGTGAATCATCGCGTCTCCGCGTTGCGGGCATCCTTCTCCAAGCAAGGGTGCCCGTGTTTCGTTTCACCTCCGCGATTCTCGTCTTCATTTCCGTCGCGCTCGCCGCCTGCGAGCGCGGGGCGGTGCGCCAGGTTCCGCGCGACGTTCCGCGCGATGACTTCGGAACGGTGCTCCCGCTCGACGGACACCCGAAGCGGATCGTCTCACTCAATCCCACGACGACGGAGCTGCTGTTCGCGATCGGCGCGGGCGATCGCGTCGTCGGACGTTCCGACTACGACGTCTTTCCCGCCGAGGCGCGCAACGTGCCCAGCGCCGGCGTCGCGATTCGTCCGAACGTCGAGGCCGTGCTGGCGCTGCATCCGGACCTCGTGCTGCTCTACGCCAGCAACGACAATCGACTCGCGTACGATCGTCTCAAGCAGGCGGGCATCGCGACGGTCGCCCTCAAGATCGACAGCATCGAGACCTTTGCGCGCGACACGCGGCTGATCGGCCGCATGACCGGCGACTCCGCGCGCGCCGCGGCGACGGTCGACAGCGTCGAAGCCACGATCGCTCGCGTACGCGCCGCCACTGCGCGGCTCCCAAAACCAAGCGTGTTCATTCACGCGTGGGAACGGCCGATCATCGCGATCGGCGGTGGCAGCTTCCTGAGCGAGCTGCTCGACGTCGCCGGCGCGCGCAACGTCTACGCCGACATTCCCGCGCCGTCGGCGACGGTGACGCTCGAGGATGTCGTGCGCCGGAACCCCGACTTCGTCCTCGCAAGCCCCGTCAGCGCCCCGGCCATGCACGCGAGCGCCGCCTGGCGCACCGTACCCGCGGTGCGCCAGGGCCATTTGCTCGTATACGATACCACTCTCATCGGACGACCCTCGGTATTGCTCGGCGCCGCCGCGCAGTCGCTCGCGAATCTGATTCATCCGGGGTCGGTGCGCTGACATGCCGGCTTCCCGCTGGACGCTGCTCGTCGCCGTGCTGATCGTTGCCGCCGGCCTCGGCGTGGCGATCGGTTCGATTCACATTCCGCCGTCGGCGTTGTGGGACGCCGTGCGCGGCGTCGGCGACCCCACGCCGATCATGGTCGTGCGCACGCTCCGGCTGCCGCGCGTTGTGCTCGCCATGCTCGTCGGCGCCGGACTGGGCATGTCGGGCGCATCGCTCCAGGGAACGATGCGCAACCCGCTCGCCGAGCCGTATCTCCTCGGCGTGTCCGGCGGGGCGGCGGTTGGCGCGGTCATCGCGTATTCGCTTGGATTCGGACCGGCAATGCTCCCGATCGCCGCGTTCGTCGGCGCGATCATCGCGGTGGTAGCGGCGTTCTTCGTGTCACACGCCGCCGGGGCGCGCGGAGATCCGCGCCTGTTGTTGATGTCGGGCGTCGTCGTGGGCGCGTTCGCGAACGCCGCGATCATGCTCATTCTGGCGAACGCGGAACCCAACACGGTGCGCAATGCGCTGTGGTGGATGATGGGTTCCGTGGGCGACACGACGTGGCGCCAGGTCGGTGTGCTCGCCGTTTACGTCCTCGCGGGCGGTACAGCGCTCGTCGTAATCGGCCGGCAGATCGACGTTCTCGCGCTCGGTGAAGATGCCGCGGCGGGACTCGGGCTCGACGTCGATGCGGCGATCCGCCGAGTGTTCCTGATTTCCGCGCTCGTCGCTGCAGCGACGGTTGCGGCGGCGGGACTCGTCGGCTTCGTGGGGCTCGTCGTGCCGCACCTCGTGCGCGCGGCGGGCGTCCGGCGGCATCGTCCGCTGCTCGTCGGAAGTGCGCTCACCGGGGCCACGCTCCTGGTGCTCGCCGATCTGCTCGGCCGAACGCTGCGTCCCCCGGCGGAGCTGCCGCTCGGCGCCGTGACGGCGCTCATCGGCGTGCCGTTCTTCCTTCTGAAGCTGCGGCGGCTCACATGATCCGGTTCGACGACGTCGTCGTGCGGTATCCGCGTGCGTCCCACGATGCCCTTTCCGGTGTGTCACTCGAGGCGAAGCGCGGCGCGTTGACCGCCGTGGTGGGACCGAACGGGAGCGGGAAGAGTACGCTGATTCGCGCGCTGATCGGCCGGATCGGACGCACGCGTGGTTCGATTCTCGTCGATGGAACGTCGATCGACGCGATTCCGCGCGACGAGCTGGCGCGTCGCGTCGCGGTGGTGACGCAACGCGAGGACCTGGCCTTTCCCGTGCTCGTGTCCGACTACGTGGCGCTCGGCCGTTTCCCGCACCTCGGCATCTGGCACGCCGCCGAGGAGCGTGATCGGCGGGCGATCGAGGGCGCGATCGTTTCAGCGGGCGTGGAGCCGCTGCGCGACCGGCGCGTGGATGCGATTTCCGGCGGCGAGTGGCAGCGCGTCCGCCTGGCTCGCGCGCTGGCGCAGGGCGGTGATGCCCTCGTACTCGACGAACCGACGGCGTTTCTCGACGTCGCGCACGAGATGGCCGTCTTCGAGTTATTGAGCGGCCTCGCCGCGAAGGGGCAGGCGGTGCTGCTCGTCAGCCACCAGCTCAACCTGGTGGCACGGTTCGCCGATCATCTGGTGCTGCTGCATCGCGGCGGAGTCGCCGCCACCGGCAGCCCGGACGAGGTGATGCGCCCCGAAGTGCTCGAGCCGGTCTACGAATGGCCGCTCGTCGTCACGCGCGATCCCGCGGTCGGCGCGCCGGCGCTGGTCCCGAAGCGGCAAATAAGAAAATACTAAGTACAGACAGATAATAACACTTTACATGCACTCACCCATGAAACAATCTCGCCTGCTTCTCGTCTTCGGCGCCATTGCCGCGCCCCTCGCTGCCCAGCAGACCGACACGGCGCGGGTCGCCCCGGTCGTCGTCACGGCCACACGCGTGCCGATCAGCGCCGCCGGGACGCCGGTGACCGTCAGTGTCGTCACCGGCGATGAGCTTCGCCTGCGCGGAGTCACGTCGCTCGCCGCCGCGCTCCAGACCATTCCCGGCCTGACCTTCGCGCAGAACGGCTCGTTCGGCGCCACGACGTCCCTCTTCCTGCGCGGCGGCGAGTCGAAGTACGTCAAGGTCCTGGTCGACGGCGTGCCGATGAACGATCCCGGCGGCGCCATGGACTTCAGCGCGATCACGACCGACAACGTCGAGCGCATCGAGATCGTTCGTGGACCGGCCAGTGTCGTCTACGGCGCCGACGCCGTGACCGGCGTGATCCAGGTCTTCACCCGCCGCGGCCGCGGCACGCCCCACGTGGTCGTGTCGGCTCGCGCCGGCAACTACTCGTCGCACGACGTCGACGGCACCGCCCTCGGCGCCTTCACCGGCGGCGACTATTCGGTCTCGATCGCGCGCCACGACACGAAGGGCATCTACGACTTCAACAACGCCTATCACAACACCGTCGCCAGTGGCGCCGTGCGCCTCGCGCTCGATCCCAGCACGGATCTGCGGATCTCGATGCGCTACAACGACGGCCTGTTCAACTATCCGACAAATGGCGGAGGCACGCCGGTCGACAGCAATGCGCACAACTCCGTGGACCGCACGACGCTCTCGACCGAGCTCGGACACGTCTTTACGCGGCGCTTCGACACGCGCCTGACGCTGACGTCGGAAACCGCGGCCGGGGGCACGGATGATCGCCCCGACACTCCGTCGAGCGGCGGGTACGAGTCCGTCGACCGCACGCGCCGCCGAGGCGGCGACCTGCGCGCCAACTTCCTGCCGGTCGACGGCACGACGCTGACGGGCGGCGTTTCGGTCGAACAGCAGGACGAGCGCACCGAGAGCCAGAGCGTCTTCGGCACTTTCCAATCGACATCCATCTTTACCGCATCGCGTCGCAACAAGGGCTACTATCTCCAGGCGCTCACGTCATTGACGGATTCCGTGGCGATCACGGCGGGCTATCGCCGCGATCACAATGAGCAGTTCGGCGATTTCGACACCTATCGCGTCGGAGCCAGCTGGCGCGCGCCGACCGGCACGCAGCTTCGCGCGTCGAGCGGCACGGCGTTCCGCGAGCCGAGCTTCGCCGAGAACTACTCGACCGGCTTCGTCAAAGGCAATCACGATCTCGAGCCCGAGCGTTCACGGATGTGGGAAGTCGGCGTGCGGCAGTCGCTGCTCGACGGCCGCGTCTCGCTCGGGGCGACGCACTTCGATCAGAACTTTCGCAACATGATCGACTACACGGGTTCGACCACCGCGTGCGGCGCGAGCTATTGCAACGTGGCTCAGGCGGCGGCGAAGGGTCACGAGTTCGAGGCGCGATGGCTCGCGACGTCGCGTCTGTCGCTCGACGCCAATGTCACGCACCTCGAGACGAAGGTGTTGAATCCCGGCTTCGATACGACCTCGGGCGGTCTCTACCACCGCAACGAGCAGCTCATTCGCCGTCCGACCACGAGTTGGAACCTGGGCGGCGCCTACGTGAGCCAGCTGGGCAGCCTCGATGTCCGCGTCACCCGCGTCGGCGAGCGCGCGGATCGCGATTTCCGTCCCTTCCCGGCCAAGCCGGTCGTCGATCCCGCCTACACGCGCGTGGACCTCGGCGGCAACCTCCCGCTGCGGTCATTGGATCCGAAGCTCACTGGAATCGAATTCACGCTGCGCGTCGAGAACCTGCTCGACGCCAGTTATCAATCGGTGTTCAACTTTCTCAGTCCGCGACGCACGGTGCTGCTGGGGGCGCGCGCGGCGTTCTGATCGGGGCGCTTTTGCCGGTCACGACCGGTATCTTTCGGTCGTGACCCAGGTCGTGACCGACGCAATCGTCCTGCACGCATTCGACTACCTCGAGTCCTCCCGCATTCTCAGGCTGGTGACGCGGGAGGCGGGGGTCAGATCGGTGCTCGCGCGCGGCGCCCGGAAATCGCGCAAGCGATTCGGCGCCGCGCTCGACCTGTACGCGCAGGGAAGCGCCGAGTTCCACGCCAAGCCGGGTCGCGATCTCGATACGCTCACCGCATTCGACGTCTCGCGCGCCCGCTCGCAGCTTGCCGGACAACTGTCGCGCTTCACCGGCGCGTCGATGATCGCCGAGCTCACGCTTCGGTTCGCGCGCGACGCCGCCGATCCCGGGTTGTTCGACGCCGTCGAATCGGCACTCGACGCTCTGGCCGCCGCACCGGCGGAACGAGCGAGAGACATCGCGCTGGGCGGCGCCTGGCGCATCCTCGCCGAGCTGGGTGTGGCCCCAACGATCGATGCGTGCGCCGAGTGCCATTCATCGGTCGATGCCGGCGCGCCGGCGGTGTTCAGTCATCCGGCGGGCGGCGTGCTGTGCCAGCGTTGCAGTTTGCTCGCGCGCACGGGACGCACGGTTCCGCCCGAGGCGCGCGACGCGCTCCGCACGTGGCTGGCCCGCGGCGCGCATCCACTCGACGACGTGAACGAGGCGCGTGCGCATCAGCGGCTGCTGCGCGAATTCCTCCGCGAGCATCTGGCCGACGATCGTCCGCTGGCCGCGTACGACGTGTGGGAGCGCGACGTGCTCGACGTCGCGCCCATCGGGTGAGGCGCGCATGATCCTGGGCACCGCGGGGCACATCGATCACGGCAAGACGACGCTCGTTCGCGCGCTCACGGGTGTCGATACGGATCGGTTGCCGGAAGAGAAGAAGCGTGGCATCACCATCGAGCTCGGGTTCGCGCCGCTCACGCTCGAGGGCGTCGGCACCGTGGGCGTCGTCGACGTGCCGGGCCACGAGGCATTCGTGCGCACGATGGTCGCCGGTGCGACGGGCATCGATCTCGCGCTCGTCGTCGTCGCGGCGGACGAAGGTGTGATGCCGCAGACGCGCGAGCATTTGGCGATCCTCGAGCTGCTGGGCGTCAGGGCGGGCGTGGTCGCGTTGACGAAATCCGATCTCGTCGACGAGGAATGGCTGATGCTCGTCGAGGAGGAGGTGCGCGGCGTCGTCGAACGCGCGCTTCCCGATGCGCCGATCGTGCGCACTTCGGCGACGACCGGCGCCGGCATCGACGAGCTGCGCGCTACGCTCGCGCGCATTGCCGCCGCACTTCCGGCGCGCTCCGACGACGATCTCTTCCGTCTCCCCGTCGATCGTGCGTTCACGATCAAGGGGACAGGCACGGTCGTCACGGGCACCGTGTGGTCGGGCCGTCTGTCGCGCGACGAGACCGCGCGCATTCTTCCCGGTGACCGCTCGGCCCGCGTGCGCGGCATTCAAGGGCATGGCGCCCAGCTCGACGCGGTGAGGTCGGGCGCGCGTGCCGCCGTGGCGCTGGCCGGCGTGGACATCGACGATGTGCCGCGCGGTTCGACGATCGTCGTCGATCGCGACTGGCATCCGACGACGCTCGCCCGCGCGGACATCACGCTCGTCGCCGGCGACGACGTCTCGCTTCGGCCGCGCACCTGGTTCCGCTTTCACGTTGGAACGTCCGAGGTCGGTGCGCGCGTCGTGACGCGCGACGTCGATCGGTCGAAGCCATTCGCCGCGCGAATCGTGCTCGATCAGCCGGTGCTGCTGCGCGCCGGCGATCGTTTCGTGCTGCGGACCTCGGCGCCGCTCAATACGATTGCCGGCGGCGTGGTGACCGATCCCTACGCGCCGAGGCGCGCGCGGATCTGGCAGCCCGCTCTGTCGGCGCGCGATCGACTCGCGGCGTTCGTCGAAGAAGCGGCCGGACAGGGCATCGATGCGGCGACGCTTCCGGTACGTCTCGGGCTCTCCGTCGCCGAGTGTCGCCGGCTCGTCGATTCGCATGACGACTTCACCACGCTGTCCGGTGGGCGGATCGTCGCTCGTCGCGCGATCGACGACCTATGCACCCGATTGTCAGAAGCGGTCGCGGCCCACCACGACCAGCATCCTCTCGAGCCGGGCATCCCGGTCCAGCTGCTGCGGGCGCGCCTCGCCGCCTCCGACGTGGTGGTCGAAGCCGCCATTCAGCGTGCACTGGCGGATGGAGCCGTGGCGGCGGGCGCGGGTACCATTACAAAGGTGGGGTGGGTGCCGATCCTGGCAGGAGGGGATGCCCAGACGGCGGATCGGGTACTTTCCGCGCTGGACCAGTCCGGTGCGGAGCCGCCGAGCTCGGAGGAGTTGTCAGTCCAACTCGGGGCGCCCGTGGAGGCCGTGCTTCGGTATTTGGAACGACGTGGAGACATCGTACAAGTCGAATCAAATCGGTACTATGCGTCCGATCATTTAAAGTCGCTTATTGGACGGCTTCGGAGCTTGATGGCGAATGGGATCGAGGCGAGCCCGTCGGACATTCGCGACGGTTTGGGGCTCTCGCGCAAGTACCTCATTCCGTTCCTCGAGTATTGCGATCGAGTCGGGTATACAAGTCGGAACGCAAATGGCCGAGTATGGAAAGGGGCCTAAAGTGCTACGGGACACAATTATGCGCGCTTCCGCTCGCTTGACAGCTACTTGATTCTCCCATAATTTCGGAGTACGTGGCAGTATCTCGGTCAACCCATTCAGGAGCTCCTGTAACGGTCCTGTTTCGTTAGCGCGGAGAAAATATGTTCCACCGCTGGGCAGCACTTGTGCTCGTGCTCGCCCTTTGTGCGATGACGCCAAAGAATGCGGCGGGGCAAGGGCAAGTGCAGCAGCCCCGAGGGCACAGTGCAAAAGGGAAACTCGGAGCCAATTATCCGAACCCCTTCAATCCGGTCACTCATCTGCCGTTCTCCGTCGGTGACGACGGCTGTACGCCAGGAAGTGGCCCGCAGTTCACAGTGACGATGCAGTTGGTGAACGTCCTAGGTCAGGTTGTGGCTGAGCCGATTCTCTATGATCCGAATGGCTCGTCCACGACGCCGCCGTCGCTACGCGGTAAGCCAATCCACAACATCAAGCTGTACTGTGGAAATTACGAAGGCTTCTGGGACGGAAGAGTAAACGGTCGCGAGGCCGCGTCGGGCGTGTACGGCCAGTTGCTCTTTGTCGAGGGCGAAGCGCCGCTCACACGCAAGATTTACTACAAGAAGTAACCAGCGCGTCATTCCGAGCGTAGCGAAGGACTCCTGTGCACTGAGGCGATCGCCTCGGCGTATAGGGGTCCTTCGGCGTTTTACGCCTCAGGTCGACAGCGGCTGCAATTCCCGCCGAAATGGCGTAGTCTCAAGGCACCGACGTTGCTCCCTGATGGACCCATGATCAATCCAGAAAGACTCACCGTCAAAGCCGGCGAAGGACTCAACGACGCGATCAACCTCGCGCGGCGCAACGGCAATCCGGTCGTCTACGACCTGCACCTGCTCTCCGCGCTGCTCGACCAGGACGAGAGCATCGTCGTCCCCGTCTTGCAAAAGCTCGGCGTGAACGTCACGGCGCTCCGCGAGCAGATCGCCCGCGAGATCGAGCGCTATCCCAAGCAGAGCGACGCCCAGCCGACCACGTCGCGCGAGCTGAATCAGGTCTTCGATCGCGCCGAGTCCGAGGCGAAGAAGCTCGGCGACGAATACGTCTCGACCGAACATCTCCTGCTCGCGCTCTCCGATACCAAGGGTACCGAGTCGCGCAC
>OUNM011125685.1_pt1 | contig 16542 bp, 21 predicted proteins | sample 1769961 | NCBI WGS metagenome assembly OUNM01 (sample SAMEA3914820, study PRJEB12502) | metagenome | biome: forest; material: soil | place: USA | collected 2012-03-12 | depth 0.3 m
GGAGGTTGTAGAAGCATCTGATTCGGCTGTTTCTAATGTAATTATAGTTGGTTGCTAGGGTTGTTGTATTGCAATTGAGGATGGTTGTTATAGAGTGGTAGAAAGTGTCTCGCTCGCTGATATATCTCGCTCGCTGATAAGATACGTTAATGGAGTTTTATGTTTATTTAAACGGCAAGCAAGTCTAGAGATTTCTTAGCAAAGCGCCTTGGACGGTGGGGATTCAGATAGGTACGGACCATGATGGTTTTAGGGTGTTCAACCCTTTATTGGGAAACCGACGTTTCCGACGTTCTCGAAGCGTGTTTCACGAGACCGTCGTCGGATCCCCTCTTTGTGCCGCGGACTGAAGGCATCGAACGGCCGCCGCTGGGCTCCGGGATGTTGGAGAACTGGACAAACTGTATCGAGCGCGTCTTTTGGGCGGCGTCTCGCCGGATGAAGGCCCTCAGAACCGGGATTGAGGCGGCAATGACCGACATGGCGGGCTCGGCGGTGCCAAAGATCTTCAAGTCCACCGTCGTAGCTGTTGGGCACACCGTTAAATTCCGCCCGGATAAAGGGGCGAGAAACGCCGACTCACAGCTGCTATCCGAGATGTCTTTCAGAGAGATGATCTTCATGAAGGCAATGATGCCAGAACTGGAGGACGGCAGCTGGTAAGCGAATGCAGACAGTAGTGGGTGAGGACTAGCTGAGACGGGAGGCCTACAACACGCCCATGCTCATAGCGACCAGCGCGCCGAACTTTTCCCGTTTGTTGATAGCGACGTTCCAAACGATCCTCCACGGGAGGATAGCAAGCACGATATCCATGCAACCGGAATAGACTGGGGTTGTTGTTAGCGAGTGTCGGCCGTGGCAGCGCAACTTCTTGTTGCTTGCCATGGATGGCTTGGACCTTACCACTCGTAAATGTCTGGTAACGCTCCATAGTCACGGTTGTCCAGCAGTTGCCCTCTATCTCGGGAAACCAGAGCTTCGCAACGGGCCAGCACCGCGTCCACATGATGGCGGCGGAAACACCGAGAACGATATTGACCGAGATGATGATGAACCAGATGACCCACCGCACGGGTCCGGTCGAGATGCGCAGGAGGGTGATTCCGAACGAGGTTTTGCTCCATGCCGCGGCCAGAATGGTGGCGAAGCCGGCCGAGTACGAGATCAAGGCAACCATCCACATTTTATTTTCGTAGTCCATATCTTCGTAGTGCAGGCCGATGCCCCATTTCGTGCCTTCGGTGAGCATGGCGGTCGAGACGAGGATCGAGATCTGGGGGACAGCCGGAGTTAGCATCAACTCCAGTACCTACAGGCTACCGGCGGTAGAACTGGATTTTGAAGAGGGCAGTATTGAGAAAGCTTAGGGTGCGTACCCAGCTGAGAATCAAGAAGTAGTCGTCCCACCAAAGGGACCGACGCCGCGTCAGTTTCGCATAAACGCGCAGGGCGAGGAAGACAGCCGAGACGATGGTCAAGACCCATATTGACCAGAGGAGCAGCGGAGCGTAGTTTGGCACCTCTTTTGGGGTCGCTGCTTCAGCATCGCGCCCCGCGAGAGTGCCGGACGCCATGTCGTGGAAGAGGTGTTGGATCCGCATGAGGAAGCGAGACGCCGGGACGGCACAGAGAGTGTGCAGCCGGGGTGGAGTATATATTTGGAACGGTTCACACTCAGCGGGTGACAGCAATGCAGTCAGTCAAGTGCGGGCCGAGCTTGTCATGGAGGATCCGGTCCCCTGAGGAGAGTGAGGAGGGGCCGGCGAGTGGTATTTGAGCTCCGGATGCGACGCTGGGTCGGTACCAAGCCCGCGCGGCGCCCGGTCATTCATCACGTCGCGGTGCTGGAGAGTGGAGGGACACCCGACATGCTGGATCAGGTCTGGGGTTGGTGGGGCTGCAGTGTGGTATTTTGCGATCGCCATGGCGCCAGGCCCGAGCCATGCTCGCTGTGGCTAGCCGCCTCTGGCATTAATGATCCCTCGCGGACCCTCAGGGTTTTGAATCGAGGGGTCTGAGCGCAACGGTGTGGTTGTGAGCCTGTCTCGCCTGTCTCGAGCCTGTCGAAGCCTGTCTCCCAGTGCTGACACGGCGACCGACTAGGCCCGAAGCGTGCAAGGCGGCCTTGGCGGGCGATGGCTGCGGCAGCCCCACCGATCCCCACTGGCGGCCCGCTTTGCCCAAAATTCCCATGGCAATCCTCCAACGGGAAACTTGCCTCGAGCCTGCCGCCTGCCTCCCATCACCCCTGCCCACGAATCACGTCTGGCCTCGGCTCCAAGAAAGTCTTGGCTCAATAGGCCCGAACACATCCCTGCGAGACAGTCTGGAAGGCCAGGTCGGAAGCTCTTGTCTGTCTTTTCTGCGCAGCGAACAGCCTCGAGACAGCCCACCGAGCCAGCCCACGAACGCCGAGTCACGTTAGCGCCAGATCCTCAGACCCTCTGCGTAGTTCTCCCAGTCCTCTGGCTCCTCTCAGCCAAGCCTTCTCCCCGCCACCTCGCAAGCAAGTGCCGGACCCGGTAAAGACTTTAAACGTTGCAGGGAGGCACAGACAGTTATCATCACGACTTCTGCATCCTCCAGAGTGACAATTGCTGCGCGCCGAGGCGTCCCAGCGGTGATGGCATTACCAATCATCCACCAAAGTCCCTCCTCGTCCTCGCGCTCCCGTTTCGAACAACGGTTTCCACATTCAGACGAGGTCCAAGACCACCCCCACCCAAAAGATCCCAAACCAAGCCAGCTTCCACCATGTTCCAAACCATCTCCCACCCCCCATCAACACAAACTAGCACCCTTAGCCAACACCTAGTCGGCACCAAGACTAACAAGGCGGACCTTTCCGCACAACCGGAACCCAGTCCAATCCAAACCCAAACCCAAAACACCAACACCATGAAACATAACCCAGAACCAAAAAAAATAAACCCACCCCACCACTCCACCTCCCTACCTACAGTGTACCATGTCAGGTATGTACTACACAAACTCCCCATCCTCATCATCATAAACCCTCCACAGCACCCCCAACCAGTGCTCCAAAACCGGCACCAACTCCCCACACCCCTCCACCCCCCCACCACCATGACCACCAGCAGCAGCCTTGCACCGACCCAACAACCCCTTGTAAGCCTCAATCATGACCAGCACCTGCAGCCGCGCCTGATTGGGCCCCGTGGCCGCTAGCTGTGCCGGCGCCGGCGCCGTTGGGGTCTGACCGGCGGCGTCTGCGGACGCGGCGTTGTCGTCTGGCTGTGACTGGGAGGGCCCGGAGGGGTGGGTTTGGTGTTGTTGTTGTTGTTGTTGGGAGAGGAGGGCTTGGGTGAGTTGGGTGGTGAGGAGTTGGGTGAGGAGGTGGAGGGTTTGGTGGTGGTTGCTCTCTTGTTGTTGCCGCTGCTGAGAGTGCTGTTCCGTTGGGTGGGGTGGTGGTGTCACTGGTGTCGTTGCCGGCCCGATGGGCTCGGATGCCAGGGATGTGGCTTGCGGCGTGGGGCCCGATGTGCCGAGCGGGAGTGGGGTGGGGCCGGGCTTGGGTGGCGTCGGTGGCTTCAGCTCGGCTGTTGCGCGCACGGGCGTCGGGGCGGCTGTCAGAGGCCATTCGTCCGTGTCGGTGTTGGCGTTGGGGCTTGGGAACAGGGGGGGAGGCGCCCGGCTGGCTGCGGAGTGGGTTCTCCGCGAGTGCCGCGCAGCAAATGGGGTCCGAGACGCCCGAGGCGGCTGTCGTTGAGGATGCTTCGGAGCAATGTGGCTTGCGAGCTGGGTCTGACCGCTGCTTGGAGTGGGCAGAGGGCGAATCCTGCAGGAAGCTTGTCGGCGAGTGCGGCTTGCAGGCCGAGTCTGACCGCCGCTCGAAGAAAGAATAGGGGGGGCCTGCTATGGTGATTTCCGCCCCGTCATCTTGCGTCACGGAAAGCCTCTCTTGGCGTTGCGGTGCTTGCGGCTCCTGGCTTTCTTGCTCTTCATCCCACATTGACTCAAAGGTTGGCAGGACAGAGCGGTAATACTTTGCCAACTCCACGGCTCTGTCGTAGGCCGGAGGGCCGTCCGTGGGCATCGGCGTGACGGCGTTCCGGGTTAGGGATTGCCTGTTGTGTCGTCCCAGGTTGTGGAAATCCGAGATTGTCGCAATGCGAGCCAGCCGCCCGCTCCGTTGTCCGCTATCACGCCACCTCTTGTCGAGCATGAGGCTTGGATGTTGTGACGAGGTAAACGTCTGGTATATGGGTAGGGGCGACAGCTCTGGCACGGCCATTTCCGGCGTTCGAGCTGGTGTGGCCGTCCCTAGGGCTGTGTCATCAGGGGGTAGCGTTGGCGTTGGCGTTGCCATTGGGAAGCTGTCCATGAGAGGGGCATTGTCGATCACAACTGGGCTTAACGCGTGGAAACCTGGGGACACAACAAGTGCCCGCTTCCGCAACTTCTTGGCTCGTGTGTGGTCAGTGGTGCCGGCCAGTTTGCCCCGAAGGGCACGAAAGATGGTGGTAAGAAATGGCATTGTGGAGTCTCGATCAGAGGCTTCAAACTTGTGAGGCGAGAGATCAACACTTGGAGAGTGGGAAGAGTTTGGTTTGCAGAACGGCCCTCGGAAGACAGCATCATATTGGAGAAGGTTGTTATGACGCTCCCAGCGCGACGGCCTGCATCTTCTGCAGCCAGGTAGTCATTGGTGATGCGTGACGCATAGTGCATAAACAACCTGTGGTGGGCGAGCTGCAGTGAACTCCGCACGACGATGCTGAGAGCCCTTATACCGTCATGGCCAAATGACTTCTGACATGCTGAAATGAGGTCACTGACTGCAGCAAGTGATCACGTTCTACCCAAGTTGAACCTAAAGCACCGAGCACCGCTCCAGCCAAGGGAGCTGCTTTCAGGGGATCAAAGTACGACTTCATTGTGTCTATATCAAAGTACAGGCTCTGGGATCCCTACCGCCATTCGAACCATACAAGATTATTCTTCCCGTCTTTGATAAATCGCCAATGCATTGTTCACTCAGTAAACAATCCATCACCTCTTTCAACATAGTCTTTGTTTCTTCTGACAGCCACACGCCCACGAAACAAGAAGTCCAATTTCCAACAAGGCCTTTGTTCCCAAGCACAGCGATATAGACTTCAGTCTCTCACTCAGTGCTGCTGAGTAGCACGAGAATCTCGTCAACGAAATCCCGAACACCAAAACGACCATACATCATGCGCAGCCACTCGCCATCAACTTCCGCCACGGCGTCAGACAACCCGCCGCAACCCTCGTGGCGGGATCGCATCAATCCCGACTGGCCGCTCCCCGAAATCCAAAACGTCGTCGCCACAGTCGACCTAGGCTGCCGGCTGGACCTTAAGTTCCTCTCCACGCAGGCCTGGAACACCGAGTACAACCAAAAACGGTTCCACGCACTCATCATGCGCATCCGGAATCCGCGCACCACCGCCCCCGTCTTCTCCTCAGGCAAGATGGTCATCACGGGGGCCAAGTCGGAAGACCTCGCGCGCCTCGCCGCCCGCCGCCATGCCCGCGCCATCCAAAAGTGCGGATTCCAGACCAAGTTTCTCAATTTCAAGGTGCAGAACTTTGTCGGCTCCGTCTCGTGCGGGTTCTACGTCCGCCTCAAGGGCATCGCGAACACGTGTTGGCAGTCGGCTAAGCACGAGCCGGAGTTGTTTCCCGGCCTGGTGTACACCATGGTCAGCCCCCGCGTCAAGTGTCTGGTGTTTAGCACGGGTAAGGTTGTGATTACTGGGGCGAAGAGTGAGGAGGATGTTTATGAGGCGTTTTGGAATCAGTATCCGATTGTGTTGGACTTCAAGGTCCGCGACGTGCCTACGGCTGTGGCGGGAAAGAAATGATAGACGTCGAGTATTAGACAACGACTGACGGGGCAGTGAGGGAGCGCTTAACAACTAAGCCCCTACTATCAATAGTAATGGACAGACGATGAAACAAGAGCGAAGGTAAATTGGTTTCCTCACACACTCTCTGAAATGCTATCTCGCGAAGGTGTATTACTCAACGACAAGAAGAATTAAACCATGTCAATTTGAAGAGAACAAAGAGCGAGGCGATATTGGGTAGAGACAAAACATTGTCTTCTTTCCACCTGACTCTCTTTGTTCTCTGTTTCTTTTCTCTTCTCCGCATTTAGCCCTCAGTGACATGGCTGCAAACTTGAACTAAGAAGACTGAGCGCTACTGTCGGCAGGGTCAACCCTGTACTCAAGCTCGTTGCTCAGCAATCGCTCCATCTTTGGCAGGCTGCCGCGGAACATCTTCGAGCTCGACCTGAAGGACCTTGTCCACGTTATGCTGAACCTTGTCCTGCACTTCCTTGCCCTCAAACATAAAGCTGAGCTCCTCGAGCGTGCGATTGTGCGTCTCCGGGAAGAGGAGATACACGGTGGCAATCTCGACAAGAATCCAGACGCAGTAGACAATGTAGTACTTCCAGCCAATGGAGTCGAGCGCGATGGGGTTGACATATGTGTTAAAGAAGACAGCGAAGCGGACTGTGAGCTGCTCAAACGCGATGCCCTTGGACCGTTGCTGAAAGGGGAATATCTCGACCAGGTAGGTGTACGCAAGGGCGTTCCAGCCAATGTTGTAGAATCTGTGTTGACAAAAATGTCAGTCCCTGAATCACCCATGAGTATCCAAAGCCAGCGAACTTACGGCGAGTAAACAAAGATAAACACCAACACCGGAATCGATGCCCGCGCCGAGCCTTCGATGGCCGACCTCGCGCTGGCGATCGTCCAAACCGTATACACCACCGCCGTACCAATGGTACAGATCAAGAACATGCGCCTCCTCGGGAACCGCGGCGCAATCAACGCAATCGGCACAGCGTTGATGAACCCCCAGCACGTATTCCCCAAGATGATCTGCTGCACCGTCCGGTCATCCGTAATCCCCACCAGCGCCAAAATCTTCTTCATATAGAAGCTCAGCAGCCCATTCCCACTCCACTGCGTAAAGAAGCCCATAATCGCCGCAATCATAAACCGCCTCCGCATGGGCGGATCCCGCAACACATCCGCCCACACAAACCTGCTCTCCAGCTCCTTCTCCTGCGCAATCGTCGACTGGATCTGCGCGAACTCCAACCGGACAAACTCATCCCCGTCCTCCCCCTCGCCATGATACTTCTGCAATATCGCAAACGCCTCATCCCCCCGGTCCCGCGAGACCAACCACCGCGGCGACTCGGGACACCACCACATAAACCCAATCTGGCAAAAGCTCGGCACCAACTGCAACAAACTCGGCAGCCGCCACGACCACGTCGACTCCATTCGGAACGTCCCATACGTCGTGCCGGCCGCCACAATCGCGCCCACAAACCACGACGCGTTAAACAACGAGGTCATGACAGGCCGCTCGTTGGCATACGCCAGCTCGCCGAGCAGCGCGGAGGCATTGACGATGGCGAACGGAATCCCGAAGCCGAGCACCCAGCGCGAGGCGAGGAACATGTCCGAGTTGCGCGCGCCGGCCTGCAGGCCCGCGCCAGCGCACATGATGACCGACGCGAGCAGGATGGTGCGCCGCCGCCCGAGGTGCTGGCTGACGGTGGGGATGAAGGGGATCGCCATCAGCGCGCCGAGGGAGTACATTGCGTTGAGGAGGCCGAGGCGGCTTGAGGTGGGGTTGTCGAAGTCTGTGGGGGGTTGGGGGTTAGGAGGGTGGGGTGTGGGGATGGGGGCTGGGGGGAGGAGGGCGCACAGTCAACCCATGATTTGACGGCTTGTAGGCTGTTCATCATGGAGGAGTCGAAGCCTGATGTCCACTCTACGCCCAGCGCTGTGGGGATGAGGATGAGGTAGAGAAATCGCAGGTTCGGTTTCTTGTACCATGGCTTTGTGTCGGCCTGCGCGATGCGCGTCAGGCGCGGGTCGACGTGTTCTTCTTTCGCACCGATGATGGCCATTCTGATGCGTTGTTGGGGATGTCACGGTGCCAGAAACCACCAGCGCGCCGCCGGCGTAGACCTCGGTGTTAACCATCTCAAGACATGCCATCGGCCTTGTCACCTGCCCTATTTAGACCGTAGATCCGAGCCGTTTGTGTAATATCACAGGATGTGTGGAGGATCTGGCCGCAGGCGTGGGATGGTGCAAGCGGCAATGGCCTCCTCACTTCACCCACATTGTTCCACCATGACTGCCGTGCCAAGATCTGTTTGGGGCTGTTTCCTCCGACCGATGCGGGGTGGGGACGGGTAGTAATTGCGGGGAGAAACCCGGTTGCCAGGACTTGAGGGACGGCGATCGGCGTTCGGGTGAATGCGACCGAGACTTGGCGGTTGGAACGCCGTGTATGCCGAGTGGATGCTCCAGACCTGTGGTCGCCGCCGCTGTGTGTTCGTAAACGTCAGACTGAGAGTGAGAGCTCCATGATTCACGTATTCGGGTATGTCTCCTCCTGACTGGGCTGCAGTTGAGGTGAAGGATCGATGCCAGCTTGGCCAAGCCTGAGAAGGAAGCATAGTCAACTCCAGCGAGGGTTAGCCTACTTGGCGCAATCCTCTCTATGCCAGGGCATCGTGAGAGGATTCTTTGGCCGGCGTGTGTTTCCTTGTTCTCGCAGCTGATGCTGCTAGTTCGGGCACACGTCCTGCTGCTCCCCAATCAGCGGCAGTTCGGAGAGGGAGAAAACGCGCCAATAGCAAAGCCAGTCGGATATCAGAGAGGGAGGCTCGTGAACAGGATGCCTTGCCCATAAGCACAGTCTATAACGAAAAGACACAAATCACGCAATCTAAGCGCTAGTCGGCGAAAAGATAAACTCCTCCAGCTCCTTATATGCCACCTCCAAATCCTATCCCGGGTTAGCATGCTACTCTGCCCGTCCCCTAGCACAACTCGAAGAGAACTCACATTGTTCACAATAATCCTGTCATGAACGCCAGGAACCTTGGCGTACTCCAGCTCGACCTTGGCCTGGTTCAGACGCTTCTGGATCGAGTCCTCCTTCTCCGTCCCGCGCCCGCGCAGGCGCTTCTCCAGCTCTTCCTCGGACGGCGGCGCAATAAAGACGAAGCGGGCCGGGAAGCCCGAAGCCTGGATCTGCTTCACGCCCTCCACCTCGATATCCAAGACGACGGTCTTGCCCTTGGCGGTCTGCTCCTCGATCGTGGCCTTGGAGGTGCCGTAGAGGTTGTCGCCAAACTGCGCGCTGTTGTCCGGGCGTTAGCGGGCGATGTGTGGGGCGGGAACGGTTGAGACAGTGGGACCGGCGCGTACTTCTCAACGAAACCATCCTTGTCCTTGAGCGCCAGGAACTCGTCCTTGGTCACGAAGTGGTAGTCGACGCCATGCTGCTCGCCGGGACGCGGGCCACGGGTCGTGTGGGACACGGAGAGGGTGAAGGTGTCAGGGTGTCTCTGGCGCGGGTGTCAGGGGTCGCGATCGCATAGGGACGGGTGGAAGAGGGCGTACTTGGAAGAGGAGCTTGTAGAGGGTCCCCTTGCCGACGCCGGACGGGCCCGAGATGACGACGGGACGGGGATCGCGAACTGCCACGCCGGGTCTTTAGTCTGCATGTTTCCTTTTCTTTCTCTCTCTTTCCTTGAACATGAAGAGACGCGAGTACTCACCAGGAGCCATGGCGTGGTAAAAGCACGAGCGAAAGACGTTGACAAAAGGAGTGAATGGTCGCCGCATCGCCAGTGACGGGTCCGAAAATTGTCGGGTCGCGACATGGAAGTCGACAGGAGAGGGCGGGGTCTGGCCGCTGTGGGGCGACCCACCTTTCCCCTGTTTGAGCAGGGTTCATCACTGAAGACGCAAGCACTTACCCCTAACCCTGCCCCTCTCTCTCCTCTTCCCAAGTTCCCCCTCAACCTCCGACCTCCAACCTCCAACCTTCTCACTCATTCACATCGGCCTCTCATAATCTCATCTCAAGAAGTGACAAGATTTACACGGTCTTGAATCTGCTTGTCATCGGCTTCTCTAAAACTTCGCACGCGTACAGCGGTAATTGGTGATAGTGGACGTGAGGGGAGAGGCATGGACTGCCAACATTGTGGCATTGTTGTTTGTCTTGGAAATGGCTATTACGTCGGAGGTTGGAAGGCTGACCTAACCAACGCAGAGAGCTCGTGTCTTCCTTTAGACTGGTTTGTATTTGGGGAGATGGCGAGCATCTGGTTGATCGATTGGCTCCAGGAGTCAAACCACGCCGGCTTCATCTCAACTTAGACCGTGCTCCTTCCTGCACGTCCCGCCAGTACTATATGTATAACTTCCCGCACGAACACAATCACCGCCCCTCCCAATCAACGGACCACTCGAGTGGTCAAGCGACTTTGGGAGGGGGCCAACGGGTGGAACGCCAACCGAAACAGGCCGTGGGTTCGAATCCCCCCTGGCGAAGTAAAATTTCTCTAAAAAAATCATAAAGAGGATTTTCGTACCCGACCACCTCTACTCGACCGGCGAGTAGGGCTGGTCGGCGAGCTTTTTGCATTGTATTACGCCCACCGCTTTGATTCCACTGCTTTGCCCTATGAACATGTCTAATAAACAAACACCTGCCTTGCAAACCGATCACGGTGACAAAACATGGCGACCAGTTCAACTTCCTCTTCACACAGCTTTCCCAATTCCAAATGTCGCACTCGCCCGTTTGAGATTTCCCACGCTGGAGTTTCTCGACAACTCCGAATCGCGAAGCTGCTTGACAAGGTAGTAGTCGCCAACGTCTTGCTCTTCCGCCTCCCCTTCAGTCTGCCGCAGCTCAATGATATCCAACGAGGTTTGCTTCATAATTCCTCCGGAGCGCTTTGTGGACACGTGCCCTGACTCTGCGTCGGTTTCATACAAAGTCCTCGCCCCGTCCTGCTCGAGGTGCCCAAAGATGTTTTCGTCGCTGCCGTTGAAGGTGAAGTCGGGGATCGGGTTGATGCTTCGTGGGCCCAGGCCACGTCGGGGGTTCTTATCTTCGATGAAAGGACATCCGTTGGCTGCTCTGTTCCGAGTCACTTTGGAGTGCTTGTGGGCCGTGGAGAAGCTTCGCAGACTCCCGATGATCGGACGACAGCAGCGTGCGACGAGAGGCAGTATCATGGGCAGGTTGGATGTGATCACGGCGACGAAGGTCTCGCGGACGGCCCACGACCCTGCCTTCTGTGCGCCGTTGACGGGATCCTAGGATGAGTCCGGTTAGCTCTGGGTCTGATCCTGGAGTTAACACGCGGTTGATACTGACGGATATGATGAGAACGCAACGCAATATGCCTGCGACGGTCACAAAAATGCCACCCGAGAATAGCAGAATGAGGCCGGCCTTCTTAAGGGGCCTCAACGAGGAATTCCACAGCATTGGAATTGGAATGCTCATCAGATAGATATCTGTCAAGACGTTCAAAACGACGGTGACCAAGATGTCGATCCTGGAAATGGCAGGTTGGCAATGATCTGCATGTCAGTCAGTCACATGCTGGGTCTGACAACGCAAAGAATAGACGCGTTTACTGCCGGGATCGGGATATATCTGCCAGTTCTTCGAGAGGGGACGGCACCCCAGCAGAATCGAAAGGATCACCGCAATCCATGTCGCGGTTATGATCACAAATCCGGCGTAGATACGCTTGCGGTAAACGAGACCATCCTGCAAATGGATGTTAGCAAGACTCAAGTTGGCTTTTCCTCGGATCTATGTGGGCCTCACCGTCAGGCGGAGGAAAAAAGCGCACATGGCCGCCTTGATAACCCACAATAAGAAAGTGTACGTAGACCAGCCAGCGACCTGGGTCTTTGAACCGTTGACCCTTAGTAACTCGTCAGACTCGGTATCTCATTGTCCCAGCGGAACTTCTCTTACCGCAAGCGATACTCCTCGCCGTTTGGGTCCAGCAGCTGCCGCTGCTGATCCGTCATGGCATTGTTTGCAAGTCCTTTCCAGAACGCTCCAACCGAATAGGCAAGATAGGTCTCAACACTGTACGCCACCTGAACGATATATCAGTAAGGTCTCAGCCAAAAGCAAAGGCGTACGAGGATACTTACTGCCGCCACTATCATGAGGTAGTCATCTGCATGCAGATTTCTCCACCCCGATGCAGATATCCTGACATACAGCCGTAGACCAATCACCGAGAGGCCGACCCCAAGCAAAGCAAAGGCTTCGCGCACGAATGCGTCCATGGCGTCCATTGCCGTACTGTGCAGTCGAGGCTCAAGCGAGACGCAGCCGAGGGACGCGGGAGACTAATGGGGCAAAAGCGCCGCGGAATGTATTGTACATATAATAAGAAAGACGGGACCGGAGCGCAGATTCGAGCACCGTTGGGGGAAGGGGGCGGGGTGTGGCTTGTTTTCCCGCCAACTTTGACAGATCCTCATGATCGGCTCGGTGTCGTCCCACTGCCTTGGTGGGGATGAGTTAGAGGTAAATAAAAAGCAAAAGTGCGGCCGCCTGGCGAGAACAGGATGCTTGGGAGTTGGACCGGGGCATGCCTCGTCGTCGTTCAGGCTCTGCACTAAGCCTCTGCTGTGCGCGGACAAAATCTCCCGGGACTGGGCTCGTGTGACACCCGAGTATTATCACCTCGTCGATCGACATGTCTTCGTCGGCAAGACGAGGTGAGCACTGACCACCGACGACTGGGCAGACGTGTCATAGACTCGAGGCTGGCACCGAGGTCGGGAAGTCCGCCGATCCAGAAGGGTCTTTGCCTCGTGGATGGCTCTAGTGCCTCGCACTGCAGATTCATTGGCGGATGCGGGCAGATAAGCTGATGGCGGGAGAGTACAAAAAGCCGATGGCAGGGGACCGGGTCGGGGCTTCAGCAGGGAGCATGCAGCTTGCTTGAGGAACCTGGAAGCCTGCAGGTACCGTGACACTGTACAGTATTTCTATACTCGCGGGCTGCACGTGCCTCTGGGCGCATGCAAGACACCGTCTCTGTCGGTGAAAAGGGGCGAATAGGAGCTGGGATGGTATGGCTGAGAGGGGGAGAGAAAGGAAAATAGAGCCAGGATCAGGCAAACTCCGGCTTATTTCAGGAGACCGTAGATTCCGAGCTTGCTTGCCACGCAGAGCTTCAGCCTCCAAGAGTTGAGACAAGGCTGACGCTGGTTCGGTAAACTCGACAGCTTGACACTGAGCACCATATCAGCAATGGAACCGGCCCGACAGCATTCGGTTCAATCTGTTGATCAGCCCATCCCTTTGATCTCGACAGGGGTTTCTCGGAATAGATTAATAACCAACAACCAACAACCCGCTTCTCGTGTCGAACAAAGGTCGCACACACCATGGGCTTCGAGCCCTGGGGATCCCGGCGAAACTCGGCACCTCCCGTCGACACTGGTTGGCCTAATTCGTCGAAGACCACCCTGAGGACATGGGACAACTCTCTGGGATGCGAGGTTGACAGGCGCACACAAAGCTCTGTGCGGCGACTAATGAAGCATCAGCAAGTGTTCTGGAAACGTCGAAGAAACCAATCACTACCCCGCAGGCGCTCAAGCAACCAATCTTGTCATCGTCGAGATCCTTTTGGTTTTCCCCCAACATCCGCCGAAACGTCATTTGCCGGTCAGCAAGGCGTCAGGTCAATCTCCAGCGAGGGAACTCAAGACTCTGCCGGTGATGAGAAGCTGAAACACCACAACTCGCTGGCTTAGCCTCACGATCGACGACGCAAAGCCGGGTCCCCAGTCGGGATCTGGGGTGGAGTTGGAGTCGCACGGTCTCTTGGGCTCGGACTCATGCGGCCATCCTGACGATCGAGCGCGAACGGAGGACAGCCGCGATCTCCGCAACTTTATTTCTCTCGATTCCCGAGGCGCGGGAATAACACGCTCCGGGTTCAGCCTCTGGGCCGCCCCTTGGGGTCTTTCCCTGCCGAATCGACGAACAGCTGAACACAAATGCCATGATTGCTCGAAGATTCGCAGATGCTGATCACCACCAAATGTGGCTGTGGATCAGGCCGGTGGGGTGCGCAGCTCACCCAGGTCTGGCAGCCATCATCTCCGCCTCTTTCAACTTCCCGTACTGTGCACTCGGTACAGAATACTAGCCTAGGCACCGCTCATGGACCCCTGATTCTTTCGTTCGCTCTCAAGTTTGCGAGATTCCTGCACCTGGGGCCCCGGCAATCCTGATGTGGATGGCAAACCGCGCTGGGGTGGCCGAATTTACATGGGTCCCGGCTGCCGACGAACAAGGGGCGAGGGTTCTTCAAATGGAACCTTCGCCGTCAGGAGGGGTGCGGGATGGGGCCCTGCATAAGCACGTCGTCCACTGCAACCCCAGATCCTTCGGGAGCTCGCTTCGCTGCCTTTTGCGTGGGTCTTGCGTGGCGGGCTACTAATCTTACTTTCTCTGGTCCCCGCTTCACCTTCGACCTCACACCGCACTATCTCCTATCATCTCGCGGTCAGCAGAGCTTGGAGACTTCACTGGACCTAGGAGCCAAGACACGACACTACATTGACGCGACAAAGATCGCAATACATCCAAATGGAAACTCTCGATCTTGTCGTTGTCGGAGCAGGTAATGGCCGTTTTTCTGCCCGATAGCCCCTCAGGATTCTAACCCTCGACAGGCGTGTTCGGCCTCGCCACCGCAAAGACATTCCACCAGCTGAATCCTGGCAAGAGTTTGGCCATTCTGGACTCTGGTTCGACTCTCGGGGGTGTCTGGGCCAAGGAACGGTTATACCCGGGCCTAAAGACCAACAACATGCTCGGGACCTTTGAGTACCCTGACTTTCCCATGCACGGCGATGCTTTCGAGGTGAAACCCGGAGAGCACATGTCTGGCGAGGTCATGTACAGGTATCTCACCAAGTACGCCAAAATGTATGGGATCCTCAACAAGATCCGATACCGGTCTTTCGTTCTCACTGCCGAACACCAGGACGGCATTGAGGGAGGGTGGATCCTGACGGTCCAGAACGGTGACACGCAAAAGCAGATATTTGCGCGGAAGCTGGTCATGGCCGCTGGTCTGACCTCGGAACCGTTTCTGCCAGACATTGAAGGCCAAGAAGACTTTGGGATGCCAATCTTCCACAGCAAAGATTTCATCAAGTATGCAGACACACTGGACTCTGCCAAGAGGGTGACTGTGTTTGGTGGAACCAAGTCGGCATGGGATGCCGTCTATGCGTACGCCTCCAAGGGCGTCAAGGTCGACTGGGTGATTCGAGGTAAGGCTCGTTGCCAACTCGTGGTACCCGGGTACCTGAGCTTACACATTTGTTCAACCAACAGAGAGCGGTCACGGCCCTGTATGGATGGCTCCTCCATACGTCACACCGTTGAAGAAATGGCTGGAGAAGCTAGTCCGTAAGTATACTCACGGCCAAAGTTGGCATGATCAGGTTTTGTTCCCTACTGATCGTGTTTTCAGACACACGCCTGCTCACGTGGTTCAGCCCCTGTGTCTGGGGCGGCGTTGACGGGTATACGAAGATACGTGACTTCTACCACGGATCCGCCATCGGCCGCACAATCACAAACACTTTCTGGTCTATCCTCGGAAACGACGTCCACACCCTGAACAAGTACGACTCCCACCCAGAGACCAAGAAGCTCAAGCCATGGAGCGAGGCCATGTTCGTGGCCTCCTCCTTCTCCATCCTGAACTACCCAACCGACATCTTCGACCTGGTTCGCAACGGCACCATCAACGTGCACATCGCCGACGTCACAGGCCTGTCCGCAAAAACAGTGCACCTGTCCGATGGTACACAGCTTGAAACAGACGCGCTCTGCTGTGTCACGGGCTGGAAGCACGTGCCCCCCCTCAAGTTCCTGCCGGAGGGCATCGACAAGGAGATCGGCCTGCCTCACACGCCGCTCGAGAGCGACCTCTTCACCGCCGAGGCAGTCAAGAAGACCGACGCGGAAATCCTCTCCCGCTTCCCGCGCCTCAGAGACCAACCCATCCAAAACCCCAACCTGCAACCCCTCCTCGCCAACAAAGCCCTCACCACCACCGACGACCTCAACCCCTCCACCGACTTCACCCCCTGGACGCTCTATCACTTCATGGTCCCCCCCTCCGCCCGCCTCCTCCAGACCCGCGACATCGCCTTCGCGGGCGTCCTCCTCAACTTCTCCACCTTCCTGATCGCCCACGCCCAGTCCGTCTGGATCTCCGCTTACTTCAACGACCAGCTGCCGGCCTCCGTCCTCCCGCCGCTGAAGCCCCGCCCGGACGATGCCCTGGCGACCGCTGCGGCCAAGACCATTGCTGACATCCGCCGCGAGACGCTCCTTCACGCTAGGTTCGGGAAGTGGCGGTACCCGGCCGGTCATGGCGCGCAGTTCCCGGACTTTGTGTTTGACGCGCTGCCGTATGTGGATTTGCTGGTTAGTGATCTGGGGCTGAAGGTGCATCGGAAGGCGGGGTGGTGGGCGGAGGTTCTAGAGCCGTATGGGCCGGAGGACTATCGGGATTTGGTGGCGGAGTTTGCGGCGAGGGTGGAAGGGGAGGGTAAGTACTAGAGGGTTCGACTGTGGTGGTTTGGGTGGGGAAAGGGGGGGGGGTTTGTGTGAAGTGAGGGGTATGCC
>OUNM010336653.1_pt1 | contig 16539 bp, 19 predicted proteins | sample 1769961 | NCBI WGS metagenome assembly OUNM01 (sample SAMEA3914820, study PRJEB12502) | metagenome | biome: forest; material: soil | place: USA | collected 2012-03-12 | depth 0.3 m
AGGCCACGACCGCGTCGATTAGCCGTTCCGGAATGCCGCACAGGCCAAAACCGCCCGAGCAGATCGTCATGCCATCGAACAGCAGCCCATCCAGCGCCGAAGCCGCATCCGCATAGATCTTGCTCGCCATGCTCTCGTCTCCCATCGGTTGGGTCGCCCGCCTACCAGCACGAAGCCGTAAGCGGAAGCTGGCATCGCGCGCCCGTCCGTCCTAATCGGACCGGATGACAAGCAAACGTACCGGCGGCCGCATCCTCGTTGACCAGCTCCTCGCGCAGGGATGCGACCGCATCTTCTGCGTGCCGGGCGAATCTTATTTGGCAGTGCTCGACGCGCTCCATGATTCGCCGCAGATCGATCTTGTGGTCTGCCGACAGGAAGGCGGCGCGGCGTTCATGGCGGAGGCCGACGGCAAGCTGACCGGGCGACCCGGCATCTGCTTCGTGACGCGCGGCCCGGGCGCCACCAACGCTTCGATTGGCGTGCATGTGGCGATGCAGGATTCGACTCCGATGATCCTGTTCGTTGGCGATGTGGCCCGCGACGCTAAGGATCGCGAGGGCTTCCAGGAGGTCGACTTCCCGGCAATGTTCGGCCCGATGGCCAAGTGGGCGGCCAAAATCGACGATGCGCGGCGCATCCCGGAATATGTCGCGCGCGCCCATGCCGTCGCCATGTCCGGCCGCCCCGGGCCGGTGGTGCTGGCGCTGCCCGAGGACATGCTGCTCGACGAGGTGGAGGCAATCGACCGCCCGATGGTGGTCCGCCCCGCCCAGGCGCCCGACCCGGAAGCGCTGTTGGCGCTGGTCGATCTCCTCAAGGATGCAGCCGCCCCACTCGCCATCGTCGGCGGGGCTGACTGGGACGACAGCGCGACGCACTATTTCACTGAGTTCGCTGAAGCCGTCGGCCTGCCCATCGCCACCGCCTTCCGCCGGCAGGACGCGATCCCGTCGGGCTCACCGGTTTATGCCGGCAATCTCGGTTATGGCCCGAATCCGAAGCTGCTCGAGCGCGTCCGCGCGGCGGATCTTTTGCTGGTCGTCGGCGCGCGCCTCGGCGAGGCGACCACCGACGGCTACATGCTGATCACGCCGGACCATCCCGACCAGATCCTCATCCACGTTCATCCGGACCCGGAGGAGCTGCAATCGGTCTATCGCACCGATCTCGCGATCTGCGCCGACATGAACGAATTCGCCGAAACGCTGGCAGACTGGGAACATGACATCCTGCCGTTCGCGCAGGGCACCGAGGCGCATACCGAATGGGAGGCGTGGGCCACGCCCAAGCCCCGCGATAGCGTAGCGCTTGATCTCGGCCCGTGCGTCGCCGCTATGCGTGAGGCGATGCCGGCCGACACGGTGATCTGCAACGGCGCGGGCAATTATTCGGGCTGGTGGCATCGCTACTGGCACTATGGCCCACGCGGCACTCAACTCGCTCCCACCGCGGGCGCGATGGGCTATGGCGTGCCGGCCGGGGTCGCTGCCGCCCTCCGCACGCCGGAGCGTCGCGTCGTGGCTCTGGCGGGCGACGGCTGCTTCCTGATGAACGGGCAGGAGCTCGCGACCGCCGTGGCGCAGGGCGTGCAGATGCTCGTGATCGTCGTCGACAATGGCAATTACGGCACGATCCGCATGCATCAGGAGCGCGAATATCCCGGCCGGGTATCGGGCACGCACCTCGCCAACCCCGATTTCGCGGCGCTCGCCCGCGCCTTCGGCGGCTGGGCCGAGACAGTGGACCGCACCGAAGACTTCGCGCCTGCGCTTGCCCGCGCGCTCGAACAGCCGGGCCTTGCCCTACTCCACCTGCGTACGGATATCGAGCAGATCACCCCTGCGGTGACGCTGACCGGGATGAACAGGCGATAACGGCCGCATTCCACTCCGGTTCAGGACGACTCGCCTAAAACCTGTTCCTGCGGTCCGGGACTGCTGAATAGGAGATTTTCGATGCGGAGTGTCATCAAGGGCATCGTTGCGGCGAGCCTGCTCGCCGGCGCCACGGTCGCCGCGGCGGCGCCCGCCGAAGCGCGCTACCATGGTGGTGGCTATTATTACGGTTATCACGGCGGCTGGCACCGCGGCGGCGTAAGCACCGGCACCGCGGTTGCGGCCGGGCTGCTCGGCCTAGGTGTCGGCGCGGCGATCGCGTCATCGGATCGCGGCCCCGGCTATTATGACGGCGGCTATTATGCCCCGCCGCCCCCGCCGCCGGCTTATGGTTACGGCTATTACTACGCTCCGCCGCCTCCCCCGCCGCCGCCCGCCTACGGCTATTACGGCTGGTAAGCGGATCACGGATCACGAAAAAGGGCGCCGCCATTATGTGACGGCGCCCTTTCTGTTGGGGATCGGCGGGGTCAGAGCTTGTCGACCACGTCCTTCACGGCACCCTTGGCCTTGCCGACCGTCTTCTGGACATGGCCCCTGGCCTCCTGCCCGGCGCCCTCGGCTTCCAGATCCGGGTCGCGGCTCTCGCGGCCGATCGCCTGCTTGGTCTTGCCGGCCAGCTCGTTGGCCAGGCCCTTGGCCTTGTCGGTGAATTCGCCCATATCTCGTCTCCTAAAAATACGCGGATTTATCAACCGCTTCGGAGATAAAACGAGCGGACGAAGGCCCGGGTTCCGGCGCGCTTCAGCCGGCGACGCGATGAAGGAAGGCAAGCACGGCCCGCCAGTTCGCCTCGGCGCCCAACGGATCGCGCTTCTCGATCAGGGTCGAAGAGCCGTGGACGCCCCCTGCCTCGGGGACATATTGCACCTTCACCGCCGCAGGAGCTGCGGCCAGGATGGTACGGGCGACCGCGATCTCTTCTGCATCCTTGGCCGAGGTGACATAGATTGGCGCACGAACGCGCGCGGCGGCCTGTTTCACCATGTCCTTGTGATCGAGATATTCGCCCGGCGAGAAGGCCAGCACCGCCTTCAACGCCTGCGGATGGTCCGCTGCGACGAGGAACACCAGCGCCGCCGAATAACTGCTGCCCCACAGGATCGGCGGCAGCTTCTGCGCTTCGCCCCAGCGCAGCGCCGCCTCCAGGTCGCGTCGCGCCTCCAGATAGTCCGCCTTGTGACCGAGCCCGGCGGCGGTCCGGTTCTGCCCGAACAGATTGCCGCCCGATCGCTGGTCGATGGCGAGCGCGCTGTAACCTGCCGCAACGAGTCGCGGCGCGATGGTCGCATATTCCTCCATGCTCGACCCCGCCTGATGGAAGAGCAGGATCAGCGCCCTGGGGGCCGGCGCCTTGTAGTAGGAGCCATAGACGGTCACGCCGTCGGCCGCCTTGATCTGGACGGGAACGGGCGCCGCCACGGTCGGCGCAGTGGACGCGACCAGCACGGCGGCCAGCGGAGTAAACAGGAAACGCATCTCGACCTCCCTCTTCGTCCACCGGCCCCCGGCGGTGTCAGATCAGCCCGGCGAGCGGGCTCGACGGATCGGCGTATCGCCGCACACCCATGCGCCCGGCGCGGTAGGAAAGGCGCCCCGCCTCCACCGCCGCCTTCATCGCGCGCGCCATCAGGATTGGGTCCCTGGCCTCGGCAATGGCGGTGTTCATCAGCACGCCGTCGCAGCCGAGCTCCATTGCCACCGCCGCGTCGGACGCCTGCCCCACGCCCGCATCGACCAGCACCGGAACCTTGGCGCCCTCGACGATCAGCCGGATGGTGACGCGATTCTGGATGCCGAGGCCCGAGCCGATCGGCGCACCCAGCGGCATGATCGCCACCGCGCCTGCATCCTCCAGCCGCCTCGCGGCGATCGGATCGTCGACGCAATAGACCATCGGCTTGAAGCCTTCCTTGGCTAGGACCTCGGTCGCGCGCAGCGTCTCGACCATGTCCGGGTAGAGTGTGCGCGCCTCGCCCAGCACTTCGAGCTTCACCAGATCCCAGCCACCTGCCTCGCGCGCCAGGCGCAGCGTGCGGATCGCGTCTTCGGCCGTGAAGCAGCCAGCCGTGTTGGGCAGATACGTGATGCGCTTGGGATCGATATAGTCGGTCAGCATCGGAGCCTTGGGGTCCGACACATTGATGCGGCGCACCGCAACCGTGACGATCTCGGCTCCGCTCGCTTCCAGCGCGGCCGCGTTCTGCTCGAAATTCTTGTACTTGCCGGTGCCGACGATCAGGCGCGAACGGAAGGTCTTGCCCGCCACCGTCCAGGTGTCCTCAGTGACGGGCGCCGCATGGTCGCCGCCGCCGACGAAGTGGACGATCTCCAGCTCGTCGCCATCCTCGACCATCACCCCGCCCAGCGTTGAGCGCGGCACCACCTCGAGATTGCGCTCCACCGCGACCTTGGTGGGCTCCAACCCCAGTTCGGAGGCGAGCTCGGCGAGCGTCAGGCCGTCGCGGATACGGCGATGTTCGCCATTGACGCGGATCGAGATGGTGCCGTCGGAGTGCATGAGTGTTGTTTTCCACACAGAGCGGTTAGGGAGGTCCCGCGCATATAGGGACCGCGCCCGCCGGCCCGCAACCGAAAGGGACATTCATGGCCGATACCGTGTTCGTGCTGAACGGCCCCAATCTTAACATGCTGGGCCTGCGCGAGCCGGAGATCTACGGCTCCGACACGCTCGACGACATTTCGAACATGCTCGACGACCGTGCACGCGAGCTGGGCCTGGAGGTGGATATCCGCCAGTCCAACCACGAAGGCCATCTGATCGACTGGATCCAGGAAGCCAACGCGAAGAGCGCCAAGGCGGTGCTGCTCAACGCCGGCGGCTTCACCCACACGTCGGTAGCAATCCACGATGCGATTAAGGCAGTGAAAGTGCCGGTGATCGAAGTACATCTCTCCAACCCGCACGCGCGCGAAGAATTCCGCCATCAGAGCTTTATCGGGCGAGCTGCCAAAGGCACGGTGGCAGGTTTCGGAGCATTATCGTATCTGCTCGCGCTGGACGCGGCCGCAAAGCTCTGACAGGGAGCGGCCGATAATCAGACCAATCTACCGAATTCGTAAGACAGAAAGGGTCGAGTTCATGACCGATACTCCCGAGGGCGCTGCCGGCGCCGCGATGCAGGTCGATGCCGGGCTGGTTCGCCAGCTCGCCGAACTGCTCGACGCCACGCGCCTGACCGAGATCGAAGTGCAGGACGGCGATCGCCGTATCCGCGTCGCGCGCACCGTTTCGATGACGGCGGCTCCGGCCGTGGCGATGGCCCCAGCCGCCCCGTTCGCCTCCGCGCCGGCTCACGCAGCATCGCCGGCCGCCACCCCTCCCGCCCCGGCGGCGGCTCCGGCCGACCACCCCGGCACGGTGAAGTCGCCGATGGTCGGCACCGTCTATCTGTCCGCCGAGCCCGGCGCCGCGCCATTCGTCAGTGCCGGCAAGCAGGTCGCCGCGGGCGAGACGCTGCTGATCGTGGAAGCGATGAAGGTGATGAACCCGATCATCGCGCCCAAGGCCGGCAAGGTCACGCAGGTCCTGGTCGAGAACGGCCAGCCGGTCGAGTTCGACCAGCCGCTCGTCGTCGTCGAGTAAGCCCCCGTGGCGATCACCAAGGTCCTCATCGCGAACCGCGGCGAGATCGCGCTTCGCATCCACCGCGCCTGCCACGAGATGGGCATCCAGACGGTGGCTGTGCACTCCACCGCGGATGCGGATGCGATGCATGTGCGTCTCGCCGACCATGCGGTCTGCATCGGACCGCCCGCCGCGTCCGAGAGCTATCTCAATATCCCGAATATCATCGCGGCGGCCGAGATTTCGGGCGCGGATGCGATCCATCCAGGCTACGGCTTCCTCTCGGAGAACGCGCAGTTCGCCGAGATCGTTGAGGCACACGACCTGATCTTCATCGGGCCCAAGCCCGAGCATATCCGCATCATGGGCGACAAGATCGAGGCCAAGCTAACTGCGGCCAAGCTTGGCTTGCCGCTGGTGCCCGGCTCGGACGGCCCGCTCAGCGACGTTGAGGAAGCCAAGCGCGTCGCGGCCGAGATCGGCTATCCCGTGCTTATCAAGGCGGCTTCGGGCGGCGGCGGGCGCGGCATGAAGGTGGTGCCCCACGAAAGCCAACTCGAAACGCTGATGCAGCAGGCGGGCTCGGAAGCGAAGGCGGCGTTCGGCGACGCCACCGTCTACATGGAGAAATATCTCTCCGATCCGCGCCACATCGAGTTCCAGATCTTCGGCGATGGCAATGGCAACGCCATCCACTTGGGCGAGCGTGACTGCTCGCTCCAGCGCCGCCACCAAAAGGTGCTGGAGGAAGCCCCTTCCCCCGTCATCTCCGCTGAACAGCGCGAGGAGATGGGCGGCATCGTGGCGCGCGCCATGGCCGAGATGGGCTATCGCGGTGCTGGCACGATCGAATTCCTCTACGAGGACGGCCAGTTCTACTTCATCGAGATGAACACCCGCCTGCAGGTGGAGCATCCGGTGACCGAGGCGATCACCGGGCTCGATCTCGTCCGCGAGCAGATCCGCATCGCCGAGGGTCACCTCCTCACGCTCCGGCAGGAGGATGTGGAGTTCCGCGGCCATGCGATCGAGTGTCGCATCAACGCCGAGCATCCCCGCACCTTCGCGCCCTCACCGGGGCTGGTGAAGGGCTATCATGCGCCGGGCGGGATGAGCGTCCGCGTCGATTCGGGACTTTACGCGGGCTATCGCGTGCCGCCCTATTACGATTCGATGATCGCCAAGCTGATCGTCTGGGGGCACACCCGCGAGGGCGCGTTACGCCGCCTCCGTCGGGCGCTCGAGGAGTTCGTGATCGACGGCGTAGCGACGACGATCCCGCTCCACCAGAAGCTGCTCGACGACCCCGAGTTCCAACAGGGCGACTATACGATCAAGTGGCTGGAGCAGTGGCTGGCCCAGCAGGAGGACTGATGTGGCGGGCGGCCGCGCTAGCAGCGATCGTCTGCCTCGGCGCGGCCGCCCCCTCATCGTCGAAGGTCGACCAGCTCGCCGGCCGTTATAGCCGCCACTTCCCGAACGCTCTCATGGACGGCACGCGCTACTGGAGCGACGACGTCGTGGAGATCGTGCCGGTCGGTGCCCGCCACGCCTATATGCGGATCCGCCTCGAATATGCGAACGGCCATCAGTGCGGCCTGTCCGGCGTGGCCGTCGCTGAGGGACCGGCGCTCGTCTATCGCGAACCTCCGGAGGAGTCCGACGACGGTTCGTGCCGGCTACGGATCCAGCGCGACGGCGCGAGTCTGCGCCTCGATGACGGCGGCGGTAGCTGTTCCACCTATTGCGGTGCGCGCGGCACACTGAGCGGCGTCACGCTGCCCTGGCGCAGCAAGCGGCCGATCTCCTACCTGCCACGTCTGAAGGCCTCGCGCGAATATGTCGACGCGCTGGCCGCGTGGCGTAAGACGAAGGACGAAAAATGAAGGCTACCATCTGGCACAACCCGCGGTGCTCCAAGTCGCGCGAAACGCTGGCGCTACTTGAAGAGGCCGGCGCCGACGTCACCATCCTGCGCTATCTTGAGACGCCGCCGAGCCGCGAAGAACTCGCCCGCCTCTATGCCCGCGCGGGGATGACTCCGCACGAGGGCCTGCGCGGTGGCGAGGACGCCGCCAAGGCGCTGAAGACGGCATCCGACGATCAGATCCTCGACGCCATGGCTGCCAACCCCATCCTGATCGAGCGGCCACTGGTGGAAACTGAGAAGGGTGTGCGCCTCGGCCGTCCCCCGGAACGAGTCCGCGAAATCCTCTAAACTCCGCTTGCCGGAAGCCGCCGCCCGAATGATAATGGGCGAACCATGACGATCGCCGCCCCCGGATTGCGACAGGGCTCCCCGCTCCGCCGCGGGCATCGTCCAGGCATGAGCTGATGCTGGGGCGTGGACGCCGGGCGGCCGCCGAGCCGATCGATCCGGAACTGTTGCTACGCGCCTATTCGGTGGGCGTCTTCCCGATGGCGGACAGCCGGGATGCTACCGATATCTTCTGGGTGGAGCCCAAGAAGCGCGGGATCCTACCGCTCGACGGCTTCCATCTCTCGCATTCGCTGCGCAAGACGCTGCGCTCGGACCGTTTCGCCGTCACCGCCGATCGCTGCTTCGCGCGCGTCGTCGCGGCCTGCGCCAAGCCCGGCGCGGGCCGCCCGGAAACCTGGATCAACGGCCAGATAGAGGAGGCCTATGGCATCCTCCATCGCCACGGCCACGCCCATTCGATCGAAGTCTGGCCGGCGGGCGATGTCGGTGGCGAGCTGGTCGGCGGCCTGTATGGCGTGTCGTTGGGCCGTGCCTTCTTCGGCGAGAGCATGTTCAGCCGGATGACGGACGCCTCCAAGATCGGGTTGGCACATCTAGTCGCACGGCTGCGGGCAGGCAGTTATCGCCTGCTCGACTGCCAGTTTATAACCGATCATCTCGCCTCAATGGGCGCGATCGAGATCAGCCGTGCCGATTACCGCGTGCTGTTGGACGAAGCGCTGGGCGCCGGAGTGGCAGCCGCGGCGGGCTCCGCCGGGCCGGCATCCTCCTCAGGCGACTTCTTTGCGGTCGAGCGTGGCGCGGTACCACTGCCGATCGACGTCGCCAGCACCGTATCCGGCCCGATATCGGGATGCGTCATCGTGCAGCTCTTGGGCCACACATCGTAAATCGAATGCTCGACAACGTTGAGCGAAGGCGATTCCTTGTAGAGCCAGCCTGAGAAGATCCGTCGCCAGTGCCGATCGCGGCCCTCAACATCCATCTGCACGAAGGCGCCGGTCAGAGGCTCGGCCTCCCAGGGCGCAGTCGTCTCGCACGCCCGCAAGCGCACGACCACGTCGCCGACGCGCAGCGCCTGGCCGGGCTTCATCGTCAGGTCGCGCTCGACACCGTTGCGCTTGTTGAGCAGCCCGATAATCGCGACGCGATCGGCCATCGGCGTCTCGGTGCTGCTCAGCCCGGCACTGGCCGGAGCCACCGTCCGGGCCGGCACGGCCGGGCCGGTCGGGCCGGCGTCCGCTTGATCCTCGCTCGGCTGAACGCCGTTGCCGAGCGGCAGCGCCGGCTTGTTGCTTTCGGTATCCTGGAGCGCCTTCACGCCCTGCCAAGCGCCGACCCCGCCCAGCAGCACGATCGCGGCCGCGGTGGCGAGGCGCCGCCTCACGGCTGCGCCGGAGAGGCGGTCGTCTGATCGCCCACGCTGGCGTTGCCGCCGGCAGCCGTTCCGGCACCCTTGCCGGCATCGCCACCCGAGCGGTTGATGAACTGGCCGACCATGCTCATCAGGTCCACCGATCCCTGCGTGTCGAGGATGGTGTCACCGTTCTTGAGCGGGGTCGACGCGCCACCCGGGATCAGGGCGATATAGCTGCCACCCAGGAAACCTTCCGACGTGATCGCCGCGCTGCTGTCCTCGGGGACCGGCGTGTTGGGATCGAGCGCCAACGTCACCTCGGCCTGGAACGTCTTGGGATCGAGGTGCTGGGTGACGACCTGGCCGATCTTCAGGCCGGCAACGCGCACGTCGGTGCCGACGTTGACGCCGGTCACGTTCGGGAACTGCGCGGTGACGCGGATGGCATTGGCAGCCCGGCCACCCCCAGTACGGCCCCAGGCATAGTAGCCGAACCACACCGCGACGAGGACGACGAGCAGGCCAATCAGGGCCTCCGCCCCATGCTCCTTCAGCAGGCTACGCATTGGTCAGTTCGGGCTCCACGCCTCATAGTCGCCGGTAGCGGCGGCACGCTTGCCGCCCGCCTCCAGCGCACCGGCCGGGCGATAGGCCTCACGCGTGCCGGTCATGTTGGGACGAGCCGGCTCCTGCCAGGCCCGTGGCGGCGGCAGCGCTTTGTCAGGCGTCTCCGCGATCGTGCCGTGCAACCAGCCATGCCAATCGGGCGGGACGCGGCTCGCATCGTTCGAGCCGGCGTAGATCACCCATCGGCGCGGATTGCCATGCACATCCTTCCCGCCCTGGAAATAGACGTTGCCGAGCTCGTCCGAGCCCACGCGAGTGCCCATGCGGCTGGTGAACAAGCGGGTGCCGAAGGTGGCGCCGTCCCACCAAGTGAAGATGGTCTTCAGAATGCCCATGGGGAGCGCTTAGCGTGGTGCCCCCGTCGCGGCAAGCGGCGGCTGTGCTCAGCCGCATGAATCCGGAACGCCCGCCCATTCAGAGCGCGCCCACCGCCTCTTCCCAGCGCACCTTGTCGCCCTTGTGAATGCCAAGCGCAGCCGCCCGGCCTCCCGCGATCTCCAACACCGCGCCGACCGGTTCGCCCGAATCGATGACATCCAGGGAGAAGGGCGAGGCATTTTCCCGGATGCCCGCGATCGTGCCATTGGGGCGGATAAAGAGAATATCGAGCGGCAGTCGCGTATTCTTCATCCAGAAGCTCGCCTCCGCCGCCGGACGGATTGGAAACAGCATGCCGCCGCCATCCGGCAGCGAGCGGCGGAACATCAGCCCCCGTTCCTGCTCGTCGGGAGTGCGAGCGACCTCGACCTGGAATTGCCGGACGCCGCTGCCGGTCTCGATCGTCACGCCGACTGTAGGGTGAAAGGCGGTAGGCAGCGGCCCCGAGGGCACAGCCGCAAGCGACGCAGGCGGCGCGAACGCCACCCCCGCGGACATGGCCAGAAGGGCCAGAAACGCGGTGCGGATACGCATAACCCCTCGTCCATCCTTAAGCACGACCGGACGGCTACCGTCAGTCCTCGGGCGGAAGCAGCAACACCGCCAGCGGACCCTTCGCACCCGCTGCGATACGGGCCCGGAAATGCTGCTCCGGCACGAGATCGGACAGCCCTGCACGGCGCACCGTCTCCATGTGAATGAAGATATCAGCCTGATCGTCCTCGCGCATCAGGAAACCATAGCCCTTCAGGCGATTGAACCATTTGACGCGCACCAGTTCGGGCTCGCCGGCTTGATCCATCAGCGGCAGCGGATCAACGTGGGTCGCGGCACGCCGGGCGGCCGTTTCCAGATCCGGTCCGGTGGCGGTGGACAGATCGAAGCTGACGATCGACCGTGCCTGCAAACCGCGCTCACGGTGCACCGCCCGACATACCGCGCGCGCACCCTCGGGCAGGCTGCGTCGGCCGAGCGGCCGCAGCACGGAAAAATGGATGAGGACATCGCCCTCGCCATTGTCGCCAACTAGGAAACCAAAGCCCCGCGTGGCATCAAACCATTTAACCGAACCCGTAACTTCCACCTCGGAAGTCGCGTCATCGGTTTCAGCTTGAAACGAGCCTACCTGAGAGGCGCCTGAAGACGTCGCGTCATGATCCGTGGACGATACCTTGTGCAACGCCCCACCACCAGCGGCGGGGTCGTCGTCCCTTTCATCGTAAGCACGGACACCTTCTTGCATGGCAGACAATCCCCCTACGCATCACTTTAGCATGATTTCGGCGGAAACCATTACGAATCTTCCGAGTTTGCGCTCTGATCTTCATCAGTCGTCCCGCGCTGGTACGTCGCCGGGCGCGGCTCCCACGATTGCCTTGGCAAGCTCTGGAGGATGGCCGGCGCGCATCATCGCGGCGAAGGCGCGGCGACGCCCGGCTTCGTCCGGGATCTGCTCGGCGAAGGGGCCGATGCGGCGGCGGCGGGCGAACCGCAGCGCCGCATCCCAGGCATTCTCATCGGCCTGAAGGCGGGCGGACGCGGCGTCCGCCTCATCGATCCCCAACGCATGAAGCGCTCCCGAAAGCCGGCGCGCGCCATAGCCGCGCGTTGCAAACGACCGGGCACGCGCCTCCGCCAGCGCCCGGTCATCAACATAGCCGAGCTGAGCAAAGCGTCCGACCAGTTGCTCCACCACCTCCCGCGCCGCGGCTCGATCCCAGTCCCCGCCCTCTTCCACCCAGCCTTGTTCGGTCAGCTTGCGGCTCAAATAGTCGCGCAACTTAGCACGACTGGTCGCGTAACGGCTGACATAGCCAAGCGCGAGGCGCTCTAGATCGGCGAAATCGAGCGCCGGGCGGGCGCGAGGCGGGCGTTTAAAAGTCACTCGCCACGATTGTGCCACAGTCGGGCCGGATTTTGAACGCTGATCATCCTGTAACGATACGGGATTGGATGTTCGCCCATAGCCGTCTAACAGACCCGGTTGGAGTATTTAAGGAGATGCCGTCGGTGCCCCATAGAGTTGAGAGCACTGCCAGCACTGCGTATCGCGAGACGACGGCGAAGTCGGGCCGGGAGCCGGATGCAACGCTGACCCTTACCGCGACGGAAGACGCACTGCCTCGCCGCATGGGCGATTTCGCCACGCTTGGCGAAGCGCTGGACTATGCCGCGCGCGGTTCGCGCGGGCTGAACTTCCATGATGCACGCGGCACGCTGACCCGCCCCTACCGCTATTCCGAGCTACGCGATGACGCGCTGGCCAACGCGCACCGGTTGGTGAAGGCGGGCATCCGCCCCGGCGAGCGCATCGCCCTGGTGGCCGAAACGGGCCCGCACTTCGCTGCGATGTTCTTCGGCGCGATCTATGCCGGCGCCTGGCCGGTGCCGCTGCCGCTGCCGACCAGCTTCGGCGGACGCGAATCCTATATCGACCAGCTCTCGGTGCAGCTGAAGAGTTCGGATCCGCAGATCCTCTTCTACCCGTCCGAACTCGCCTCGATGGCCCATGCGGCGGCCGAGGCCGGCGGGATCGAGGGCCTCACCTACGAGGAATTCGAGGCCCGTCGCGCGCCCGCCGGACCGCTGCCGCAGGCCGCGTCGGACGATGTCGCCTACCTCCAGTATTCCAGTGGCTCGACCCGTTTCCCGCACGGCGTCGCGATCACCCACCGCCAGCTGCTCGACAATCTCGCGGCACACGGCCACGGGATGGTGCTGCGCAAGAGCGACCGCTGCATCTCCTGGTTGCCCTGGTATCACGACATGGGACTGGTCGGCTGCTTCCTGTCGCCGATCGCCAACCAGGTGTCGGTCGATTATCTCAAGACTGAGGATTTCGCGCGGCGCCCCCTCGCCTGGCTGGACCTCATCAGCCGCAATCAGGGCACCACAATCTCCTATTCGCCGACCTTCGGGTATGACATCTGCGCCCGCCGCATCGGCTCGCAGTCTGACGTCGCGGGCCGCTTCGATCTGTCGCGCTGGCGACTGGCGGGAAATGGCGCCGACATGATCCGGCCTGACGTCATGCAGTCATTCGTCGATGCGTTCGCGCCGGCCGGCTTCGACGCAAAGGCGTTCACGCCGAGCTACGGCCTCGCCGAAGCGACGCTCGCGGTGTCGATTATGCCACCGGGCGAAGGCATCGTCGTCGAGCTGGTAGAAGAAACGCAGCTTTCGGGCGGCGACATTTCAGCCCACCGGCCGCAGCGCTATCGCGCGATCGTCAACTGCGGCAAGCCGGTGCGCGGCATGAAGATCGAGATCCGCGAGGAAGACGGCACGCCGCTCCCCGAGAAGGCGATCGGCAAGGTGTGGTGCGCGGGCGGATCTGTGATGGTCGGCTATTTCCGCGATCCCGAGGCCACTGAGGCCTGCATGAAGGACGGTTGGCTCGACACCGGCGACATGGGCTACATGTCGAATGGCTATATTTATATCGTCGGCCGCGCCAAAGACATGATCATTGTCAACGGCCGCAATCACTGGCCGCAGGACATCGAGTGGGCGGTCGAGCAGTTGCCGGGCTTCAAGGCTGGCGACATCGCCGCATTCGCGATCACCACGCCGGGTGGCGAGGAAACGCCGGCCGTGCTGGTCCAGTGCCGCACCTCGGACCAGAGCGAGCGCGCTCGTCTGCGCGACCTGATCCGCGAGAAAGTCCGCTCGATCACCGGCATGAATTGCGTGGTCGAACTAGTGCCTCCGCGCACTCTGCCGCGCACCAGCTCCGGCAAGCTCTCCCGCGCCAAGGCGCGCACGCTCTATCTGTCCGGCGAAATCCAGCCCTACGACATCGCCGCCTGATCGGCGCCGGCCGGCGGGCACATCCGGCCGGCCGGCCTTTTCAGAGGGAATGCTACGGTCCTCCGTGCCCGGAAAAGAGGCACCGGATTTCAAAATATTGCGGTTCGGCTACGCGCGCTTACCGCGCAGTAAGATATGCCGCCTAACCCTGTAGGCGTGTCGACCCAACCACCACCTCCATCGGAGCGGATCACGCCCTCCTGGCCCTATACGCTCGGACTGGCGAGCGGGCGCGGCGATGCCTACCCCTTTCTGGCCGACGGCCGCATGGTCGCTATGCGGCGGCGCCGGCCGATCTGGCTAGTTGTGCAGATCCTGGCAGCAGTCGCCGTAATCCTGCTGCGGGAGAAGGCGCTCGGCTGGACAGTGCTCGCTCCCTGGCTGGCCGCTATTCTCGGGCTTGAGACGCTGGTGCTGCTAGGAGCGTGGCGCACCGCCGCACCTCGATCGAGCTGGCGCGACCCCGACGTGCTGGGCACCCTGTTCCTCGGGCTGTGCTGGGCGGTGGCGATGGCGCTATTCACCGGCGGCACCATCAGCCCGCCCTCGCTCGTGCTGCTTGCCATCGGTGGATCGCTGCTGGCGGTCGCATCTGCGCTGCTGACGCCAGCGCCGGCGGGCGGGCTCGGCTTCATCCTGATCGTCGGCGGGGCCGCGACCAGCGCGATGCTGGCGGGCGGCGGAGGGGAGCTCGCCGCCGTGGTAGCGGCCTTCACGCTAGCAGTCGCCGGTAGCTTCGCGGCCAACGCCCGGATGCTGCTCGACCGCATTACTGCCGAACAGGCGCTTTCGAACAAGGAAGAGGTGGTCAGCCTGCTGCTTCGCGAATTCGAGGATTCGGGCGCAGATTGGTTGTGGCGCACCGATGCCGCCAAATGCCTAGTGGACGTCACCCCCCGCCTCGCGCGCCTGTTTGGCCTTCCTCGCTCAGGGGTTGAGGGACGCCCCCTGCTCGCGCTGCTGGCCGGCGAGGACTGGGATCATGGCGAAGTGGCGCCGGGCGTCCGCGTGCTGGCCGACAAGCTGCGTTTGCGCGAGAGTTTCCGCGACCTGACCGTCCCGGTCACGGTGGCGGGTGAGCGGCGCTGGTGGTCGCTCTCCGCTGCGCCGCGGCGCGACGAGCGGGGAGTTCTGATCGGCTTCTGGGGCGTCGGCACCGACGTTACCGAACGCCACCGCTCGGCCGAGCGGATCGACCGCATGGCCCGCTTTGACGCGCTGACCGGCCTTGCTAACCGCGCCCATGTGATCGAGAGGCTCGCGACCGCGCTGCGTGACGGCCATCATGCCGGCCGCCGTTCGACATTGATGCTGATCGACCTCGACCGCTTCAAGCAGATCAACGACACGCTTGGCCACCCGATCGGCGATCGGCTGCTGATCGAGGTAGCGAATCGCCTGACCGCGCTCGCCGGCCCCGGCGACCTGTGCGGACGGCTGGGCGGCGACGAGTTCGCCATCGTTGTCACCGATGCATCCGACCGCGATCGCGTCGATCGCCTCGCCCGACGCATCGTCGAAGTGCTCAGCACGCCCTTCGAGATCGACGACCACCTGCTCCACATCGGCGGCAGCGTCGGCTCGGCGACGGCCCCGCGGGATGGCCGGGCGGTCGAGATGCTGCTGCGCAATGCGGACCTTGCACTCTACCGCGCCAAGGATGACGGGCGCGGCGTCCACCGCCGCTACGTGCCCGAGCTCCACGCCCAGGCCGACAAGCGCCGGCGCATCGAGGTCGCGCTCCGCGACGCGTTGGAACGGGGCGAGCTCAGCCTCGTCTATCAGCCGATCGTCGAGACCGCGCAGGGCCATCTTTCCGCATTCGAGGCATTCCTGCGCTGGACCCACCCCGAACTCGGCAATGTTCCGCCCGAAGTGTTCATTCCCGTCGCCGAGGAGGCGCGACTAATCGGCCGGATCGGAGACTGGGTGATGCACTCCGCCTGCCGCGACGCCGCAATGTGGCCCGAACATGTACGCGTGTCGGTGAACATGGCCCAGGCACAGCTGCGCGATCCCCAGCTTCCCGCCACCATCGTCGCGGCGCTGTCGCACAGCGGCCTCGCGCCGGGTCGCCTGGAGCTGGAGATTTCCGAGGAGGTGTTCGTCCGGGACGGCGGCATCACCGACGTGGTGGATCGCATCCTGGCGATCGGCGTCCGTATCGCGCTCGACGATTTCGGCACCGGCCGCTCCTCGCTCGGCTATCTGCGCAAAGGCCGATTCTCGACCGTCAAGATCGACCGCAGCTTCGTGCGCGGCGCCACCGGTAATGCGGCAGAGAGCATCGCCATCGTCCGCGCGATCGTCGCGATGGCGGATTCGCTAGGTATGGCCACCATCGCCGAGGGTGCCGAGACGCACAGCGAATATGAACGGATGCGTGGGCTTGGCTGTCGGCTGGTGCAGGGTTGGCTGGTCGGGCAGCCGGTCGCTCCGCAGGAGGCAGCGGAAATGGCGCACGCGGCGCCCCAAGATCGCGTCGTGCGGGTCTACTGAGGCCTTTGGTTGCCGGAAGGTGGAAGGGCACGGGTTTCGCCTTGCCAACTCCCCTTGCGCACCCCTCCGGCTCTCGCTATGGACCCCTTCCGCTCCCGACCCGGAGGAGTGTAGCTCAGCTGGTAGAGCATCGGTCTCCAAAACCGAGGGCCGGGGGTTC
>OUNM010805966.1_pt1 | contig 16536 bp, 12 predicted proteins | sample 1769961 | NCBI WGS metagenome assembly OUNM01 (sample SAMEA3914820, study PRJEB12502) | metagenome | biome: forest; material: soil | place: USA | collected 2012-03-12 | depth 0.3 m
CAATAGTGATATAGTGATTATTGGGCAGGAAAAGACTTGGAGAGCGCTTTGTTCAACGTGGTTTCGACCAACAGAGCGACCTGAGCATTGTGATTTGCTGCTGAAGTATTATTTTGCTGTGAACCAAAGCAGGGGTCTGATTTCTGAGGGCTTTGGTGGTTGAGCACCTTCCTGCTGCGGTTTGTTTATTTTTGGGGGGGCTTTGGAGCCCCCGGCCAAATTCACTTCTCTTCCTTGCTTCCCTTCCCTTCTCTTCCTTACTTCCCTTCTCTTCCTTACTTCCCTTCCCTGCCTTCTCCCCATCCACCCACCGGTTGTGGCCCGGCTTCTCTTCCGTTTTCTGGCCACCGCCAACTCTTCCACCGTACAATCGTCAGATTCTCGGCCGCCTTCTTTTCTTTCCCACTTTCCCTTCCCGACCATGCCTCTTCTCGATGATTGCGTCGCCCATCTGCTGCCCTGCCTGGACTGCATGCTGTCTGCCTTGGAAGCGGCAGCGGAGGTCAAGAATGAACCGGAGGATGAACCTCGGCTCCCCCTCGTGGTTCAGTGCGCGTTCGAAGAGGAGACCTCGCACTTGAAATGCGCCGACTGCTTAGCGGAGAGCGAGAAGAAAAACTGCGACGTCGTAAGTTGTGCCCTGAGTGCCGACGGAAGTCTACGTTTAGTGAGCTTTTGCTAATAGCCCACTTCCTAGGCCTCTGCTGCCATGGTCGGCGACCAACTGGGCGTCAAGATTATCCTGCAGGTGGCATCGAGCGTTTGCTCGGCCACCAAGGACAACGCTATGGACGACGACCACGACGGAACGACAAGTATATTCTGACAAAGGAGGCCCGGTGTGGGGTCGTCAGGCATGCGAACGAGTGCGTTGCTACGTTCCTGGGCGCCGAGGCTGCTCATCGCGCTCACTTTGGGCTTGGACATGACACGTGCGATGTGAGTGTTTTGTTCCAAGCTGATCCCAAATAGTACTGACCTTGTCTTCAAGCCAACACTAAATATGCCGGTTTAGTGTCAACTCGGCGGCAACTTGCGATCGACATGAACCCTCCTCAGCCCCGCCCTGGCAAGCCGGATGTAAGCATTTTTGTTTTTGTTTTGGGTATTGGGTTGTTTTCACCTCTAATCCGTGATGCAGTACGAAAAAAGCCGTTGCCAACTAGAAGTTCGCGGTTGCTCCTCGTTTAATTCCTGGAGACTCCGGGTTCCTGCCTTGGATGCTGGCGAAAGAGTGGTTCAAGACCGAAGTTGAGGAGGTGGTGAGCTTCCGGGCTAGGGAATGGGAGAACCCTGAAAGGGGATTGGCGGAGAGCTGCACGGCTTGTAGGTTCCCAAGGGTCTGTCTGTATGCACCTTGCAAGTGACCATTTTCGTCGAGCAGCCAACCCGTGGAAGAGTGCATGCACCAACGTCGACCCACGCCAGCTGAAGACAGGAGTAGGATGAGAAAAAGTTGGATCGGTTGCTACGAGTCTGCCTAATTATCCACCTCTCGACACAGCACCGCAGAACCGAGCATCGTCGGCCGTCATCGACACAATTTCATCCCGGCAGCAGTCCCGCTGCAGGCACCGCCGAACTCTAATCTCCGATACCCGACCTAGGTACTGTAGCTGCAGTGCAGGTACACGCAAAAAACTAAAAATCCTGCCCATGGTGCGACGACCTTACAGCCGTTTTCGGTTTCGATGCGACCTGTGAGAGTTCCGAGCCAGCAGCCGGGCCGTCGTGGATCTGGACGCTCGAGCTGTTGTGGAGGTGCCGGTCCATGTCGTGCTGCGCCCCCGTCATGTCCATGAGCTGGTTCAGAATTCGGAACTCCATCTTCAGCTTGACGCTGTAGACGAAGGACTTGTACGCCGTCTGCAGGTCGTACAACCCCGTGTACTCGAGGATCAGGATCGGGATGTCGAGGAGGATGACGATGACGTTGACGAGCAGCAAGTGGTGGCGCATCTTGCGTACGGCATCGCCATACAGGCTGTTCTCGGTGTTGAAGAAGGAGTAGCACTTCTTGATGTAGATGCCCGAGATAATGAGCTCCTGCAGGCAGAACATAGTGACTTGGACCTTCTCGTAGATGTCGTACACAGGGGCCCACGAGTTGTCCGCCGAACTGTTGGACCCGTACATAAGAATGATAATAGGGACATGCAGGACAAAGGCGTTGATGAGGATCATAGCCAGGACCATACGGAGCCAAAAGGGGTCCCGGACGATCAGATGGAGCCGTGAGTAGAGGACGAGCGACTGGCCCGTGACCATGGGCACCCAACCGACGGACACGAGCGTAATGTAGAGGCTGAAGGTGTGCGAGTTGAGCACATTCTTGAGGAGGAAGCCGATATTATGCGGAATAATGCCGTTGGTCGCGGCGAGGAAACTCCAGAAGTAGAGGCCGCGTCGGCGCTTGAACGAGGAGAAGACGATGACGTTGAGCTCGACGGCGTTGTAGAGTGCCAGGGCTATGAATGCAACGATGGTCGTGCTCAGGGCTGGCCCATCGTTCGCGGGGCTCCCAGCGTAGCCCATGTCGAGCTGTTGGTGTTGTCAGAGCGATGAGGTGTCGAGATGTGGAGATGTTGAGATGTCGAGGTGTCGAGGTGTCGAGAGCTGTCGAGGTGTCGAGGGCTGTCGGGGTAAGATCGAGGTAAAAGCCGAGACAGCTGAAGCGAGGTGAGAGAGGTAAGAGAGCTGCCCCAGCTTTAGGGCTGGGGCAGCTCTCTTAATTAGGGAGTGATGGCCGCGCTGCAGCAAACTGACAATGGCATGAAATCGTTCAAGTCTGATGCCCATTGTCGACGACCTGGTACCACATGTATACATTCTCCAAGCTTTCACCCCCTTGCCAGATCGCCACCCCTGTCGGCGTCTCCTGCAGCGCAAGCCAGCTCAATGCCCTTTGGCCACCATAAGCGTCGGCGCTAATCAGCCTAGCGTGTCTACTGGCCAGGAGGCCCAGGGCGGGCTCGACTTCCCGGTGCCGGGCGCTGCCATTCGGGGTCGCCCACCCCAGGGATCCTTCACCGCCCGGAAATGAGCTGACGGTGACAGGGTCCTCGTGTGGCAACCACCCCAACGCCCCATGGGTCGCGCGGGTGGCGAACAGGCTTGGCCTGCGGGGAACAAGTCTGGGGTACGGAGTACAGAAAGCTTCCATGTGAACGTTGGACATGGGTCAGCTAACTGACCGTTGAGTCCCAAGCCAGCAGGACGTTGCGTTTCAAAGGGGCACTGACTTCAAGGTTCCGTGGGGGATGAAGGGAAGAAGGAGGCGCAAACACAATGAGTGGCACTTCGCCGCGGCCACCGACTCATCGGATTTTACAGCAGGAAGTGGGCGATTTTGGGGGCGTCTTCCAACTCCGCGCTCACGCCAGCTGGACGCTTGACGGGATCCATCCATCTGACGTGCAAAAAGGGGTTCGTCCGGGGCGTCCCTTCGAAGCTGGGGACCGCCTGGCACAAGCCATATCTCGGGTGGCCATAGACCATTGTCCCGGGTGCACACAGACCAGACTAAGCTTCCAGGCCCACGAAGTGGAAAATCGTGTGTGGCTCCGGGCGGTCTGGCTTGGCAGTATGGTGTGGTGGCACCACACCAGCAGCACACCCTTGCCCTCTTCGCGGCCAGGACTCTTGGGCGAAGGATTTCCTCGGAATCCTTCTCGAAGGCGGCTGAGACCCGCTCAGCTCCGACTCTGGATTTCCGCTCTCCTTCCAGCATCCGGTGCACAAGTTCCTGGACTCTGTTCGCACAATCCAGCTCTTGTCTCGTGAGGGCCACGGAATGTAGCCAGGATTCCATTTTCCTGCTCGCCTCCACAAGGCTGGAATGGCGACTTCTGGACGCGGTGAAGTGACAATGGGAGACGCTCAAGGCAGACGGTGAAGAGGCGGCCGTCGAATGCTTACAGAGAGACGATGCTTTTCCGCCAGGCGTTAGGGTTCCTGGTTCCTTGGCACTGACATCTCGTTCATCCCAGGGCCAGGGATCGTTGCCGGCGCCCAAAGCGGACGCTGCCGACTCCCAGCCGCCACTGATTGGGGTCAAGGCGAGAACACAACGCTCAGCTCGTCAACCACCAGCAAGCTCATATTGGCTTCTATAAGTACCTACCTGGGGATGAGATACCCCGCGATTGCAGGCTCGTCTGCAGCACACATAGAATTCCAACCCGACTAGGCATAGCTCCGGGACAACCGAATTCATTGTCCATCAGGGCCTTCGAAGGACTATTGGGAGAGTTGAAAGCTCAGAATCGTTGGGACCCCGTAATGGGTCGTCGCCGTTGTCGTCGCTGTCATCACTGTCAGGGGCCGGTGCCAAGGAGGTTCGATGTTGACGTTCCATGTTGAGGAGCGCCAGGCGACCCTCTACAGCCACAGAATCAACGCCAAAGTACGTGCTTGATCGGCTCATCTTCTCTTCCCGCAGGCGCGAGGAAGACCGGAAGAGGGCATTAAACCTGCCCATCCTACCTCTGAAATCTCGCCCCCTTTTTCAGCTTTGCAACCACACCACCCAACCGGCAGCACATCTTCAAGATGGCGGGCATAGTCTGTCCAACAGTAAAGGCTTTAACCCTAGCGCAAAGAGCAACTCCACATTCAACCTAGAACGATTTATCTAAGAAGAGGTAAGCATATAGGCCTAGCTAGGGATTGTAGACGCAGTCCTATAGTCGAACCTAGCTAACCTTACAGGCAAACAAGTCAAGCCTAGGAAAACAGGTAATAACGATATAGACTATCTGCAACAACGAATCGAAGGGCTCCGGCAAGACGTCGACCTACTCTAAGAGCTCAACCGACAGCTTGTAGAACAGTTAGCCCAACAAGCCGACGACTTTACACAGAAGTACAACGCTGCCCTTGCCAACGCCGACAAGATTCGTAACGAAACCAGACAGCTCAATCACAAGGCCGGCGGACCACCACCGCATATGGCCTATATCGTAGCCTAGTAGGGCTTGCGACTGGTTCAGGAGGAAAACGGACTCTGGAGGACGGCCAACACGGCGGACGAACCCGCAGGCCCTAACCCAGCTCGATCTCTCGGTGATCATGGACGCCGCGGGCGCTCTTTGCTCAGCCACTAAACCAAGTCCCTACATCAACAACCAGGAGGATTATGCGCTGTTACCGGCCGTCCATGAGATGGTCAACGAGCTCGCGAATGAGTGCGTCGCCACGTTCCTCGACGTCGCAGCCGCCCACCACGCCGAGTTTGGACTTGCCAAGGATAAGCCGGCACCTGTAAGTATTTTGCTCGGTGTGGTCGAGGATCCGGTTGTTAACCCAGTCCTCAGCAAGCCAACACTCGGTACCAGCTTCTGGTGGCGGCTCGGCAGCAACTTGCCATCGCTATGAATCCACCTCAACCCCGCCCTGACGAGGAGAATGTGAGCTTCTTGTTTTACGTCTTGCGTTGTTTTCGCCTCTAATTCGTTGTAGTACCAGGACGCCCTCGCGAACTAGAAGTTCGCCGTCGCTCCTCGCTTGATTCCTGGGGACTCGGGTTTCGTGGCTTGGACGGAGGCGAAGCGCCTTTTCAGCAGCAACGTTGAGAAGATGATCCAAAGCCTGCTCCGTGACGGCATGAATCATGAACCGGCCGCTGAGTTCCTCAAAGAACACGCCCCGGGTTTGGCTCTCGTCCCCGGCTTCCTGCTCTAGATCGTTTTTCCATTCTCGGTTGGGGTTTGGTGTTCGAGGCTTTCTCTGGATGACATGAATTGCTCCGGTATTGGTCTCAATGGTCATGATGGCGGTCTATCCTGTGGTATGGCGTCGATCGTGGAGGCAAACGTCAATGTACGCGACGGTAGGGGACGAGAGCGTGTCCCTGAGAGATTGAGAAATACAAAGTGAGGGGCACTTGTGGCTGAGCACCTGGCCCATTCCTCGGAGTGAGAGAGGAAGAATGTGCATGTTGTGTGTTGGTCGGTTGTGTCCCAGGGGTGGCTGTCACACCGGACCTTCGCTGTCGCTGTGACTCACCTAGAAGCGAACCATCAACAACAACCAGCGGGCAAACAAAGCCACCGGGTCTACCACCCCCGCCAAACCTGGCTAACTTGGAAGTCTCACAAACGCCGCCATGGTCGACAACATGACGGAACAAACCGCCAAGCTGCACCTGGACGAGGAGACAGGCGAGATGGTCTCCAAGAACGAGCTCAAGAAACGGTTGCAGAAACGCGCCAAGAAGGCTGCCGCTGCCTCTCGGAATGCTCCGTCGACCTCAGCCGCGAAATCGATGCTTGGGGAACAGGAACCCCTACCGGCTGAGGAGCCTGTTAACCAGGATGCCATGTTCGAGCGGGGCTTTCTTACCGAGGTGTACAAGCTCCGACCTTCTAAGGAGGTTGTTACGCGTTTCCCTCCAGAGCCGAATGGCTACCTCCGCGTAGATACCCTCTTCTAGGCTATAGCTGGTTTGTTGGAACCCATGTTGACACAAACACCAGCTCGGGCACTCCAAGGCGATCGCTATCAACTTCAGTTTTGCCAGATGCCACGGGGGCAGGACGGTCAGTTGGGCTTCTCGTGTGGTTTATTGCCAAGATGAGCACAGTTGACACGCAATAGATCCTCAGATTCGACGATACACACCCTGATGCGGAGAAGGAGGAGTACTTTGTGGCTATCGAGGAGACAATCCGCTGGCTTGGGTTTGCCCCCTCCGAAGTCACTTATGCGTCTGACTCCTTCTAGAGCATGTACGATCTTGCAGAAGATTTGATCAGGAAAGAGAGGGCTTATGTATGCCACTGCAACGAAGCCGAGACAAAACTGCAACGAGGCGGCGAGGATGGCACAACACCGAGATTCCGATGCGAGCATGCGAACCAGGATGTCGAGACCAACCTCAAAAAGTTCCGCGGCATGCGGGACGGCGCCTACTTGCCCCAGACCGCCTGGCTCCGCATGAAGCAGGATATGGAGAATCCAAATCCCCAGATGTGGGATGTCGCGGCATATCGCATCCCGAAGGACCAGCAGCTGCACTTCCGGACGGGCACCAAATGGCGGATATACCCGACCTACGATTTCGCTCACTGCTTGTGCGACAGCTTTGAAGGCATCACGCACAGTTTGTGCACTACCGAGTTTACCATGTCGCGGGAGAGCTACGAATGGCTGAATCAGTATGTGTCCCTGGCTTTCGGTCCTCCCATTACAGATGGCTAACACGAGTAGGCTCTTGGTTGAGTTCCAGCCGATGCAGCGAGAGTATGGCCGCTTGAACCTCAAGGGCCCCGTCATGAGCAAGAGGGACATCCGGACCTTGATCGAAAGCAAGACTGTCCGCGGCTGGGACGACCCCCGGCTCTACACTCTCAAGGCGATCCGTCGACGCGGCATCCCCCCGGGGGCACTGCTGTCCTTCATTGCCGAGCTTGGCGTCACCACCGCAAACACCTTTATCGAGATCAAGCGATTTGAGCAGTCTATTCGCCGCTATCTTGAACGGACCGTTCCCCGCCGCATGATGGTCCTCGATCCCGTTCCCGTGGTTATCGAAGGTGTGGTTGAGGAGCAGGACCTTGATGTCCCCTTCTCCCCGAAGGACCCAGGGATGGGGTCACACAAGATCAGGCTGAAGAGCAGGGTGTACATCGAACGCGCCGACTTCCGCGAGGCCGACAGCAAAGACTACTTCCGTCTCGCCCCGGGCAAGACCGTCGGCATGCTGCACATGCCACACCCGATCAAGGCTGTCTCTTTCTCCAAAGACGACACCACCGGGGCCGTCACGGAAATTCGGGCTGTATTCGATAAGAACGGGAAAAAGCCAAAGACCTACATTCACTGGGTCCCTGACGGCTCGCTCACAGCCGAAGTGCGCATTTACACCGCGCTGTTCAGGTCGGACCAGCCCGGGACCGCCCCTGGCGGGTTCATGAACGACATCCACCCGGCCAGCGAGGCCATTTGGCCGAATGCGAAAGTTGAAACTGGGTTTTATGAGGTGCAGCGGCGTGCTCCGTGGCCGGAGGCCGAGGGCGAGAAATCTGGGGAGGTTGGACCCGAGAGCGTCCGGTTCCAGGCGATGCGTGTGGGATACTTTGTGAGTGCTTGCTTCGAGGAAATACTTTGCTGTACGCATTGATGCTGACATCGCTCACTTCTTCCAGGCTCTCGATTCGGACAGCACTGGCGACAAGATTGTGCTCAACCGCATCGTGCCTTTGAAGGAAGACTCTGGGAAGAGCGTCTAGGGTTTGAGCTGTGCTAGATTGGGAGTTGGATGGTCACATGTGCCAAGCAGCGTGTATCTTAGCCTTGAATGTCATCGCAAGGGACTTCATCTCTGGGGCGTTGGAGACCATGCCTGTGAGAACATGTCCACTTTCATCAGCCAATATGCAACAAGTCCTCCTCTCATGTCACTCTTGCAACACCCGACCGCATCCGTTATTGCAATGAGGCGGCTGCTGGGGACGCCGCGCGTCTGGAAACGACATGGCGATCGGGCCAATGGAGGCTTGTTGTGAAAGCAAAGGGAGGCCTCATGAAAAGGGAGGATTCGTCCGACATATGCAGAGATCATCATGTCAACGTAGCATCCAGGATCGACAATAAACTCCAGCCACACTTCTCAGATCGAGATGATGGCAAGCCACATCATCACCGCCACCCCTAAGTATCTTAGCCCTGCGGGCTTGATGCATGTAAAGGGCTATGTACCGGTACGTGCCCTGATTTGAGAGCTGCACGACTCAGACTCTCTCGGTAGCTGCATATAGCCGCACCACTGCATGGTAAATGGCACGGTCAGGGCGTGTTGCTAAGAAGATGCTGGTGGGGGTTCTGGTGGCAACGTACAGTAAGAAGAGGAGCCAGGGATAGAATGAGATGAGACGATGAGAAGTGCCGAGGTCACTTTCCCATTGCTGTCTGCATCGGTTTCTCAAGCTGCCATCCGCACGCGGCAAATACATGCCAAATGCTGACGAGTTGTTTGTGGTGGATTAGTTAGTGGTCTGCGCAACCGAGGCTCGGGGTGACCACCCGCTTCCTGTCCATCTTCAGCTCTCCCTCGTCAGGCCTCTTCCACTTCTTACGTGCAAACAGTTTGCTTCTCACATGCTTCCAACACAGCTTCGCATTTCTGAAACACAACACGAGATGAAGGACTCCCTCGAGGCCTCCCCGCAGCTGACTGAGAAGGGCGGGTGATCGACACCAGATGGCGGAGACACACGACGTCACCTTGCATCCCTAGCCCTCCACTCACAGTCTCACACTCGGTCCAACAACCCGGTGGGCCGTTTACCGCTCCGCAACAACGCACATTTGCCGACCTGTAAAGTTAGCAGTCATCAGATCTCACAGTTAAGACCATCACCATGATGATAAGCAATCCATTCCATTCCGAAAAGCAAAAAAAGCCTCCAGAAGAGTAATACTCAGACAAATGCCCAGCGGGCTTCCCAATATGGGTATCTCCATCGTTGTCATCATAATAAAGAAAAGAAGAGAGAGAAATGGGGTATCAATCCACCGCCGCCCAGCCAACTCCAAACCAAGCCAACCACCCGCCCAGATCCCGAAACCCAAAACGCCACCGCCAATTACAGGAGAGCCGAGAAAAGTCGTTGTCTGTCGTTTGTTGTATGTTCGTGGGGAGAGAAGAGAATCCAAACCGTCCCATCGATGCTCCATGTCATGTGTCCTTCCTGTGCGCAAAAGCAAAGAGAGAAAAAAAAAAGAAGAAAAACCGGAGAGGGTGTGCGGTATGCAGAGAGAGATAGGAGAGAGAAGAAACGATCGAGGCTCCCCAGCCCAACCGAATCCCAAATCCCAAGCCCCAAACCACTCCTGTCCCAATTGTAGAATGATGTTTTGATCCGAATGCCTGCGTCGTGAGGCTGCTGCTGATCCACGTGATAATAGCGATGCTGGATCAGGGAAAGAAAAGAGAACTCAGACCGAGTGCCATGCCGAAGCTGCCGTGTCCCAGAAGAGAGAGAGAACTGTTCGGTGCCCCGCCTGCGCACCGCTGGACTGTGCACGCCGGTATCTCCCCGTCCAAGCTAGGGGAGTTGGGTGTGTGAATGTCGTTGGTGGGTGATGGGCGAGGCGGGCTGGTCGAGAACGAGTAGTGCTGCTGCTGGTTTCTGCCGTGGGGGGGTCGACGCCGCGGGTTGCGTCCATGCCACGAGGGCGGGGGCAGCGAGGTCGACGTGGTTAGGTAGGTTATGTTTGACGGCGCAGCGCAGATAAAAGGAAACGAGGCGAGAACGGAACGGAATGGAATGGTAGAACTCTGACATGCCGGGCTTTTGCTCGTGGCGATCGTCGGGTGTGACCTCTTCAGATGAAGGAATGATAAGTCGTGACGTCGCGCTCTCGTTGGAGAGAGACAAAGTGCCGGCGGTGATGGCGTGTTGGCGGGGGGAGATTGCGCCGTCGTGGTTCGTGACGATAGGGCTTCAAGAGGCGGGTAGGGTAAGGTATGGGCCTCGAGCTTCACGAAGACAGTCGGGTTGGCTAGGACTCCTTGCCGCGGGGATAGGACGCCGAGTGGTAGAGCGCCTCCGTGGACGGGCTCTTGAACGGGCACTGATGCAGCAGCTCCTGGTCGCCGAACGGGTCGCGCGGGGCGCCGAAACCGTTGCCGGGCCGGAACCCGAGGAACTGCTTTCCAGCCAGCAGCTGCCAGACCATCCAGTAAATATCCTCCAAGCACGGGTCGGCCACCTCGCGCCAGACGGGAGCCAGGGGACCAAAGTAGCGAGGCTCGAGATAGCCGGACCAGTCAAAGTTGATCGGCATGGCGTTCTGGACTTGCGAGCGAGGGACGCCGTCGTACTTGCCAGGTTTGGCTCCCTTGTTGCGGTACGCGCGCTTGTGATCGTTGTGGTACCTGATGCGCTCCTCGAGGGGCGGGACGATCCAGCCACCCTGGGCGATGTGAGTTCCGAAACGGCTCTCGATGCGAGGGCCGGTGAAGACGTTGACGACGTCGCCGCGGTCGGGGATGGCGATGACGCGAACGGCGTAGACGAACGACTTGTTCTTGCGCTCGATGAATTCGGGATCATCCATGAAGGAGAAAATGCGGTTGAGCTCGACATCCTTGTTGTACGCGTTCCGGTCAAACTCGGCTCGGTGGCGATGAAGGTCGGCAGCGCTGACGGCCGAAGCCTGGTGGGCCGGGATGAGAGCCTCGAAGGGATTCACATCCTCAGCCAGGTAAATACTGCCTTCCTCCTGGTAGAGCTCATCGGCGCGCACGCCTGCCTCGGAGTGGGGAGTCTCGAGAGAGTTGAAGCTGCCGGTAGCGGGGAGTGGCTGGCTTCGCGGAATGCCTGTACGGGGCGGATCAATGCCGTCGATTCTATAGTCTGGGTGGCGGTCAAGCTCCGCGATGCTTGGAATACGGGTCCGCTTCTGGGGCGAGTGGACCGAGTCAGACGAGACGATGACAGGGCGGTCGGCGATGGGGTTGCCGCCGGCAGCTTGGCCCTGGGAAGGAGCCTCGGATTTGCCCTTGCCCTTGTCGGCAGAGGACGTGGGAACTTCCAGCGAGAGACCAGGCTCAAGATTGACGTCCTCGTCTTCCTCGGTCTCGGCGATGGGCTCGCAGGCGGCCTTGTGCGGGTTGGGGAGCTCGCGAGGCGCTTGGGAGGGGACCTCCGGCTGGAGGTAGAGAACCGGCACCGTGATGGGCGAAACCGGCGCCGCCTCCTCATCGTGGAGGGGCAGCCAGGCAAACCGGGAGCTGACCCCGCATTTCTCGAGGAGCACGTTGTCGGCCCCAGAGATCCGCTTGACTTGGATCTCGACGTAGAATTGGCGGAACCCCTTCTGGTCGTTCAGCCAGTCGCCGTAGAACAGCGCCTTGTTCCACTGCAAACGGAGAGACTGGTCAGCGCGCCGCGTTTTTGGAGGCAGGTAAAGGAAAACCAAAGGGCCACGGAAAAAGATTAGGTGGCCAGAGAGGCGACTGCCAATCGTACTTACCGTCTCGGTTTCATCCCAGACCTTGACGTCGTGGGTGATGCGCATGACCGACCTGGCTACGCTCTCACTGAGCCGCCGGTCCTCGGCGCTCATCCCGCCATGGGCGGCGGACTCTCCCTCTCCCTTGATGGGATCGTCGGGATTTCCGGCGATCCTGGAGAAAAGAAATGATGTGTGGTTAGCGATTGCAATTTTTTTTGGAACCTGGTCGAGCTCCTCCCGCTCGCATCCGCGAGCGAATACACGCAGCCAGAAAAAAAATCGGTCGGTCGGACTCACCAGTCAATGTGAAGAATCTTGCGATTCTTCGTCTTGTCGTAGTCCAGGAGGTCCTGGAACTTCTTGGCCATGGTGGCCACCATCTGGTCGTGATGGTGGCCGAAGAAATAGGCGTTGGTTGCCGCCATATTTCCCCGAGAGCTGCAGCGACTCGACGCCTCGGGGCGCGTCGAGAAGTCGGACGAAGCCGACGGTGTCGTTCCCTGCGGAGCAGGGAAAGGGAAGATGCCGAGGTCGGCACCGGAAGGCGAGGGAGATGTCGAGGAGGTGATCTCCTCGGTCGCGGCGGCTGCGGGTTCCAAACAAAGTCAGCTTGTTGTTTGTCTGCGTGAGAAAGAGAGAGGAGAAAGGAACGCGGTATGGCAGGAAAACAATGGCGAATTTATGGGATTGTGGGCAGGCGAGGGCCAACGGCTGATTACTGCGAGGCGCGTGAGTGGCCGCCGTCGCCGAGCACAACTTGGGCTGTTGAGCGGCGGGTGTCAAGGCAGAGAGGCAGATGGCCACGGTGAGCTGCAAGTGCGGAAACACACGCGCGCCTGACGGCACCCGGCAACCCATCTGGCCATGGCCGCGCTCTCTTGTCCTTGTCCTCGACCGCCGACCAAAAGCCGCGCAGCTGGCCGTCCCGCACCCAGTTTGCCTGTTGCTTCCCTCCTCGCGGCTCTCCTCCCTCTTGGACGCATTAGCAGGGCGGTTTGGACTTACTCGACGGCCCGCCCGCTCCGATCCCCTGGTTTGACACCAGGTTCTCGAAGCCGGGCGGGGGACGCAGGCCCGGCACACCAATCTTCTTGGGGGGGTTGCCCCCACCCTCTCCAGCACTGCGCTGGTCGCTCATCTCTCTGTAAATTGACTGTCAGCTCCAAGCTCATTTGCTGCTAAGTGTGGTCAAGGCACAATCTAAATGCGAAGAAACATGAAGAGGGCGGGAGATGGGGAGGTGAATTGCGTGTGTCCAACTGGGAAAAGCAGCCGTCTTGAAGCGAGAAAGACAGCTTCAGAGCAGACTCGAACTGTGCTGGCATCACGCTCGTTTGCGATCTTTGGCCGGCGACCTTGGCCGGCGACCTTGTTCCCGGGTGCTCGCAGCGATCAGAACCAACCGGTCTGTTGACTGACCGACCGACCGACCGGCTGGCCAACCCTCGAGGATCAAGCTGCCTAGAATGACCCGCGAACAGGCTCAAAAATGGTGCGCATGCTCCAATAAAATTAAAACAAGCAAAGGAGAGATACTTACTCGTCGTTGTCGTCGTCTTTTTAATGAAAACTTTAAAAAAGTTTGCGTGGTGGTTGGTGGCGGCGGCAGCGAGCAAGAAGATGGTTGTTTGTTGGGTTGGGGGAGAGGAAGGAATTTTGAGAGGCCGGAAACTGGTTTGAGATTATAGACTGGTGCATGCATGGTTCGCCTCGCGTGAATTGCGCGTGCTGCGCGTCTGCCTTCCTCGAAGCGCGTCTCCAGGCTTCCCGTTCTTTCCTGCAACCAGATCTTGCCGGTGCCTGCTATTGTGGTTGCCATAGTGATTCTCACCTGGGCCTTTACCTGGGGCCCTTGGTGGCATTCCCTTCGAATATTTATTGTCTGCACTGGCTCTTATGAACGGCCATTCACTGCCTTGGGTCAGGCTCGACAAAGAATAGCGGGTTTCCCCATTCATGTCAGATGGCAGAGCAATACATTTGTGACATTTTGCCAGCTGAGAATATGTCTACATAAGAACGTGGCCCTTTCACGTCCTGCAAGACGCTTGAAGGGCCATGCGCCATAATCAGTGAACAACACATCAAACAAGGGAGACAGACCATGTCACACGCAAGTCCACGTCTCAGGCCGAAGCTGATGTCCGACAAATGGTCGAGATGCTTGCCACTGGGAGTTATGTCTCAAGTGCCATTGTAGACAAGCAGAGTCGGCATCAATAGATATCCAAAGGCAGAGAACGTCTGAAGATACGAGCTAGCAGGAGTTGACATATCCCCTCTGCCCAGGTCAGGCACGCGTCGAGGAACAAAGAACAAAGCGCAAGATAAACCGAGCAACATTTTTACAAAGCCCAAGGGCAAGTCGCGACATTGACATACGACCAAAGCCTCTTGTCTCTGATGTTGCTTGCAGATGGGAGAAAGGAGGTGAATGTCAGTGGATCGGGTCCGGTTGGATGTTAATAAATCTTGGACGATGGACGTTGATGCGGCTGAACAGGGCTGCCGGCACGCTGCCGGAAGGGGAGCTAGTGCACAGCCTTGGCTGCTGGGGTGGCCCGTGTTCAAGCCCCAATGCCGTACCCCACAGCGGCTTTCTCCGAGCAGCCCCGACCCTCTGTCTGATGAGCGGCGCAGATCCTTCTTGGTGAGTTGGGCCCAGAATTCCTGGAAACAAAGCACGCCCAACAATGCAAAATGCAGGACCTAGGCGCTGCTTTGAAGGGCCCTGTGAGTAGGCGACTTTTCTGCTCTTTTTGCACTACACCCTCTCCCTTACAAGAAGAATGAAAAGATGCACAAACAATGCCAAAATTGGGTGGTCATGGGGGTCTGAAACATGTGGTGGCTCTGGGTGGCCAGCGGACCCCAATGGCAGTTGGGCTGCACGCAGCCTACAACTCAGGTGGCATGTGAAGAAAGACAAGGACAGCTCAGGACTGACCGGGGAAAAAACCAGAATCCATACAGCGTTGGTGATGCAACCCATCGACATCAATATGCTCGGACATGGTAATCTTCTGCGTTGTTGACTGTCAAATGTGCACGGCCGGGGTTCAGTTCAGATGGGTCTGGGGACACAGGGGGGCGAATTGAGGCGAGGGTTCAGCGGGTCTGCCAGCGGGCCTCGACCAACCAACCAGCCCCCAGCGCACGGCGGACAGTTGCGGTGGCACCTAACGCTTCGCTTGGGCCCCACCAAGCACGGCCTGAATCAGCATGCAGGAAAAGCTAAAAAAATGGACGCCAGATTGTGGAACTGACTCCCTTCCTTTCCCGCCTCGTCTTCTTTCCTCTCCTCGTTCCCCGTCCCCGGTTCCCGGTTCCCTAGCCACCCGGTCCAACACGCACCGCCTCCGCCAACCTTCCCCAAGGGCGTTTCCTCTTCCTTTTACTGTTTGTTCACCCTCTTCTTGTCAGTCGGTTCTCCCGTTGGACCCTTGCTCGGCTCGCCACTCCAATACCTCAGCCAGCCCAACCCGAGTCCAATCGCCCCGTCGTCGTCTCCCCTGCTGTCGCGTGGTTGACGTCTATCGCATCACAAAGCGAACCGACATTCTGAACCCCGAGCGCCGCATCTCTGTCCTCAGCGACGAGATCCTGCCCGGTACTTTGACGAGGAGCCCGTTTTCTGCGCGCGCTTCCGCCATCCAACGCGAACCTCGAGAGAGCCGAGCCCGAGCCCGACATCCGGCCGCCTTTGTTCCTAGAACACAACTGCTTTGGAACAAGCTCCCGCGCCTCGATTAAAAACGCAGTCGCCCACTCCGGGAGACAGCAAGAGGAACCAAGAAAACAACAGTAACAACCCACAAACCTGCCACCGCGACAACTGTGACTTTGACTAGTCATGGCGAGTCCGTTGCAGTTTGCCTACCGAACCCAGAAGGCCATCGGCGTCTTTGATGCCGATCCTGTCTTTGAGAACCTTACTGGATTCGTCAAGCCCGAAGGGAACCTCCGGTGCTGTGTCTACTCGCCCTGCGGCCGTTATTTTGCGTACTCCGCGAATGATAGCGTCGTCGTGGCCGACGCCTCGGTCGGCCATGCATTGGCCTCGCTCCCTCTTTCGTCCGTCTACGAGCTGAGCTTCTCTCCCCGGGGCTCCTTCCTGTGCACCTGGGAGCGCCCCTCCAAGGACGAGAATGGCGACGCCACCAAGAACCTCAAGATCTGGCGCACCATCGAGGACGTTGCCGAGGGCGCCGAGAAGCAGCCGCTGGGCAAGTTTGTCCAGAAGTCGCAGTCGGGCTGGAACCTGCAATACACGGCCGACGAGAAGTACTGCGCCCGTATCGTCACCAATGAGGTGCAGTTCTATAACAGCGACGACTTGTCGACCGTCTGGAACAAGCTGCGCGTCGAGGGCGTGACCGACTTCGCCATCGCTCCCGGCCTGAACCCCAACGTCGCAGTGTTTATCCCCGAGCGCAAGGTAAGAAAACCCTTTGAGCACCCAGCGAGTCCCGATTCCGTTGCTGACCTACCCCCCGCAGGGCCAACCCGCCGCCGTCAAGGTCTACAATGTGCCGTCGTTCAACAGCCCGATCTCGCAAAAGACATTCTTCA
>OUNM011005038.1_pt1 | contig 16528 bp, 15 predicted proteins | sample 1769961 | NCBI WGS metagenome assembly OUNM01 (sample SAMEA3914820, study PRJEB12502) | metagenome | biome: forest; material: soil | place: USA | collected 2012-03-12 | depth 0.3 m
ACTTTGTCCAGCATTTCATCCAAGGCTGGGCCCCGCAAGTTTCTGGCAATGATTTTTCCTGTTTTGTCGATGAGGAAGGTGGCAGGTATTCCCGTTACTTGGTACAAACGGCTGGCACTGGTATCCCATCCTTTTAGCTCGGATACGTGTGTCCATGTGAGCCCATCTTTTTTCAAGGCTTGGAGCCACTTGTCTCGGCTATTGTCAAGGGAGACACTGAAGACGGTGAAGCCTTTTTCTTTGTATTTATTGAAAGCCCGTACCACGTTTGGATTTTCCATCCGGCAAGGCCCGCACCAAGAAGCCCAAAAATCCAACAGGACTATTTTTCCTTTTAGGGATTCCAACGAAATGGGTTTGCCACTTGTATCGTTCATGACGAAATTGGGAGCAATGTCTCCGATATCAGGAGGATCTTGGCGCAAAAGAGGGTAGATGAGCTTGGCATAGCGGGAAGAGGGATATTCCGCTTTCAATTGGCTTTTTAGCTGTTTATTCAGTGGCATCTGAAATTGGTTGAACAACATCAGCATGCTGATCAGGGCCACCTCGCGGTTGGGGCTTCCTACTGGCAATTTAAGGAGAACGGTGTTGACACCGGAGGCAAGTGCCTGTTCCTGTGGTTGGACAAACAGTTGGAAATACGTTTTTACCTTATTGGAAAGCATATCACCGCGCGTCATTTCCACATCTGTAAGGTCTCCCGGCGTAAAATAGGTGTCGGCTTTTAGCGTGTCCGGCGTGAGGTTTGCCGTAGCGATTTTGGCGGAAAAGCTCGTCGGGCCTTTTTTGATCATTTCTTTCAGTTCGGCATTTTTTACTTTGGTAAGGCTGTCGTATTTCGTACGCAACCCGTTGACAAGTTTGGTGTATTCTTCTTGGTTCTGTTCGGCCATGGGGCCCAATTGATCAAATCGTTTTTGTAATTTGTCTACTTGGGTGGCAAACCTCATGGAGATTTGCGTGAATTCATGGAAAAGGGTGTTTTCAGTAGAATTATCCACCGTAAAATTCCTTTGGAACCCGGGTGTGGAAGAAGCGATCTCGACTTCTTTTTCACCGATCACAAGATTGTTGGAGGTGTCTTTGCTAAACCCTATCCTGTAAAGTCCTCGTGGATATTCTTTCCCTTTTCCGAAATTGAAATTGCCGTTTTTTCCTATTTGGGTGGAATCGTATTTGAGAATCAGTTCACCGTAATACTCAAACAAGTAGATAAATTGACCAGAAGGTGCGTTTTTTATGGTACCTTTTATACTAACTGCTTGTGAGACAGAAAAGAAGGTAAGAAAAAGAATGCTGATTGAAGCGTGCCTTGAAATAATCATTTTACTTAGCGGTTTGAAATTAAACATAAATTAAACGCTAATTCCCCGCTTAACCAAAATACAACATTGGCTTAACGAAGAGGAAAAGCAAAAGCCAAATGAGCGAAGAATGGCTTATTTGGGCTTCATCATTTCGTAACATAGGACTTGGGAAGAATTTTGCCTGCCTTAAAAATGTCCAAAAACAGCCTCCTACTGTACTTTGCTGGAAGACACCCATCAAAAGCTCTTGTAGCGGCCTCAAAGAGGCATTTCGAAGCTTTCAGGAGATTAGTCTCCCAATTTCAGCACTGCCATAAAAGCTTCTTGCGGGATTTCCACACTGCCCACTTGGCGCATGCGTTTTTTTCCTTCTTTCTGCTTTTCCAACAGTTTCCGCTTTCTGGAGATGTCGCCACCATAGCACTTGGCGATCACGTCTTTCCGCATGGCTTTGACAGTTTCTCTTGCGATCACCTTTGCCCCGATAGCGGCTTGGATCGCGATTTCGAACATTTGGCGGGGGAGGAGCTCCCTTAATTTCTCACAGAGCCGCTTGCCCCAATCGTACGCCTTGTCGCGGTGCACGACGGCGGAAAGGGCGTCCACTTTTTCTCCGTTCAGGAGAATATCCAACCGCACCAAATGGGATTCACGGAAACCGATCAGTTCGTAATCCAAAGAGGCATACCCTCTGGAAATGGTTTTCAGTTTGTCAAAAAAGTCGAACACGATTTCTGCCAAGGGCATTTCAAAGATTAGTTCTACTCGGTCGGTGGTCAAATAGCTTTGATTCTTCAGAAGGCCCCGCTTTTCCATGCACAGCGTCATAATGGCGCCGATATAGTCTGCTTTGGTGATGATCTGGGCTTTTATAAAAGGTTCTTCGATATAATCCAGCACGTTAGGTTCCGGCATATCGGAAGGTGCGTTGATGATGATTTTCTCTCCTTTTGTGCTGAAAGCATGGAATTGTACCGATGGAACCGTGGTGATGACGGTCATGTTAAATTCCCTTTCCAAACGTTCTTGGATGATTTCCATGTGCAACATGCCCAAGAATCCGCAACGGAAACCAAACCCGAGGGCCATGGAGGTTTCGGGTTCCCATACCAAAGAAGCGTCGTTCAGCTGGAGTTTGTCCATCGCCGTACGCAAATTTTCGAATTCCGACGTTTCCACAGGATAAATCCCCGCAAATACCATCGGCTTTACGTCTTCAAATCCAAGGATCTGTTGTCCCGGATTTAGTACAGTCGTGATGGTATCGCCGACTTTTACCTCTTTGGCTTCTTTGATACCCGAAATGATGTATCCTACGTCGCCTGACTCTATTTTGTCGCGCGGTTCTTTGTCTAAGCGCAGAATGCCTATTTCGTCGGCGTTGTATTCTTTTCCTGTCGCGATGAATTTTACTTTTTCGCCCTTCTTGATCGTGCCATTGAACACCCGGAAAATAACTTCGACTCCTCTGAAGGAGTTGAAAACGGAATCAAAGATCAAGGCTTGGAGAGGAGCCGATTTGTCTCCTTTGGGTGCGGGAACACGTTCTACCACTGCCTTCAAGATATCTTCTATCCCAATCCCTTCTTTGCCGCTGGCATGGATGATTTCTTCTCGTTTACACCCGATGAGGTCTACAATTTGATCTTTCACTTCTTCCGGCATGGCATGGGGAAGGTCGATCTTGTTCAATACGGGAATGATCACAAGATCGTGGGAAATAGCCAAGTAAAGATTGGAAATGGTCTGGGCTTCAATTCCTTGCGAAGCATCTACGATCAACAAGGCTCCCTCGCAGGCAGCAATGGATCGGGATACTTCATAAGAGAAGTCCACATGGCCAGGTGTATCGATGAGGTTAAAAATGTAGTTTTTCCCTTCGTACCGATAATCCATCTGGATCGCGTGGCTTTTGATCGTGATGCCACGTTCCCGTTCCAAGTCCATATTGTCCAAGACCTGGGCCATCATGTCTCTTTTGGAAACGGTTTGCGTTTGTTCCAACAGGCGATCTGCCAAGGTGCTTTTGCCGTGGTCAATGTGAGCTATGATACAGAAATTGCGGATGTTTTCCATGTAATGTAGGTACCCAGAGAAGGAAATATGAAATTTGGTCGGCAAAAATAAGAAATAGAAGCCATTTCACACGAGAAACTTCATTCCCTATTTCTTTCGGAAAGAAAGGAGAGAGATCGGTTAAGGATGCAACCTTTTTTTCAACGATTCCGCAAGTGTGGGAGAGAGGAACACAAAACCCTCTCTCATTATTTTATCGGAAGACACATTATTGCCACCAAGGAGCGTATTGGCCATTTCTCCCACAATCGCCTTTAATGCCCAACTTGGAAGATGGGGAAGCCATAGGGGAGTGTTCAGCTCTTTGGCGATGGCATGGGAGAGTTCGTTGTTGGTAACCGGGGTAGGGGACACAGCATTGTAAATGCCTTTCAGTTGGGAATTCTCTGCGGCAAATGTGTAAAGTTCTGTCAGGTCTTCCACGTCGATCCAGGAGACATATTGCTGGCCAGATCCCAATGCCGCACCCAAGGAATAACGGAACGGTAATGCAAGCTTGGGCAACGCACCGCCTGTGGAGGCAAGTACGACCCCAGTTCGTAAGCAGACGGTACGTATTCCAAGCGAGCTGGCTTTTAAGGCTTCATTTTCCCACGCTTGGACCACTTTGGCCAGATAGTCTATGCCATTTGGCGCATTCTCGTTTACTTTTTGATCTCCGGTGTCCAGGCCATAATATCCGACAGCAGAAGCGCTGATAAACGTATGGATCCTGCTTTTGGAGTTTGCGGCATGATGGAGGAGGAGTTGGATGCCTTTGGTACGGCTTTCCAAAATCTGTTTTTTGTAAGCTGCAGTCCACCTTTTATCGGCAATCCCTGTCCCGGAAAGATTGATGAGTACATCTACCTGTTCGAATGCTTTCGGATCGATGTGGCCTTTTTCTATGTCCCATGAAAATTGTGGGTAGGCGGTATGCAGGTTTGTATGGCGCGATAAGAGTGCCACATGGTGTCCATGGGCGACCAATGTACCGGAAAGCACGCTCCCCACCAATCCTGTTCCACCTGCAATCAGTATATTCATGACCTCTCGAACTATTTGTTATAATCCTTCGGCATTTCATCGCCTTTTAGGATATAACCACAAAACGAGTTTGTTTGTTCTTAAGTAAACAGGTAGTTATACCGTTTTGGCTTTGATGCCCAGTTTGGTGCGCAGTTCTTCCCAAAGGTTCTGGAAAGCGATCTTGATAGAATCCCCATCGAAGAGCCTGGAATCATTTTTTGCTTGTATGAGAAAGGTGAGGCCAATGGGAAACAAACAGAGGTTTGCCATGCTCATTCCTGCATATACGGGCATAATCCCGTATTTAGACCATTTCATGCCCAAATTGGTAATGATGTAAAAGAGGATGAAGAATGTGATGCTGACAATGACGGGAACGCCGAGGCCTCCCTTTTTAATGATGGCGCCAAGTGGGGCCCCAATTAAAAACATGATGGTACAAGCGATTGCCTGTGTGAATTTAGAATAGATTTCAATCTGGTATTGACGAAAATCTTTGAGAAGGGTGTGGGATTTTTCCACGGAAGCCTGGGTGAAAGAGCGGACATTCCGTGCATTGTTGGCGGCGATCGACGTCACTCTCAAATCTTGGTAAGGCACCATGATCTTCGTTTTCTTGGGCCTGAAACGGATATCTTTCGCGGAAACGGGAAAATGTTTTCCGAGGTAAGAAAAATAAGGCCGGATGTTTTGACTTACTTGTTGGTCGATCGATTTGTATTGTTTGAGGATCGAGTCCGCGTCTATGTTCAATTGCTTGATGCCCCGCATGGCCCGATTGCCTTTGAACAATTCTTCGTCCGTCCGTTTCATATTGAAGGATTCCAAATTGAAGACCAGGATGCTTTCTTTAAACACATTCGTCACAAACTCATGGCCCAAACGTCCGTCGTCTCCCACTATCTCGGAATAATTCTTTCCTCTGAAAAGCGTGAAGCGGAGGTACATGTCGTTATTGAACGTTTCCATGTATCCGGAATCGGCGATGGTCATGTCCGTGTTCCCATATCCGGACGTATGGTTGTAGATCATAATGCCTTTCAATGACTTGCCGTCCTGAAATTTTTTGTTGACTTTGATGCTGTAATTCGGAATTCCGTTGTAAAAGGCCCCTTCCTTGAAGTTTAAGGTTGCTTTCTTTTGCGTGATGTCATACAAAAGGCTATAGGCTTTCAAATTGGCCTTTGGTACCATGATGTCGTTGAAGAAAAAAGAGCCGATAGAAACTAGGATGACAAAAATAAAGATGGGACGAAGGGTCCTCAAAAGGGAAATGCCTGCACTTTTGACAGCGGTGAGCTCTGAATGCTCCCCTAAATTCCCAAATGTAATAAGGCAAGCCAGGAGCACGGCAAGAGGCAAGGCCACCGGTACCATATTTAATCCGAAATAGAAGAACAATTGGGCATAGACTCCCATGCCTAAGTTTTTCCCAACCAGATCTGTAAAATAGCCTAACATGAACTGCATCAGCAAAATGAAGACAGAAACGAAGAAGGTGAGCAAAAAAGGGCCTATAAATGCTTGAAGGATAAGCTTGTCTAATTTCTTCATGACGGAATTTGGCGCAATATAAGGCAAAATTTTGGGTCAGACCGAAGGTCAGACCTGCTTAAAGAATCAAATTTCTCCTTTCGAAACCGCAATAGGGGCTTTTTCTTAACGTTTCTCCGAGGGTCAGGCCCGCTTTAATAAGCAAATTTACTATGTGGAACTGCAAAAGGAGTTAGTATTTGATTTAGAAAAAATAAATTGAGGCAAAATTGTCCAGACTCTTCCCCTCGTCTCGTCATAAGGTCATCACATTTAAAAAAACAAACGCGTATGAAAGAGTTCTTATTGGTATTTCGTAGGGATTTTGTGAAGGAAGAACAACCTTCTCCCGAGCAATTACAAAACATGATGAAGCCTTGGCAAGATTGGATGGGAAGCTTGGCCGCCCAAAACAAATTGGCTGATCCCGGTAACCGTCTGGCGCAAGATGGAAAAGTGGTAAAGCCCAACAACGTGGTGACAAATGGCCCTTATGTAGAAATTAAGGAAGCGATCGGAGGGTACATTATCATCAAAGCCAACTCTTTAGAAGAGGCAGCAGAACTTTCGAAAGGCTGCCCCATTTTGACAATTGGCGGAAATGTAGAAGTCAGGACCATCGTGCCAATGGAAGGATAAGTTTCCTGCCATGGAAAACCAAGGCCTGATCCCACACCTTTTTAGGACAGAGTACCGAAAAATTTGTTCGGTACTCTGTAAACTAGTGGGGTTTCAACACATCGAATTGGCAGAGGACATTGCCAGCGAAACATTTCTCTTGGCGTCCGAAACATGGGGACAAAAGGGTATTCCGCCCAATCCGACTGCTTGGTTGTATACAGTGGCGAAAAACAAGGCCAAAGACGTATTGAAACATCAGGTAGTGTTCGATAAGAAGGTATCTGTAGACTTAAAAAAGTCTTTCGGTCCATCCGAAACGGTCGAAGTAGACCTTTCCCAGCAGAATATTCAAGATAGTCAACTGCAAATGATGTTTGCCATTTGCCATCCCACTATCTCCCCGGAAGCCCAGATCGGATTGTCGTTGAGCATTTTATGCGGTTTTGGGGCAGAAGAGATCGCAGACGCCTTTTTGACCGGAAAAGAGGCCATTTATAAACGCCTGTCAAGGGCAAAAGAAAAATTAAGGGAAGAGAACATCGCCATCGAACTGCCTCCTCCCGAAAAAATCCAAGATCGTTTGGAAACAGTTTTGACTACCATGTACCTTCTTTTTAATGAAGGATATTATTCCAGTTCACAAAATACCACGCTACGGAAGGAACTTTGCCTAGAGGCCATGCGCATGACATTTTTGTTGACGGAAAATGAAAAAACCGACCAGCCTTCCGTGAATGCCCTTTTGGCGCTCATGTGTTACCATTCTTCCCGATTCGAAGCCAGAACGGATGCCCAGGGAGAAATGATCTTGTATGAGGACCAAGATGTCGGTTTGTGGAGCCAGGAATTGATCGAGAAAGGAAACTATTATTTGGCCAAATCGTCCAAAGGAACACGCGTTTCCAAGTTCCATTTGGAGGCGGTCATCGCCTATTGGCACACGCACAAAGAAGATTCCCATGAAAAATGGGAAAGCATCCTTCAATTGTATAACAGGCTTTTGCAATTGGAATATTCTCCCATGGCAGCCCTGAACCGCACCTATGCCTTGGCAAAAGCCGACGGCAAAGAAAAAGCCATTCAGGAAGCTTTAAAATTAGGATTGGAAGACAATCACTTTTACCATGTGTTGTTGGCCAAATTGTATGAAAACGACCGCCTGGAGTTAGCATATGCCCATTTGCAAAAGGCACATTCGCTCGCGAGAACGCCGCAAGACAAACAAAGTATCCAAAAGAAAATGCAAGGAATGGAAATCGCGGGGGCAAGGCAAAAGAAAGAAAACAAGGACAGGGGACACGGGAGATAAATTTCATGGCAAAGTTTTTGGAGTCGTGAGGTGATTATCTCATTCACCCTTAACTCATTAGCATATCATGAAAACGATTTCTTTGAAAACGATCGCCGGTTGCATACTTTTAAGTGCAGCTAGTCTTCAAGCCGCGGCCCAAACGCAGGCACAGGCACCTATGACCCCCATTGAACAAGGCGGCAAAAAACCAATCCAAAAATTGACAAAAGGCGAGGTGCCCAAAGCAGTATTGGACACATTTGTTTACGAATACCCAGCCGTAGTCTACTACGATTGGTACGGATATCCTGTCCTCGTAGAGGAAGCGGATTGGTATGTTATTGATCCTGAAACGTATACAAACGATTCTCCTGAGTATTATGTAACCGAATTTGTCGCAAACGGTACACCTCAAAAGGTGATGTACAATAAAAATGGGAAGAAGATCGCGACACATCGGAAAATGAAAGAGCAATGCCCGAAAGCGGTAACAGATGCTTTTGACAAAAGTGCCTATAAGAACTGGAAGCTTTTGAACGAGAAAGAGGAAATATCACAGGGCAAGAACCAGGCAAAGGTATACAAGTTTACCGTAGAGAACGGCAAAGAAAAACATGCCCTTTACTATGGGCCACAGGGCACCTTGCTAAAAGACAAAAAATTGAAGATGTAATTTTTCCAAAAGATAGAACGAGAAGCAATGATACCCTTTGCTTCTCGTTTCATTTTTATGTGAGATCCCTGCCTTTTAAAACATTTCCCCGATATTGATAAATAGCCCCTTGGATCCTTGCAATCCAAACCCATAGTCGATGGAAATATTGGTACGTGACACTTTGTTAAGTTTTACTCTGAGACCGGCTCCCATGGCAGGTTGAGGGGTTTGCAGGTTCGTTCCCTGTTGGGCGGAGAAGCTTTGAACATTGGCAAACACTACCCCTCCAAATAGGCCGTTCCGTGAGAGGGCAAAGCGGTATTCCATTTCTACATACACCATTTGGGCACCTCGGAAGCGCCCTTGGATGTATCCCCTTCCGGTATTGGAAAAAGCGTCCCATGACGTACTCGGTAAGTCCAAATAAGGTGGCTTCCCACTCAATATGAGCCAATTGTAAGACCAAAAGGCAAGGATGTTTTTCGACCGCCCCGGAAAACGGTAATATTTCCGCAAGTCGATAAGGAGGGATTGCCAATCGGCTGTGCTGCCCAACAATGCGGCACTTAGGCGGTATTGGAGGCCGATGTAGTGGCCTTTGGAGGGATTGATTGAGTTATCCCGTGTTCCCGAAGACAGGTTGACGGTAGGCCCAGTGGAAATAGTAGTGCCAGTGGCCCCATAGGCGGCATATTCTGAGGGGCCTCCATTTTTGGTACCTGAGTGGCTGATATTCCATCGGTCATCCAAGATGTACCCACCCCCTAAATACCATGTCTTCGTCACAGGAAAGAGGACGATTTCGTAGAACCGAAAATAGGTATAATCCATGGGTTCTTCGTTTTTGATCCAAGAGTCGGATCCCAGTCCGAAAGTACTTTGGGGATATTTATAAAAACGGAAGTCGCCCACAAAATTAAGGTTCCCCTTCGTCCATACGCTGGACTCGATAGGCATCGTAAACTGACGGTTTTGGGTATAGGCTGCACTGGCAATGACAGTAGATATTTTTGCCTCCGGAGAAAGGCGAAAGACGCAATTGCCGGACAGGGTGAAGGCAATACGGGACTGGAGGGTATAGCCCAAGGCCGGTACCCCCGCAAAGACTGGTTTCTTTGACACCTCGGCTTTTTTGGAAGGATGGAGATGGAACAAACGGGCGGCTACATCGCCGAGATCTTTTTGATTGGAATCACATGATCCGTCCATTTCTGTGCAAAAGACAGAATGATGCTTTCTTTCCTGCGCAAAAAGGCTTTCCAATTGAACGCAGGAAAGAAAAAGGCATATTGCCAGATAGAATCCTCGAAACGATGTATGCAAAAGAAGGGGAATTAATTCCAGATAAAAGTATCCGGAACAATTGCTTGAAATAATGATGCCTTCACAAATTCTTCATAAATCAGGCTATTTTACTGGAGTTTTCCTGTATCGAAAGTTAATTTTTAGAGTTGGAACATGTTTTTCGATTCCAACCCTTAGTTTTGGGGAAGATGAGGGCAAAAACAGGTAAAAAAATATCCCGTTTATTTTTTAACATAGGAATGATTTTGAAGACTGGGACGAAACACCTATTCTCTTCCAAATGCCAACTTTTTGCGTCTAATCCAACGTATTAACAAAGTAGCGACAGACAGTCCCCCCTACACTACACACCCTATGAAAGTTCAAACTAACCCACTTTTCGCATTTTGTGCCCTATTTTTTACCGCATTCTCCATTTCTTGTTTTGCCCAGTCGTCAAAAAATGAACCTGTTCATGTACAAGCGGTATCCAACACTACTCTAATCCCACAAGAAGATTCGATCCAGGCGCCCAATGGCATTTATGTGGTCGTGGACGAGATGCCGGAATTTCCAGGTGGTACTGAAAAGATGGTCAATTTCATCATTCAACACACGCACCTTCCCGTAGAACCCAATGCCAATACAAAAGGAGCCGAGGTGCATGTGCAATTTATCGTAGAGAAAGATGGGAGCCTCAGCGATATCAAGGTCATCCAAGGGTTCCGCAAGGGCTATGACGACGAATGCAAACGTGTCTTTGGTACCATGCCCAAATGGAACCCCGGAAAAAAAGGAAGGCATTTGGTGAGAACCTTGATGATGATTCCCTTGAAGTTCTCTTGACAGTTCCCTTGTTTTCTTAATTTTTTAAGGAGTATTCTATCCTTCTGAAAAGAAAGATTTCCTGCTATGAATTAATAAGGAGCCGTTCCTGGTGAAAGGGAAGAAGGATTGCGCGGATTATTAGGCGAAAGCGTGCCAGAGGTGTCCAATTCAGCCGGAGGTGTAGTGGCTTCATTTTTAAATTCATTGGCTTTTGACGGGAAAGCAGAAGTACCGGGCAGGGTAGGGGCCGGAGTCGAAGTATTTACACTGCCGCCGTTTCGGACACCTGTGGAGTCAGCGGGAAGCAGAGAAGTGCCTTTAGAGGAACGAGGTGGTTGAGATACGAAAATACCCATCGGGGGCAACGTAAAGCTCAAGCAAGTAAGGCTCACATAGCCCATCAATGCCATTATTTTTAGGAAAGGGTTCATAGTGTGGAAGATTTCTCCTTTTTATGCTACTGCATGAAAAAATCATTCCATTACATGCATGTAATTTCTATGTATTGGGTTTTTCAAATGTCAATTTGATGTAAGATTGATTCGTTTAAACAAGCAACATGCAAAAAACAACCGCGTATCTATAAAATAGAACGCAACTGAATTGCCTTATGTCAATAGAAAGCAATGGAGAGTATTCCTCTCCTAGGAATCCTCAATCGGAAACGAACATTTCGAGGTTCAAGAGTTGGCAAGGCCACCACATCGCCACTATTTTGTCATTTGATCTGGACATCAAACAGAAGCAAGAGAAGATCCGTATGATCATGGATTGGCCTGAGTTCGGTGTATAATTCTTTTGCGCCTCTCGATTATTCTTAGGTAAAATCCAAACAAGGCCTTATAAAGATTCCTTCTTGGGTTAGGATGACCATAGAGAATCTGCCTTCTTTTTTCCACATCAAGCGCGTTCCTTTTAAAATCAGGTACTATAGAAAAAATCGTATCATTTCTTATTGCGTAACCAAGTGGTTTCGTATATATTTGTAACCCATTGGTTACTTAATTCCGACATGAGACGAGATGTATTCCAGGCCATCGCGGATCCTACCCGCAGGGCGATTATCAGTTTGGTGGCGATCCAGGCCTTGAGCGTAAACGCGGTCGCCGAAAAATTTCAGATCAGTCGGCCAGCCGTGTCCAAACACGTCAAAATCTTGGAAGAATGTGGCTTGGTGGAAATCCGCCAGCAGGGGAGGGAGCGGATTTGTGAGGCAAAATTGCAGAAGTTAAATGAAGTCTCCGATTGGGTAGAACAATACCGCCAGTTTTGGGCCGCACGGTTCGATGCGCTGGAGCAATTTTTGAAAGAAACAAAAGATTGAATACCTTATTCTCTATTTTATGCAAGATATCCCTTTGATCATTGAACGTACACTACCCGCTCCGGTAGCCAACGTGTGGCGCGCACTTACCGACCATCAACAAATGAAACAATGGTATTTCGACTTGGCGGAATTCAAAGCAGAAGTAGGCTTCCAATTTCAGTTTGAAGGCGTGGGCAAGGACGGGCACACGGTATATGTACATCACTGCGAAATAAAAGAAGTGATCCCGGAGCGGAAATTGGCCTATAGCTGGCGGTATGAGGGCTTTTCCGGCGATTCCTTGGTCGTGTTCGAGCTCTTTCCTGAAGGAGAAAACACCAAAGTACGTTTGACCCATAAGGGGACAGCGTCGTTTGCCGCCAATGGTCCCGATTTTTTCAAACAGAGCTTCGAAGAGGGGTGGACGTACATTTTGGGAACCAGTTTGATGGAATATGTCAAAAAACAACCTGCTTAACGAGGCACGTTTGGCGCGGAAAAGCTTATATTCGGTCAATTGTTTTGCCTGAGCTTTTTTGTTGCATATATTCATTTGTTTCACAGAATGCTTTTTTTTGTAAACCAGTATCTCTCACCATTAAACACTAAAACCTAATTTCTATGAAAATTGCAGCCATCATTATTCGCACTCTTTTTGGAGCCTTGCTTCTCTTTGGTTCCGTCGTGTATTTCCTAAAGCTTTATCCTGTGCCGGAAATTCAAGGGCCGCTACGGGAGTTCAACGAGGGAATGGCGGCTACTGGCTACATGATGAATGTGATCAAAGGAATTGAATTGGTATGTGGACTTGCGTTCGTTTCCGGTTTTTTTGTACCATTGGCCACTGTCGTGATTTTCCCTATTTCCTTGAACATCTTCTTGTTGCATGCAACAATCGCTCCACAAGGTTTTCCGGTTTCTATTTTTGTGCTGGGGGCCAATCTATTTCTGGCATTTTATTACAGAGACAAATATGCTCCCATGTTCACGCTGAAATAAGGCGGCACGCACTATGGCCCTGCCTGAAAATACGGAAGGAGAATATCGCCTGGAAGATTTCCTGGCCGGCAAATCGGCCCATACACTTGATCTTTTTCACCATTTTGTAAAAGAGTTTCAGTGTGTGGGCCCTGTTGTCCTGAAACCTGCAAAAACCATGATCGGGATGGCCACTCCCCGTAAACGTATTGCGTGGATCACCCAGTTGGGGAAAAATTTTGTCCACGTCGTGTTTCCTTTTTCAAAGCCTTATCCGGACAATCTATGTTTTCAAAAAATCGCCCAGGTTCCGGGGGATGAACAATATAACCATCATTTGCGTCTTTTTTTTAAAGAGGATGTCAATGAAGAGGTAAAAAGATTCATGAAGTTGGCCTATGATCTGGGAAGTTGATAAGGCAGCCAAGTAGCGTAGCGTAATATATGTCGTATTCGGCCTCTTGAAATGTCATTTTTATCCCTTCCAAGTCAAGGGAATTGACCTAATTTGCGTCCGATTAGACAGTACCAATTTCAAATGGCTTCCTTCTTTCTCACCCTGCACAAAATTTTCACTGCCCTGAAACAATCCCTCGACGGGGAACAACAGGATTATACGCAAGGAAGCATTCCCAAAGCGGTATTTTTATTGGCTATTCCCATGATCTTAGAGTTGAGCCTGGAAAGCGTTTTTGCGGTAGTGGACATTTTTTTTGTGGGCAAATTGGGACAGAATGCCATCGTGACGGTAGGATTGACAGAATCCGTGATTACCATCGTCTATTCCGTCTCTATCGGACTGAGCACGGCGGCCACCGCCATTGTGGCCCGGAGGATCGGGGAAAAAGACCCCGATGCGGCCACGTATGCAGGAGCTCAGGCAATTTTGGTGTCCTTGTTCGTCACAGTCCTCGTCAGCGTGCCTGGCGTATTATTCGCAGACCATATTTTGACTTTCATGGGCGCAAGCGCGGAGGTAGTGCGGGAGGGTACGGTATTCACCCGGGTGATGTTGGGTAGCAGTGTGGCGATTATGTTGCTTTTTTTGATTAACGGGATTTTTCGTGGGGCAGGCGACGCGGCCATGGCCATGAAAAGCTTGTGGATCGCCAGCATTTTGAATATTGTCCTTTGCCCTATTTTCATCCATCTTTTTGGGTTGAAAGGAGCGGCCATTTCCACTGTGATCGGCAGAAGTACTGGTGTTATCTACCAATGTTACCACCTGTTTAAAGGGGATGGCATCCTCCGTTTTAAAAAGCATCATTTTAAGTTTGATTTCGCGATTGCCAAGTCGATCGTGAACATTGGCTGGCCTGCTACCTTTCAATTTATCATTGCCAGCGGCAGTTGGATCCTCTTGGCACGTTTGGTAGCGGAAACGGGCGGGACGACCGCTTCGGCCGGGTATCAGATCGCGGTGCGCAACTTCGTGTTTTTTATCTTGCCCGCTTGGGGCTTGAGCAATGCCGCCGCAACCTTGGTAGGTCAAAATTTGGGGGCAAAACAATTGGACAGGGCAGAACAAAGCGTCAATATTACGGCCAAGTACACCGCTATTTTCATGGGCTTGGTCATGCTTTTGTTCTTGTTTTTCTCTCCGCCCATCATCCGGATCTTTACCCAAGAAGAAGCCGTTATACAGTATGGTGCCTTGTCCCTACAGATCATGGCGTCTGGGTTTATCTTTTACGGCATCGGCATGGTCATGACCCAGGCATTGAACGGTGCAGGGGATACCAAAACGCCCACTTGGGTGAATTTTATAGGGTTCTGGCTTTTCCAAGTACCCTTTGCCTATCTGTTGGCCATGGGATTTAATTTAAAAGCGACCGGGGCATTTATTGCCATTCCTGTGGCTGAAACGCTCATCGCGTTGAGCATGTGGTATTATTTCCGCAAAGGGAACTGGAAGCACGTACAAGTGTAGCGATCGCGTCTTTTGTAGACTATTTCACGATCGAGACTTTGATAAGAAGGTCCTGTTGCGTCTTGTTGGTCATTTCTACGATAAAATCCCGGTCGTCCAGTGAAAGGATGCGGTCAGTATTGAATTTGGTCACTCGGGTGTTTTGTACTTTCCTTGTGTCAAAAATGGACATTTTGGAAAGTTGTCCCGTGCCGTCGTCCAATTTAACGGCGGTAAGAAACCCGCCTTGGCCATCCCGATGACGGGCCGGTTTCTTGTTAGGAACCAAAGAAAGGTTTTTCTTATTGTCCAGAAAGACAAAATAATGCTGTCCTTTGGTGTGCATGTACTTGAACGAAAGACCGCCCTTGTCGTACGAATTGTAGTACCCGTTTTCAACCCCGTATTGTTGTTTGGGGATTTTCTTCATCCAAGCAAGAGAGCCATCTGCATTTATTTTGGTGACTAGGATGTTGTTGTAGTATTTGGTTGTAACAGTATTGATAGGGATTCCATAATAGGTCTGGGTCCTGGTAGATACTTTGTATTCCTCGGCAATCAGCAGGGTACTGCTGTCTTCTTGGTGGATCAGATGGCGGATGTAGAGGTTGGGAAGTTCATAGTTCACAGTTTGGGAACTATGCTGACGCATATCTCCTGTAACTATCGGATCATTGTACATTGCGATGACGGACATGGGAATTTCATGCGTGACTAAGTCATACAGAGCACCTTTTTCATCCAATTTAAAGAAGATGACTCCGTCTGCGTTATTTAGTTTTCTTGTTTTCGTATAAAACCCACCGCAACTCAATTTTCCATCTGCTGTTTCGCCCATCCAGATTCTGCCCACATTTTTCTCCCCTGTTTTGATTGTAGAGGTGGTCAATTTTGCGGTGCCTGCCATTATTTTTAGAAGCTCTAAATGATAAGGGAGAATAGCGCCATTAGATAAGACATTTCCTTGTACCCCTGCCAAGATATAGGCATTGGCGTTGTCGTCCGTGGCATAGTACAGGTTGTTCATTTCTTTTTCCGTGTAGGGCATGGTCACCACTTTATTCCAAATGGGCTGCATCGTACTGTCATACGCATAAAACCCAATCTGGTCATAATTTATTTTGTCGCTCCTTTTTTCAGGTTTCAACCTGTATTGGACCATCAGATTGGATCTGTGATGGGGAAAAAGAAAACTAAAACGGTCTGTCATGCCCGATTTGATCCCATAGACTGCCACACCCGCGTCTTTGCCGATCACTTTTCGTTCCGTTTGGAAAAGGAGTTTTGCTTTGGTAGCAAATTCTCCTTTTTCAAAATCTATTTCACGGACAAATAATTGATCTCCCATGTCGTATGCCAAAGAATAGAAGAAATAATACCGTTGACCAAATTCAAAGACTCCTTCTACCGCTATTTCAGGTGGGAAATCGTTGTAATATCTTGTTCGGGCTAAAGACAAGCTTTGGATGTTCATTTTTTGGAGGACTACTTGATTTTTTTGTGTTTTTACCGCCAGAATATTATCTCCCTTGTAAAAATATTCTTTATCTGCCGCATTGGTAGCCATATACGGCTTTCCAAATAGGTACGAGAAATCCGTGCTCATCGTAGATTGAGAGCATAGGATAAAAGGATAAATAAGAAGGAAATAAGGAAAGAACCGACGCATAGGATAGAATTTTTTGCCGCTTCAATACTACCGATTTCCAAAGAATGATCGGTCCGGCTG
>OUNM010551453.1_pt1 | contig 16520 bp, 13 predicted proteins | sample 1769961 | NCBI WGS metagenome assembly OUNM01 (sample SAMEA3914820, study PRJEB12502) | metagenome | biome: forest; material: soil | place: USA | collected 2012-03-12 | depth 0.3 m
ACGAGAGAAGAGGAGCCATGGCGGAGCAGCAAGCCACGCAGATCCAGAAGCACGTCCGTGTCGCGATCGCCGGGACCGGCTTCGCAGGGCTCGGAATGGCGATCCGGCTCATGCAGTCCGGCATCGACGACATCCTCGTCTTCGAGCGCTCGAACGACGTCGGCGGCGTGTGGCGCGACAACACCTATCCGGGCTGCGCTTGCGACGTCGAATCGCACCTCTACTCGTTCTCGTTCGCGCGGAACCCGGAGTGGACGCGGAGCTTCTCTCCATCGCGCGAGATCCAAGGTTACCTTCGCGCGTGTGCGGAACGCTTTGGCGTTCTGCCACGCATTCGCTTCGATCACGAGATTCGTTCGGCGACGTGGGACGACGACGCACAGCGATGGCGCCTCCAGACGAAGCACGGCGTCTACACGGCCGACGCCTTCGTCGCCGCGGTCGGCGGGCTCAGCGAGCCGGCCATCCCTTCCCTGCCCGGGCTCGAGAGCTTCGCCGGCACCACGTTCCACTCGGCGCGCTGGAACCACGACCATGACCTCGAAGGCAAACGCGTCGCGGCGATCGGCACCGGCGCGTCGGCCATCCAGTTCATTCCCGCGATCCAGCCGAAGGTCGGAGCGCTGAAGGTCTTCCAGCGCACGCCGCCGTGGATCGTTCCGCGCCGCGATCGCGCCCTCACCGACCACGAACGAAACAAGCTGCGCAGCTCGAACGTCGCCCAGTGGCTGCTCCGCACGCGGATCTACGCGCTCCGCGAGGTCATGGCGCTCCCGTTCTTCGACGAGCGCATCGCGAGGCTCGGACGGCGGCTCGCCGAGAAGCATCTCGCACGAAGCGTCCGCGATCCGATCCTCCGCGCGAAGCTGACGCCGAAGTACACGATGGGCTGCAAGCGCATCTTGCTCTCCGACGATTACTACCCCGCGGTCACGAAGCCGAACGTCGACGTCATCACCGACTCGATCGTGGAGATCAGGCCCAACGGCGTCGTCACGAGCGACGGCGCGCTCCACGAGGTCGACACGATCATCTTCGGCACCGGCTTCCACGTGCAGGACTACCCGTTCTCGAATCGCGTGCACGGCCGCGGCGGACGCTGCCTCGCCGACACGTGGAAGGACCGCATGACGGCGCACCTCGGCACCACCGTGTCGGGCTATCCGAACCTGTTCTTGCTGCAGGGCCCCAACACGGGGCTCGGACACACGTCGGTCATCACCATCATCGAGAGCCAGGTCGAGCACGTCGTCAACGCGCTCCGTTACATGACAGAGGAGCGCCTCGCCACCGTCGAGCCGCGACTCGAAGCGCAGAACGCGTTCGTCGCGTACGTCGATGCGAAGACCAAGGGCACGGTGTGGACCTCGGGCGGCTGCAACAGCTGGTACCTCGATGCCCACGGCACGAACTCCACGCTCTGGCCCGGTTTCACGTTCACCTTCAAGAGACGTGTCGAACGCTTCGATCCGTCGGAGTATGTCCTCATGCCTCGAACCTCTCGAATCTCGGAGACGAAGCGCGCCGACGCCGCTCGAAACGCCTCTTTTTCCAGCGGACCGGAGGTGGCTCATGGGTGAGAAGCACGACGGACACGACCCGGCTCCGCGCAGGTCCATCGTCGATCGCCTCGCCGCGCGCCTGACGCGCGGCCTCTGCGCGCTCCCCGAGGGCGTCCAGCTCGCGCTCTCCGGAGGCAAGCCGATCGTGGTCGACGGTCACACGCTCGCGCCCGAGCTCCAGCTCATCCTCGCGGCGAACAAGAAGCGCGGCGAGATGGTGCTCACCACGCCGAAGGCTCTTCGCGATCAGCAGAAGAAGGCCACGCTCATGGTCTCCGGGCCGCCGGTCCGCGTGGCGAGCGTCCGCGATCTGACCATCGAAGGCGCGGCCGGTCCGCTGAAGGCGCGCCACTACGCGCCGGCACGTGGCGAAGGCGCGCCGCTGCTCGTGTTCTTCCACGGGGGCGGCTTCGTCTTCGGCGATCTCGACACGCACGACGCACCGTGTCGCGTCCTGTGCCGACACGGAGGCATGCACGTGCTCGCCGTCGATTACCGTCTCGCGCCCGAAAATCCGTTCCCCGCGCCGGTCGAAGACGCGCGTGCAGCGCTGCGGTGGGCGCAGCAACACGCCGCGGAGCTCGGCGCCGATCCGACGCGCGTCGGCGTGGGGGGTGACAGCGCCGGAGCGAACCTGTCGGCGGCCGTCGCGCAGCTCGCGGCGAAAGACGTTGGTCCGCCACCGGCGTGCCAGATGCTCATCTATCCGGCGGTCGATCGCTACCAGCCGTATCCGTCGCTCGATCTCTTCGCGGAGGGCTTCCTGCTCACGCGCGCATCGATCGCCTGGTTTCACGGGCAGTACAGCGGCAAGAGCGGCGCGCACGAACGCGATCCCCGTCGCGATCCGCTTCATGCCGAGTCGTTCGTCGGTCTCGCGCCGGCGCTCGTCGTCACCGCGGGCTTCGATCCGCTTCGCGACGAGGGCGAAGCTTATGCCGCCGCTCTGCTCGCGGCCGGCAACACCACGGTGCTGCGGCGGTTCGACTCGCTCATCCACGGCTTCATCAACATGGTCGGCGTGAGCCCCGCGTGCCGCGACGCCGTCATCGAGATCGCCGGAGCCACGCGAGCGCTCTTCGCGGTGGGCGCAACGAATGCGCGTAAATCATCGAGCAACGCGAAGGTCGAAGCGTCGACCACTCCTGGAGCCAGCGCGTCATGAAGTCGTTTTCGAACAAGGTCGCCGCCGTCACCGGCGCGTCATCGGGCATGGGGCGCTCCCTCGCGGTCGGGCTGGCCAAGCGCGGCTGCCACGTCGCCGTTTCCGACGTCGACGAGAAGGGCCTCGCCGAGACCGTGAAGCTCGCCGGCGTCCACGGCGTGAAGGTCACGTCGAGGCGCGTCGACGTCGCGAAGCGCGACGAGGTCTACGCCTGGGCCGACGAGGTCGTTGCCGATCACGGCAAGTGCAACCTCGTCTTCAACAACGCGGGCGTCGGCTACGGAGCGTCGGTCGAGGGCTGCGAGTACGCGGACGCCGAGTGGCTCGTGAACATCAATTTCTGGGGCGTCGTGTACGGCACGAAGGCGTTTCTCCCGCACCTTCGCGCATCGGGCGAGGGTCACGTCGTCAACACGTCGAGCCTCTTCGGCCTGCTCGGCTTCCCTGGTCAGAGCACCTACAACGCTTCGAAGTTCGCTGTGCGCGGCTTCACCGAGGCGCTCCGCATCGAGCTCGACATGATGAGGGCGCCGGTCAGCGCGACGAGCGTTCACCCCGGCGGGATCAAGACCAACATCGCGCGCACCGCGCGCATGAACAAGAGCGTGATGGACATCGGCGTGAAGGACATGGCCGACAGTCATCTCCAGATCGAGAAGCACTTCCGCGTCACGGCCGACGACGCCGCGGACGTCATCTTGCGGGGCGTTCAGCGCAACGCACGGCGCGTGCTGGTGGGCACCGACGCCAAGCTCTTCGATCTGGTGCAGCGCATCGTCCCGTCGTCCTACCAGTGGATCGTGATCAAGGCCGCGCGCCTCGCGATGCAGTGAATCAGAACGCGAAGGTGCGGCACTCGCTCACGTCGCCGCGCTTCGCGAGCTTGCTGCACGACGCGAACGCGTGGCGCGCCTCTGCGGACTTGCCGGCCACCTGATACGCGGCGCCGAGGAGGAGCCACGCGTCCGCGTCGGTGGGGTCGAGCTCGACGGAGCTCGTGGCGGCTGCGATGGCCGCCGCGATGGCGCCGCGATCGAGCGCACGACGCGCGTCCTCGCGCGCGGCGCGCGCTTCGACCGGGGAGAGCTGCGCGGGCGCGTCGCCGGGAGCCGCGGCCGCGGCGGTCTCGGTCGCGGCGGGCGCAGCGGTCTCGGCTGCGGGCTCGGCGGGCGGAGAGGCGGGCGGAGACGGAAGCGGCGCAGCTGCGCTCGCAACGACGAAGGGCGTGAGCGAGACGACGTTCGCTGCGCGCTGAGCATCCGCTGCGTGCGCGGATGCTCCGGATGCGGCCGATGCGCTGGTCGCCGAGCGCATGAAACCTACGATGCAGAGCACCGCCGAGAGCGCGACGACGACCATCACGTGCCGCGAAAACGTGCGGCGCCGGGCACTGCGCGCTCGTCTCGTATCGGCGTCCACGTCGGCTTCGGCCTCGACCTCGAGCGGGGCGAGCACCGGCGGCTCCGTGTCGCCTTTGCGGAAGAAATCGGCCGCGTGGTCGTCGAAGCTCGCCTCCGCCGGCTGGAGAGTGACCGGCTCGGTGGACGCGGGCGCCATCGACGGCTCCGGGATCGACGCGGGCTCCATCGAACCGCGGCGCGACGACATCGCTCCGGCGCGCTTCTCGAGCCACCGCGAAGGACGCTTGAGAGCCCGCGTTTTCCGGGTGTTTCGCGCGCGCGGCGCCGACTCGTCGTGCTCGTTCACGTGGGGTTAGTACCTCTGGCGCGAAAAATAGGTCAGTGGCTTCGCCGATTCGTGGGGCGATGTCGGATGACTCGGCGCGGAACGCCGCACCGGCCTCACCCCGCGCGGCCGAGCTCCTCGGCGAGGACCGGATCGGCGTCGATCGCCGCCCGCAACGCCCGCTTCGCGAGCCGCACTCGACTTCGCACGGTGTTCGCCGGAGCGCCGCTCACGCGCGAGACCTCCTCGAGCGACCAGCCGAGCACGAAACGAAGCGCGATCGCCTCCGCCTGCTCGGCCGGGATGCGCGAGAGCAGATTACGCAGCACTTCCTTGAGTCGACCGACCTCGGCACGACGGTCGGCGTCGTAGGTGGCGCTCGACGCGATCGAATCGAGATCGACGCCGTCATCGCGTCGGCCGCGCGCCCTGCCGGTGCGCCGCGCTGCGCTCACTGCCGCACGCACCGCGATACGCGACGCGAAGTGAACCGGCTCACACTCACCGCGGAACGTCGGCAGCGCCTGCAGGAACGCGATGAGCGCTTGCTGCACGACGTCGTCGACGTCGGGATGCGCGCTTCCGAGGACGGCGTGAACGACGCGCGTCATGCGCGGTGACACGGACAAGAGCAATCGACGCGTAGCGACCACGTCACCGGCGACGGATGCATCGACGAGATCGAAGGGGGCCTCGAGCTTGCGGGACATGGCGAGCGTCACGCATGCAATGTGCTCCGGTCGCGTTGCGCGAATCCTTCACGATTGTGTTGGATTGTTAGCTCGATGAATTCGCGTCGCTGGAGACCGTCGCGCTCGACTCGCGCGCGGCCGGCAGTCGCACGCGGACCATCGTGCCGACGCCGACCTCGCTCGCGAAGACGATCGTTCCACGGTGAGCTTCGACGACGCGCCGTGCGAGCGCGAGCCCCAGGCCGAGACCGCCGGTGGCGCGCGCTCGACTACGATCGGCCCTGAAAAAAGGCTCGAACAGGCGTTCGAGATCGGCCTTCTCGATGCCGATGCCTTGATCCTTCACCTCGATCACGACGTCGCCGCCGTCGCGCCGTGCCTCGAGCCCGATCGGCTTGGCGGGCTCGTCGGTGTACTTGTGCGCGTTGTCGAGGAGGTTGTCGACCACGCGCCTCAGGAGCACCGCGTCCGCCGTCACCTCGGGAAGGTCTTTCGCGAGGCGCACATCGAGGGTTCGTTCCGGATGCGACGTCGAAAACCGAGCGGCGGACTTCTCGAGCAGCGCGTGGGTGTCGAGACGTTCGCTGCGGACCAGCATCGCGGGACCGGAGCTCGGCACGCTCGCATCGAGCGCGAGACGCGTCGATGCGAGGACGTCGTCGACGATGCGCTCCAGCTCGGCGAGGTCTTGCGCGATCTCTCCGATCGAAGCGACGACGTCTCGAGGGTCTGCCTCGTTCGCGAGATCGAGCGCGACGCGAATGCGCGCCAGCGGCGTACGTAGCTCGTGGGAGACGTTGGCGAGCAGCTCGCGCTCGGTGTGCAGCAGCTTGCTGATGCGCGACGCCATGTCGTCGAAGGCCTTCGCCACCTCGCCGATCTCGTCGGAGCGCTTCATGTCGGCGCGGACGTCGAGCCGTCCTGCACCGAACGCGCGCGCGGCCTCCGTGAGCCGCTGCAGCGGACGCGCGAGCGATCGCGCGGTGAGCATCGCTGCGACGCCGACCACGAAGAACGTGAAAATGCCGGTAAAACCGAGCCAGGGCGTGCCGGGCGGCCGTCCCTTCGGATGCACCTGGAACTCGAGACGGGCGGTGCGACCGTCGTGCATCGGGATGGGCGGACCGACGCGCAGCGGCTGCTGAGAGGCGGCTGCGGGGTCGATCGGCTGCCCTGCGCGCGCGAGCACATGTCCCTCTTCATCGCGCACGTCGACCTTCCACGACAGGAGCCGCGCGATGCGATCGAGCTCCGCCTGCAGCGCCACGGGATCGTCGATGACGCGCGCGACCCCGTCGCCGACGAACTCGCTCTGCGCCGTCCACGGCGACACCGGCTTTCTCGCGTGATGATCGATCTCCATGGCCGCGGCCACGACGATGAACTGCAGGATCCCGATCAGGTAGATCCGCAGCGCGAGGCGCGACGGAATGAACGCCTTGTGCAGAGCGGTGCGTGCCATGATCAGCCCGTTGCCTCGACGGCCAGCATGTATCCCACGCCGCGCACGGTCTTGATGAGGCGCGGATTTCGCGGGTCATCACCCAGCTTGGCGCGCAGATGCGAGACGTGGACGTCGATCGAGCGGTCGAACGCCTCCTCCGCGCTCCCGCGAACGATGTCGACGAGCTGCTCACGTGAGAGAACGCGGCCCGCACGGTCGGCGAGAGCACGCAGCAGCATGAACTCGTAGGTGGTGAGGACGAGCGAGACTCCGTCGAGCGTCGCGCTCATCGCGTCGACGTCGATGGCGAGCCTTCCGACGCGGAGCTCCTTCTTGGCGGGGCCGACTGCACCACGCGCACGACGCGCATGGGCACGAACGCGTGCGAGCAGCTCACGCGACGAGAACGGCTTCGCGATGTAATCGTCCGCGCCGCCTTCGAGGCCCATCACGCGGTCGGCCTCTTCGCCGCGCGCGGTCACCATGATGATCGGCGTGTCGATTCGACCGCGCAGCTCACGGCAGACCTCGAGCCCGTTGATGCCGGGCAACATGAGGTCGAGCAGCACGACGTCGGGGCGCTGCTGCATGACCTTCGAGATTCCGTCGCGCCCGTCCGACGCAATGGTAACGACGACCCCGTGGGACTCGAGGTAGCGCGCGGTCAGGCGCGCGAGGCGGTCATCGTCCTCGACGAGGACCACGGAGATCGTTTCGACAGCGTCCATCATCACCCCACACACTATGCGCGGACGGCGTTGAGTGCATGCGGCGCGATTGTTAGGGAATGTTGCGGCGCTGCAATCGACGGATGCGGTCTGGACAGGACGAGGTCCAGGACGAGGGGTCGTTCTGCGACCGATCTGAGGCTCCCGTTGATCCGAAAGCGCTCGCGACTGCCCCTTCCTCGGTGAGCGTGACGACAAGACGCTCGAAGCAAGGAAAGTCCCGATGGTTGACACGCAACTCGAAGTCGTTCGTTTCGCCCTGGCCCTGCACCTCTCGATCGACCCGATCGAGATCGAGCTCGAGCATCGACTCGAGGCCGACCTCGGGCTCGACCCGCTCGATCTCGTCCTCGTGGTGTTGCGCCTGGAAGAGATCGAAGAGGCAGAGTTTCCTGTCGCCGATCTCGAGACTGTCGTCACCGTGGCCGATCTCGTGAGCGTCGTTCGCGAGTGGTCGAGCGGAGATCGCTCGGCGACGCTGCCCCCGCCGCCGCCGGCGCCGATCCCCAACGGGCGTCATGCCTCGGGCATCCGGCCCGTCGCTCACGCCGTCATCCGCTTCGGCCGAGCCGCGAACGGATGACGACGTGACGAACGGTGGTCAGGTCCTCAGGACTTCTTGTCCTTCGCCTCGTCCTCCGGCCTCGAGCTTCGCGCGCAGCTCCTTGGCCTGATCGGCCGGCAGCAGCACGGTCGCGCTCACGCGCCGAGGGCACGGATCTTCTCGGCCGCACGCGTCGGGATCGGGACGACGTGGCCGATGAGCAGGAGCGTGACGCGCGCGAGCGGCAGACCGACCTTGCGCGCCAGGTCCTTGCGGAGCGTGCCACGGGACTCCACTCGCCGCAGGATCGCGCGCAGCTCGTCGACCTCGCGCGTCGGGACGAAGCGCCGCGTGATCGTCGCGTCCGGCGCGTCCGGCGGCGCGTCCGGTTCGTCCGCCTCGGCATCGGCATGAAGACCGCCGAGCAGCGCGGACACGTCCTCGTCGGTGAGCCCGCGTAGAGCGGTCTCGGCCGCCGCCCCGCTCGCGTCGTCTTCTCGGAGGCTCGCGCCGGCGCTCGCGATGACGGCCGCGGCGAGCTCGCGCTTCTTCGCCTTCAGCGCCGTGATCTTCTCCTCGATGGTGCCACTGGCAACGAGGCGTACGACCGTCACCGCTCTCTCCTGCCCCATGCGATGCGCGCGATCGGCGGCCTGATCCTCGACGGCCGGGTTCCACCACGGGTCGCAGTGGATCACGGTATCCGCCGCGGTGAGGTTCAGCCCCGCGCCGCCCGCCTTGAGTGAGAGCAGAAAGAGCGGCGCGTCTCCGCTCTGGAAGCGATCGACGATGGCCGCGCGATCGACGCTTCCGCCGTCGAGGTACTCGTACGCGATCTTCTCGCGATCGAGATCCTCGCGCCACAGCGTGAACAGCTCGACGAACTGCGAGAAGACGAGCGCCCGCCGCCCCTCGGCCACCAGCTCGCGAACGAGCTCGAGGAAGATGCCACGCTTCGCGCTCTCGACGGCGGGCACGGCGGGATCGACGAGCCGCGGATCACACGCCATCTGCCGCAGGCGCAAGATGGCGGTGAGGACCGACAGGCGACTCTGCCCGAGACCGCGCTTCTCGATGGCCTTCTTGACCGATTCGCGGAGCGTCAGCGCGAGCGCGTCGTACAGGCGCTTCTGCCGGAGACCGAGCACGCAGGCGCGATCGACCTCGGTCTTCGGCGGAAGGTCGAGGAGCACGTCGGCCTTGGTCCGCCGCAGCACGAACGGGCGCACGATCGCGCGCAGCTGTTCGGCGACGACGCCGCGCGGGTCGTTCGTGATCGGTCGCTCGAAGCGCTCGTCGAACTCCGCCGGCGTGCCGAGCAGGCCAGGATTCGCGAAGCTCATGATCGCGCGGAGCTCGCCGAGGCGATTCTCGACGGGCGTTCCGGAGAGCGCGAGTCGCATCTCCGCGACGAGGCGCTGCGCGGCGCGCGCCGTGGCCGTGGTCGCGCTCTTCACGTTCTGTGCTTCGTCGAGGACGGCACATCGGAAGCGCACGCCGGCGAGGCGAGCGACGTCACGGCGAAGGACGGCATAGGTGGTGACGACCAGATCGAAATCGCCGATTTGCCCCATTTTCACGGCTCGCGAGCCACCGTGAAGGACGAGCACGCGGAGCTGCGGGACGAAGCGTCGTGCCTCCGCCGCCCAGTTTCCCACCACCGACGTGGGGCAGACGACGAGCGACGGCGCGCGTCCTGCGTCCTCGTTCCAGCGCGCGACGAACGCGAGCGTCATGAGCGTCTTGCCGAGCCCCATGTCGTCGGCGAGCACGCCTCCGGCACCGAGCTCACGCAGGAACTGCAGCCACGCCACTCCGGCGAGCTGATACGGGCGCAAGGTGGCATGCAGCTGTGACGGCAGATCCGGCTCGGCGCGGACCGCGAGCGACCGGAGCCGACCGCGCAGCGCGGAGACGCCTTCGTCCGCGTTGCCGCCGAAGCGCTCGATCCACCGCTCGACGCGGCCGAGCTGATGAGGGCGGAGGCGCGCGTGACCCGTCGCATCGAAGAGCGGGCTCGCTTCGTCGACGAGCGCGCTGACCTCGTCGCTGATCTTGGAGAGGGTGCCGTCCGAGAGCGCCACCCATCGACCACGTGAAGCGAGCGCGGCACGGAGCGCGCTCATCTCGACCTTCAGCGCGCCGGCACGGAAGTCGAGCTCGGTATCGAGCCAGCCCGAAGCCACGCCGACCTCGACGTGCACGCCGATCGGCGGCCCGACCTTCACGCGCGCGAGCGAGTCGGCGACCCGCACGTCGATCGGCGGATCGGTCTCGCGACGGAGATCGACGATGCCCTGCTGCCAGAGATGGACCGCGCGGTCCTCCGTGGCGCGAAGCAGCCCGTCGAGGGCGTCGTCTTCTCCGGCAAACCCGGCTTCGCACACGCGTGCGAGGGCGTGGCTCTCCGCCGCGAGGTCGCGCTCACCGCGTTCATCCTTCGCGTGAGAGACGACGCGCATGCGCGTCGCGTTCGCCGCGCGTCCGTAGACCGCGACCAGCTCGCCTCGGACGTCGAGCGGCGTGCCGCTGAGCATCAGCTCGAACGACGGCGCTTCGAGAGGAGGCAGTCCGAAGACCTGCGGCGTCGGCAGGACGACGCCGAGCGCGCGGCCTCGAGAGTACAACGTTCGGCCAATTTTCTCGGCCGATCGCGACGATAGCGGCAACGAAGGCACGCGCGTCAGGCCCCAGGCGACCTCGAGATCGACGTCGGGAGCGACGGGGTGGAACAGCTCGTGAGCCTCCGACCACACGTACGGAAACGGCCCTGCGAAGAGCAACGCATCGGACGCGTCCGCGACGAGTCGGCCGTCGTTTGCGTACCACCGAGCGACGAGCCGCCCTCGCGCCTCGTCATGATCGATGCGCGGCGAGACCGCCGCCGTCGAGAACCGCAAGCGACTCTTCCACGCGCGCGTGAAGATCGGAGCCTCTTCGCGCAGGAGATGAAGGAGCATCGATGCCTGGCTGCGCGTCGACACGAGGACGTCGCGATCGGCGTGGCTCGGCGCCGTCAGCTCGACGAGGCGCCGATGGCGAGGCGGAAGCCGCGCGTCGAGCACGTCACGTGGACGGAGCGGCGTGCGCGACCCGGTGCGGCGATGCCGAACGAGGAGCGCCGGTCGCTCGTCCGCGGCGGCGAGCCCCGCCGAACGCACCGGCTCGACGTCGATCTCGAGATCGTCGTCGAACGCGACCGGCGGAGCCCAGCATGCGAGCCGGTCGTCGAGCGTTCGCTCTTCGTGGGCCTCTCGTCGAAGCGCCGGGAGCTCGTCGACGAGCGCTCGCGTCACCTCGCCTCCGCCGACGAGCACCTCGCGCATTTCCGCATGCAGCGCGAGATCGAGCAGGACGCGCATGACGTGCTCGCAGACGTACGGGCGGCCACGCGAGCAGGCACACGCCATCTCGAGGTCGTCCTCACGAACGCGGAGGCGCAAGGCGATCGAGGTGGCCGATGGGTCGAGCGAACGAGGGTTCGGGAGCGGATCCCGGGGGTCGCGGAGCAGGGCCGCAGCCAGCCTTCCCGACTCGATTCGAGGCACCTCCGCGTAGTCCCGGCCGCTCTCCAGCAGCCTGTTCACGGTGTCCGGCCCGAACCGCCGCTCCACGAAGGCGAGGTCGATCTTCGACACCCAGGCCACGGCCGACGTGTCCGGGGAGGACATCGCGCCGATGTTACCCGTATTGGACTGGCGCCACCGCGCCTCTCGCGCTACCACCCGACCACCCTGGTGCCGGTCCCCCCGTCCGAGGTCTCCGAATCGAGCTCTGGCTCCGGCGCGTTCGACGCGTTCTCGTCGGGTTCGCCTGGTTCGTCGAGTTCGTTGGGCCCGGCGAGCTCGCGCCGCGACGTGCGGCCCCGGAATTCGAGCAGCAACCGCCTCATCGCGGACGGCGACAGCGTCGCGCGCAACGCGTTCCGCGTCGGCCTGCGCGACGACACTCCGCTGCCCGTCGCGTCGTCGGCACAAGCTCGCCTGCCCGGCTCGGCCGCCGCCACGCAAGAGCTCGATCCGAACGACATCCTCGAAGTGCAGGACATGGCCGCGGCGATCGCCCGCGCCGAGATGCTGCTCGCGTCGCCGGCGCCGCCGCGAACGCGTCCCGACCTTTTCGAAACGCTCGGGCGTCGAGCCACGGACGATACGGTGGGCCCCGCCACGCCGGCGCCGCCGAATGCGTTCCCGACCCCCGTTCCTCCTCGCGGGTACCACGCCTACGTGACGGTGCCCGCCGTCGTCACGAGCACGCCGAGCGCGGAGGACGACGCGTTCTATCACCCGGTCGGTCGCATGCGGTCGCTGGCGGACGTCACGCTCGACGGCTACCGCCCGGAGCCCACGCTCCTCGTCCGCGCGGCCTCGCGTCGCAAGCGTCTGTCGCTCGTCATGGTGGCGGCGCTCCTTCCGTTGCTCGTCCTCGCGGCGATCGCGATCATCGCGGCAACCGAAGATCGCGAGAGCTCGACGTCGTCGACGTCGTCGCCGCGTGCCCCGATGACGACCGCGCCCCAGCGGACGCCCCTCACGACGTCGTCTGCCGTCGGGCGCGTGGGCGGTGGCCCTTCCGCCGCGCCGGTCGCGCCCGCGACGCCGGTCTTTGACGTGAAGAGCCTGCCGTCCGCGCGCGGCCGTCGCTAATCTTCACAGATCTCACGCGGTTCGCGCGCCTCGCAGAGTCGCTGTTACCGGGCCTCGGGGGGGGTGACACCGTCGATCCACGCTCGCGGGGCCCAGCGCGGCAGCCCGTGCGCAAATCGCGAGTAGTTCTCGGCGTTGCGCACGGAGAGCACACAGCCTCACATGTGGTACCAGCCTTGCTGGAGTGGCTCGCGTGCGAACCCTCGGCGCGAGCCTGCTCATCCTCACATCCCTCGTCGCGGCGGCAGCCGTCAGCGGCTGCTCATCCAATGGCGACGACGCCGTCACGGGCGACGATCAGAACCAGACCGCCGCCCTCTCGTGCGCGCCCGCTCCGACGTGTCAGGCCGCGCCGTTTCCTGCGCCGCCACTCCGTGACTGGCGCCATGCGGTGAAGTCTCGCGTCGACGTCGCCGTCGGCCAGGCGAACCATCGCGGCCGTGATCTCTTCATCAACCCGGGCGCCCGGCAAACCGTCATCGGCAAGATCGCCTACGGCATCGTCGACAAGGACCTCGAGGACGAAGAGGTCGACGTCTACGTGCAGCGCGACTGCGGCGACTCGTGGGAGCTCCTCGGCACCACGATCACGACGGGCGAGAACGGGCCGCATCCCACGGTCGAAGGCGTCGACGACTCGGAGGGTCGCGTCTACTTCGAGATCCCCGAACAGCGCCGGCTCGGACCCGGAAGGCATCGCATTCGGCTCGTCGTCGCGGGTGACGGCACTTCGACGGATCTCTTCCTCGACGTCGTCCCGCCGAAGACTCCCATCTTCATCAGCGACGTCGACGGCACGCTCACGTCGTCCGAGAACGTGGAGTTCGTGAAGCTGCTCGAGGGAGAGCTACCGGACACGCATCCCGGCGCGCCCGAGGCGCTCCGAGCGCTCGCCGCCAAGGGCTATCGCCCCATCTACTTGACGGCGCGACCCGAGTGGCTCGTGCAACGGACGCGCGACTTCCTCGACAAGCACGGCTTCCCGCAGGGCATCGTGCACACGTCGACGTCGCTCGTCGGCGCGGGCTTCGGCGCGAGCGCGGCGACGTTCAAGAGCGGCGAGCTCTCGATGCTCGCGCAGAAGGGCCTCGTGCCCGCATTCGCGTTCGGAAACATGCCGAGCGACTCGGACGCGTACGGCGGCGCGAACATCCAGCCGCCCGATCACCGGATTTTCTACCAGATCAGCGGCGCCTTCACGGGACGCCGGATCGATTCGTACACCGAGCTGCTACCGGGCTTCGAAGCGTTGCCCGGCGCGTGTCACTGATCGGATCAGGAGGCGCGCGAAGCGGCCCTGCGTACGATCACGCTGCCGACCGAGTAGCCGGCGCCGAACGAGCACACGACGCCGATGTCGCCAGGCTGCAACCCGCTGCGGTTCTTGTGGAACGTGATGATCGAGCCGCACGAGCTCGTGTTCGCGTAGTCCTCGAGGACCGACGGCGCTTCTTCGGCGCTCGCATCGCGGCCCAGCACCTTGCGCGCGATCCACTGATTCATCGTGCCGTTGGCCTGGTGGAGCCACATGCGACGCACGTCACCCGGCGCGATGCCGAGGCTGTCGAGATGGCCGGACACGAGCTCGGCGACCATCGGCGAGACGTCCTTGAAGACCTTGCGGCCTTGCTGGACGAAGAGCTTGTCGGCGTCATCGCGATGCTCGGGGGCGGCGCGGTTCAGGAAGCCGAAGTTGTTGCGGATGTTGTTCGAGTACTTGGTCGCGAGGCGCGTGCCGAGGATCTCGTACGGCTCGGCGGCCTTGCTCGACTCGAGCTCCTCGACGACGACCGCGGTGCACGCGTCGCCGAAGATGAAGTGACTCTCGCGGTCGCGGAAGTTGAGGTGGCCCGTGCAGATCTCGGGGCTGACGACGAGCGCGCGCTTCACGCTGCCGGCCGCCACCATGTCGCGCGCGACGTTGATGCCGAACGTGGCCGACGAGCAGGCGACGTTCATGTCGAAGGCGAAGCCGCTCGTGCCGAGAGCCTCCTGGACCTCGACCGATACGGCGGGATAGGGCCGCTGCAGGTTCGAGCACGCCACGATCACCGCGCCGATGTCGGCGGCGACGAGACCGGCCTGGCCGAGCGCCTCTTTCGCCGCAGCGAGCGCCATCTCGCACTGGATCGAATGCTCTTCGTTGGAGCGCTCCGCGATGCGCGGCGCCATGACGGCGGGATCGAGGATGCCGGCGCGGTCCATCGCGTAGCGGCGACGAATGCCGGAGGCGTTGACGATGAACTCGGCGCTCGAGCCCTCGAGGGCCTTCACCTCGCCGCGCGCGATGGCATCGGCGTTCTTCGCGTTCTCGGCGGCCACGTAGGCGTTGAAGGCCGCGACCAGCTCGTCGTTCGAGATGGCGTGAGGAGGCGTGAAGAGACCCGTTCCGGTGATGGCGATGGAAGGCATGCGTCCGAGCTCCGGTCGTTCGTACTTTCGGACGGCGACGATGGCAACCCGAGGCACGAAAATTGTGCACGTCGCGTTGCGTCAAAACGGCCGTATTTGCAGGCAATTCCGGGGATCGACCGCGTCGGGTTGATAAAAGCGCGCCGCGTGCTTTACAGCCGGACCCCCTTCCTGCGTCCAGGGATACAGACCCCGACGCCCCGCAGGAGCTTATCCCGTCATGAACCGCCTCCAGCTTGCCCTCCTCCTCTCTTCTCTCAGTGCTGCCGCAGTCGTATCGACCGCGTGCGGCGGAATCTCGGATCCGACCAAAGGCGGCAGCGAAGGCCGCGTCGCGACCGTCTCCGGCGCGCTCACCGGCGTGACCGTCCCTTCGAATGCCCGCGTCGCGCTCGTCTATCGCAAGGTCCTTTCGACCGGTCCGGGCAGCGCCAGCTCGAGCACCGTGGTGGTCGGCAGTGACGTGCCCGTCATCGACGGCAAGTTCACGATGAACCTCGGCGCTCCGGCGGACGACCTCTTCACGAACGCCGACAATGCGACCGTCGGCGGCTCGACGCCGCCGTCCACCGGCGTCGACAACCCGACGCCCCCCGTCGCCGCCGGCACCGGCAGCGGCACCAGCACGAGCGGCAGCCCCGGCGCGTTCGGCGCGTTCGGCGCGCAGCAGCTCACGCCGCGCGACGTCGTCGGCGGATCGATCACGCAGCCGCTGTCGGCGGCCATCGCGGGCTTCGTCGTCTATGCCGACACGAACGGCAACGGACAGCTCGACCTCGACGGCCAGTATGCGTCTTCGACGGACCAGATCCTCGGCGGCAACAAGGAGCTCGTCCTCGTCTATCTCAAGGGTGGCGGCTCGCTCGACTACGAGAAGCTGCGCGACAAGTCGGGCATCCTCCCCACGCCCGGCTTCGATCTCGCGTGGACGCAAGGTCGCTGGTTTCCGCTCACCGAGGTCGAGCTGAAGCTCTCGACCAACGCGCAGCTCCCCTCCCCCGTGTGCCAGCCGTCGTACGACACCGTGTCGACGATCGGTGATTCGAGCGGCACGAGCGGCGGCAGCGCCGGCGTCAGCGAGCCGCCGACGGTCACCGCGGACGGCGGCATCGACCCTGGCAGCAGCAGCGGCAGCAGCACCGGAACGAGCGGCGGCGGCGGCGGCAGCGGTGGAACGTCGGGGTCCGGTGGTTACCCGAGCCCGTCGGATCCGAACCTCCACTGCGCGCCGGACGGACGAAGCTACACATACGGCGGCGGCGACACGGGGTGCGCTCCTCCGCCTCCGGTCCCGCAGGGCCTCTGCTCGGGCGACGTGGCGATCGACCTCCCGTGTGCGAGCGACGGCTACGCCAACGCGCTCTCCGCGGACGCACCGGTTCCGCCCGGGTGGCCCTGCGCGACCGCGTTCGACGGCGGCGCCGCAGACGCCTCGGTCGACGGCGGCTCGGCAGATAGTGGCTTCGCGGTGGACGCCGGCTCGTTCGACGGCGGCTGAGACGAACGCGACCCCCGAACCATCATGCCACCACGCAACGGAGCTCGCTCGACCCCTTGCAGCACCGCGGACTCTCCGCCGACGAGGTCAGCGACGTGTATCAGCGCTACGGTGCGCTGCTCTCGCGTCGCTGCCTCCTCCTC
>OUNM010365764.1_pt1 | contig 16511 bp, 14 predicted proteins | sample 1769961 | NCBI WGS metagenome assembly OUNM01 (sample SAMEA3914820, study PRJEB12502) | metagenome | biome: forest; material: soil | place: USA | collected 2012-03-12 | depth 0.3 m
CACCCGAAGGTGCTGGCCGTCACGGGCCCGCACGCCACGCAGGAGGTGATGGACGCGGTGCACCTGCACGTGCCCAAGCCGCACGACCCGTTCGTCGACCTGGTGCCGCCGCAGGGCATCAAGCTCACGCCGCGCCACTACGCCTACCTGAAGATCAGCGAAGGCTGCAACCACCGCTGCACGTTCTGCATCATCCCGTCGATGCGGGGTGATCTCGTGTCGCGCCCCATCGGCGACGTGCTGGGCGAGGCGCAGCGCCTGTTCGAGGCGGGCGTGAAGGAGCTGCTGGTGGTCAGCCAGGACACGTCGGCGTACGGCGTGGACGTGCAGTACCGCACCGGCTTCTGGGACGGCAAGCCGGTGAAGACGCGCATGCTGGACCTGTGCGAGCGCCTGGGCGACCTGGCCGCCCAGTACGGCGCGTGGGTGCGGTTGCATTACGTGTACCCGTATCCGCACGTGGACAACATCATCCCGCTGATGGCCAGCGGCAGGATCCTGCCGTACCTGGACATCCCGTTCCAGCACGCGCATCCCGACGTGCTCAAGCGCATGAAGCGCCCCGGCACCGGCGAGCGCACGCTGGAGCGCCTCCAGCAGTGGCGCGCCGAGTGCCCCGAGCTGGTGATCCGCAGCACGTTCATCGCGGGCTTCCCCGGCGAGACGGAAGCCGAGTTCCAGGCGCTGCTCGATTTCGTGCGCGAGGCTCAGATCGACCGCGCGGGCTGCTTCGCCTATTCGCCCGTGGAGGGCGCGGCCGCCAATGCCATCGCCAACCCGGTGCCCGCCGAACTGCGCGAGGAGCGCCGTGCGCGATTCATGGCGGTGGCCGAGGAGGTGTCGGTGGCCCGCCTGCGCCGGCGCATCGGCGCCACGATGCAGGTGCTGGTGGACTCGGCGCCGGCCATGGGCCGCCGCGGCGGCGTGGGCCGCAGCTACGCGGATGCGCCCGAGATCGACGGCACCGTCAAGCTGCTGCCGCCCGAGAAGATCAGCAAGCAGCTGAAGGTGGGCGAGTTCACGCGGGCGCGCATCGTCGACGCGCAGGGCCACGACCTGGTGGCCCTCCCCATCTGAGATGACGGCTCCCACGCGCCCGCCGGTCGCGGCACCCGTTGGGGGCGCTGGCGACGGACCGGCAGAGCCCGCGCCGCGCCAGGACCTGGAGGAAGCCCGCGGCGATCTGGCGGCCCGTGCCACCGGCCTGATCCACCACCCGTACCAGCCGCCCGCCGGCTTCGAGTCGGCGGCGCCGGGCGTCTTCAAGGCGTCCACCGTGATGTACCCCGACACGGCCGCCATGCGCTCGCGCACGTGGGTGGACAAGACGGGCTACACCTACGGGCTGCACGGCACGCCCACCACGTTCACGCTGGAGCAACGCCTGGCCACCCTGGAAGGCGGCACGCACGCGCTGCTGGCGCCCAGCGGCCTGGCCGCGGTGGCGCTGGTGAACCAGGCGCTGCTGTCGGCGGGCGATTGCGTGCTGCTGCCGGACAACGTCTACGTCCCCAACCTCAACCTCGCGCGCCACGAGCTGGCGCGCTGGGGCATCGCGCACCGCCTGTACGACCCGCTGCGGCCCGACACGCTGGCCGCCGCGCTGGGCGACGACGTGCGGCTGGTGTGGACGGAGGCGCCGGGCTCCGTCACGCTGGAGTTTCCCGACCTGCGCGGGCTCGTGCGCGTGGTGCGCGAGCGCGCGCCGCGGGCCGTGGTCGCGCTGGACAACACCTGGGGCGCGGGGCTGGCGTTCGATGCCTTCGCGCTGGGGGAACCGGCGGGCGAGGGCGGGCCGGGCGCCGTCGCCGTCGACCTGACCATCCACGCCCTCACCAAGTACCCGTCCGGCGGTGCCGACCTGCTGATGGGCTCGATCATCACGCGCGACCGCGGGCTGCACGCGCAGCTGGCCACGGCCCACGGCCGCCTGGGCCTGGGCGTGGGTGCCAACGACGCGGAGGCCGTGCTGCGCGGCCTGCACACGCTCGCCTTGCGCTACGCGGCGCAGGACGCGGCGGGCCGGCGCATCGCGCAATGGGCCACCACGCGCCCGGAGTTCACGCGCGTGCTGCATCCCGCGTTGCCCGCGTCGCCGGGCCACGCGCACTGGGCGTCGCATTGCCGCGCGGCGGCGGGCCTGGTGACGGTGGAGTTCGACGCCGATCGTTTCAGCGCCGCGCAGGTGGACCGCTTCGTCGACGCGCTGCGGGTCTTCCGCATCGGCTACTCGTGGGGCGGCCCGGTCAGCTTGGCCGTGCCCTACCAGCCGCAGGGCCTGCGCCGCCTGCCCGTGCCCTACCGCGGCACGCTGGTGCGCCTGTGCATCGGGCTGGAGGCGGTGCCCGACCTGGTGGCGGACCTGGAGCAGGCGCTCGCGGCCGCCGGGGTCAGGTCTTCGACCTGACCTCTCCTCGAGACGAGGTCAGGTCCGAGACCTGACCCCCCCGTCACGCCTTCGACGACACCTTGTGCCGCATCAGGCGGCCCTTCTCGCGGTCCCAGTCCCGCTTCTTCTCGGTCTCGCGCTTGTCGTGCTCCGCCTTGCCCTTGGCGAGCGCGACGTCCACCTTCACGTAGCTGCCCTTCCAGTGCAGGTTCAGCACCACCAGCGTGAAGCCGCGCTGCTCCACCTTGCCGATCAGGCGGCGGATCTCCTCGCCCTTCATCAGCAGCTTCTTGGTGCGGTCGGCCTGCGGGCTGACGTGCGTGGACGCGCTGCGCAGCGCGTTGATGCGCGCGCCGATCATGAACAGCTCGCCGTTGCGGATGACGACGTAGCCCTCCGTGAGCTGCACCTGCCCCGAGCGGATGGCCTTGACCTCCCAGCCTTCCAGCACCACGCCGCACTCGTGGGTCTCCTCGAGGTGGTACTCGAAGCGGGCGCGGCGGTTCTCGGCGATCAGGGCGGGCATGGAGGGGGCAGGGTGGGGAGGCAGGCTGAACGCGGGTGGCGAGCCGCGTGCCTAGAATCCCGCATTGTATGAAGCACGTGAAGAAGTCCGTCCTCCTCTGGTACTCGGCCCGCGAGATGTACGACCTGGTCGTGGCCGTGGAGGACTATCCGAGCTTCCTGCCGTGGTGCGAGTCGGCCACCGTGCTGGAGCGCCACGGGGCCAGCGAAGACGGCCAATTCACCGACGGCATGACCGCCCGGCTGGGCCTGAACTACGCCGGCGTGCGCCAGAGCTTCACCACGCGCAACGAGCACGTGGCCGGCAAGCGCGTGCAACTCACGCTGGTGGACGGGCCGTTCTCGAGACTCACGGGCACGTGGGAATTCGTGCCGCTGGGCGGCGGCGATGGCCTGGCCGATCCGGCCGCGGGCGCGCCCTCGGCCTGCCGCATCGAGTTCGACCTCTGCTACGCGTTCAGCAGCGGCGCGCTGGAACTGGTGGTGAGCCCGGTGTTCGACCGCATCGCCAACACCTTCGTCGATTCGTTCGTCAAGCGCGCGGCGCAGGTGCACGGTGAGCGCTGAGGTCGACACGATCACCGTCGAGGTGGCCTTCAGCCCGGGGCCGCGCGACGTGTGGCTGGCGACGCTGCGGCTGCCGGCCGGCAGCCGTCTGGCCGATGCGCTGAGGGCCTGCCCGTGGCCGCCGGTGCAGCGGTTGGAGGACGCCGTGGCGGGCACCGCCGCCGCATCGTGGACCGCGGGGGTCTGGGGCCGGCCGCAGCCGTTCGATCATGCGCTGCGCGACCAGGACCGGGTGGAGGTGTGGCGGCCGCTGCAGGTGGATCCGAAGGAGGCGCGGCGCGAGCGGTCGGACCGCGCGGGCGGGATCCGCGCCTTGCGCCAGCGCCAGCTGGCGCTGCGCAAGCTGCGCTAGGGGATGGTGCCAGGTCTACTTGCAGGCCTTGGCCACGTCGGCCTGCGCCTTCTGGCCGAACGCCTCCCGGCCTGCGTCGTCCAGGAACTCGCGCGAACCGTCGGCCGCCGGCTTGCTGATGCGCACGCCGCTGTTGTAGGTCGCCAGGTTGGCCTTGGCGCGGTTGCACTCGTCGGCCTGGATCTTGGCGAGCGCCTGCTGGCGCTTGGCCTCGGCGTCCGCGCGTTGCTGCTGTTCCGCCGTCTTGCGCTTGGCCAGCTCGGGGTCGACGCCGTTGTTCATGATCCGCACGCCGGAAGCGGGCGCGGGCGCAGCGGTGCCGGCGTCCGCGGGCACGGGCGCGCCGGACGGGCGCTGCAGGATGTCCTGGGCCGGGGTGCCGGGCGGGGGCGCGCGGTCGCTGATCTGCACGTGGCCCGACGCGTCGCGCCACTTCCAGATCTGCTGCGCCTGCGCCTGCCCCGGGGCGGCCAGCGCGGCCAGGGCCAGCAGGCCGCAGGCGAGGGCGGTGCGGGAGGCGGCGGCGCGGACCTGGGCACGGGCGGGCGACGGATGGGCGGCAGCGTGATGCATGGCGCGAGTGTAGTGGCGCGCGCCGCGTCGCGCGCGGGCAAGAGCGCCTCCCGGGCCGGGCAGGTGTGCTGAAGTCCGTATAATCCGCTTTTGCGTCTGGAGCTTCGCACATGCGCCTTCTAGGCAAAGCGCTCACCTTCGACGACGTGCTGCTGGTCCCTGCCTATTCGCAGGTCCTGCCGCGCGACACCAGCCTGCGCACGCGGCTGAGTCGAAACATCGTCCTCAACCTCCCGGTCGTCTCGGCCGCGATGGACACCGTCACGGAAGCCCGCCTCGCGATCGCCATCGCGCAGGAAGGCGGCTGCGGCATCATCCACAAGAACCTCACGCCGATGCAGCAGGCGGCGGAAGTGGCGCGCGTCAAGCGCTACGAATCCGGCCTGCTGAAGGACCCGATCACCATCGCCCCGGGCGCCCGCGTGCGGGACGTCATCGAGCTCACCCGCCAGCACGGCGTGTCGGGCTTCCCGGTGGTGGAGGACGGTCGCGTCGTGGGCCTCGTCACCAACCGCGACCTGCGCTTCGAGACGCGCCTGGACGCCCCCGTGCGCGACATCATGACGCCCCAGGGCAAGCTGGTGACGGTCAAGGAGGGCGCGTCCCTCGAGACCGCCAAGCAGCTGATGCACCAGCACAAGCTGGAGCGCGTGCTGGTCGTCAACGATGCGTTCGAGCTGCGCGGGCTGTACACCGTCAAGGACATCACCAAGCAGACCACGTTCCCCAACGCCGCGCGCGATTCGCACGGCAAGCTGCGCGTCGGCGCGGCGGTGGGCGTGGGCGAGGGCACGGAGGAGCGCGTCGAGCTGCTGGCCCGTGCCGGCGTCGACGCCATCGTGGTGGACACCGCGCACGGCCACAGCCAGGGCGTGATCGAGCGCGTGCGCTGGGTGAAGAAGAACTTCCCGCAAGTGGACGTCATCGGCGGCAACATCGCCACCGGCGCCGCGGCACTCGCGCTGGTCGAGGCCGGCGCGGACGCGGTCAAGGTGGGCATCGGCCCCGGCTCCATCTGCACCACGCGCATCGTCGCGGGCGTGGGCGTGCCGCAGGTCATGGCCATCGACAACGTGGCCACGGCGCTGGAAGGCACTGGCGTGCCGCTGATCGGCGACGGCGGCATCCGCTACTCGGGCGACATCGCCAAGGCCATCGCCGCCGGTGCCAGCACCGTCATGATGGGCGGCATGTTCGCGGGCACGGAGGAAGCGCCGGGCGAAGTGATCCTGTTCCAGGGCCGCAGCTACAAGAGCTACCGCGGCATGGGCTCGATCGGCGCCATGAAGGCCGGCTCGGCCGACCGGTACTTCCAGGAGAACGACGAGAACGCCAACCCCAACCAGGACAAGCTCGTGCCGGAAGGCATCGAGGGCCGGGTGCCCTACAAGGGGTCGGTGGTCAACATCCTCTTCCAGATGGCCGGCGGCCTGCGTGCCTCCATGGGCTACTGCGGGTGCGCCACGATCGACGACATGCGCAGCCGCGCGGAGTTCGTGGAGATCACCTCCGCGGGCATCCGCGAGAGCCACGTGCACGACGTGCAGATCACGAAGGAAGCTCCCAACTACAGAGCAGATTGACGACCCCCACGCTCCCCAACGGACGGGTTCGCTGGCCGGCGTGGTCGCCGGTCGCTGCCCCCCGAGGGGGTTCTTGCAGCGGATTGGCAGAGCCAGCTCCGCGCAAGCGGCTTGATCGGGCCTGCGGCCGGCTGGCCCCGCTTACCGCCCGGTTTCCCTGCCGGGCGGTTGTCGTTTCAGAACCCAGATCGTGAACACTTCCTCCAGCTTCGAGAACGACCAGAAGGCTGCCCCCGGCCCGCGCCAGGCCGCCATGGGCTTCATCATGCTCACCGTGCTGATCGACATGGTGTCGGTCGGGCTGATCATCCCCGTGCTGCCGCAGTTGGTGGGCACGTTCGCGCGCACGGCGGGCGAGCAGGTGGCCGCGTACACCACGGTGGCCACCGCATTCGCCGTGGCCAACTTCCTGGGCGCGCCGGTGCTGGGCGCGCTGTCCGATCGCTTCGGCCGGCGGCCCGTGCTGCTGATGGGCTTCACGGGCCTGGCCGTGTCGTTCTTCGTCACGGCGCTGGCCACGCAGTTCTGGATGCTGATCGCGGTGCGCCTCTTCAGCGGCGCGATGAACGCGAACGCGGCCATCGCCAACGCCTACGTGGCCGACATCACGCCGCCCGAGGAGCGCGGCAAGCGCTACGGCATGCTGGGCGCGATGTTCGGCCTCGGGTTCATCCTGGGCCCGGTGATCGGCGGCATCCTGGGCGGGCGCTACGGCCTGCGCGCGCCGTTCTACCTCTCGGGCTCGCTCGCCATCTGCAACGGGCTCTACGGCTTCTTCGTGCTGCCCGAATCGCTGCCCCTGGACCGCCGCCGCCCCTTCAGCTGGGCGCGCGCCAACCCCATCGGCTCGCTGATGCACCTGTTCGAGCTGAAGGGCGTGGGTGCGCTGCTGGTGGTCATCGCGCTGGGCAGCCTCGCGCAGTTCCTGCTGCACACCACGTGGTCGCTGTACACGGGCCTGAAGTTCGGCTGGAACCCCGAGCACATCGGCTGGTCGCTGTTCGCCGTGGGCGCGATGTCGGTGTTCGGCCAGGGCGTGCTGGCCGGCCGCTTCACCCGCTGGATGGGGCCGGAGCGGCTGATGATGGCGGGCATGCTGTCGTCGTCCCTGTGCTACCTGGTGTGGGGCGCCGCCACCGAGCCCTGGATGATGTACGCCGCGATCTTCGCCAACGTGGTGGGCTTCGCGTCCGGCGCGGCCGCGCAGACGGTGGTGTCCAACGCCGCCGACCCCAAGTCGCAGGGCCAGACCATGGGCGCCGTCAGCGGCCTGTCCAGCCTGATGATGGTGCTGGCCCCGATCATCGGCCCGCTGCTGCTGGCCCCGGTGGCGCACCTGCCGCGCACCGACTGGCGCGTGGGCGCGCCGTACTACCTCGGCGCCGTCCTGCTGATGCTGGCCACCGCCATCGCCGCCGTCCACTTCGCGCGCCTGCGCCGCGAACGCGAGCGCGATCGTGCGCCCGCCACGGCCGCCTGACCCCCCGAATCGCAACCTCCCCAGCCCCGCTGCCATGCACGACAAGATCCTCATCCTCGACTTCGGCTCCCAGGTCACCCAGCTGATCGCGCGCCGCGTGCGCGAGGCGCACGTGTACTGCGAGATCCACCCCAACGACGTGAGCGACGCGTTCATCCGCGAGTTCGCGCCCAAGGGCATCATCCTGTCGGGCAGCCATGCCAGCACGTACGAGGAGCACGACCTTCGCGCGCCGCAGGCCGTGTGGGACCTGGGCGTGCCGGTGCTGGGCATCTGCTACGGCATGTTCACGATGACCGTGCAGAACGGCGGCCAGGTGGAGGCCAGCACGCACCGCGAGTTCGGCTACGCCGAGGTGCGCGCGCACGGCCACACGAAGCTGCTGGAGGGCCTGCAGGACTTCGCGACGCCCGAGGGCCACGGCATGCTGAAGGTGTGGATGAGCCACGGCGACAAGGTCACGCAGCTGCCGCCGGGCTTCAAGCTGATGGCGTCCACGCCCAGCTGCCCGATCGCCGGCATGGCCGACGAGGCGCGCGGCTACTACGCGGTGCAGTTCCATCCCGAGGTGACGCACACCGTGCAGGGCCGCCAGATGCTGGAGCGCTTCGTCCTGCAGATCGCGGGCGCGAAGCCCGACTGGGTGATGAAGGACCACATCGCCGAGGCGGTGGCGCGCATCAAGGAACAGGTGGGCGACGAGGAGGTCATCCTGGGCCTGTCCGGCGGCGTCGATTCCAGCGTGGCCGCGGCGCTGATCCACCGCGCGATCGGCGACCAGCTCACCTGCGTGTTCGTCGACCACGGCCTGCTGCGCCTGGACGAGGGCAGGATGGTGATGGACATGTTCGTCGGCCGCCTGCACGCCAAGGTGATCGCGGTGGATGCCAGCGCGCAGTTCCTCGGACACCTGGCCGGCGTCACCGACCCGGAGGCCAAGCGCAAGATCATCGGCCGCGAGTTCGTCGAGGTGTTCCAGGCCGAGGCGCGCAAGCTGTCCAACGCCAAGTGGCTGGCGCAGGGCACCATCTACCCGGACGTGATCGAGTCGGGCGGCGCCAAGACCAAGAAGGCCACCACGATCAAGAGCCACCACAACGTGGGCGGCCTGCCCGAGACGCTGGGCCTGAAGCTGCTGGAGCCGCTGCGCGACCTGTTCAAGGACGAGGTGCGCGAGCTGGGCGTGGCCCTGGGCCTGCCGCCCGAGATGGTGTATCGCCACCCGTTCCCCGGCCCGGGCCTGGGCGTGCGCATCCTGGGCGAGGTCAAGCGCGACTACGCCGACCTGCTGCGCCGCGCGGATGCCATCTTCATCGAGGAGCTGCGCGACACGCTCGACCCGGCCACCGGCAAGTCCTGGTACGCGCTGACCAGCCAGGCGTTCGCGGTGTTCCTGCCCGTGAAGAGCGTGGGCGTGATGGGCGACGGCCGCACCTACGACTACGTCGTGGCGCTGCGCGCCGTGCAGACCAGCGATTTCATGACGGCGGACTGGGCCGAGCTGCCGTACGCGTTGCTGAAGAAGGTGTCCGGCCGCATCATCAACGAGGTGCGCGGCATCAACCGCGTCACCTACGACGTGTCGTCCAAGCCGCCCGCCACCATCGAATGGGAATGACGGCCTGATCGGTCCCCTGCCCGAGGATGCCTGCCATGCGCGCCACCTTCACGCTCCTGTCGCTCGTCATCGTGCTGGGCATCGTCGGCCTGCTGGTGCGCCACCAGCTGCGGGCCAGCGGCCTGGGGTCCCGCGTGGGCGCCGCCGCCAGCGCGCCGCCGTCGGGGTACGTGCCGGGCGCCACGGCCGCCAGCCAGCCGGTGGTGCAGCAGTACCAGGACGCGGTCAACCAGGCCGCCAGCCAGCGCGCCAGCCAGGCCGAGGCCGCCGATGCCCGTTGAGGCGCCGGGCGCGGCGGTGCCCGCCGCCTTCTCGCCCGCCGACGAGCAGGCCATGCGCCTGGCCATGGACCAGGCCGAGAACGCCTGGCTGGTGGGCGAGGTGCCGGTGGGCGCGGTCATCGTGCGCGAGGGCGCCGACGGCGTGGCGCGCGTGGTGGCCACGGGCTACAACCGCCCGATCACCACGCACGATCCCACGGCGCATGCCGAGCTGGTGGCGTTGCGCCACGCCGCCACGCTGGTGGGCAACTACCGGCTGCCCGACTGCACGCTCTACGTCACGCTGGAGCCGTGCGCCATGTGCGCGATGGCGCTGATGCACGCCCGCTTCAAGCGCGTGGTGTTCGGCGCGTTCGACCCCAAGACCGGCGCGGCCGGCTCGGTGGTGGACCTCTTCGGCATCGCGCAGCTCAACCACCAGACGCGGGTGCAGGGCGGTTGCCTGTCCGAGCCCTGCGGCGCGTCGCTGCGCGCGTTCTTCTCCGAGCGGCGCGCCCAGCAGAAGGCCGACGCCGCCGCGCGCCGCGCGCGCGAGGGCGCGTCCGGCGCCGCGGCCGCGTACGCCCCCGCGCGGGCCGGCGTGTCCGCGCTCGCCGCCAACCCCTTCGCCCTGCGCGTGGACGTGGTCGACACCGACACCGACACCAACTTCGACACCCACATCGACGCGGACGACGCCGCCGCCATCCCCGTCGGCCTGGCCGAGGAGGTCGAGGTGCTGCCGGTCGGCTTCGCCATCGAGGTCGAGGGCGAGCTGTCGCCCGCGGCCGCCGCCGCCTTCTTTCCCCTTCCCCGCCCATGACATCGCTCACCATCTACGCGCCCTCGGGCGTGATGCCCACCGCGGCCCCGCTGCGCCTGGCCGCCAGGCGCCTGAAGGGCTACGGCTTCGACGTCACCCTCGATCCCTCGGCGACGGCGAAGCACCAGCGTTTCGCGGGCGACGACGACAGCCGCCTCGCCGCGCTGCACCGCGTCGCGGCCGGCGCGCCCACCATCGCGATGGCCACGCGCGGCGGCTACGGCCTCACGCGCCTGCTCGACCGCATCGACTGGCCCCTGCTGAAGCAGGCCGTGTCGCGCGGCACGCGCTTCGTCGGCTACAGCGACCAGACCGCGCTGCAGATGGGCCTGATCACGCACGCCAGGGCGCCCAGCTGGTGGGGTCCGCACGCGGCCGACGATTTCGGTCGCGAGACGCTGGACGAGATCACGCCCGACTGCTTCGTCGAGGCGATGAGCGGTGCCCTGGAGGCGGTGGGCTTCCGCACCGAGGCCGGGGCCGACGGCCTGGACGTCCATGGCCGCAGCTGGGGCGGCAACCTCACGATGCTGTGCTCGCTGCTGGGCACGCCGCACTGGCCGAAGGTGAAGGGCGGCATCCTGCTGCTGGAGGACGTGGCCGAGCACCCGTACCGGGTGGAGCGCATGCTGCTGCAGCTGCACCAGGCGGGCGTGCTGGACGCGCAGAAGGCGGTGGTGCTGGGGGCGTTCAGCGACTGGAAGAAGTCGCCCCTGGACCGCGGCTACACCCTGAAATCCTGCGTCGCGCACTTGCGCACGGTCACGCGCACGCCCATCCTCACCGGCTTCCCGATGGGGCACGTGCCCACCAAGGTGACCGTGCCCTTCGGCATCGACGTCACGCTCGCCGTGCAGGGCCGCGATGCGTTCGTCGGCTGGGCGGACCACGACCACTGAAGCCGCGCAGCCCGGCCGGGGCATTGCTGCACTGCAGCAGGGGTCGAAAACCCCTAGCGTCGCCGGGTCGTCACCCCCCTAGAATTTCTGCGCCCGTCACCTTGACGCGGTGGCCACGAGCCGCCGCGCCGCTGCGGGCCATCCTTGTCCCTTGTCGTTGTCGTGAGTCCAGCCGCCTTGTCCGCGCGGTCCCGCGAGACGGTGCCCGAGTCTGGAGTCCGCATGCGCGGTGTGAGTCTTCCTGCGGTCCTGCGGCTGGCTGCGACGCTGTGCGTCGCGCTGGTGCTGTCCGCGTGCGACAACAACCCGTGGGGCATCGGCGCGCAGGACGGCAACACGCTCTACGCCGCCGCGCAGGAGAACTCGCCGCACCACCTGGACCCCACCGCGGGCTACTGGACCAACGACGCCGCGTTCACCTACCAGCTGATGGAGCCGCCCTACGGCTACCACTACCTGAAGCGCCCGTACGAGCTGATGGGCAAGGCCGCCGAGTCCGTGGCCAAGCCCGTGCTGCTGGACAAGGACGGCCACGTGCTGCCCGACGACGCCCCCGGCGAGCAGGTGGCCGAGAGCGTCTACGACGTGCCGCTGAAGCACGGCGTGATGTACGCGCCGTCCCCCGCGTTCGCGCAGGATGCGCAGGGCCATTACTACTACCACGACCTGCGCCCCGGCGACCTGGGCAACCGCGACCGGCCCGACCAGTTCGAGCACCAGGGCACGCGCGAGATGGTGGCGGAGGACTTCGTCTACGCGCTCAAGCGCCACGCCACCACGCGCATCACCACGCCCATCTACGGCATCTTCTCCGAGTACGTGATGGGGCTGAAGGAATACGGCGCGCTGATCAAGGCGGAGGACGCCAAGCTGATGGCGGGCCTGTCGCCGTCGGCCACCGACAAGCCCTTCCTCGACTTCCGCAAGTGGCCGCTGGCCGGCGCGTCCGCGCCCGACAAGTACACGTTCCGGGTGCGCCTGAAGGGCAAGTACCCGCAGTGGAACTACTGGATGGCCACCACCTTCCTGGCCCCGTTCCCGTGGGAGGCCGACGCCTTCTACGCGCAGCCCGGCATGTCGGCGGTGGGCCTGTCGATGGACCGCTGGCCGGTGGGCACCGGCCCGTTCATGATGACCGTGTACGAGAAGGACCGCGTGCACGTGATGGCGCGCAACCCGAACTACCGCGGCGAGCCCTACCCCTGCGAGGGCGAGCCGGGCGACCGCGAGGCGGGCCTGCTGGACGATTGCGGCCGCAAGACGCCCTTCGTCGACAGGATCGTCATCAACGTGGAGCGCGAGAAGGCGCCGCAGCGTGCCAAGTTCCGCCAGGGCTTCTACGACCTCGAGGTGTTCGAGCGCACCGACACGGGCCTCGACTACTACGTGGCCAAGCAGGACAGCGAGGCCGTGCGCAAGGAGTACGACGACAAGGGCTTCCGCCTCGATCGCTTCGACGACGTCAACAGCTACGTGCTGGCGTTCAACATGCTGGACCCGGTGATCGGCAAGGGCGCCACGCCCGAGCAGCAGGTGCGCAACCGCAAGCTGCGCCAGGCCATCGGCATCGCCATGGACTGGGACGAGTACTCCAAGATCTTCCCGGACAAGGCCGGCGCGACGGCCATGGGGCCCATCCCGAAGGGCATCTTCGGATCGCGCGAGGGCACGCCCGAGGGCCTCAACGCGGTCACGCACAAGCTGGTGGACGGCCGGGTGGTCAAGCGCTCGCTGGACGAGGCGCGGCGCCTGATGGTGGAGGCGGGCTACCCCGAAGGCCGCGACGCCGCCACCGGCGCGCCGCTGGTGCTGAACTACGACTTCTACGCGCTGCCCACGCCGGAGCGCAAGGTGGAGATCGAGTGGGTGGTGCGGCAGTTCGCCAAGCTCAACATCCAGCTCGAGGTGCGCGCCACCGACAACAGCTCGTTCCAGGACAAGGTGCGCAAGGGCAAGCACCAGGTGTTCTGGACGGGCTGGAACGCCGACTACCCGGACGCGGAGAACTTCCTGATCCTGTTCTACGGCCCCAACGCCAAGAGCGTGTCGGACGGCGAGAACACGCAGAACTACATCAACCCCGAGTACGACAAGCTGTTCGTGCAGATGCGCATGCAGGAGGACGGCCCGGCCAAGCAGGCGCTGATCGACCGCATGGTGGCCATGCTGCGCGACGACGCGGTGTGGAGCTGGGGCTTCTTCCCCTACACCGACGCCGCCGTCCAGCACTGGGTCCACAACTCCAAGCCCTGCGTGCTGATCCGCGACCACGGCCGCTACCTGCGGCTGGACGTGGCCGAGCGCAAGGCGCGCATGGCGGCCTGGAACCGCCCGGTGTGGTGGCCGATGGTGGGCCTGCTGCTGGTGACCGCCGGCCTGCTGCTGCTGGCCGTGCGCGCCTTCCGCCGGCGCGAGCGCACCAACGCCCGCGGCGAGGTGCTGGGCGCCCCTGCCACGCGCGTGTCCTGAACCCGGTAACCCGATGCTGTCCTACATCCTGCGGCGAACGATCTACGGCGCGCTCATCCTGCTGGGCGTCAACCTGGCCACGTTCTTCCTGTTCTTCTCGGTCAACACGCCCGACGACATGGCGCGCCTGAACATCGGCGGCAAGCACATCACGCAGGACCTGATCGACAAGTGGAAGGCCGAGCGCGGCTACGACAAGCCGCTGTGGTGGAACCCCGCCAGGCAGGGCGCCGAGCAGGCCACGGACACCATCTTCTGGGACCGCTCCGTGTCGCTGTTCGAGCTGAAGTTCGGCCGCAGCGACGCCGAGAGCGCGGGCGACATCGGCCACGAGGTGGTGCACCGCATGTCGGCCAGCCTGTCGCTCGCGCTGCCGCTGTTCATCCTGCAGGTGGTCGCCAGCACGGCGTTCGCGCTGCTGCTGGTGATGTTCCGCCATTCGCGGCTGGATTTCTGGGGCGTGGTGGTGTGCGTGGTGATGCTGTCCATCTCCAGCCTGTTCTACATCATCGTGGGGCAGTTCCTCTTCTCGCGGGTGCTGAAGATCGCGCCCATCTCGGGCTTCCAGCCCGGGTTCGACGCGGTCAAGTTCCTGGTGCTGCCCATCGTGCTGTCCCTGCTCGCCCGCCTGGGCGGCGAGGCGCGGCTGTACCGCGCGATGTTCCTGGAGGAGATCGGCAAGGACTACGTGCGTACCGCGCGCGCGAAGGGCCTGCCGGAGATGGTGGTGCTGTTCCGCCACGTGCTGCGCAACGCGCTCATCCCCATCATCACCAGCGCGGGGTCGTACCTGCCGTACGTGTTCCTGGGCAGCCTGGTGTTCGAGAGCTTCTTCGGCATCCCGGGCCTGGGCGCGTACGTCATCGACGCCATCACCAAGCAGGACTTCGCGGTCGTGCGCACGATGGTGTTCGTCGGCTCGCTGCTGTACATCGCCACCTTCGTGCTGATCGACATCGCCTACACGTGGGCCGACCCGCGCGTGCGGCTGGCCTGAGGACGACGGGAGCACCATGCCGAAATTCGTCCTGCTCTGGACCGACGCCGCCGTCTGGTCGATGGTGGCCGCGCTCGTGGTCTATGCCGTGGCCGTCCTGCGCAGCCCCAACCTGGTCGCCACGTGGCGCAAGGTCTTCCGCGACGCGCCCGCGCTGTCGTCGGCCGTGCTGCTGGCGCTGTGCCTGGCCATCACGCTGGTGGACAGCCTGCACTACCGGCCCCTGCTGGCGCAGGCGGCCGGCTCGCCCGGCAACGCCGTGGCCTACGACACGCGCACGCTGTCGCTGCTCGATGCCGTGCTGTCCGACCTGGTGGACTCGCGCGAGGTCACGTACTCGCGGCCGCTGTCCTACCTCAGCTACCGCAAGGAGACGCAGACCGTCAACGGCCACCTGGAGCGCGTGGCGCCTCGCCTGAAGCACGGTGGCTCGCACCTGTCCGACCCCGAGCACCAGTGGGCGAGCGACGTCACCGTGCGCGCCGGCATGGGGCTGCTGCGCGGGCTGGGCGGGGCCGTGCTCGCGGCCGTGGTGCTGTTCGCGCTGATCGCCCGCAGCCGCCGCGCCTCGTTCTGGGACGCGGCCGGCAGCGTCTTCCGCGACCAGGGCGAGATCCCCTGGCGCAGCGTGCTGTGGACGGTGACGGTGCTGGCACTGCTGATCGGCGCCGTCCAGTCGCTGGCCGGCGCGTACCACGTGCTGGGCACCGACACCACGGGCAACGACGTGCTGTACCAGGCGCTCAAGAGCATCCGCACCGCCTTCGTCATCGGGGCGCTGGCCACGGTGGCCACCTTGCCCCTGGCCGTGGTGCTGGGCGTGATGGCCGGCTACTTCCGCGGCTGGGTGGACGAGGCGATCCAGTACCTCTACACGGTGCTCAGCTCCGTGCCCAACGTGCTGCTGATCGCGGCATGCGTGCTGATGATGCAGGTGTTCCTGGACAAGCACCCCGGCCTGTTCGAGACCGGCGTGGAGCGCAGCGACGTCAAGCTGTTCCTGCTGTGCACGGTGCTGGGCCTCACCGGCTGGGCGGGCCTGTGCCGGCTGCTGCGCGGCGAGACGTTGAAGCTGCGCGAGCTCGATTTCGTGCAGGCCGCCAACGCGTTCGGCGTCTCGCACACGCGCATCATGCTGCGCCACATCTTCCCCAACGTCGCGCACCTGATGCTGATCGTCACGGTGCTCGACTTCTCGTCGCTGATCCTCTACGAGGCCGTGCTGTCGTACGTGGGCGTGGGCGTGGACCCGTCGATGAACAGCTTCGGCGGCATGATCAACCTGTCGCGCAAGGAGATGAGCCTCGACCCCGTGGTGTGGTGGAGCTTCGCCGCCGCGTTCGGCTTCATGGTGGCCGTGGTGCTGGCCGCCAACCTCTTCGCCGACGGCGTGCGCGATGCCTTCGACCCGCGCGCCAGCGCGTTCCGCGCGCGCCTCGTGCGCCACAAGCCCAAGGCCGTTTGAGGTCCCGATGCTGCAGACACAGGACCTGCGGGTCGCCCTCGATTCCGACGCGGGCCTGGTGAAGGCCATCGACGGCCTGACCATGGCCATCGACCGCGGCGAGACCTTCGCGCTGGTGGGCGAGTCGGGCTGCGGCAAGAGCATGACCGCGCTCGCGCTGATGCGCCTGCTGCCCGAGAGCGCCATCGTGATGGGCGGCGAGGTGCGCCTGGACCGCGAGGACCTGCTGGCGCTGCCCGAGGCCGCCATGCGGCGCGTGCGCGGCGGGCGCATCGGCATGATCTTCCAGGAGCCGTCCACCAGCCTGAACCCCGTGATGCGCGTGGGCGACCAGCTGGTGGAGGCCATCCAGGCCCACACCGAGCTGCGCGGCGCCGCCGCGCGCGCGAAGGCCGTGGAGTGGCTGCGCAAGGTGGGCATCCCCGAGCCCGAGCGCCGCATCGACGACTACCCGTTCCGCATGAGCGGCGGCCAGAAGCAGCGCGTGATGATCGCGATGACGCTGGCCACC